>ENA-ORBV01004730-ORBV01004730.1-microbial-mat-metagenome-genome-assembly--contig:-NODE-4730-length-25798-cov-12.346371_pt1 | contig 25798 bp, 18 predicted proteins | sample MGYA00237777_ERZ505514 | MGnify/ENA primary metagenome ERZ505514 (study PRJEB26160, sample SAMN06269048) | microbial mat metagenome | isolation source: Oligotrophic lake microbial mat | place... | reverse complement strand
TTTTCAAGCAGAAGACGGCATACGAGATTCGCCTTAGTCTCGTGGGCTCGGAGATGTGTATAAGAGACAGGATTAGCAGCAGCCCGCGCGCAGGGGGGCGCGGCGCGCCGTCATCGCGGCGCTCGCCACGCAATCGCCGGGCTTCACACCGGGCTCGAGGTGGACGGCGAGCAGGGCGTACAGCGGATCGTCCGCCGTCAGCATCGCCGACACATAATCACCACCTGGCGTTACCGTGACGTCGACAAGGCCCGCCTCCGAGGCCCATGCGCGGTGGTGTTCCGCCTGCGCGGCGCCCGCGATGCACCCGACAAGCGCCTCAAAACACTCGAGCAGCGCCGGCGGCAGCGGCCGCAGCAAAACTAGGTCACTGATTGCCACCCGGCCGCCGGGCTTCAGCACCCGTGCGATCTCGCGCCAGACCTGCGCTTTGTCCGGCGAGAGGTTCAGGACGCAGTTGCTGACGACGACGTCCACCGACCCATCAGGAACTGGCAAGTGCTCGATTTCGCCCAGGCGAAACTCGACGTTGTCCAGGCCGGAGCGCTCCCGGTAGGCACCCAGTCCACGCCGCGCCTTGCCCACCATTTCCGCCGTCATGTCGACGCCGATGACCCGCCCGGTCGGACCGACCCTCGGGCCGATCACGAAGGCGTCGAAACCGGCTCCCGAACCCAGGTCGAGCACCACTTGCCCCGGGCGCAAGGTCGCGATCGCCGCCGGATTGCCGCACGAGAGGCCCAGGTTTGCACCCTCGGGCAGCGCAGCGAGCTCTTCCTTGCTGTAACCCAGCTTGCGCGCGAGCGCGTCGACGTCCGTTTGCACGGCGGATCCGCTCGCGGGGCCGCAGCAACCACCCAGGCCGGGTTCCGCGCGCGCGATGGCGCCGTAACCCTCGCGGACGAGGGCGTGGATGTCGCGGGCCGGGTTGGCGGGCGTCGTGTCGGAGTGTTGGGTCATGGCAGACAATCGGGTTTGAGGGTGTGACAAATCAGCAGCAGCCGCGCGCGGCGAGGGACGCGCGGCAGCGTTCTTCGTGGTCGCGCAGGCCTGGGATGTGGGGGGCGGCGTTCGCGGCGGCGTCGAGCAGGCATTGGTGCAGCGGCGAATGCGCAGGGGCGAGGCGGTACCACATCCACGCACCCGCGCGGCGCGCTTCGACCAACCCGGCGCGGCGCAGCACACCGAGATGGCGCGAAACCACGGGCTGGGGGCGTTCGAGGGCCGCGTAGAGGTCGCAGACGCAGCGTTCGCCGCCGAGCAGGAGCGCGACCAGTCGCAGGCGCGTGGGCTCCGCGAGCGCCGCGAAGAGCGCGTCGGGATCGAGCGCGAGGGGTGCTGCGCGGGCCATGCGACCAATATATGCGCCAAAACGCATATGTCAAACGGGAGGTCGATCGGCGCGCCCGCCGCGCCCGCTACCATCCCTGCCGATGGCTCGCCCTCCTCTTCCCCGGCCCGCGGTGAGCGCGGCCCTTGTGTGCGGCTTCGCATTCGGCGTTTCGGGGTGCGCGGAGGAGCGTCCGCGCCGGCCGGACATCGCGCTCATCATCGCGGACACCCTGCGCGCGGACGCCCTCGGTGCGTGGGGCAACCCGCGCCCGACGTCCCCGCACCTCGACCGCCTGGCGGAGGGTGCGGTGGTGTTCGAGCGTGTCCTCGCCGCGGCGCCAAACACCGCAACCAGCCACGCGACGCTTTTCACGGGACTCGACCCTTGGGTGCATCGCGTCGCGAACATCACCAGCCTCGAGCACGGCACTCCCGGCCTCGACGGGCGCTTTTCAACGCTGGCGGAGCGCTTCGCGGCCGCCGGGTACCAGACCGCGGCGTTCACGGACGATGGGCCGCTCGGGCGCGGTTGGAACCTGATGCAGGGTTTTGCCACGCTCGACGCAAAGCTCGAAGGTGTCGCCAAAAAGGTCGACCGTGCGCTGGAGTGGCTGCGAAGCGACGCGGTGAGCGCTCCTGGCGCCGCGCCGTTTTTCATCTTGCTCCACACGTACCAGACGCACCAGCCCTTCGCACCGCCGGAAGTCTTCGTCGAGCGCTTTGACCCCGGTTACGACGGCGTGCTGCGCGCGCGCGTGGCAGAGGTGCGAGCGCTGCGCGAGCGCGGCCAAGGGGTCAACGACGGCTTGATGCTGCTCGCGGGCCTCGCATCGTTCACGGAGCGCGACCACACTCATTTGCGGGCGCTCTACGACGCGGAAGTTGCGTACCTCGACGCGGAACTCGCGCGCCTGTGGCAGGGTTTGGTCGACCTGCAAAACTTCGACGCCATGGCGATCGCGTTCACGAGTGACCACGGCGAGGAGTTTGGCGAGCACGGACGGTGGGGGCATGTGCAACTGCACGACGAGACCCTGCACGTGCCGCTGATTTTGAAGCTGCCCCACGCAGCGCATGCGGGTCGTCGCGTGGCGCAGCGTGTCGGGCTCGTGGATCTGCATCCCACGTTGCTCGAGCTCGGCGATGTTGCACCCGCGGCCGGAAGCCGCGCGATCAGTCTGCTGGGTCCGCTAGCGACCGGGAACTGGGCCGATCGGCCCGTGCTGGCGCAAACGACGGAACACCTCTACGCGCCACTGCGCTCCAAACCCGCGTTGGCATCGATGCGCCAGGGGCATTTCGCCCTGCTGGTGTCGCGTGCGTCGCGCGCGGATGCCCCGGGTTCCGGCCCGCCGGTTGCCGCGCTCTACGACATTCAAAAAGATCCGGGGGAGCACGCGCCGATGGCGAGCCGCGATGCGTCGGGCGCAGTCCAAACGCTCGATGCGGATGGCAGTGACGCCGCAGCAAAGCTCGCAACGCTGCTCGCGCGCCTGCAAGCGGATCTGGTCGCGCTCGAGCGCACCCATGCGGACCTACTCGGCGGCGGCGCACGGATGCTGCCGGGCAGTGCGGAACTGGAGCGCCTCCACGGCGCGCTCGGATATCGCTAGGGAGCGGAGAACACGGGGAAGCTGCGCCCCGCGGCGACGACGCGCTCCACCAGCGATCGAAACGCCGCCGGAGCTTCGATCCAGGGAAACGCGCCCGAGCGCTCGATGACGACGAGCAGGCCGCCGGGAATCGCGTCCGCGAACTCTGCGGATGCGGCGCGCGGAAGGCAGTCCCCTGCGCCGTGCACGACCCACGTGGGCGCGCGCACCTTGGCGAGGGTGTCCCGCATGTCGTAGTCGCCGAGCTCAGCGATGGCGCGCTCTGCATGGGACTCAAGGGCCGCACCCGCGTCCAAGAGCCCCACGAACGGGTCGGCCTGAACCCGTCGCGCAAGCCCCGGATTGGCGAAGCGCGGCGCGAGGAGCAGCCGTTCGATCTCGGCGGCGAGTTTCGGGTCGCGCGCCCCCTTCGCCAACTGCGCTTGCGCTTTTGCGAGCGCTTGCGGTTCGAGCCGCGGGGCCGCCGCACGCGCGAAATCGTCGAGGTGCGGCAAGCGTCGCGCGGGCAGGGGCGCGATCAGCACCAGGCCACCCACAGCGTCGGGCGACTGGGCCGCGGCGAGCGCCGCAACGAGCGCCTGGTAACCCTGTGCCACGATCCGCGGCGGGGGCGCGCCCGCTGAGCGCTCCGCGGCGAGGAACTCCACAAGGTCCCGGACATCCTGCTCAAGCGCCGTGCGGCCGGGCTCGGGTTCAAACCCCGCGCGCGCCCGGCCGTCCAGGGCGACCAGCGGGCCCGGCAGCCACGGCGGCACGTCGGGAACCAACCACGCCGCTCCGACCAGCACCCATTGCGCGGGTTCGCTCCCGCGGCGTTCCGCCGGGAGTTGAGCGCCGTCCCTGAGCTCAAAACGCCCGGGCACGAGTGCCATCGCCGCGCGGTTTTCGCGCTGGGACACTTCCGAGGGCGCGTCCGCCGCGCGGGGATCCCGGGGTGCGGTGCACGCGGTGCTCCATGCGGCGGCGACGCACGCAAGGATGGGTGCGAAGACGGCGGCGAGGCCGGGGCGGGGGTAGTGGGGCGGCACGGCCAGGGAGCCTAACCCCGGGCGGCGTGGGGGCGAATCGGACTTTGACTGCAACCGGCGGTGCATGTCGGCGGTCTTTGGGAGCGAATGCCGCGAGCCAATGCCGCGATCTGGACGCCGGGGGTGGTTGCACTCCGCGGGCCGATGGGCGAGAGTCGATCGCGGTTTCCCGCTTCGAGCCCGCCCTGATCCGCGACGCTCTTGCGTGGACCCGCCACCGCAGCCGATCCTTGCGATGCCTCTTCCCGGCTCAATCCCGGCAGCACCTTTCCCCGCCATGAACGCCCTCATCCTGCCCGCCCTCGGCGTCATCGCCGCCCTCGCGCTCGCCTCCACCCGCGCCCACGCGGCGGTGGGGACCGAGCGGGACGAGGGCATCCACGCGCCCCTCGAACGTGGCGTTGTGCCTACGGCGGGTGTCCGAGCGGATGGCGGAGAGTCGGCTGCTCCGATCCTCGCCGGTCGCTTGGAACGCCTCGAGATCGAGGTGGCGGGCCCCGCCGGTGCGTCGCTCGTACTGATCGCGAGTCCGATCGAGCCGCGCAACGCCGCGGATGAGCAAGGGGTGGACCAAACGTCGTTTTGGCCAGAGACGTTAAAGCCAGAGCCCGCGGCGCCGTCCGCCGCGAAAGCCGTGTTTGCCGTCTTCGTCGACGGTCGCGTGGATGCGACCGCGCGGATCGGGCCGGAGGGTCTGTGGCGCGGGCGATGGCTTGTCCCGGATGGGATGCCGCTGGGTATGCGTTTTCACCTGGAGGCGTTCGTTCTTGAGCCCCAGGGCCCTCGGTCACTGGGCCGACCGCGTGAAGTCGAGATCGTCGACGCGTGGACGTTCGATGGCGGGCGCTTCGAGGGTGGCCCGCGTGTCGCCGGCTGGTCGGATGCGATGCCGGCGGGTGAAGGGTTCGCGCGGACCCGCGGCTTTCGCTGCGGAGCGCCGGATCTGGTCTGCCGCGTGGAAGTCCACGTGCGGGTGGAAGCGACGCTTCCCGACGCGGGACGGGGGCAGCTCGGACGGGACTCCCGGAGCGCGGACGACTCGGAGCAGGCCCCACTGCAGGTGATGTTCGCGGCCGTGGCGTCCGTCGAATGGCCTGCGACCGCCGATGCCGCCGCGGGGCTCCAATGGCTGGCTCGCGCTGCCGCGCGCGGGGCGTTCGACACCGCGGATCTGACACCCGCGGTTGCCACGTCGCAACGCGCGGCGCAGTTCGAACTCCTCGCTCAGACCGATGGTCTGGGGCGCTTGTGGCTCGCGCTCGGAACCGTAGCGGGTACGTCCGGCGACGTCGACCCGCCCGCGGTGCGCCACGTGCGCGTGGTGCTGCGCGCAGCTCGCTGAATCGCTGCTCGCCGGACGCGGCCTAGTCCGGGTTATTCACCAGCTTTGCGATCGGACGGCCCAACCGGCGGCCTTCGGCCGTCTTTCGTCGCCCGGCGGCACTTTGCGACCGCGGGCGTCCCTCGTTGACCTGTTCAAGGTCGACTGTGGATCCCGCGGCCGCAAAGCACCACCAGGCGACGACTTGGGCTCGTCTGCTCGAAAACCTGAGGAATAACCCGGGCTAGATCACGTCAAGCAAGCGCAGCCAGTCGGCAAGCCGTGCCTGCTCCGGCAAAGGCGCCGGCAGCGCATCGAGTGCCACCCGCAACGGCGGCAGGTCGTCCGCCGTATCGGCATCGCGCAGCGCGTTCAGGCGGCCGATGCGCGGCGTGCCAAGTGCGGCAATGAAGCGCTCCTTGGTATCAGCCTGCGACCAGGGCGTCGTCGTCCAGGCTAACACCGGCACCGGTTGGCGGGTGCCGAACAGCCAGAAGCCGCCGTCGACACTGGGGCCGAGGACATGGTCGTATTCATCGAGCGCGCGCACCGCGGCGACGAGGTCGTCAACGCGCAGTTGTGGCGCATCCGCGCCCAGCAGCAGCGCGCCGCCGTGCGCGCTGCACAGCCGCTCGGTGACGTGGCGCATGCGCGCGCCGAGATCGCCAGCGCCTTGGGCGATGCGCGGCAGCCCCGACCAGAGCGCGTCGTCGAGCGCCGAAGCTTCCGCCACGGCCCATGTCACTGCCAAGCCGGGCAGCGTCGCCTGGGCCGCACGCGCAACGGCGGCGACGGCTTCGGCGGCGAGGCAATGGAAGCGTTCGGCGGACGCGCGACCGATGCCCGCGGCCAGCCGCGTCTTCAGTGGCGAATGGCCCGGAGTCTTGACGAAGATCCCCAGGCCGATGCGGTCGTTGTGCAGGGTCGTGGCGTTCATCGCAGCAGCTCCTGCCGCGCCTGCTGCCAGGTCAGCCGCAGATGCCGCCATGTCGTCCTGCACCAGCCGTGCTCGGCGTACTTGCGCGCGCTGGTCGCGAGCGTGCCGCCGACCCCACGCAGCGGCAAGCCAAGCCGGCGCGCGCGCCAAACCCAGGCGTGGTCCTCGCCGAAGGGCAGCGTGGGATCGAAGGAGCCGAGCCGGCCTGCGTCGTCGCGCTGCAGCAGGAAGCCCTGGTCGCCGAACGGCAGGCCCAGCCAGCGCGCGCGCAAGTTGGCGCCCAAGGCATTCAGGCGCATCAGCCACGGCCCATCGTGCTCGAACGCCAGCCGGAACCAGCCCAACGCGTGCGGTTCCGCGATCAGCCAGCGGCGCAGCGCCGGCACGGTGTCGGCGCGGAGGCAGGAATCCGCGTGCAGCAACCACAGCCAGTCGCCCCGTGCGGCAGCGATGCCTGCATTGAGCTGGTGCGCGCGTCCCGCGGGCGCGGTCAGCGCGGTGATGCTGACCGGGCAGCATCCGGTCTGCGGATCGCCGACGGCAAACACCGGCAACAGTTCCGCGCCCGCCGCCGCGCGCCGCAGCGTCTCGAGTAACGGCGGCCAGGCGGTGTCGCCGGGCCCGATCGGCAGCACGATCGTGAGCCGTGACAGTGGATCGCCCTCGACACCCGCACAATCCGCTGCGTTGGCGTCCTTCGTAGGACCGACCGAAGTCGCTGCCGATGAGCAGCCGGGCAGCGCGACTTCCGTCGCTCCCACAGCTTCATCGCCTGCCGCACCCATGGCCACGCTCAGGCCAGGCTGCCGCCGCAGGAGCTGCCGGCGCCAGCGGTGCAGCCGTAGCAGTGCTGCGCGAAGGCGATCGGCCGCGTCTCTATTTCGTCCAGGCGCTCGATATCCCACAGTGTGGTCCTCGCGCGGCCGAGCTCGATACCGAGCATCTGGTTGAAGTCGCAGTCGTACAGCCCGCCGTCCCAGCCCACCGACACCAGGTTGCGGCACATCACGCCCTTTGCTGCCTGCGGATTGAAGTGGTCAACCAGGAGCTGCATGTAGTCGTCGAGGCGGCCGTCGCGCTCCAGTTCGTGCAGGAAGCGCTTGATCGGCATGTTGGTGATGGTGAACAGCCGGTTGAAGCGGATATCGAAATCGTCGTGCAGGCGCTTGCGGTAGTCGCCCTCGAGCAAATGCTGCGAGGGCGGCAGGGTCGCGCCCACCGGGTTGTACACAAGGTCGAGTTCCAGCTCCGAATCCGACTGGCCGTAGCCGAGCGCATTCAACTGCTGCAGCGCGGTGATGCTCTGGCCGAACACGCCCTTGCCGCGCTGCTTGTCGACGTTCTGCGGCGTGTAGCAGGGCAGCGACGCGACCACCGCCGCGCCGTGTTGCGCGAGGAATTTCGCAGTGTCTTCCTGTCCGGCTTCGGACAGCACGGTCAGGTTGCAGCGGTCGATCACCTTCAGCCCGCGCCCGCGCCCGGCCGCGACCAGTTCGCGGAACTGCGGATGCAGTTCGGGCGCGCCGCCGGTGAGGTCGAGCGTGTGCAGCGCCGGGGCGGTGCCCATCAATGCGATCAGTCGCGCGACGCCGCGCGCATCCAGTGCTTCGCGGCGCTTCGGCCCGGATTCGACGTGGCAGTGGGTGCAGGCCAGGTTGCAGCGCGCGGTCAAGTTGACCTGCAGGATCTCCAGCGGCGTGCGGTCCAGCGTCAAGCCCTCGCGCTCAAGCCTGCGCACAAAGGGCGGGGTCGGCGATGCGACGACGTCGCTCATCGCTCTCCTCCCACCGGCTCGGAGCAGATGTCGCCGGAGCCGCTCACCGTCGACTCAACGGTATTGTCGGTGTCCACGGCCACTCTGAAACCGGCCACTCTGAAACCGGCCACTCTGACACCGGCACTCTGACACCGGCACCCTGACCACCCTGACGCCGGCAGTCCGCGGTGGCTCGATGCCGAAGGCGCGGCAGTCGTCGGCCGCGACGTCGAGCGACAGAATCGCCCACACCTTCGCGTGCCTTACCGCAGTTTGCGACCACCCACTTCACGAAACCAGTGTAGGCGTTGTCGCGCACGGTTTCGACCGGCTGGCGGTGCTCCCAGACGTCGTTCAGCGCCGCCCCGCGCCTGCGCGGGCACGTCGATCCTGATCGTCTTAAGTTCGGAGGGTTCACTCGCCACCCCGTTTCCAGCGGTGGTAGCGCTCGGCCCAGTCGAGCAACTTTTTCGGCTTGTGCCGCTTGCGTCGCTCGCCGGCGACCGACTTGGCAGCCTCCGCGAAGGTGGGATAGGCGAACACCGTGCCGAGGATCTTGTCGAGGCCGATGCCCTGCTTCATCGCCAGCGCGAACAGGGCAATGGTCTCGCCGGCGCGCTCGCCGACCACGGTGGCGCCGAGGATGGTGTCCTTGCCCGGCGGCACCAGCACCTTGACGAAGCCTTTGGTCGCGCCTTCGGCAACCGCGCGATCGAGTTGGGAAAGCGCGTACTTGACCACCTCGACGTCCGTTCCTTCCTCTTCGGCCTCGCGTTCGCTCAGGCCGACGCGTGCCGATTCCGGTTCAGTGTAGGTGCAGGCCGGCATGACGCTGTAATCGGCGCGGAAGGACTTGAAGCCGCCGAACAGCGCGTTCACCGCCGCATACCAGGCCTGGTGCGCGCCGGCGTGGGTGAGCTGGTAAGGCCCGGTGACGTCGCCGACGCAGAGGATGTTGGGGTATTTGGTGCGCAGGAACTCGTCGGTCTCGATGGTCCGGTTCTTGCGCAGCGGGATGTCGAGCGTGTCCAAGCCGAAGCCCTCCACGTTGGCGGTGCGGCCGATGGCGACCAGCAGCACGTCGAAGGGCAGTTCGCTGGAGTCGCCGTCGTGCTCGACGCGCAGCGTGTGCGTGTCGCCCGCCTTCGCCGCCACCGCTTTGTGGCCGAGCAGCACGCGCACGCCGTCGGCCTCCAGCGCGGCCCGGACCACGTCGGCGGCATCTTTGTCCTCGCGGCCCAGCAATTGGTCGGCCATCTCCACGATGGCTACCTCGCTGCCTAGCCGCGCGTAGCTCTGCGCCAGCTCGCAGCCGATCGGACCGCCGCCGAGCACCAACAGGCGTTGCGGCAGCTTTTCGAGGTCCCAGATCGTGTCCGAGGTGCGGTAAGGGACGTCGTCCAGTCCCTGGATTGGCGGCACGAAGGGCCGCGCGCCGGTCGCCAGCACGATGTGGCGCGCGCTCAGACGCCTGCCGTCGACCTCCACTTCCCACGGCGACACGAGTTTGGCCTCGGCCTGGATCACCTCCACGCCAAGCCCGCGATAGCGCTCCGGCGAATCGTGCGGTTCGATCTGGGTGATCGCACCGCGCACGTGGCGCATGACCTGCGCGTAGTCGATCTCGGGTTTACCGGCCTGCACGCCGAAACGCCCGCCGTCGCGGATTTCCGCCGCGGCCCGCGCGACGCGGATCAGCGCCTTGGACGGCACGCAGCCGCGGTTGAGGCAGTCGCCGCCCATCTCGGCCTTCTCGATCAGGGTCACCTTGGCGCGCACGGTGGCGGCGATGTAGCTGGTGACGAGTCCCGCGGCGCCGGCGCCAATCACGATCAGGTTGCGGTCGAAGCGTTGCGGCTTGTCCCAGCCCTTGTAGACCTTGCGGGCGCGCAGCCCGTCGAGCAATCTGCGCGCGACCAGCGGCAGCAGGCCGAGCGCGGCGAAGGCTATCAGCAGGCTCGGACTGAGGATGCCGGACAGCGATTCGAGCTGGCCGAGTTCGCGCCCCGCGTTCACGTAGACGAAGGTGCCGGCGAGCATGCCGAGCTGGCTGACCCAATAGAACGTCCAGGCGCGGATCGCGGTCAGGCCCATCGCCAAGTTGATGACGAAGAACGGGAACACCGGCACCAGACGCAGCGCGAACAGGTAGAAGCCGCCTTCGCGCTCAATGCCATCGTCGATGCGCTTGAGCCGCTTGCCGAATCGACCGCGGACGCTATCGCGGAAGACGTAGCGCGAGGCCAGCATCGCCAGCGTAGCGCCGATGCTCGACGCGAACGACGCGATCAGCAGGCCCTGCCAGAGCCCGAAGATCGCGCCCGCGAACAGCGTCAAGAGGGTGGCGCCGGGCAGCGAAAGGGCGGTGGCGACGATGTAGAGCGCGCCGAATCCGAGCGCAGCGCCGAGCGGGTTGGCGTCGACGTAGGCGCGTGCGGTGCCGAGCAGGGACTGCAGCTTCTGCAGGCTGAGGTACTCGGAGCCGCCGCCGAAGTACAGTGCGAGGGCGGCGACCACGACCGCAACGAGGAGGATGATTTTCTTCTTGCTCATTCGCGCGTCTCAGCAGCAGGCCGCGGCGGCCTTGGCGGCGACGGCAGGAATGGACGCAGTCGAACCGGCCCAAGTGCGGACGCCGTGCGGTCACTTCGAAATGCGGTGCAAAACGGATGTCGGAAAGGTAGGTGGCTTCGCCGTGAAATTGGCTGCAAGCGCCGGATGGCGCGGCGGCGCTCGGACGAGCGCGACCAGACCGCGCTCACCGCATCATCGCCGATTCGGCGCGCAAGACAAACAGGCGGCATTTCTCCCACTCGGCCGTTTGACAACGCCCCGCAGCGCGCCTACGGTCAGCTGCCTCGCAGCCTCGCAGCCTCGCAGCCTCGCAGCCTTGCGTCCGTCGCACGGCTCGGGCGCACCAGAGCACCCTGATGTCGAGCCAAACCGATGCGAAAGAGCGAGGTGTCGCGAGCGGCCCCGTGCTCGCGTTTCTCGCGCGGGTCGGCTTGCTTGCCTGGGGCGTCGTCCACATCGTCATCGGCATTCTGGCGGTCCAGATCGCCTGGGGGGCTTCCACTCAGGAGAGCCCCGACCTCGTCGGAGCGTTGCACTCGGTTCGCGCTCAGCCCCTGGGCGGAGTCCTGCTGTGGATCGCCGTGGTCGGGTTCGCGGCATTCGCGCTGTGGCAGGCGGGCGAGGCCATCGTCGGACACCGTGATCGGGAGGGCTTCGAGGCGCTGCGACTGCGTGTCGCGAACGGCGGCAAGGCGCTCCTCCATGCTGTGATGGGGGCCACCGCGCTCTCAATCTCGCTTGGGTTCGGCGCCTCGGATGAGCAGTCCAGGAAGGACGCCATCTCCGGTGTGATGGCGTGGCCCGGGGGCACGGTGATCGTCGTCGTCGCGGTCCTGATCACCCTCGGCATCGGCGTCGCGGGCGTGACGCGGGGCGTCACCATGTCCTTCCGCGAGCAGCTCGACACATCCTCGATGTCGAACGGTGCTCGCATCGGCCTGGAGCGCGTCGGCCAAGTCGGTTTCGTCGTCAAGGGCGTGGTGTTGTGCGTGGTGGGAGGGTTGGTCGGCTATGCGGCGCTGACGTTCGACGAGGAGCAGGCGTCGGGGCTGAACGACGCGGTGTACGCGATCCTCGCGCAGCCGTTCGGACGCTTCCTCCTCACGGCGCTGGCGCTCGGCTTCGCCGCGTTCGGCTTGTTCACTATCGGCTCGACGCGGTATCGGCGAATGTGAGCCAAATCCGGCATGGACACCGTTCACGCACTTTGCTGCCGAAGCGACCAGCAAGTGCCGCGGGATCCGGGCTAGCCCCCAGGGAAGAGCCGGCGCAGCGCGTCGTCGACCCGCGCCCCCGCCCCTTCCAGCCAACAGGAGACCAGAGTGCTTTGCAGGTGGGTGAGATCGGTGGTAGCGGGCACGTCTCCGTCCACCAACTGCTCCAGGTCCGGCGCCGTGCCATACAAACCCCCGCCGAGCGCGCCGCCTAAGAGAAGCACGGGTGCTCCGTTGCCGTGGTCCGTGCCACGGCTTTGGTTCTCGGCGGCGCGACGCCCGAACTCGCTGTGCACGACCACTGCGGTGCGCGACCACCAACCGGCTTGGGTCAGTTCGGCCCGCAGGGCGCCCAAGGCCCCGTCCAACTCCGCCAGCAACCGTTCGTGGGATGCGGCTTGCTCCAGGTGGGTGTCGAAACCCCCCAGTACCACGCCGTACACCCTGGGTCCCCATCCGTGATGCACCGCACGGGCCACCCGGGCAAGGTCCGTGGCCAGGCCACTCGCAGGCCACGGCACGAGTAGCGGTGTGCCCTCGGCCCGAGCGATGCGCTCCCCCAGCCGTCGGGCGTGTTCCCTGGCATGGGCCACGAGTTCGTGGGTTCGGCCCTTGGCAGCGGCCACTTGGGCCTCTGCGAGCGCCTGGGACGCCACTGGAGCGCCCCCGGACCGTCCGCCCCAGGTGGCCGGCGCCTGGCCACCTTCGTACAGAGAAAGAGGCGGAATGTCGCCACCGGCATACAGCGCCGTGGGTGCCCCCGCGTCGAGCACACCCGCCAGTTTACCCGCGCGCCCAAGCCAACCTTCGCGCACATCGCGTTCTTCGCGCGCCACACGAGTGCCGCGGTGCCACAGCTCCAAGGCGTGGAAGTGGGATCGCTCGGGCACCGGGGTGCCAACCCCGTGCACGATGGCCAGCTCGCCTTCCGCGAAAGCCGCCGCCAGTTGTGGCAGGGAGGGGTGCAGCCCCCAACCGGGCGCCAGCGGGTGGCTACCCCGCGCCACCTGGGACAGAGTAGGGCGCAGCTGGTACCAGCGCTCTTGCTCCAAGGGCAACACCGTGCTGAGCCCGTCGTTGCCCCCGTGCAACTCCACGGTGATCAGCACCGTGTCGCGCTCCGTCGCACTGTTCGTGGCACTGTTCGTCGCAGCGCCAAAGCGCAACAGACCAGAACCCAAGAGTCCCGCCGCGAAACCGCCCGCCAATACGTCTCTGCGTGATGCCATGGTCACATCAGGTGGGTTTGGGGTGCGTCCAGCAGTTCTAGGATGCGCCGCGCGTCGCGCTCGCGCCGGGAAGCTGTGCTGGCCATCGAGGCGACCTTGTCCAGCCACACAGCAGCCGGCGCACCAGGGTGCAGACGGATCCACACGTCCGAAAGGTTGAGCTCGCCCTCCGGGCGCAGAGCCGGACTGGAGGCCGCGCGTTGGGCCAGCGCCCAGGCGGCTTCCCTGCGCACCAAAAGCGCAGAGCCGTGCATCCAGTCCGCACCTCCGCGCCAGCCCTCCACGGTCGGGGGCGCGAAGAGGCGTTGGCCTGCGCGCGCAGCAAGTTGCGCGACCTCGAAGGGTGGCAAGAACACCCCCAGCGCCAAGGAACAGCGGGCCAGGTATTCCACGGGGCCGGCCACCTTGGCTTCGCGCCAGCGCAGGTCGTAGAACAGTTCGGAAGCGAAGAGGGCCTGCACGGTACCCAGCACGTCGAAGTCCTGTGCGTGCAGCTCTTGCTCCAGCACAGCCTCGGCTTGCTCGTCGCCCCCATCGGTCAACAGCTCGCGCACCAGCCGGTGGGCCACACGGCGTGCGAAGTGGGGTTGCTCGGACAAGTGGGACGCCAATGCCAGCGCATCGAAGGGCGCGCGGGCACCCAGGATGTTTTTGTCGCCGCTGTCGTGGCGCGACGCAGCGAACTCCACATGCCGCCCGCGCACGCTCCATCCCGTCAGCGCGCGGGCCGCTTCCTTCACGTCCGATTCGCTGTAGTTGCCGCGACCCAAGGCAAACAGTTCCATCAGTTCCCGCGCCAAGTTCTCGTTGGGAGTGGGCGGTCGACTGCCATCTCCATCGAGCCACACCAACATGGCACCATCTTGAACCATGCTGCGGAGCATGGCGCGGGCGTCTCCCGCGCCGGTGCGGCGCAGAGTGTCGATCTGGCGCAGCATCAACACACTGTCTTCCACCTTGACCACGGAGGTGGCGAAGTGGTTGTGCCAAAGCAGGGCTATGCGCTCGGCGAGCCGGCCCCGGCCCACTGGCGTGCTGTCGGGAGCCAGGATCCGCGCCATCCAGTGGGCCTCGACCGCGGCGCGGGTGCCAAGTGCTTCTGCAGCGGCGAGTTGAGGATCGACAAGGACTGCGCGGGCATCTGCCACCAGCGTCGCCGCGGCATCCTTGGGTCCCAGTTCCAGCAGTTCCTGCAACCGCTCTGGACCACAGCCGAACAGAGCGCGGCGCGCCAAGTGCCCTGCCGCGGCAGAGTTCCACGGGCCACGGGCGGGAGCCAGGGTCGAAAGCGGGCGTCTCGTTCCGCTCTCGACCGTGCTCTCGACCGTGCTCTCGACCGCGCGTTTCATCGCCCGGACTCCAAAGCACCCACGGACCCACGCAAGTGGAGCTGGCCCGGAGCATATTCCAGCTCAAGCGAAAGCGAGCCACCGCCAAACCAACGCATCCATTCGGCGACCGTGGGGCCGTCAGGCACGATCAGCGAAAGCAGTAGGTCCAAGGTGGCTTCTTGTGGCGCGGCCCAACGGGCCAGGGCCGGCCCGCTGACGTGGACAAACTCCCGCGGAAGTTCCTTTGCGGACGGAGCCGCGACGGGCAAAAGCTCGTCCAGCACGTCCACGAGCAGCGCCGCGTGGCTGGCCAACACGAGGCAGCCGTCGGTGACTGCGAGCGCGGGCTTAAGGTTGTAGAACAGATCGCCCTGTTCGGCCGGAGCCAGCGGTGGCGGAACAGCCACCGAGTACGAGACGGAACCCACCCGTTCGGTGCGCAGGACGAAGCTGCGGGACCGGCCCGCTTGGCGCGCTTCCACGTTTGAAAGGGCCACGAGTCCTTGGAACGCCGATTCTAGGGCATGGGCCAAACGATCGTCCGCGGCGGTATCGACGACCAGAACAGCGGCGGGCAGGATCAGTGCCGGACCTTCACCCGTGGGCAAATGCACCTCGCGCACGGCGATCTGCAACCAGGGCGAAAGGCGCGCGAGCACCTCTTCGTCCAGGCGCAGACCGCCGAAGAAGATCTCCAGCTCACGCAGCTTCGAGGCCATCTTTGCCGCCGCCTGCGCGGGCAGATAGCGCTGGCGATCGACGGTGATGCGGCCGACGTCGCGGTAGAACAGCGCGCTGGCGAGGTTTTGCTCCGAGTGCAAGAACTGCCGCGGCCGCGCGGCCTCATCGGGGCGCAGTGCCCCCAAGGGATCGGAGTTGCCCCGGCCCACCAGCTCCAGCGACCAGCTCTGCGCGCCACGCTCGGCGGACAGTTCGAGAGTGCGCGCGCCCATGAACCCCACAAGACCGGCTCCCAAGACCAGCAATCCCTCTGGTTGGCGGGCCAGCAGGTCCCAGTCGCGGAACGCGTTGTCACCCACGGCCGAACGCCAGCGGGTCAGGTCGGCGAAGGCCACCAACGGGGCGCCCTCGGATCGACCGCGGGGCTCGACCGCGTCCGCATGCAGGTACTCCTTGAGGGGCTGCTCCGTGGGGGCCCAGTAGGTGCGGCCCGCACGTTGCACAAGCCATCCGGCGTCTGGAATCTGCCACCAAGTGGCTCCCGCCAAGGAAGGATGCACGGGCCGGGAGGCATTCGGTGCCCCGAACCGGCTTCCCAGATGGGCCAGTGCGCCGTCGATGGCGGCACGCGCCGCCGCGGGATCGGGTCCTTCGAGCACCGCGCTCACAAATGGACTGCCGCCGTTGGTTTGCGCGAGAGCCAGCGCCGCACGCTCGCCGGCGAGGGCGTCCATCAACGGTTCCAGCGGACCCACTGCGGTCTCAAGGTCCGCCAGGCCCGGCTCCAGCTCGCCCCAGATCCGGTCCGCGGCCGCCGCGGGCAGACCCAGGTCCAATTCGCGGAGGGCGCGCAGCCAGGCGTGGGGCCGCAGCACCTCCACATAGGCCAGCGGTGACCCGAGCAGACCCTCGGGCGCCGGGAGTGGGGTGGGACCTTGGTGCGAGCAAAGGAGCAGGAAAAGTGCGTGCATGATGGGGCGCGGCCCGGGGTTGGGCGCGCAGGGGGCGCGACGGCTCCTTCGGAGCGCGCCAGACTGCATTTCAACCCGGCCACTGGCCGCAGTCCGGGGCGAAGCCAAGGTCGAAGCCGAAATCCAGGGTCCGCGCGGCGGTTTTCAAGGCGCCGCCGGGGTGGACCAACACGCAAGCCAGGTCGGGGGGCGTACGGAGGGCGATGCAGAGCCCTGACGCTTTGACGCGCACTTGCGCGCCGGCGAATTGCGCGAAATCGATACTCCCACGCCACGGGGCGATGGTCCAGAAGGCACCTGATGGCAACGTCGCTTCGCCCGTCCCTCATTTTCCCCGAGCTGTCTGCGCGTTTACTCCTGCCGTGTTGCTGATGCTGCATCACCGCGAATGGGGCGGCGAGAAACGCGATCCGATCGAGGTGAAACGCTTTGATCAGAGCGCCCGGGCTCGCCGTCTTGCTGTTATACACGGACGAGATTGCAAACCACCTCGCACCCCTCGCCCGTCACGCCCGTGGCAATGACGGGATGGCAAAACCGCACAGTCACCACCCAAGCCGGGGCGCTCCACCTCGATGCCCGACCCCTACATTCTTGTCCTGTTCGTCGTCGGCGCACTGATCGGGCTCGTCGCGTGGCTCCCGCTCGTCTTCCGCAGGGCGCCGCTTTCGCTGCCGATCGTCTGCGTCGCTCTTGGGACTGGCCTCTTCGGCCTGCCGCAGGTAGGCTCCGAACCGCTGCCGCAGGCCTATCCCGAAGTCACCGAGAGGTTGACCGAGTTCGTAGTGATCATTGCACTCATGGGTGCGGGGCTAAAGATCGACCGCATTTTCAGTCTGCGGCGCTGGGGGGTCACCTGGCGGCTGCTCGCAGTCACGATGATGCTGTCCGTCGCCGCAATCGCGCTGATTGGATTCACGTTCCTTGGGCTGGGGTTGGCAGGGGCCATCCTGCTGGCGGCGAGTTTGGCCCCGACGGATCCGGTACTGGCGTCGGATATCCAGGTCGGCGAGCCGCGGGAAGGGGGCGAGGACGAAGTTCGCTTCGGCCTCACGTCCGAAGCCGGCTTAAATGACGGTCTGGCCTTTCCGTTTGTGAACCTCGCCGTCGCGCTGGCGCTCGTTGCTTCCGGCGAAAAGACCGACTGGTTCGCGCACTGGCTGGCCGTCAGTGTTCTTTGGGAGATCGGGGCCGGTCTCGGCATTGGCTGGGTCATCGGCTGGGTGTTCGGCTGGCTGACTTTTACGATCCCCATCAGCACGCGACTGGCCTCAACGCGGGATGGATTCATCGTGCTGGCCGCTACCTTCGTCGCCTATTCGGTCGCGGAAGTGCTGAACTGCTACGGGTTTCTGGCCGTTTTTGTCGCCGCGCTCGCTTTTCGTCACGCCGACCGCGACCACGACTTCATCGAGCAGATGCACGACTTCATCGAGCAGATCGAACGCATGGCGATGATGGTGGTGCTGTTGTTGTTCGGCGGCGCGCTGGTGTCAGGCCTGCTTTCTCCGCTGAGCGCCTTCGATGCGGCCGCGGCGTTGGTCATCGTCCTGGTCGTCCGCCCGCTGACGGGCATGATCGGACTCATCGGATGGCGCAGGCCGCTGCGCGAAAAGCTGATCCTGGCCGTCTTCGGCATCCGCGGCGTCGGTTCGTTCTATTACCTCGCCTACGGACTCAACAACGCGCCATTCGAAGGTGCCGATCGCCTCTGGGCGATCGTCGGGCTGATCTGTCTGTTATCGATCCTTCTGCATGGCATTGCGGTCACGCCCGTGATGCGCTGGTTCGATCGCAGCCAGGGACGTGATCCCGATGCCCAAGCGGACATCCCGGTGGGCAATAGCGCCACCCGCGGACCGGGTGTTTCAGCGTGACATCACCGCTGCTCGGAACAGGGCGGGCAGACTTCGCTGGGGTCTCAAAGTCGCCTGGCTGCAGCGCGACAGGCACGCGCCCTTTCGGCTTTAGGCATCCCCCACTAAGCTGCGGGACGCGGAGCCAACCAACGCTCCAGCGCCGCTTGCAATTGCTCTAGGGACACCGGCTTAGTCAGGTGGTCGTCCATCCCAGCCTGCAAACAGCCCTCCCGGGCCCCATCCATGGCGTGGGCGGTCAGCGCGATGACCGTCAAACGTTCGCCCCGCACCTCCCGGGCGCGAAGAATGCGCGTGGCTTCGTACCCGTCCATGACGGGCATTTGGCAGTCCATCAGCACCAGGTCGAACGTCTCGCGTTGCAGTGCATCCAAAGCTTCGCGCCCGTGGCTGACGGTCCGGACGCTGCAGCCCAGCCTCAAGAGCTGGCGTTGTGCCAGTCGCTGGTTGACGGGGTTGTCTTCGGCCAAGAGCACGTGTGCGTTGAGGCGACCGCTGCCGGAGGGCAGCGCCGCGGGTGTCCCGTCCAGACTCGGCCTAGGCGCATTCGTGACAGCATGTGGCGCGCTCAAGTGCACGGCCGCGCGCAGGGCGCTGGGTGGGACGGGTTTTGTGAAGCAGGCCTCGAACCCCAACGCACGGGCCTGTGCGGACACGCCGAAGTGATTCACCGAACTGGCGAGCAACAACCTCAGACCCGCCAAGTGGGGCCTGGAGCGCACTTGCTCGGCGAAGCCCCAACCGTCCATTTCCGGCATTTGGTAGTCCACAAGGGCCAGATGGAACGGGCGACCCTCGGCATGGGCCGCATCGAGGCGATCGAGGGCCTGACTGCCCGACTCGACGCCGGTCGCCACCAAACCCCAGGACTCGAACTGTGCAGCAAAAATGCGGCGGTTGGTGCGGTTGTCGTCCAAGATCAACACGCGCTGGCCCACGATGCGGGTCTCGGCGAGCTGACGTTCCACAGGCGTCGGCGTCGGCCGGTAGCCCAGCTCGAGTTCGAACCAGAACGTCGAGCCCTCGCCCTCCACACTGGAAAGTCCCACGCGGCCGGACATTGCCTCCACAAGTCGGCGCGAAATGGCCAGCCCCAAACCGGTGCCCCCGAACCGACGGGTGGTAGAGGTGTCGGCCTGTGTGAACGCCTCAAAGAGCTGACCCTGGCGATCGACGGGGATGCCTATGCCCGTGTCCGCCACTTCAAAGCGCAGGCGACAGGTGGCCTTCGCGCGGGAAAGTTCGAACGCCGATAGCGTCACCTGGCCGGTCTCGGTGAACTTCACCGCGTTGCCCAACAAGTTGAGCAGCACCTGACGCACGCGACCGGGGTCCCCGCGAACCATTTGGGGTGAACCGGGCGGCACATCCACGATGAGTTCGATCTGCTTGTCCTGGGCCCGCGGCGAGAGGATGTGCGCACTTTCGTAGACCACGGTGTGGAGGTCGAAGTCGATGTCCTCGAGCTCCAACTTTCCGGCTTCGATCTTCGAGAGGTCCAAGATGTCGTTGATCAGGCACAAAAGCGCCTCGCCACACACCTCGACCGTGGAGGCGTACTCGCGTTGCTCGGATGTCAGCTCCGTATCGAGGAGCAACTGGGTCATGCCGATCACGCCGTTCATGGGTGTGCGGATCTCGTGGCTCATATTGGCCAAAAACACGCCCTTGGCTCGGGCTGCCTCCAGGGCCGCGTCCCGCGCCACGAGCAGGTCTTGGGTACGCGCTTGCACCTGCGCTTCGATACGTCCGTTGGTCGCCTCCAGTTCCGCCTGACGCTCGGCGATCTCGCGCATCTCCAGGTTGGATCGGCGGCAGGCCAGAAACAGGAACACGTCGATGAAGACAACCCAGGCGGTGTGCTCGACCCAGCGCCAATTGCCCGGGCCCGACGTGCCGAAGACCGAACTCGGCATCCACACGCCGCGCAGGAAGTGGTCCGCGGCCACGACGGCGGATGCGCTCAAAAGCACGCGCCAATCGCGGTAGAAGGACAGGAACGCCAGGGAGCCAAAGATGTGGAAGTGGGTCTCGATGCGACCACCGGTTAGGTGGATAAGAAGCGCAGACCAAAGGGCCTGGCTGACCGCGATCGTGTGGCGTGTGGCCCGCTCCCCAGGGCGGCGCAGTGCGAGCCAAATGGGCACCGCCGACAGGGGTGTACCGAGCAAGAGCGCCAGGTACACGTGGGGGTGCACCGAGGCCTGGGAGCCGCTCCAGGTTTGGGGCGAGAGCCCTGTGGCGAGACCCAGTGCCACGACCCACTGGAACGCCATGAGCGCGGCGAACATGCGGTCCGTGCGCACGTGTACCGCCCGATTGGCGCTGCTCACGAGTTCGTGAGCGCGTGCGGAACAGGTTGCGGTGCTCAACGGCGGTCCCCCGCGGCGACGGCTTCGAGTTCCGCCGGTTCCAGCAGGCTGCAGCCAAACACCGCCGTGTGCACAACCTGCGCCGGTGCCTGCGCCATGGCCGAAAGCAGTTGCGCGGTGGCGACGCCGTCCCCCGCATGCCCGCGGGCGAAGGTCAAACCGCCGGCGTACCGCAGGGCGCCATCGGCGCCGAACAGGAGGGCCGTACCGGAGGTCAGCGCTCCAAAGTGCTCCGCCAAAACGCCACCCCGATCGAGCCGAGTCGAAACCCCGGGCATGTCGCTGGCGCGATGAAGCACGGATCCGTCCGCAAACGCTTCGGCGTCCTCGTGGGTCATGCCCGCGGGTGTCCAAAGCAGAAGGTCCGTTTGAATCGGCCCGTCAAAGGCTGTCAGCAGGCGGTCCAGGTTCTCCAGGGAGGCCCGGGTGCAAGGACAACAGGGGTGGGCAAAAACCACCAGTGTGGGGCGGTCGAGGGCCCGCTCTAGGGCAGCGCCGGTTGGCCACTGCACCGGCGCGCTGGGGCCGTACCCCGGCCGCGCTGCGTAGCCGGACCACAGCCCCAATCCCGCGGCCGCCGGCCCCACCCATAGGGCCAGGACCAGGGCAGCGCGGAGCCCGATGGCGGGTGCTTCGTCACCAGCGGAAGGCGAATCCATTGCGGGGCCCATCGACAGGTCCCGCCCCAGGGCTCGATGGGGCGCTCATTGAAGGCACCCCCGAGTCCGAGGGCCGGGAGACTAAGGGGTCAGCCCGGATCGGGAGTGGGCGGTGCAGATCCGCGCTGAAGTTCGCCGCGGCGCTGCCCGACCGCAGCCGCCTTCACCTTCACCCGCGCCAAGACTGCGGGCAGGGGAGTTCGTCGGCCCGTCCTCGACCGCCTGCGGGCGCCGCGGTAGTGGCCGCCGCAGAGCGAGTTGGCCTGACGCAATGCGCTTGGACCCACCATTCCTTGAGATGCCGTAACGTCGCCTCGTGGATCCCCATCGATCCCCATGGAGTCACCCGTCGTGGATCGCTGCCGCTCGATCCCCAACCCCACGGCCACCCCATGCGCACCCCTTCCATTACCCTGTTTGGCCTACTGCTCTTGACCGCCAGCCCAGGCGTGCAAGGGGCAACCACCGGTCTGGGCCAGTCCACGCAGGTACGCGTCGCTGTGGAAGGTGTCGGGTTGCAGTCGATGGACCAGCCCGGCGCCTGGTTTGGCGGTGGTCCGGACTACCGCGTCGCTCAGAGGCAAGCCCTGTGCCGACGCCCAAACGCGGCGCCGAAATACTCCTGCAGTCCCTTCCGAAGCTACCCCCGGCCAGGATCTCCACCTTCGGCGCTACGGGGGCGCCACAACTTCCCCCCCCGCCGGTCATAATCCGTCTGCGTCGCGCCTGCGAGCCCGTGCGCGACCCGGCGCCCGCTCTTGAGCCCAAGCACGACCGTTCGACCCGGTGCGCGGGTCGAACTCGACGGCGAGCGCCGGTGCGTCGCCGATCCGGTCGACGGGCCGACAGCACCGAAGCCGGCGATCAGTAGGGCCAGTTCGGGCCGAGGGCCGCGTGGAAGATCGCAAGCAGCTCCGCGGCAATCGCCGGTTGGGCCTGGGTCGCGTCGGGCGCCTTCTCGAACGGATCGGCGTTGAGGTCGGAGAGGACCAGCTCGAACGAGTTGTGCCGCGCCAATTTCCAGCCGTCCGCCCGCACCACCGCCCAACGGTGCAGACTGAGCTGAGGGGCGGTGCCGCCGTTGGGGACAAAACGCTGGACGAAGACCCAGGGGCGCTCGCCCGGCGTGCCATACCGCAGGTTGGGAGCGAGGGAGATCGACGCCTGGTACTCGCGGCGGGCAGATGTGCCCGTCAGGTCGAGAACCGTGCGCGGCAGGTCGCAGATCTGGGCCAGCGAGGGGTCTTCGCCCGGGAGCACGTCGGGGCCCCATACAAGCAGCGGCACGTTGATGCCGCCCTCGTAGACGGTGGTCTTGTAGCCGCTGAAGGCCGGCGTTGGCGGTGGCACCTGGTGCGGCGTGCCGTTGTCGGCCAGCAGGAAGATGTAGGTGTCCCGGGTGTCGACGTAGGTGAGGATCGCGCCGAACAGCGTGTCGATCGCCACGACGGCGGATTCGAAACGCCCGCGATCGTTGTTCGCTGGCGTGAAGCCGCCGAGGAGTTCGCTCGGCGCCAAGTCGAAGGGCTGGTGGGGCGCGATGAAGCTGCACACGGCGAACTTCGGCCCCGCGGTGGTGGTCCACCACGCACGCAACGCCTCTTCGATGGCGATGCTGGTGTAGGCGAACTCGGTCGTTTGCTTGCCGTCGTCGAAGCGGCGCCAGTCGTAGTGCGCACCCGCGATGTTGGGCAGGTTATCGGGCACTCCGGCGCGCCAACGCTCAAAGCCGTGCACGCGCGCCGACTCCCCAAGAGCACCGGTCGCCGGACCCGAAACGTGCCACTTTCCAAACAGCGCCGTGCGGTAGTCGGCGGCCGACATCGACTCGGCCACACAGAGGTGCTCGGTCGGAGCGCCCTTCTCTGCTGCGTTCGACGTGTCGATCGCTTTACCGATCAACGCGTCGTGGGCATAGCGCCCGTACATCATCTGGTAGCGCGACGGGCTGCAAACCGGCGACGTGTAGAAGCGCGGATAGACGCGCGCCGCGCCAAGGGCGCCGTGGATCTGGGTCAGCGGGAGTTCGCGCAAATCCTCCCACCCCATGTCGTCCACGACGACAAACAACACGTTCGGACGGGTGTCGGTCGGATCCCGAGTCACCCCATTGCACAAAACGACCGACAGCAAGGCCCGCAATACCCAAAGCGTCACTTCGCCAGCTCCACCCGGATTCCAGGTTGATCCCCCGAACGGACGTCAGATGGCTGTAACGTACCCCCTGCCGCGGAACGGTCCTACATCCAACCGCTTTCCAAAAAGCAGGACGATGTTCGCCTCGACCCGTTGCGAGTCCGGGTCGATGAACGCGTGGTGACAGACCAGGCGCACGGCCTCGGTCCTGTGCCGACGGCAGAGCGGCCTGGCGGCGACGGCGGCCAGGCGGCGCAGGCGGAACGCCCCCCGCGCACTTCGCGGGGCCTCACCGTTTAGGGCAGCAGCGTGAACGCCAGGCCGTTGGAGCTGGCGAGGCCGCTGGGGCTGGGCAAACAGGTGAGCGGGTTCCAGACCCACACGGCCTGGGCGTGCAGGGTCTTGCCCGCGAGGGCTGGGGCAGGCGGCAGGGGCAGGGGCACCAAGGACTGCCCCGCGCCGTTGGCGAGCACAGGAAAGGACACCAGCAGGGTCGAGAACGGGGAAAGGTGCAGGGTTACACCCAACCCCAAGGGATCCGAGCCGTTCCAATCGGGGCTGTCCGCCACGTAGACCAGGCCGAAGCCGCCCGGAGCCGCGCCCCCCGCGAGCAGGGAGAAACCGGCGCTGGCCAGCCGCGGGACCCCTTGGCCCACCAGGCTGTGGCTGCCAAGACAGCCCGCCGTGCCGGCGCCGTAGGGCGCGGTGAAGTCCACTCGGTGGTTCACGGCGTCGTAGCTCGCGCCCTGGCGCAGGATGTGCAGGCGCGCACCCTCCAGGGCCACGGATTGACGGGGACCGGCGGAACCGCCGCCGGAGACCGCCTGGGAGAAGGCGCGGCTCACGATCCCGTAGCTGTCGAGCAGCACCAGGGACGACTCCGCGCCGGCAGCCGGCGGAAAGGAAGTGACGTAGCCGTCGGGCCGGGCGAAAGCCTGAGTGCCGCCGTCCAAGTACACACCCAGGGAGTGGGGCTGCAGCGCCAACGCGTACTGCACACCACCCACGCGGTTTTCGTCGAAGGCCGTGCTGTCCCACACGCGGGTGGACACCACCGTGCGCGCGAGCTGCGTCGTGCCGGGCACCACGGCCAACTTGCCGTTGAACAGCGCCAGGTCGTCGCCGAAATCGAGGACCTCCCACTGGCCCAGGGCGTTCGCTGTCGGATTGGAGCCCTGGAGCAGGGTCGCCGCGAAGCTGGGGTTCTCGGTCGGCGGGCCCAGGAGGGTCGCGTGGGCCGGACGGGCGATGACGGTCTTGCTGGGCAGGTCGTAGCGGTAGCCGGCCACCATCTGCTCCACGATCAGGTCCGTGATTAGCGGCGCCTGGTTCGGCACTAGGGCGACCTCCGTGTCCGGTCCGCGGCGCAACACGGTCACGGAGCCCTCGCCGATCACCTCGGCCGTGCCGTCGGGGGACACACACAAGGCGGTGCGGTCATCCACGCCCACGCCTAGGTAACTCTGGCCCAGTTGGATCTCCGCGCGCGCGAGCATGACGGCCAGCCGCGCGATGCGCCCGCGTTCGGTGAAGTGTGTGTCGTAGAGCACCCCAGGTGTCAGCTCAAGGAAGTCGTCCGTGAAGGTGATCTGGCTGGTCCACGGGTTTTGCAGGGCGGTCTTGGGAGACACCGAGCCGCCGATGGAGTCGTAAATCAGTTCCCCAAGCACCGCGCACCCCGCGCTGGTGCCGCCGACCGCGCCACCGTTTTGAAACACCTCGCGAATCGCCTGCTCGGTCAGCGTGCCCTTCCACCACTGCACGTAGTTGGCCTGGTTGCCGCCGCGCATCCAGATCACGTCCGCCTGGGAGAGCGTGGCGTAGACCGCCGGGTCGTTGGCGTTCGCGGCGGTGATCGCCAGGTTCACCACGGCCGACGCCCCGGCAGCCTGGAACTTGGCCGCCGCCTGGGTGTCGGCGCCAGAAACCCCGAGGATGGCTACGTTGCCCTGGCCCCCCGCCTTCTGGAGCATCCAGGCAAAGACCTCGGCGGCCCAGGTGCCCCCGTTGACGCTTCCGCCGCCCTCTGCGGCCACGTAACCCTGGGCCTGCGCCGTGGGGGAGACGGGGGGAAGAGCGAAGAAAAACAGGCCCACAACGAGCGCCCTGGCGAGTTGCGTAACGGAGTGCATGGGGCGGAGTGGACGGACTCGAAAGGCCCCGAGTTCCCCGGAAGCGGCGCTTTTGGAGGAGCGCCGCCGCCCCCGAGTCTGTTGTCCAGCTTCAGAAGCCTCCGCGTTGCCCCCCGCGTCCGCAATCGACCCGAGCAACTGTGCCGCTGCATCGCTCGCTCTGCGCTTTTGAAAGAGCGCCTCTCGCTTGCGCGCCAAGGCGAAGTGGTCCTTAAACCGCGCCGTACAAGTCGCCAAGGAACGACCCCCAGCGTGTTCCGCCCCTGACGCTCCCGACCGCTCGGCCGCGCTGATCGCACGGCCGCGAGCGCACCAGCTCGCGTATCACGGTGCCCTCGCCCCACGTCCACCCTTCGCTCGCGGACGTTCTTAAGCCGCCCGATCGACCGCTGCGTTTTCAAGGCTTTGCAGACGCCGCCGGCGGTCTGCGCTACTCGTAGGCAGAGCTCATCTAGCGCGTCTTCGGCTAGCCCGGGTTATTCACCAGCTTTGCGATCGGACGGCCCAACCGGCGGCCTTCGGCCGTCTTTCGCCGCCTTTCGCCGCCTTTCGCCCTCGGGCGGCACTTCGCGACCACGGGCGTCCTCGTTGACCTGTTCAAGGTCGACTGTGGATCCCGCGGCCGCAAAGCACCA
>ENA-ORBV01004729-ORBV01004729.1-microbial-mat-metagenome-genome-assembly--contig:-NODE-4729-length-25806-cov-13.373353_pt1 | contig 25806 bp, 24 predicted proteins | sample MGYA00237777_ERZ505514 | MGnify/ENA primary metagenome ERZ505514 (study PRJEB26160, sample SAMN06269048) | microbial mat metagenome | isolation source: Oligotrophic lake microbial mat | place... | reverse complement strand
CGGCCACGAAGCCTGTCCTGAGCGCAGTCGAAGGGCCGAAGGCGAAACAAGGCAAGACCACACGCAGCGGCAACGAACCCGCAGGGAAGTGCTCGGCCCGCTGTCGGGAATCGGCGAGAGTGGCCACGGACGGTGAAGCGTCGCGCCCCCGCGATGCCGAAATCCCTCTCGCGAACGTCCGATCCGCGCCCAAACTGGCGCTTGCGCGACCACCGCCTACTCGCCAGAGTGTTCAAAAAGGGCGTTTGAATTGCCTATACTCAGGACTATCCCCATGAACCGCCCGCTGCTTCCACCCTTCACCCCAGAGACCGCGACCCAGAAAGTCCGGCTTGCCGAGGACGCATGGAACTCGCGCGATCCCGCACGGATTGCGCTGGCGTACACGGCCGAAAGCCGCTGGCGGAATCGCTCGGAATTCCTGCAGGGACGCTCGCAGATCGAGACATTCCTGACCCAGAAATGGCAGCGCGAGCAGGACTATCGTCTGATCAAGGAAATCTGGGCCTTCCGCAACGACCGCATCGCCGTGCGATTCGCCTACGAATGGCATGACGACAGCGGTCAGTGGTTTCGCAGCTACGGAAACGAGAATTGGGAATTCGACGAGTTTGGCTTGATGCGCCTGCGACTGGCCAGCATCAACGATGGTCCGATCAACGCTGCTGAGCGCAAGTACTTCTGGCCACTCGGGCGTCGACCCGACGACCACCCTTCGCTAAGTGAGCTTGGATTATAGGGATCGCGATGAGCGCGCTCCGTGCTCGATTCACCTATCTGGCAGCTGATCTACCACTGAGGGTCAAGCCAATCCTCAACGCCAGCCGTTCCTCCGTACACACGTGCATGCCCATGAGATGCGTGCAGAAGTCACCCGCCCCGGGGTTCGTGGAGGCTATTCGGATTGACGCTTGCAGCTTCCGCGGCGCCCGGAGTGCGGGGTCTTGCCAAGCCGCATCAGGTAGGCGATCTCCTAGGCTGCGTGACGCTGCGGAAGAACGGCTCGACGCACGTCGACGTCGACGAAACCACAACCCGACAAGATGCGGCCATAATCCCGCACCAGCCGCTCGGCCTGCTGTCGGCAGCCGACGGCAAATCGCCACGGGCGGCGCTACCAAACACGCATGCCCCCAAAATGCGCTGCGATGCCGCCCCAACCACGGCCAACACGAGCAAACCGACGCTTGCGCCGCCGCTGGCTAACCCGCAGGTTGCCCAAGAAGGGCCCTTAAACTTCCATTTTTCTTGGTAGGTGCGGTCCAGCCACGCTTGCGCACGCGCACAAGCGCGCTATTGTCTTTAAGGCGGTTCTGCCTGGAGTTTGCTGTGTTCAAGCGCAACGTCGCGCGAGTGCTAATGCTGGCCGGAGCCGCGTTTGCGGCCATGGTTGCGTTGGGCTGGGCTTTTGGCTGGGCGCAAACCACTTCGCAAGCGTGGGATTACGGTCAGCACTTTGAGTTGACCGCCAGACTCTGGGAATTTGACGCCCAATATGGCGCTGGCTCATTCAGCCTGCCGTTCAATTGGGTCGCAAGCCTGAGCTGTGTGTTGGCGTGCGGCTTGGCGACGGCCCTCATGCTGCGTCGCCAACAGACCAGCTACGCATCCGATCTGTCCAAGACGCTGGTCGCAGGCTCGGCTGCCTTTGCCTGGTTTTTTCTGGTTCGCGTGTTCGATGAGTTTGGCGTTTCCCGGCAACTCGATAGCGCCTGGGTCGTTGCCGTAGACCTAATTGCGTCCATGCTCGCCTGTCTGGCATTGCCGTGGTTTGTGACCTTCGTAGGCAGCTTTCCGACCCAGGTGACCTTGAAATGGATCGACACGGCGTCTGAGAAACTTGAGGCCGGTCTGCGGCTCAATGCTTCCAACTCAGTCAGAAAAACGGGGCTGGCACGTTGGTACGGGCTTGCCAATCGCTGGGTCGAGCAACGCTCGATCCAGTTTCTGGATCGATTCGCCGCATGGGCGCGGCGTTTGCGGCTGCCAAGCATGGCAGACGTTTGCGAATTCCAGGCGCGCCGAGCACGCGCGCGAATGGCCGGGGAAGATTTGCGACCCGAGGATCAAGTGCGGCACGATCAATTGTTTGAACGCTGGCTGGTCCTACCCGTGCAAGGGTGGACCTTCGTTTTCGGGATGATGGGGCTGGCGGCAGGATGGGCTTGGAGAATGGATTGGCCCACGCCAATTCAATACATGCTGTGGCGCCTGCCGCTCCTTTGGTTCGGCCCCATCTTGATTTTCGGGTCGCTCTCGATGATTCATAAATATCGAAACGGCCCAGCCGAGCATCGACGCCAGATTGAATGGATGATTTGGGGAATATTGGTCGGGCTTTTGCTCTTTCTGGTACCCGCGATCGTCTTGAAGCCCGCGCTGATCGATCTTGGTGTCGGTTGGCTGGCTCTCGACCGCGATGCCGTCCGCCACTGGTCCGCCTTCGCCAAGCTCATGGGATTGGCGCTGGGAATTGCCGTCGTCGTGCTGTCGATAGCTCTCTCAGTGTTTTACCGCGGCGCTATCGATCCTGGACTGGCGCTCCGGCGGACCACCATCTACAGCATGCTGGCATTGGTACTGACGACCGTGTTCGTCGGTCTGGAGGGCCTCGCCTCTGCGAGCGTCATCACCAGCCTCGGCGTATCCAGCCAGACCGGGGCATTGATTGCCGGATCGGTGACCGCCCTAGTTTTCAATCCGGTGCGCCAACGTGTCGAAATAGGCGTGGAGCGCTTGGTGAATCATCTGCGCCCGGCAGACCTTTTGGCGGAGGGCAAACGTTACTCAGCCGCAGTAATGTTCAGTGATCTATCGGGCTACACCGCATTGTCCACTCGCGACGAAAAAACCGCGCTGACGGTTGCGGCGCTATTCCACAAGGAAGCGCTCCGCGCGGCGGAAGCGTCAGGCGGACGGCTGGTCAAAACCATCGGTGACTCCGCGATGACCGTGTTCCCGGACAGCGCCGCCGCGCTTATCGCTTTGGCGCGACTGCACCAACGCTTTGCAATCGGCGCCGAATTGCTGGAACTGCCGCTGTTGCCGATTCACAGCGGGATTCACAGCGGCGAAGTCGTGGAAGCCCCGAACGGCGATATTTTCGGTGCGACGGTCAACCTTGCTGCTCGCCTCGAGGGTCAGGCACTCGCGGGTCAAGCGGTGTTGAGCGAGTCCGCAGCGATCAGCGCACGCGCCGCGCAAATCGAATTGGTGCCTGCGGGCGAGCGGCGCCTCAAGAATGTTGACGCGCCGGTGGAGTGCAGCATCTGGATGCCAGCCAGCGGACCGGCGATCCAGGCACCTGACGGACGCAACCCTCACTGACCGCAAAGCGGTCGGCGAAAGCGTTCGATCTGGCAGCCCGCTGAGTCTCAGTCGTCGAGATTTCGAGTTCGAACCTGTCGCTGACTGCCTGAATCGAGCCTCCCAATGATCGGGTGCTGTTACGTGCAGAAACCTTCCCAGAAGGCCTGCCTTATGCGCGTCACAGTTTGACGAAGAAGATTGCCGAAAACGTGGCTTTCCATCAGAAGACTACGCAGCAGGCTCTGGTCAACCTTCGATGCGCAACGGTTGGATTTGCAGTGACTGACTTGATCTCGTCCCCATCGGACCGCCTCTCACCGCGCCGCTGAGCCGAGTGTGGAACATCGCCTTCCAGCCGCAGTGTCCGGCAGCAAGGCGCGTAACCCATTTCGGTCGCTCAAGGTCACGTCGGGCCGCGCAGAGCGGTCGTTCGCATGCTCTTTGGCGCGCGCGCTTACGATGGCTACGAGCCACGCAGGAGCATCGTCCTCCATCAATTCGTTCCTTGCCGTCTTTGGTAACAGGAAGCAAGATCGGGGCAGTTTTTCTACGGCTTTCGTTTGGTACGCATGACACAGTCCAGCAAGCTCGATAGCTACAAGCAATACATGGCAGCCAAGGGCATCGGTGAAGCCACTGCGTTCCCGCCTGCGTGGCACGTCCTTTGGTCCATGGGGGCCAAGGTTCTGCCCCCTCCGTTCCTGGGTTTCGCTCCGCTCGCACTGATTACTGGCGGCCTTTTCGGCCCATTGTTCGGGCTTGGTGCCTGGATGCTCGGGAACCGCGGTCCGCCATCCGCGCCCACTTCGCAAAACACGGCGCGCGGGAGAAAGCGCACTACCGACCCGCCCCGCGCGCACCGCCCGCTGTGGCTGCGTGACACCCCGCCGGCCACGAAGCCTGTCCTGAGCGCAGTCGAAGGGCCGAAGGCGAAACAAGGCAAGACCACACGCAGCGGCAACGAACCCGCAGGGAAGTGCTCGGCCCGCTGTCGGGAATCGGCGAGAGTGGCCACGGACGGTGAAGCGTCGCGCCCCCGCGATGCCGAAATCCCTCTCGCGAACGTCCGATCCGCGCCCAAACCGGCGGTTGCGCGACCACCGCCTACTCACCAGACTGTTCGAAAAGGGCGTTTGAAGTTCCTATACTCAGCACTCTTACCTTTGGAGGCATCGCATGATTCTTCGCCGCCTCTCGCAATCATTGAAAGAGCAAAACTGGGCAGCCATATGGATCGAGTTTGTGTTGCTGGTGAGCGGTGTTTTTCTTGGCATACAAGTGGCGAACTGGAATGCCGCGCGCGTTGATCGCATAGAATATGAAGCGGCGCTCGGGCGGCTGGGTGCGGAAATCGATATCAATATCGCTGCGCTTGATGCCTTCGATCCGGAAATGGCGAAGTCGCTCAACATTGGATCGCAGGCTTTGACTGTTCTGCAATCGTGTGTCGATAACGAGGAGAATCTTCGCATCGTCAATGCAGGGCTTGAAGAGATACGCGGCACCAGCAGCCTGCGGCTCAGGCGTAATGCGTTGAGTGAAATGACATCGAATCCGCGGCTGTTATCGCAGCAAACTGCCGAGTAACGGAAGCGGTTTTCCGAGCTGCTGTTTTACTTCGAATCTCTGCAGCCGGATGCAGATTACTTTGATCGTCAACCACAGGAACGCCGGATGGAAGACAACCCGGTTTTGCGTGTTGGTGCACCCTACACATACTCGGCAAAATATCTCGGCTTTGACTGGACAACAACGCGCAGAAGGCTGGAGTTTAATGTTCCTTTTGCGGTGGCTTGCCGCGACAACATGCTCATCAAGACATTTTTCAATTGGGAGCGAAGGCAAGGCGGTTTGCCAGTGATTGCGAAAAAATGGCGTGCGGAATTGCTGGCAACCAAAAATTTGATTGAGGCGCGCCAATGATTCTTCGCCGCTTATCGCAATCCCTCACCTGATTAGCCTCGATCCTCAGCTGGACACTCGGCGGAGAATGGCTCTGGCTCGTCATTCCCGCGTGCTTTTGGCGGGAATCCAGTGACTGGCTTCTGCTCTTCGCGCTGTCAAGGAGCAAAAGGCTCTGGATTCCCGCCTTCGCGGGAATGACGAGCTGAGGATCAGGGCTAATCAGGAAAGGCATTGGTCAACAGATCCAATACCTGCCGCCAAGCCGAAAGTTTAGCTTCTCTTTTAGCTACTATTGCGGAACCTCTATGCTTGGAAGTCTATCTAGTCCGCGTTCAGACTTTGCTTGCTCCACCATTGCTCGAACGTTATTTAGTAAAGCCTTGGAATCGTAGACAACGCCATCCTTGATCGTGTATTTCACGCCGCCAGTGCGCCGTGGTTGACCATCTGCATCTATCCGAATGTGGCCGCTGCCATACAGTAACTTTAGATTGGCTAAAGGGTTTCCTTCGACTATCAATAGATCAGCAAGCTTGCCGCTTTCAATCGAGCCGATCTTGTCGGCTGCTCCAAGCGCCTCTGCGCCGCTTAACGTGGCAGCCCGAATTACTTCGAGCGGATGGAAGCCGGCTTCCCGCAGGAGTTCCAATTCTTCAATCGTGCCGAAGCCATATATTTTGTATATGTAGCCGGAGTCACTGCCCACGGTGACACGTCCCCCACGATTTTTATAGTCGTTTATGAAGTCCATCCAACGACGATAGTTATCACGCCACGCCACTTCTTCTTCTGTTCCCCAATCAAAGAAAAAACTGCCGTGTCGTTCCCGACTGGGGCGAAAGAATTCCCACAGCGCAGGGTGGGTGTACTGTGCATGCCAATCTGCGGTCCGAGTCCGCATCCAGTCACGTGCTGCTTCATAAATGGTGAATGTTGGGTCAATCGTAAAATCCAACTCCAACAATTCGCCGATTACCGCTTCGTATTTATCACTGCCTTTTTTTGCGGATTGGGCCCAGAGCCGACCCGCCTCTCCAAACCGATGCTGCTCGTTCTGATAGTTGTAGTCGGCCGGATACTGTTGAACAGTTTGCCCGTCGAATAATGCCTCGGGCAGTCCATACCAGTGCTCCATGGTGGTCAAGCCTTGTCTGGCCGTCGTCAGAACGTTGACCCTGGCAACATCGAGCTGAGCGTGGTGGCAAGCGCTGCGCATACCCAGCTTTTTCAGCTCTGAGAAGGCTCCAGCCAAGACCTTGGGGTCGTAGCCAAAACACTTCATCCCCAATCCGCCGCTCTTATGAAGCTCACGCACCCATTCGCGCGCGTCCTCGGCAGTCAGCATCGGCTTCGTCCTTCCCGCGCCGAAAAACGCATAGGGAAATATTCGCGGGGCGGTAATTTCGTTTTTTTCGCTACGCCGCATCTCGGATACGCACCAATCGATACCGTTGCCACAGCCAGGGTCGCGAATGCTGGTTATGCCGTGGCCAAGCCACAGTTTGTAGACGTATTCAGCGTCAACACCTTGCTCTGCACCACCGATATGGCCATGCATATCGATCAATCCCGGAAGAATGGTATGGCCAGTAAGGTCTATTTCGCGGCCTCGCTGGCGCAACTTCGGTCTTCCTTCCTCCGCAATGGGGCTGTCGGGAAAGCCGACGATCTTTACCTCAACGATTCGATTTTTCTCAATGACGACGTCGGCGGGACCAAACGCGGGCGCGCCGGTGCCGTTGACGACCATTGCTCCGCGCAAGATCAATTGATCGTAGGGACCTGAGCCTTCCTTGCGATCTGGTGCTGGGGCAATGGCTGCGTAAACCTCGCAGTGACTGACACACAGCGCGAGGAGGATGGCGAGGGACGCAACGGATCGTTTCACGGTTGGCTCCGGCGGATTCGTGGTTGGCGGTTCATACTTGTGTCGATGATGTGGCCCTACCAACAAAGCCTAACAATTCTGGGATCCGTGGCTCTGCTGGTGGGGGCCGCGGTGGGCTCTGAGCGGCTCAGTGTGTACCGATGCAGCGACGGTAATGGCGCGGTGAGTTTGCAGGATCAGCCATGCCCCAAAGGAACCGATCAGTCGCTCCGGCGTTTGCGCAGGCCAATCGATCCAAGTCCGGAAGTGGATCGAGCGAATGTGCGGGCGACCGACACCTCACCTGAGCCGAAGCCTCCCATCGCTGAGAGCAACAACACGCCACCGCCCCCGTTGTGGACCTGCGTTGATTTTGATGGGAATGAGCGGGAATCAGTCGATGGTATCGGACGCGGGCGTTACGTCCCGCTTTGGGTGGTTGGGCGTGATCCTTACGCGCCCAGGCAGTTGTTTGGCCGAGTCGGTGGGCCACTGCCGCAGCCGTCGCTACGACCAGCAACGGGGCCGCAAACCACGGTTGAGCAGAACCCTGGTTCCGCTCCCTTGGTATATGTCGAAGAACACTGTTACCGCTTGAGTGCCGAGCAGACCTGCCTGCGTTACGCTGCGCAGCGGCGAGAAATTGAACGCGCCATTTTCAACCGTCAATCGAGTGAGCGAGCGGTTCTGGAGCCGCAGTCGACGGCGTTGCGCATACTGCTGCAGGAACACTGCGGACACTGACCGAGGCAAGCCCGGCGCAATCCGGCAAGCTGCCTCAAAATCCATGCGCCAAGAAACCGCCATCGACCGCAAGACACTGCCCGCTAATGTAGCTCGCGGCTGGCAAACATAAAAATGCGACAGCGGCCGCGACCTCTTCGGGGGAGCCGATTCGACCCAAAGGTGTTTGCTCGATGACCGCATCCAGATAGTCGGGATCGGCGAGTGGGGCGCTGGTCCGACGAGTACGGATGTACCAAGGCAACACGGCATTGACGCGAATGCCGTCGGTGGCCCATTCGCAGGCAAGATTTCGGGTGAGCTGATGCAAGGCCGCCTTGCTCATACCGTAGGGGGCACCGCTGCGCACGTGGATCGCGCCAGATACGGAGCCGACATTGACGATCGCTGTCGCGGCGTGTCGCGCCAACAAGGGATGCGCCAGCCGACTCAGCTGCCAAGCGGCAAAGGTGTTGGTCTCGAAAACTGCCCGCCATTGCGTTTCGTCGTAGTCGAGGGCGGGCAGCGTGAGGTTGAAGCCGGCGTTGTTGACCAGCAGATGTAGCCCGTCGCCGAGATCTTCGACCCAATCCAGCAACGCTCGACGCTGTTCGGGGTCAGCCACGTTGGCCGCGAAAGCCAACACCTCGCGCGTGGGAAATTGCTCGCTGAGTTCTTCACGTGCGAGTTCCAGCGGGTCTGCCTCCCGCGCGGTCATCAACACGTCGGCACCGCGACCAAGCAGTTCGGTCGCCACCGCGCGGCCGATGCCGGCGCTGGCTCCGGTTACCAATGCCAACTGACCGTCGAGGCGCCAGCGAGCGTCGTTCATTGGGAGACAATCGATTTCGACATCAGGGCTGAATTTTGGCGGCAAGCATTCGAGCTAGCATAGACATCCGCCCCAGCCAGCGCACGCCCTCGACCTATGCGATTGCCTTCCGTTTTTGCGAGCATTTTTGTCCTGTCCGGTCTTGCGGGTTGCCATTCTCCTGCTGCCGATTGCCAACCGCTCGATGGCTGGCAGCAAGGTGGGAGGGGCATCGCCGCTCTGCCTGGTTGTGTCAATGCCAGCTATCGCGAGGCCCACGAGTTGGGCCGCAGCTTGAATGAGCTGCGCACCGAACGACGCAGTCTGGATACGAAGATGGCGGAAGCCCCCGACGAAGCGACGGTGTTGCGGAGACGGCAGCGGCAATTGGATATCGACATCGAGGCGATCGAAGGTTTGGCGGTGATCGAGGGTTGGAGCTCGACTGCGCCCTGATGGCCAGATAGCGACTCCCTACAAGGAGCAGAAGCAATGGACCACACCACGAAATGGGCGCGCTCCCGGCGCTGGAGGAAGTAACCAGGGCAAATCAGCTGCGAGTTGTGCCCGGGTCCTGGCATCGATGGGAAGGTTGCCCAGCGGCGATGCCACCCACGCCATGGAGGCGACGGCGCGGCGCGCGCTGGGATTACGGGTGGCCGAATCGATGAATTGCTCGAACGGACTCAGCGCTTCTTCGATGTAGGTCACTTGATACTCGCCATCGGCGAGGCCGGCGAGTTTGGCGGCAGCCGCCAGCGCATCTTGCAGTCCGCCCAGCGAGTCGACCAAGCCGCGCTCTTGCGCCTGCGTACCGCTCCATACCCGTCCACGCGCAACGATATCGATGGTTTCCGGCTCGCTGTTGCGCGCCTCAGCCACCTTGCCAATGAAGTCGCGATAGCCTTTGTCGATCATCGACTGCACCATCCGCCCAACCATCGGGTCGAGCGGCTTGCGCAGGTCGAACGCACCGGCCAGTTGGGTGGTACCGCTCCCTTCCACGCTTATGCCAATCTTCTTCAGCGTTTCGGGTGCGGTGAACAAGAGACCGTAGATGCCAATCGAGCCGGTGATCGTGCTCGGGTCAGCCCAAATCTCATTGGCGTTCATCGAGATCCAGTAACCGCCAGATGCGGCGACATTCGCCATGGAAGCAATCACTGGCTTGCCTGCTTCGCGGGTGAGGGCGATTTCGCGACGAATCTGTTCGGAGGCGAACGCCGAACCGCCGGGCGAGTCGACACGCAGCAGCAGCGCTTTGATGTCTTCATCTTCGCGCGCTTGTTGAATCAACGCGGCGGTGCTGGGACCCCCCACCGATCCGGGCGGCTGTTCGCCGTCAAGAATGTCACCTTGAGCCACGATGACAGCAATTTGTGGGCGGGCGTCCAGCGGATTCCTGGAAGCGTCCAAGACGCTCAAGTAGCTGCTCAAGTCGGTGGCAACCAATTCACCGTCGGCATCCGCACTGCCGCGCTCGACCAATAGATCGTAGGCCTCGTCTTCATTGAGCACCCCATCGATGAGACCCCAACGCGTGGCCAAGGCGGCCGCGTCACCTTCGACGGCGGCAAGCTCTTCATCACTGCGGTTGATACGCGCCTGCAACTCGCCTGCATCCAGTTCGCGGGCCGCCGCCACATCGGCGAGCCAGCGATCCCAAATGTCCTGCATCCAAAAGTTGGTGGAGGTGATGGCGGCTTCTGACGGTGCATCAAGAATGTAGGTTTCGGCAGCGCTCTTGAACTCGCCGACCCGGAACAGGTGCACGTTCAGGCCAAGCTTGTCTTCCAGCGCCTCGCGGTAATAGGCGCGATAGCTGGACAGGCCTTCCAGCCACACCAAGCCCTCGGGATGCAGATAGATCTCGTCGGCTTGAGCGGCCAAGAGGTATTGCTTCTGGTCCATCGAGTCGGCGTAAGCGATGACTTGCTTGCCGGCGGCGCGGACCTCGGTCAAGGCCTTGGCCAAATCGTGCAAGGCAGCAAAGCCGACATAGCTGATGCCGTCGGTGCGCAAGGCGATGCGCTCGATGCGGTCATCGGTGGCCGCCGCCTGCAGCGCGCGCAGCAGATCGCGAAGCAGAACTTCGGGCACCTCCGTTCCCTGCGCGCGCGCGATGGCGCGATCCACCGGCGCAACGCTGTACTGCTCGACGATGTCGCCTTGCGGCTCGATTAGTAGCGTGGTTCGCTTCTCAAGTGGAGGCGCGCCGGAAAACGCGCCGACCACGATGATGCCAACGATCAGCAGAAAAAGGAGATTGAAAATCAGCCGGCGGCTAAAATTGAGCGTGTCCCAGAGGCCACGGAACAAACGCAAAACGAAGTTGGGCTGACGCTGGGTCATTGCGGAGAATCCTGAAAGACTGGAGAAAGCATACGGGGTCATGTGGAACCTGCCATCGGCTGATGGTCATTGACGACTGCACATTCCCTGTCGATGGATGGGGCAGGTTTGGCCATTCATCAAGGCCAACACCTGAGCCGACCAAGCGCCTCCCATACTGATGGCCATAAAGACCCTCCAGTCTTGTACTGTTATCGGCTCAATGCGCGTTCAGCCAATGAGTGCTCAGCCAGCGAAGACGTGCGGTTGGTCGCCGCGACTCAAGGCGATAAAGCGCCAAGTCATCAATATTGCCGCCGCACTCAGGCCTCCTATCAGCCCGATCCACATGCCAGCGGCACCCTGACCCTGCACGATGCCGAGCCACCAGCCTAGCGGCATTCCAATGCCCCAATACGAAAGCAGCGTAATCACCATCGGGATGCGGGTGTCCTTGATGCCGCGCAGTGCTCCGCCAGATGCGGCTTGCAGACCGTCCGAGAGTTGGAAAATCGCCGCAAATCCCATCAGTTGGGTCGCGAGCAAAGCCACCGCTGCGTCACGCGTGTAGGCGTTGGCAATGGCCGAAGCACCAAACACCAGCACGGTAGCAGTCAGCACCTGCGCAATCGCCGAGAGAGCGTAACCGCCGCCAGCGGCCCAACGCACCCCTGATCGATCACCCGCCCCCGCAGCGTAGCCCACGCGCACTGTGGTCGCCATTGCGATGCCGAGCGGCAGCATGAAGCATGCTGACGCGATGTTGATGGCTATCTGGTGCGCGGCAACGGCGACCAAGCCCAAGGTGCCGATGAGCAAAGCGGTGGCAACGAACAGACTGCCTTCCATAAAGATGGCAACACCCATCGGCAACCCGAGTGTCAACAGCTCACGAATTGGCGCCCAGCGCGGCCAGTCAAAGCGCTCGAATAGCCCCAAGTCGGCATAAACTGGCGACCGCCACAGCCAATACAGCAGTCCTGCGGCTTGCAGCCAAAGCACGATTGAAGTCGCCAGGCCAAGGCCATACGTTCCCAGCGACGGCAAACCGAAGGTGCCGTGCATGAATCCATATCCCAGCGGTGCCAGCAACACCAGCGCGGCGATGCCGAAAACCATGGTTGGGCGGGTCAGCGCGACGCCCTCGCTGACGTAACGAAAGGCCAGATACAGGGCGAGCGCCGGCGCCCCCCATGAAATGCCGGCAAGAAACGCCTGTGCGCCGGGTCGTACCAGCGGGTCGATGCCCATCGCCGCCAACAGTGGCCCGCTGCTGCGCACCAGCAGCAGCAACGCGCCGCCCATGGCAGCCGCCAACCAGGCGGCCTGCCGAAAAAGCGCGCCGATTTCGTGGCGTCGGCGGGCGCCATTCAACTGGCTGACCGACGGCGGCACTGCCATCAGCACACCAATCAGAATCAGGAACACCAGCGACCACACCGCACTACCGACCGCCACGCCTGCCAATGCCTGCGCGCTGTGTTGGCCTGCGATCAGCGTGTCGATCACATTCATGGCAACCGACGCCAACTGTCCCAGCACCAGCGGCAAGGCAAGCGTGAAGGAAGCGCGCATCTCTTGGGCGAGGCGACCGGAGGTCGTTGAAGCGGTCATAAAAGCAACAGCGGCGGGGTGCGCGGCCGCGTAGTGTAGTGATGCGTCGGGGCGGCGTCGCGAATCCCGCGCAGCGACAAGCCAATCGGCAACGGCTGCGCTAGCCTTTGCCGCAGTAAAGTCCAAGCCTCTTCAATGAACGAAGCCCAGCCAGGCGCCACCGCGACGTCCCGAATGTGCGGCAATTGCGGCGCACAGATGCTGGGAGAGCACTGCTATCGCTGTGGTCAGCCAGTGAAAGGGTTGGTTCGCCACTTCGGCAGCATTCTCGGCGGCTTTCTCGACAGCGTGTTTGACTTCGACTCCCGCACCCTGCGGACACTGGGGCCTTTGTTTTATTGGCCGGGCTTTTGAGCAACGAATACATCGCTGGCCGCCGGGTGCGATACGTCAGCCCGGTGCGGCTGTTCGTATTCCTGTGCATCGCCAGCTTCTTCGTTCTGAAGGTTTGGGTTGATCCAGAGCTGAACGGCGCCGTGCAGTTCGATGGTGAAGGCTTCGCCAAGCTGACCACTGTCGCCGATGTGGAAAAACAGCGCGATCAGGTGCTGGCCGAAATGCAGGGCGAGCACGACATGTTGGGCGACTCTGCCGGACAGGTCGGCATCCGTATCGGCATGGATGGCGTTCGCGACGCTGCAAAGTGGCGCATCGATGAATTGGCGGTGCCAGTTGGGGACACGCAGGCCCTGACTCCAGCCAAACGCCGTAGCTCACTGACTTTTGGTGATGATCCGTGGGATGCGGTCAGCAATCTCGTTCACATCGAAAGTCTACCCGCCGGCGTCAACGAGTGGTTGAATCGAATGATCGGCCGCGCGGACGCCAACATGGAAAAAGTGGAGGGCGAGCCACGCCTGCTTTTGGAAACTGTTCTACAGACCTTGCCGCAAACCTTCTTCGTGTTGCTGCCGATCTTTGCCCTGTTGCTCAAGTTTGCCTACATGTTCAGCCGCCGGCTGTACATGGAGCACTTGATTCTGGCGCTGCATAGCCATGCGTTCCTGTGCATGAGTTTGCTGCTGTACGTAGGGATTGATGCGCTTCGGGGCCTGTTCGAGCCCGGCTTGTTGCACAGCATTTTGACCGGCACCGAGCGCGTTTTGATGCTGTGGCTGCCGCTTTACCTGCTGCTGGGTCTGAAGCGCTTCTATCGGCAAGGCTGGATCATGACCAGCATCAAATTCTTCCTGATCAGCATGGCCTACTCGCTGCTGCTGACGGTCGCTGCGGTGTTCAACCTGGCATTCAACCTGGTGCTGATGTAACTAGCCCGGCCTTTTCATGAATGCGTCCGATGATCGCGCAGGATACTGATCGCACAGGGGATTCTCTGAAGCAGCGGCGTATCGGGCCATACGGCCGACTGAAGAGAATTCCCTGTGCGGTCAGGAGACAAGCGAGGGCGTGCGCGATTCATGAAAAGGCCGGGCTAGCGCCGGCCAAGCCGCTGCTGCAGCCATGCCACGCGCCGATCAGCTGGTTGCGCCAGCAGTTCAACCCGCAGCGCTTCGCGTTGCCAAGGCGCTAGGCGCCGACTGATCTGGCGCAGGCTCTCATGGGCGCGGGCATCGAGGCTGCCCAACATCCGCAGCGTCGCCGCCTCCTGGTCCATCGGCACAAATGCAAACAACTCGCGAGCCAAATCGCGTGCATCACCGCCGGCAATGGTGGGGAGCAGTGCGCGGCGTGCAGCGGGTGGTAACGCTTCGAAGCGCGTCTCCAGGCTTTCCTGCTGCGCGTTGGATTGCGCAGCGAAAGACCTTGGCTGGTAGAGCACTCGGCGCCGCTGCTCGGCGTCAAGTCCCATCCAAGACGGCAGGTTCAGGCGCAATGCCGCGTGTTGGGCAGGTGACAAAGCCTGCCATTGGGCCAGCCTCTGCAAGCGCCGTGTTCGTTCCGAGGCCTCGAGGCTCTGCCACTGCACGGCGGGAGCACGCTCGCTGTTGTCTGTGGCTAAAGGCGCAACCGGGTCGGAGCCCGGCAGCAGCGCTTCAACGACGGTGTCGTCCTGAACCAACATCCAGAGGTAGAAATCCAGCCTCGCTAGGACCTGCAGGTCGATGTCGCTGCTGATCAAACTGAAATCCTGAGTGGGCAGCGACAGCAATGTGTCCACAGGATCAATTAGCACCGGCGGCACACCGATTTGCGTGGCCATCCAGTCATCTGCACTCAGGCGTAGCAACCCCAGCGCAGCCAGCGCTAGCGCCAAGCCCGCCAACAGCCAGAGACGGCGACTTGAGCGACGGTCAGTAGGGTCAGAGTCTGTCCAAGTCGGACTAAGCGGGGCGACAGGTGCCACGGTGGAAGTGGGTGTCGCGCGTTGAAGGCGTGCCGATGCTGGCTCGTGTGCGTGCAACCAAGTGCCCAACTCAGCCAGCCACGTGGCATCGTCGCGTCCGCCGCCGATCAGCACGCGCATGCGTGCGACGGCGAAGGCCAGATGCTCGGCAGTGCGTGACTCCGGTTCGTCAAGCGCCTTGGCAATGGCGGCGAGCCGCATGTGCTCGCCGACCCGCAACAGCAGCGCTGTACGCGATTCCAGACCAAGTTTGGCAAGTGCGCCCGCAATCGCGTCGTTGCTTGATACTGAGCCGTTCAGCGGTGCCAACTCGACGTGAAGCGCTCGCCAAAAGCGCTCCTCGTCGCCACTTTCGCCTGTGCAGCGGCGCTGCGCGTGAGTGACAGCTTGCGCAGCATGTAAGGCGTCCATACCCGCCAGTTCGGCGTGCAGGCGCGCTCGCCGCAAGGCCGGCAGTGGCAGCCGATGTTGGAGCTGGTCAGCCGCTTGATGATGTGAGACGGCGGGCATTTTGAAGGCGGGCATCCGATCAGGTCAATGCAAGACCGCATTGTGGCGTGCCGGTTCGCCATGTGCAGCAAGTCGTCGGCAAATCATTGAGCTTCATGAGGAGGGCGCGGTCCGGGTGTCGGCAAAAATTACACTTGACAGCTGCCGCAAATGCCTCTCTCCCGCATCCTGCTTAGCGATGCTCGGAATTCGGTTGTGCACAGCGTCTAGCGATCACTGCCTAGCCTAGGGTGGGCAGTCTCCAAATCGTCATGTTGTTCTCGCCATCAAACTTAAGTCATTGAAAAACAACAATTATGACGAATTGGCTATTTCTTCACCAAGAGGCCGAAAAGCCAATTCCCAAGGGCTTGAGAGGGCCATCGCTCAAGCTTCGTCCACAGTGTTATCCACAGGCTGTGTGGATAAGCTGCAAAAGACTTTCAGAACGGAGAGTTACACGCGAAACATAATGTAAACCGTAGGAACATCATGCAAGTGGGATTTCGGCCGCTCGGCCAGCCTCGCTACACTGTCAGCATGCTTCCCATCGTGCTCCGAGTCGCGTTGCCGTTGCCGCGACCGGGCTTGTTCGATTACCTGCCGCTGGCCCCTTCCGATCTGGTTAACGCCATCGGTGTGCGCGTGCGAGTTCCGTTTGGCTCGCGTCAACTCGTGGGTTTAGTGGCTGAAGTGGGTACGGCAGAATCCGACCCGGCGCGATTGCGGTCGATCATTGAGCGAATCGACTCGACGCCTCTGCTGGCTGGTGAGTGGCTCGCCAGCATCCGCCGGGCCGCTCGCTACTATCACGCGCCGCTCGGCGAGCTACTGGCCACCGCGTTGCCAGTCAGCCTTCGCAAAGGCGACCCGTTACCGCCGACACCTCGTCTGCTGTGGCAACTGACTGAGGCTGGACATGTTGCCCGGCAACAACTCCGAGTCGACGGCAAGCCCCACCAGCTGGCCGGCATGTTGAACGGTGGGCCGCTTCATGAAACCGTGCTGGCAGAGCGAATGCCGCAATGGCGCGCCGCGGCCCGCGCCCTGGTCGCGCGCGGCATGCTCGAAAATGTTGCCGAGAGCGTTGTGACCAGCCCGCTGCAGGCCGACACCGGCCCATTGCTGCACGCCGATCAAAAACTGGCAGCGCAAGCCATCATTGCCGCGCTCGGCAGATTCGAGCCGATGTTGCTTGAGGGCGTCACCGGCAGTGGCAAGACCGAGGTCTATATGACCGCCATCCAACAGTGTCTGCAACGTGGTTTGCAGGCGTTGGTACTGGTGCCGGAAATTGGCCTGACTCCGCAAATGCTGCGGCGCTTTCGGCAGCGGCTGGGCGTTGCGGTGCACAGCCTGCATTCGGGTTTGGCTGATGGCGAGCGCGCCCGTGTGTGGGCAGCCATGTGGCGCGGCGAGGCGCAGGTACTGATCGGCACGCGATCAGCAATATTCACTCCGTTGCCCCGCGCTGGCCTGATCGTGGTTGACGAAGAGCATGACGCTTCCTACAAACAACAGGACGGTGTGCGCTACAGCGCACGCGATCTGGCGCTGCTGCGAGGCCAAGCCTTGGCCGTGCCCGTGGTACTCGGCAGTGCTACACCCGCATTGGAGTCGCTGGCCGCTGTGCGTGCCGGGCGCTATCAACATCTGCGCTTGACGCGGCGAGCTGGCGGCGCTGCCGCACCGGTCGTGCGCGTTGTCGATGTCCGCCGCCAGCATCTTCAAGATGGCTTGTCCACCGAGATGCTGACAGCGATTGGCGATTGTTTGCGGCGTGGCGAGCAGGCGCTTGTTTTTCGCAATCGACGCGGCTATGCACCCGTGTTGTTATGCCACGACTGCGGCTGGAGCGCGCAGTGCAGTCACTGCGATGCGGCCATGACGGTGCATGCGCGTGGGCTGCGTTTGGTCTGTCATCATTGCGCAGCGAAGGCACCCGCGCCAAGCGCCTGCCCGGAGTGCGGCAGCCTTGCCTTGCAGCCACAAGGTGTAGGTACCGAGCGCTTGGAGGACGCACTCGCTGCGGCATTTCCCGACGTGCCCTGCATACGCGTTGATCGCGAAACGACTCGCCAACGCGACGCGCTCGACGGTCTGTTACAGCAGTTGGGCGAGGGTCCAGGCATTCTGGTTGGCACGCAAATGCTGGCCAAGGGGCACGATCTGCCGGGGCTCACTCTGGTCGGCGTCGTCGGTGTTGATGAAGGCTTGCACAGCGCTGACTTTCGCGCCGGTGAGCGCTTGGCACAGTTGCTGATCCAGGTCTCCGGGCGTGCCGGGCGCGCCAGTCGTGCCGGCACGGTGGTGTTGCAAACTCACCATCCACAACACCCGTTGCTGCTGACGCTGATAGGCGGCGGTTATTCGGCTTTTGCGGCAGTTGAGCTCGGCGAGCGTGAGGCTGCCGGATTTCCCCCTTACGCCTACTTCGCTTTGCTGCGCGCCGATGCGGTCAACGAGGAGCCGGTGAGGGAGTTTCTGATGGCAGCACGCGCCGCGATGCAATCGGGACTTTCTGCCAGTGGCGTCAATGTGAGCGGTCCGTTGGCGGCGCCGATGCCGCGTCGCGCGGGACGAGCACGCTGGCAACTATTGCTGAGCGCGCCCCGTCGCCCGCTGCTTCACGCCTTGCTCAACGAATGGGTGCCACAGCTGTATGCGCTGAAGTCGGCGCGCAAGGTCCGTTGGTCGCTCGACATCGATCCGTTGGATCTGTATTGATTCAGTGGTGGAGTGGGTCTGGAAATGGGTGGCTGGGCAATGCAGGCGAGCAAGTTCGGCTGCAACCAGCGCATCCGCGACCTGTGCTTGCCTCCGAAGAGTGGGGCCTGCTCCGCTGCTTTTGGCATGAGCTTGGCTTGGGTCAAACTCGCTCATGAACGCAATGAGGTTGGTTGGCGTCCATTGCTGCTCGCCGGCAAACAGGAAAGGCCCGCTTTAGGCGGGCCTTTCACTACTTTTAGATGCCGGCAGCGACACTTACGCCAGAAACAGCGCCTTCATCTTCTTCAGCGCATTGGCTTCGATCTGGCGGATCCGTTCGGCCGACACGCCGTATTCGTTGGCCAACTCTTGCAGGGTAATCTTGTTGCCGTCATCCAGCCAACGCCGACGGATGATGTCGCGCGAGCGGCTGTCGAGCTTGCTCAGCCCTTCGCGAAGCAGATCGAGCTGGTTGTGCTCGTCGTCGTCCTGGGCATACACCAGCGACGGGTCAGCACCTTCCGAACGCAAAAAAGCGGTTGGCGCGGGCGGTGCGTTGTCGTCGTCGTCCGGGGCGTCGAAGCCGATGTCGCGACCAGACAGGCGCGACTCCATTTCAAGCACTTCCGCGACCGGCACATTGAGGTCGGCGGCCACCTTCTGCACCTCAGCGTGATTCATCCAGCCCAAGCGTTTCTTGCTCTTGCGCAGGTTGAAGAACAGCTTGCGTTGCGCCTTGGTGGTAGCGACTTTGACGATGCGCCAGTTGCGCAGGATGAACTCGTGCATCTCGGCACGAATCCAATGCACCGCGAAGCTGACCAAGCGCACGCCCTGATCGGGATCAAAGCGTTTCACTGCCTTCATCAAGCCGATATTGCCCTCTTGCACCAGGTCACCCATCTGCAAGCCATAGCCGCTGTAGCCGCGCGCCACATGCACCACAAAGCGCAGATGGGCCAGCACCAGCCTGCGTGCCGAGGGCAGGTTCTCGTTTTCTAGAAAGTCCCGCGCCAACGCTTGCTCTTCCTCAAGCGTCAGCACCGGAATTCGGTTTACCGCGCCGATATACGCATCAAGCGAGCCGATCGCACTCGGGATCGGCAGATTATTGGCCACCAGGGCGTGAGTCATTGCAGTCTCCATGCGCGCAAGTTTAGCAGTCTGCCCATGGGAGTGCTAAACGTGGTGTGAAGTTCAATCCCCAACTTTCGATCTTTACTGGATCGTCCCGGTGTCAATCCGAGAATTGAGCCTCAACGTGTCGTGGGTCCGGTCTCAAACCCATTGCTGAACAGTGGCCCGATCAACGCCACTGCGCGTTCGGCGTGAACGATGCCGTGGCCGAACACGGCGTTGGGGACGAGGCTGCCAAGAAATCCACCACAGGATTGGGTGCTCAGTTGCGGGCGAGCGCTGGCTCGTAGGAGGGCTTCAACGGCTTGCGGATTGCCGCGCAGGCGTGGTTCGGCGCTCATCAATAGGGCCGCCGCGCCGGCGACGTGTGGGCCGGCCATGCTAGTGCCGCTGATGTTGGCGTAATTGCCGCCGCGTACGCTCGAGCGGATGGTTACGCCGGGACCGCTGATGTCGGGTTTGAGCAGAAAGGTCACGCCGTCAACCGTCGCTGGGCCGCGGCTGGAGAAACTGGCGATCAGGTCATTGCTGTCGCTGGCACCGACGGTGAAGCTCGATGAGTAAGGACCAGGCGCGGTGTCGATGCTGCCGCAGGCCGAGCCGCTATTGCCGGCCGACACCACCACCAAGATACCGGCGGCGCGCAAGTTGTCGACGGCGTCCTCAAGAATGCCGACTGTGGTGCACCCTTCTGACGGCGGACAGCCCCAGGAATTGTTGATGATATGCGGGGCGCGGCTGGGGTCGGGGTTGTTGCCGGCGAGATCGGTAGGTGCCAGAAACCACTGCAGACATTCGAGATAGGTCGCCGGGGTGCCGTTGCCGCGCTCCATATTGCGACAGCCGATCCAGCGTGCGGCGGGGGCCACCCCAATCTGGTTAGCGGCGCCGTCGTCACCGACCATGCTGCCCATGGTGTGGCTGCCGTGGTTGTGGTCGTCGCAGGGAGCAGGACTATCGATTCCACAGGCATTGCTGCCAGCTCCAATCAAGGCGTGGATGGCGTCATGCCAGTGGTAATTGTGATCTGCCGCAGTGCCGTTCCAACCGCGATAAGCGCTGCGCAAAGCAGGGTGGTCCCATTGATAACCGGTGTCTTGGCCGGCGACCACCACGCCTTGGCCGCGAATTCCGCGCGCCCACAAGGCCGGCGCACCGACGCGCTGCACGCCCCACTCGATTGCAGCGGGCGCGCGGATGGAGGTGGGCAGGGCGGGCGGCAGTTGTTGTTGCAAAATCGAATTGGGGTCAATGCGCCGCACCTCTGCCATGCCGGCGAGCTGATCGAGCGTCGCGCCATCCAGCCGCGCCCAAATCGCATTGGCGATCCAGAACGGGCGGTGCTCGATCACGCGCGCGCGCAAGACCTTCAGCACTTCGGCTTGGCTGCTGGCCGCGCTGGCGCGCAGGTGGGTAGCTGTCGCTGCCACCTTGGATTCAAAGCTTGCATTCGGCGGCGTGCTTGGGCGACCACCGGTGTCGTTGAACTCGATGATGACTTCGACAGACCTGCCCGCATTGATCGACGCGCGCAGGCTGGCCGCGATCTCGGTGGCATGGATCGGCGTGGCCAGTAGACTGCTGCACAGCAGCAGGGCTAGCGCGAAAAACGCGGGCTTCGGCAAGTGAGGGCACCTCATCATGGGTGCGAGCTTAGCGCAGCGGCAGATCGGGGGAGAAGCGTCAGCGACCCCGGGGCGGCACTCTGCAAAGGCAGTGAGCTTGGCATTGCAAAGGAGGGCCGCGCTCCTGCGCGGCTGCTTTGGCATGCAACTGGCGTGAGCTGGAAGGGCGACGCGAACCTGGCTGGATCATCGCGGCCTCCACCGCTCCCTGCGCGCTAATTGCCATCAAGGCTGATCTGCCAAATCTGCCCGTGCCGGCAACCGCCAATCAATCGGCACCAGCCCACGCCCACTCAACCAGCGATTGGCCGCACTGAAGTGTCCGCAGCCTATGAATCCGCGATGCGCCGATAACGGTGACGGATGGGTGCTGCGCAAGACACAGTGTTGCCGCCCGATCATTGCGCCCTTCTTTTGCGCGTAAGCACCCCACAGCATGAACACTAAACCCTCGCGCTCAGCAGCCAGGCGCTGCACCACCGCGTCGGTAAACTCTTCCCAGCCCCGATTGGCGTGACTGCCAGGCTTGCCGTCTTCCACCGTCAACACCGAATTCAGCAGCAGCACGCCTTGCTTTGCCCATGGCAGAAGGCAGCCATGATCCGGGCGCCCGCCGGTAACTGAAGCCGCACCGAGGTCGCGGGTGATCTCATTGAAGATGTTGACTAGCGATGGTGGCGCGGCGATGCCGGGGCGAACCGAAAAGCACAATCCGTGCGCTTGCCCAGGGCCGTGGTAGGGATCCTGACCAAGGATCACCACCTTCACATCTGCAAATCGGGTGGCGTCGAGGGCGGCGAAGATATCGCTACCGGCCGGGTAAATACGCTTTCCAGCCGCTTTTTCCCGGCGCAGGAAGGCTGATAAATCCGCCATCGCCGGGCTGCCGAACAGATCGCCCAGGTGCGCCTTCCATGAGGCTTCCAGTCGAATGCGATCGGTGCCGATGGCGCTCGCTTCAGGCACTTCTGCCGACATCGACTTTAAGTGGCGCTGGCGGTCCCAGCCACTCGATCTCGCATCAGGCGGCCCGTGCGCAGTTGGAATACCAGCTTGGTAATCAACAGCCGCTCTTCGATGGGCTTCTCGACCAGATCGTTGGCACCGGCCCGCAGCAGTGCCGACTGATTGGCGGGATTGTCGTCACCAGTCATGACGAGGATGGGCATCTGCGCCTTGGTATAGCCGAATTGACCGCGCACCTGATCGAGCAGGTCGTGCCCGGTCATGCCGCCCTTCAAATAAACGTCGGTCAGGATAATGTCCGGCCCCGGCACCTTGCCGCGCGCCTTAGCGGTTTCAAGGTGGGCCAAGCCATCTTCAACGCTGCTGACGTGGATGACCGTCAAGCCGTGCTTTTCCATCATCCGGCGTGTCGCCATCGCCACTACGCGGCTGTCTTCCACGTACAGGACTTCGCCGCCACCGCTGGTGTCGGGGCGGATGTAGCCGCGAATGAATGCCGACAGCGCGCCAAAGCCCAGTGATTTGTCGAAATAGTCTGTGATGTCGTCGGTGAAACTACGCTGCACCAGACGCTCTTGAACGTCACCAGAGACGGCGATAATCGGGATGTAGGCTTGGGGTGCGTGCTCACGGATGTAGTGGGCGAGTTCCATGCCGTCCATGTCTGGCAATCGCAGCGCCATCGTCACCAGATCCACCACGCCGTCCTGCAATACCTGCTTGGCCTCCGCGCCGCTTTCGCAGGACAGCACGGTGACACCCGGTACATCCTTGATCAACAATTGTTCGATCAGGCGGCGGACGACTTTCGAGCCGTCGACCACCATCACCCGCGGCGTGTCGGAAGTGACGTGGCGGGTAATCGTCGGCGCGCTCATTCTGATCTCTCCATGCTCGCCGCCAAACGCAGATGGTGGCCGACCGCCAGCCAAGCGCCCAACCAACCCAGGGCGACTGCGACCAAAACAGTCGCCAACACATTGCTGAACCCGATCCCGGCGGCGCTGAAACTTCCGGCATATTCGGCGACCAGGTCAGCCACTGGCGTGGCCAGCGCACGTTGCAAAACCGCAGCGATAGCGATGGCGAGCAACCCGGCCAGAGCGCCGTAGCAAGCGCCCAGATAAACGAATGGCCGGCGGATGAAGCCACTCGAGGCGCCCAGCAGGCGAACCGTGGCGATTTCAGCCGCGCGATCCTGAATGTCGAGTCGCACTGTGTTCCCTACCACCAGCAGTACTCCCAACCCCAGCAGCATCGCTGCCACTGCGGTAACACGCTGACCCAGCGTCAGCCACGCCCCCAAGCGTCGTCGCCACTCTGCATCGTGTTGAACAAAGTCGACCTCAGGCAGGGCGCGCAAGCGCTCGGCAAGTGCCGCATCGTCAGCATCAGCAGCTGGTTCGACCAGCGCTACGAATGGCAGGGGATTGTAGTCCAAAACATCCAGCGTTCCGCCCAGCGCGTCCAGTTCGCGTAGCTCGTTCAAGCCGTCCTCGGGCGAGCGCAGGACGATGGCGGCAACTGCCGGGTCCACGCTCCAGCGTTGTGCCCAAGCATGCACCGCGTCTGCGGCAGTGTCTGTGGTGAGGAAAACGGCCACTTCGCGCGACTCGCGCAGCGAGCCGGAAAACCGCTGCAACTCGCCCAGTACCATCGCCAGACACAATGGCAATGCCATCGCCACGCCCATCACAGCGACCGTCATCGCGGTGGCGGCCGGTCGTTTGGCGAGTCGGCGCAGGCTGGCGTTCAGACTCATGGCATGCGCGTCGAGCCAAGCGGTCAAACGCGGCACCGTCGGCGATGGGGTCGTTGCAGCGGTCATTCGGCGACTTCCTCCGCCCGGATTTCGGCAACCCGAGTTTCGTCAACCCGGATGTCGTCGATTCGGATGTCATCGATTAACTTGCCGTGATCGAGCACCAAAACCCGCCGGCGCATCTTCCTCACCAGATGCAAATCGTGACTGGCTACCAGCACCGCCGTGCCGCGGCTGGGCAGGGTCGAGAACAGGGTCATCACTTCTTCGGCAAGCTGCGGATCGAGATTGCCGGTCGGCTCATCGGCAACCAACAAGTCAGGTTTCGAAACCAGCGCCCGAGCGATGCCAACGCGCTGCTGTTCGCCAGTGGACAGCATGATCGGGAAGTCGCCTTCGCGCTCGGCCAAGCCTAGTGGAAGCAGTACTTCACGCACCCTCGGCGCGATCTCGGCACGGCGCAGGCCTGCGATCAGCAGTGGCAAGGCGACATTGTCGAAAACACTGCGATCCGTCAGCAGACGATGATCTTGGAATACCACGCCCAAGCGTCGGCGGTGACGCGCCACCTCGCCGCCGCGTAGGGGCGCCAGATCGCGGCCATCGAACAATACACGCCCGCTACTTGGGCGGTCACTCATATGAATAAGCCGCAGCAATGTACTTTTGCCAGCACCAGAATGGCCGGTGACAAAGGCCATCTCGCCGGCTTCGATTGAGAACGAGACGTCGTCCAGTCCGCACATGCCACCCGGATACCGCTTGCCGACGCCTTCAAAGCTGAGCAGAGTCATCGGTCGCTGTTCCGCAGGCAAGTGTTGAGACCAGCGGAGGCTGCGTGTGGATTCATTTGATCAGGCTGTTCAAGTCAAAAATGGGCAACAGGATGGCCAACACAATAAACAGTACGACGCCACCGATCAGCAAGATGACCGCCGGCCCCAATGCCGCCATGCTCATCCCCAGCGCCGCATCAAGCTCGCGCTCTTGATGGTCGGCCGCTTCAGCAAGCATGGCGTCCAAGCGTCCGGAAATCTCGCCGCTTTGGATCAGGCGCACCGCGATCGGCGGGAACTGCTTGGTTTCGGCGAGCGAGCGGGCAAAGCCGCGGCCTTCGCGCACCCGTTGAGCCACCTGATTGAGGGCGCGCTTGAGCGGCTCAATCTGGACCACATTGGCAGCGATGCTGATCGCCTCCAACAGCGGTACTGCACTGGAGGTGAGCAGCGACAGAGTGCGTGCAAAACGGCTGGTATCCACCGCGCGCAGTAGCGGTCCGATCAGGGGCAGGCGCAGCAAGCCGGCTTGAAAGCGCTCTCGCAGCAGCGGCCGCCGGAAGGCCAAAAAGCCGGTCACGCCAAGCAGCAGGGTCGCCAGCAAGATCCAACCACCGTAATCCCGCAGGGTGTCGGAGATCGCAATCAAGATGCGGGTCGCCAGCGGCAGCGTTTTGCCGAACTGGGCAAACACGCCGGTGACCTGGGGCACCACGTAAATCATCAATCCGGTCACCACCGCCAAGGCCACCATGCTGAGCAGGATCGGATAGGTCAACGCCAGCAAAACGCGCTGCCGCAAGGCATCCCGAGATTCGGCGTAATCGGCCAAGCGGCGCAGGACTTGATCCAGCCGACCAGCTGACTCGCCGGCCGCAATCGAGGTGCGGAACAACGCCGGAAACGCCTGTGGGTGCTCGGCCAGCGCCGCCGCCAACGCGCTGCCTTCCATGACGCGTGAACGTAGCGCCACCACCAGCGCGCGCATGCGTCCTTCGCTGCCCTCGGCCAATGCCGCCAGCGACTCGTCAATCGGCAGGCCGCTGCCCACCAAGGTCGCCAGCTGGCGGGCAAACAGCGCCAGCTGCGCGCTACCCAAGCCACCGCCGAAGCCACTGCCGAAGCCACCACTGCGAGCGGCCCCCTCACGCACCGCCTGCACGGAAAGAGGGTTCAAGCCGCGCTCGCGCAAGCTTCCTCGTGCCGCACGCGGCGTATCGGCCTGCATCACCCCAGTCTGGGTGCGGCCGTCGGCGTCTAAAGCTTGGTACTCAAAGGCAGGCATGGGGCGGAGTGTAAGGGTCCCGAACATTTCATGACGGGGCGCGGATGATCACGCAGCCGCTTTGCGGCAAGCGCAAGGCATGCGGAGCCGGAATGGTGGGCTCCTTGCGGCGACAACCGAGCGGATGCGAAGGCGTCTCGCGAAGCGAGCGACCGAGCGGATGCGAAGGCGTCTCGCGAAGCGAGCGACCGA
>ENA-ORBV01004728-ORBV01004728.1-microbial-mat-metagenome-genome-assembly--contig:-NODE-4728-length-25811-cov-10.577757_pt1 | contig 25811 bp, 23 predicted proteins | sample MGYA00237777_ERZ505514 | MGnify/ENA primary metagenome ERZ505514 (study PRJEB26160, sample SAMN06269048) | microbial mat metagenome | isolation source: Oligotrophic lake microbial mat | place... | reverse complement strand
CTGCTGCTCGCCCTGCCCGCGTGGGCTGCGGCCACCAATATGGCGGGGCACGAGCGGCGCGAGCGGCACGCGGCCGCAGTATGGGTGGGGGCCGTGAGCGCCGCCACGCTGGCTGTGCTCGTGGCGGCGGTGCGGGGCGGGCGCACCACGGAGCCAGGCATGGCCCACCTGGTGCTGATACTGAGCGCGCCCGTGGCCCTGGTGGCACCGGGGCTGCCGCCAGCAGCAGGAACAATGCTCCTGGCCGCGCACCTGCTCCCGCTGCTGCCCAACAGCCTTACCTACGATGCGCTACGCTGGGCGCTGGGATGGCGAATGGACCGGGGATCGGTGTGATCTGTGGACGAAGCGTCGCCGAGAACGCGCCATGCTACAATGGGAGCATCCCGCCCCAAGGAGCAAGACAGGAGCCACTTTATGCCAGAGATGCTCATCGACGGGCGACGCGTGCCCGCCGCCGCAGGCGCCAGCTTCGCCGTCCATAATCCCGCCACCGAAGAGGTTGTAGACCACGTGCCCCAGGCCGGGCCCGACGACGCCCGCCGCGCCATCGCCGCCGCCAACGCGGCCTTCAAGCTGTGGCGCCGCGCCTCCGCCCACGAACGGGCGCACATGCTGCACGAGGTTGCCGCGAAGCTGCGCGAGCATCGCGAGACGCTGGCTATGCTGATGACCCTGGAGGGCGGCAAGCCCCTGCTCGAGAACCGCGACGAGATCGGCTGGTGCGCCGACTGCTTCAGCTACTACGCCGAGCTTCAGCGCAACAGCCGCGGCCGCGTCATCCCCTCGGTGGAGGCCTCGCAGCTAGCGATGGTGCTCAAGGAGCCCTACGGTGTGGTGGCCGCCATCGTGCCCTGGAACTATCCCCTGCTGCTGATGGCGTGGAAGGTGGCGCCCGCGCTCGCCGCCGGCAACGCCGTGGTGCTCAAGCCCAGCGAGATGACGCCGCTCTCTGCCCTGCGCTTCGCCGAGCTCTGCTGCGATCACCTGCCCGCCGGGGTGCTCAACGTGGTGACTGGTTACGGCGACGTGGGCCGCGAGCTGGTGATAAGCCCCGACACGCATATGATCGCCTTCACCGGCAGCTTCGCCACGGGCCGCGAGATCGCGCGCCTCGCCGCCGAGCGCGTGAAGAAGACCCACCTGGAGCTCGGGGGCAAGGACGCCTTTATTGTGGCCGAGGACGCCGACCTGGATGTGGCGGTGCCCGGTGTGGCCTGGGCCGCCCTGCTGAACGCCGGCCAGGTCTGCACCAGCACCGAGCGCGTCTACGTCCACGAGCGCATCGCCAGCGCGTTCACCGAGCGCCTGGTCGCCTTCGTGCAGACCCTGCGCCTGGGCAGCGGGCTGGAGCCCACCACCGACATCGGCCCGCTGGTGGGGGCGAAGTACCGCGCCAAGGTGGAGGAGCAGGTAGACGCGGCCCGCGCCAAGGGTGCCAGCATCCTCACCGGCGGGCGTCGGCCGCCGCAGCTGGAGCGCGGCTTCTTCTACGAGCCAACCGTGCTCACCGGCGTAGATCACCAGGACCGGATTATGCGCGAGGAGACGTTTGGGCCAATCATCCCGATCATGGCGTATAGCAGCTTCGACGAGGCGATCGCGCTCGTCAACGACTGCGACTACGGCCTGGGCGCGAACCTCTACACCAACGACCCGCGCAAGGTGAAGCAGTACTTCGAGGAGGTGAAGGCGGGCACCTGCTGGGTGAACGACCCGCTCACCGACAACGACGCCGGCCCCTTCGGCGGCATGAAGTTCTCTGGCGGCGCCCGCGAGCTAGGCGAGGAGGGGCTCGCCGAGTTCCTGGAGACCAAGCACGTCCACTGGGATTTCAGCATGGAGCGAAAATCCTGGTGGTTCCCGTATGGCGAGGAGTAGCACAGGACGGTAGACGGGAGACGGGAGACGGCGAGCCCGGCACCGTCCACCGTCCACCGTCCACCGTCCACCGTCCACCGTCCACCGTCCACCGTCAATCTGCCCTACGGCGCATCCTCGGCCCAGAGCAGGGCCACGCGCGCGGCGCCCAGGGCGATCACGCCGTTATCGTAGGGGGCCGCGCTGAGCGAGCGCCAGCCCAGCACGTCGCCGCCGTCGCTGTCGTAGATGGCGAACTCGCCGCTGACGGCGCCGTTGGTGAAGTAGTGGGCGCCCTCGGCGAAGAGCGCCAGGAAGCGCGCGGCCAGCTCCTCGGCCTGATCGTGACGCACGATCTCGGCGGGGTAGGCCAGCTCGCCGCCAATGATGTGGACCAGGATCTTGGCGGCGATGCGGCGCGGGATGGCCACCCAGTACGCCCCCAGGCCCGTGTAGCCCGCCTCCGACGCCAGCGCGTCCAGGGTTGCGCTTGGCTCGCTTGGCGGGGCGGCAAGGCGGCGGGCCTCAAACGTCAGCGGGTAGCTCGGCGCGCGCGCCCGCTCGAGATCGCGCGCAAGGGCGGCGATGGCCGGGTCGGGGTCGTGGAGTAGGGCGAGGTCGGACATGGCTATTCCTGCACGATCATCCGCAGATTACGCAGATTACGCAGATTTCCGGTCTATTTTTTTGGCCCCACTGGTGCGCTACACGGCTGCGACGCCCAGGATGCCGGCGAGCTCGGCCAGGGCGCTGGTCTCTTCGGGCGAGACGGTGGTGCCACCGAAGCCCAGGAAGCCGCCCTCCTTGGCTGCGTGAGCGGCCTGCTCGGCCACGCTGTAAAGCCACTGCTTGATCGCGGGCGCCTCGTCGCCGGCCTTGGCGTCGAGCAGGGCGACGGCCTCGCGCACCTGGGCGGTAACGTGGGTCTTGCCCTCATCCACGCTGCTGAACTTCGGCAGCTCCAGCTGATCCTTGCGGGCCTTGATGTCGGCGGCGACCTGCTTGAGGATCTGGCTCGCGCTCGGGTTCTGCTCCAGCTCTACCACCGACGAGACGGCGGCGAACATCTCTTTGACCATGCCGATCGGGCCGCTGGGGCTGGCGAGGGTCACCACCAGGGCGGCGTTCAGCGGCGCAAACTGGATCTTGGTCCACTCCTCGGGCGTGAAGTCGGCTTTGGCAGCCATAAGGCACTCCTGCTTGGGTAGGCGTCTCCGCTGAGATGGGCGTATCTTAGCATGAAGCGCGGGTATCAGCTCGCGCCGTTCGTGGTCCAGAGGCTACCCTCCCGCCGGCACCAGCGTCTGGAGCAGCAGCGTGGCAAGCCCCAGCAAGCACAGATTGCCCGTCACATCGGTGACAGTCGTCACGATCACGCCCGATGCCAGCGCCGGGTCAACCTTGAAGAAGCGCAGGCCAAGCGGCACCAGCGTGCCCGAGAGGGCCGCGCCGATCAGGTTGAGCATCATCGCCAGGCCTACCACGACACCGAGCATAATGCTCTGCTGCCAGAGCAGGCCGATCAGCCCGACGGCCAGACCAAAGATCACCCCGTTGAGCAGGCCGATCAGCGCCTCGTGTGTGAGCGTGCGCCAGCTATCGCGCAGCGTGATCTCGCCAAGGGCCAGCGAGCGGACGATCAGCGTCAGCGTCTGAATCCCGGCGTTGCCGCCCTGTCCGGCAATGATCGGCACGAAGGCGGCCAGGATCGGCACGAGCCGAATAATGTCCGTGAACTGGCTCACCACGAACCCCGCCAGCACAGCCGTGGGCAGGTTGATAAACAGCCAGAGCAGCCGCCGCCGCGACGAGGCCCAGAGCGAGTCGTAGAGATCCTCGGCGGCATCTAGGTTGGCCAGCCGGTAGATATCCTCGGTGGCCTCCGCCTGGATCACATCGATCACATCGTCGGCGGTGATCGCGCCCACAAGCCGCCCGTCCGCGTCCACCGTCGGCACCGCCAGCAGGCCGTAGCGCGAGAGTATCTGCGCCGCCGCCTCCTGGTCGGCATCCACCGACACGCTGATCACATCCGGGCTCATGATCTGCGCCAGCTGCGTCGTAAGCTCCGCCGTCACAAGCTGGCGCAGGCTCACCACGCCAACCAGGCGGCCTGCGGTATCGGTGACATAGAGGTAGTAGCTGAGATCCTCGATAGGCTGGGCCTGGCGCAGCAGGGCCAGCACCTGGGCCACGGTCGCGTCGGCGCGCAGACTGACGACGTTGGGCGTCATCAGGCCGCCGGCGCTCTCATCGTCGTAGCGCAGCAGCGCCTGCACGGGCGCGGCGTCTTCCATGCCCGCGAGCACCGCGCTGGCCTGGGCCTCCGACAGCTCGCCCAACACGTCGGCAGCGTCGTCCGGCGCCATATCGTCCAGCACGTCGGAGATCTCGCCTGGCGACCAGTCGCTCAGCACGTCCACCTGCTCGTCGGCATCGAGGTAGGCCAGCACCTCGGCGGCGTCCTCGGTCTCGAACTCAGCAAACACGGCGCGCTGCTGGGCGGGCTGCAGCTCCTCCAGCACATCGGCGCCGTCGGCCGGGTGGAGCGCCGCAAGCAGCGCCGCGATCTGGTCGGCGGGCAGCGAGCGCACGCGCTCGGCGATCACGGTTGGGTCGCCGCCCGCAAGCAGTTCCTGGAAATTAATCTTGGGTGGCATCGGCGTGCTCATACGCTGCTCCACGCGCCGATCTCAAACGACGCGGCAAATGGGTTCACCATCTGTACGCCTTCAAGCGTGGCGCCAACATTAAAGTCCTCGCTGAAGATCGTTGGGATCTGATGCAGTCGCGCCGTAGCCCAGATCTGCGCATCCCAATACGCCAGCTGATGATCGCGGACGCCACGGGCTGCCTCCAGGACGATCAGGCCGCTCACATCGTAGACCGTCCAGGCCCGCAGGTAGTTTTGCAGCCTGCCATACGCCTCCCCGGCGCTGAGCGGCGGACGCAGCTTCCGCGTGACTGTTACAAAAAACTCCGCGAGGATCTGGCTTGTCACAGCCCCAGCGCTACTCAGCGCCAGGGCATCGAGCACAGCAAGGGCCTGCTGCTGTTTGCTCGGCTCGGAGCGGTCGTACGCATAGACAAGGACATTCGTATCAACGAGCACGCTAGCGGTCATACAGATCCTCGCGGCGCCAGGTACGGGCGCCCTCTGAACGCTCCGTAGCGATCAGGCTGGCAATATAGGCGCGTTCCTCGATCCACGCCGCAAGATCGCGCCGCGGTTGTTGCACGCCCGTGATGTGGCGGTTGATCGCCTGACGGATAAGCTCGGATTCTGGCAGGCCCAGCGCAGCCGACAGCCGCTTCAGGGTCGCCTCCTGATCGAAGTCCAGATAGATCTGCTTACGAATCTTCGTGGCCATACCAACCTCCTCAGTATACATTACAGTATACATTATCCCTGACGGATAGGCTAGCCACGCGCTAGCTTTTGCTTTAGCCATTTCTTATCTCGCCGGGATATAGAAGCGCCCCGCGACCTCGGTTATAATAGACCAGAACCATTAGCGTGGACTTAATCCAAGACGTGCGACGCAGCACAAGGCAAAGGGCAGAGCGATGCTCGATACAGAGACGCGCACAGCGGGGCTGCTCGACGCGCGGGCGGCACATGTGGCACGCGGCGTGGGCAACGCCCACCCCATTGTTGTAGGTCGGGCCGAGGGCGCCCGCCTCTGGGACGTAGACGGCAACGAGTATATCGACTTTGTCGGCGGCATCGGCGTGCTGAACGTGGGCCACAATCACCCCCGCGTGATGCAAGCAGTGAAGGCCCAGCTGGAGCGCGTGACCCACACCTGCTTCCAGGTTGGCATGTACGAGCCCTACATCCGCCTGGCCGAGCGCCTGTGCGCCCTGGCCCCCGGCGCCTTCCCCAAAAAGGCCATGTTCGTAACCACGGGCGCCGAGGCCACCGAGAACGCGGTGAAGATCGCGCGCTCATTCACCGGGCGCCCCGGCATCGTGGCCTTCGCCAACAGCTTCCACGGCCGCACCCTGATGGGCATGACGCTCACGGGCAAGACGAAGCCGTACCGCCAGAACTTCGGCCCCTTCGCCCCTGAGGTCTATCACGCGCCCTTCCCCTACGAGTATCGCGGCTGGGATGGCGAGCGCGCCGTCGAGGGTCTGCACGAGCTGTTCGAGCAGCAGTGCGCGCCAGATCGCGTGGCCGCCGTGATCATCGAGCCGGTGCTCGGCGAGGGCGGCTTTGTGCCCGCGCCCCCCGGCTTCCTTTACGCCCTGCGCGAGCTCACCGCGCGCCACGGCATCCTGCTGATCGCCGACGAGATCCAGAGCGGCTTCGGGCGCACCGCAAAGCTGTTCGCCATCGAGCACAGCGGCGTGATCCCCGACCTGATCACGGTGGCCAAGAGCATGGCCGGCGGCCTGCCGCTCGCGGGCGTGCTGGGCCGCGCCGACGTGATGGACGGCCCCGCCCCCGGCGGCCTCGGCGGCACCTTCGCCGGCAACCCGCTGGCCTGTGCCGCCGCCCTCGCCGTGCTCGATATCTTCGAGCAAGAGCAACTGCTGCCACAGGCCGAGGCGCTCGGCCGCAAGCTCCTGGCGCACCTGCGCGCCCTCCAGACGCGCCACGCCCAGATCGGCGACGTGCGCGGCCTCGGCGCAATGCTCGCCATCGAGCTAGTGCGCGACCCGCAGAGCAAGGAGCCCGCCCCCGAGCTCGCCGACCGCATGGTCGTAGCCGCCCGCGAGCAGGGGCTGATCCTGCTTAAGGCCGGGCTCTACGGCAATGTGATCCGCATCCTGGTGCCCCTGAATATCGAGCCTGCCCTGCTCGACAAGGCGCTCACGATCTTCGACACAGCCTTGGAGCGGGCTGTTAGCAGCGGGAAATAATCCATAGATGGCGCGGATTTTCGGCTTTTTCCGGCCAAGCTGTTTGAGCGGAAATCTGTGTCATCTGTGGATGAAGATCCTGCCTTACGCGCTGGGCGTCTGCGCCAGCAGCGTGTAGCCCATCCCGCGCCGGGTCTGGAGCAGGTCGGCGGCGGGGTCGGCCCGCCGCAGGGCGCCGCGCAGGTTGCTGATAGACCGGTCAAGCGCCTCGGCATCCAGGCCGGGGTCGTAGTCGCGCCCCCAGACAGCCTGGGCGCAGCTCTCGCGGGTGCAGAGCTCGCCGAGGTGGCGGTACAAATGCAGCAGCAGCTTGTGCTGGCCGGGCGGCAGATCCAGCGGCTCCGCACCCAGAAAAAAGCTGTGTGTGCGCTCGTCGAGGCGCAGGCGTGAGGCGGGCACCACGGTGGGGTCTGGGTCCAGGAAGCGCAGCAGCTCGCCCGCCGCACCCAGGCCGATCGTATCGCGGTTGCTCAGCAGGTGGTCGCCACGCAGCTGCTGGCCGTTGACGAAGGTGCCGTTGGCGCTGCCGGCGTCGCGTAGGGTGTAGCGCGGCCCCTCGCGCACGATCCGCGCATGCAGGCGCGAGATCGTAACCCGGCGCACCACGATATCGCAGCTGGGGGCGCGGCCCACGGTGTGCTCGTCGCCGCTCAGCGGGAACTCCATCGGCGTCACATCCTCGGTGAGCGCCACCAGGCGCGCGAGCGGCGGCTCCTGCTCGTTCATAGGCTCCTCCACGTAAATACTCCCATACTGTAGCGCGCCGCCCGCCGGTGCGTCAAGCAAGGCTAGGGCAGGGCTACGTTATGGTCGGGAGGCGGGCGCGTACACGCGCGCCGTGGGGGCGCGCTGCGCCGGGCGCCCGCCTGCGCGGGCGGGTCCGCACGCGTCGGCGCAGGCCGACGACCGGCCGCAGGCCCTACCGCTGCGGTTTCAACCGCCCGGTTCTCGCAACCGCGTCGACCACGACGTAGCCCTAAGGTTAGGGTACAATCTAGCCCACGTCGTCGGTCGTCGGTCGTCGCACCCCACTTTAGAAGTTTTGGAGGAGACATGCAGATCATCGCCTCGGCAAACGGTGCGGTTGGCATGGCCGCCGCATGGGAGATCCTGGAGCGCGGCGGCACCGCCCTCGACGCGGTGGAGGCGGCGGTGCGCCTGGTGGAGGACAACCCGAATGACCACTCGGTGGGCTACGGCGGCTACCCCAACCTGCTCGGCGAGGTCGAGCTGGACGCCTCGATTATGGAGGGCAGCGGCCTGCGGGCCGGCGCCGTGGGCGCGCTCAAAGGCTTTCGCCACCCGATCAGCGTGGCCAGGCGTGTGCTGGAGGAGCTGCCCCACGTGATGCTGGTGGGCGACGGCGCCGCGCGCTTCGCCGCCGAGCTGGGCATGACACCAGAGAATCTGCTCTCGCCCGAGGCCGAGCAGACATGGCGCGCGGGCGTGAGCGGCCAGGGCATGATCGGCTGGGCTGGCGCCCCCGAGCTGCTCGCCAGCCTGCTGCGCCGCGCCCCCGAGCTCACCCGCGACCCCGAGCACGCCACCGGCACCGTGAACGTGATCGCCCAGGATCAGCGCGGCCAGATCGCCTCGGCGGTGAGCACCAGCGGCTGGGCCTGGAAGTACCCCGGCCGCCTGGGCGACTCGCCGATTATCGGGGCGGGCAACTACGCCGACGACCGCTACGGCGCCGCCGCATGCACCGGCTGGGGCGAGGCCGCCATCCGCGCCGGCACCGCCCGCAGCGTGGTGCTCTACCTCAAGGCCGGCTACAGCCTGGAGCAAGCCTGCCGCGAGGCATTCCACGACCTCGCCCCGCTTATGCGCGGCACCCCGAACGCTATGCAGCTCGTCGCCATCGACAGCCACGGCAACCGTTGCGCCCTCTCCACCGCCGAGGAGCGCAGCTACGTCTACCGCACCGACGGCATGCCCCAGCACGCCGAGGCCGCAAGGCTCGTCATCACGCCGTAGGGGCGCCCGAGCATCATCCGCAGATTGCGCAGATTGCGCAGATTGTTGCGCACAGCAGATCCTACTCGGCGCCTAGTCCGGAAATGGGCGGAAATCTGCGTCATCTGCGTCATCTGCGGACACCATGTCCGGCGCGATCTTTGACGCCCCCGCTTCCAAAGCGGTACAATAGTGCTATGCCCGATCTATCTTACACGGCCATCGCCGACCAGCCCGCCTTCGAGGAGCGCCTCAGGCGCATCCCCGAGTCCCCCGGCGTCTATCTCTGGAAGGACGCCCAGGGCAAGCTGCTCTATGTCGGCAAGAGCAAAAAGCTGCGCGACCGTATGCGCTCCTACTTCGGCGCCCCGCGCGGCCTCAGCGATAAGACCCGCCGCCTCGTCAGCCGGATCGCCGACTTCGATATTATCGTCACTCAGAGCGAGCTCGAGGCCCTGCTGCTTGAGATGAACCTGATCAAGCAGCATCGCCCTCAGTACAACATCCTGCTCAAAGACGATAAGTCTTACCCCTACATCAAGGTGACAGTGCAGGAGGAGTGGCCCCGTGTCGCCTACGTGCGCAAGGTAGACAAGGACGGCGCCCGCTACTTCGGCCCCTACGCCAGCCCCGGATCGGTCTACAAAGCCCTCGATACGCTCAACAAACTCTTCGCCTTCCGCCCTACCTTCAACTGCTCCGAGAGCTGGTTCAAAGAGCATCAGCGCAAGGGCCGCCCCTGCACCTACCACCAGATGCACCGCTGCCTCGGCCCCTGCGTCCCCGGCCTCGTCTCCCAGGCGGAGTACCGCGCCGTCATCGAGCAGGTCTGCAACTTCTTGGATGGTAAGACCGAGGTGATTCTGCGCGGCATCCGTGCCCAGATGGAGGCCGCCTCCGAGGATCTGAACTTCGAGCGCGCCGCCTACCTGCGCGACCGCATCGTCGCCATCCAGAAGATCACCGAGCGCCAGCAGGTGCTGCGTACGGTGGACGCCGACCAGGACGTGATCGCCTTCGCCCGCGAGGATGGCTCCGCCGTGGTGCAGGTGCTCTTCGTGCGCGGCGGCAAGCTGATCAACGCCGAGACCTTCCCGCTCCAGGGCACCGAGGGCGAGAGCGACACCGCCCTGCTCACCTCGTTCATCACGCAGTTTTACGACAGCGCCCCAAACATCCCGCCCAACCTGCTGCTCGCCGACCACGTAGACGAGCCAATGATCATCGCCGCCTGGCTTAAGCAGAAGGCGGGCCAGCACGTGGAGCTGGCCGTGCCCCGCCGCGGCGAGAAGAAGCAGCTGGTGGAGCTCGCCTCCAACAACGCCCGCACCAAGCTAGAGGAGCTGCGCCAGCAGTGGCTCAACTCCGAGCAGCGCGCCGTGGCCGGCCTCGCCGAGCTGCGCGATCTGCTTGAGCTGCCCGACATGCCCCAGCGCATCGAGTGCTACGACATCTCCAACACTCAGGGCCAAAACTCGGTGGCCAGCATGGTCGTCTTCGAGCGCGGCGAGCCAAAGCCCTCCGCCTACCGCCGCTTCAAGATCAAGACGGTGGCAGGCGCCAACGATGTGGCCTCGATCGGCGAGGTGATCACGCGCCGCTTCAAGCGCGCCGCTGAGGCCCTCTCCACCGAGGAGCCAGACGATGTAGGGGCGGGGCTCGCCGCGCCCGACCTCGACGAGGCCGACGATGTAGGGGCGAGGCAAGCCGCGCCCGATCTCCCCCCCGACGTAGGGGCGAGGCAAGGCTTGATCGAGAAGTGGGCCGACCTGCCCGACCTGCTGCTGATCGACGGCGGGCGCGGGCAGCTTAACGCCGCCGTCGCCGCGCTCAAGAGCCTGGGCTTCGAGCAGATCCCCGTGGTGGGCGTTGCGAAAGGCCCCGACCGCAACCGCTTCGACCTTGTGCGCCCCAATCAGCCCCAGGTGATCGTCCTCGACCGCACCAGCAAGGCGATCAACCTCGTGCAGCGCATCGATGAGGAGGCCCACCGCTTCGCGATCACCTACCACCGCAAGCTGCGCGGCAAGGCCCTGCTCGCCTCGCCCCTGGAAGAGATCGCCGGCATCGGCCCCAAGCGCAAGAAGGCCCTGCTCAAAGCCTTTGGCGGCATGGACGCGCTGCGCAAAGCTAGCGTCGAGGAGCTCGCCGCTGTCCCAGGCATGACCCGCAAGGCCGCCGAGGAGCTGAAAGCCATGATCTAGGGGCGCCCCTCGCCGAATTCTCTCGCAGCTTGTACGGACGCCCCCTCGGGTACACAAGGAGCCTCGAATGACCACAATCTCCACCCGCCTCACTGTCTCCGATATGGAGGGCTACCTCGAGGGCGATGGCAACCGCTACGAGCTGATCGAAGGCGAGCTCCACGTGACAACTCAGCCAAGTCTTGAACACCAGATCGTCTCCGACGCCGTAATGATTGCACTTCACGGATGGAACCGCCAGGGTCGCCACGGAGGCCTCGCCGTCAGCGCGCCCGGCATCATCCTCGCCGACGACGAAGCCTTCGCCCCCGATGTGGTCTGGTACGGCGCCGAGCGCCTGGTTGCCCACCGTAACCCCGACGGCAAGTTCTATGGCCCGCCCGACCTCGCCGTCGAAGTGCTCTCCAAAGGGACGAAGAACGAGAAGCGCGACCGCAAGCTCAAGCCGGCCCGCTACGCTTTCTGGGGCGTGCGCGAGTACTGGCTCGTAGATCGCTTCGCGCGCGTCGTGCAGATCTACCGGCCCAATGGTCCAACATATCAGCTTGCAGCTACCCTCGCCACCGCCGACACGCTCACCTCGCCGATCCTGCCTGGCTTCGCCTGCCCCGTGGCCGAGCTGTTCGCCGATCTGCACTCCCAGCCCGCCGCCGAGTAGGGGCGCCCCTCGTGGGCTCTGCCGAGGAGTAGCGCATGCCACCAACCGAGCTTGCTGCCATTGATCTGCCTGCCGTCGATCTGCCCACAATCCAGGCCGCCGCCGCCCGCATCGCCCCCCACGTGCTGCGTACGCCCCTGCTGCCCAACCGGGCCTTGAGCGAACTGCTCGGCACCAACGTGTCGCTTAAGTACGAGCTGTTCCAGGAGACAGCCTCGTTCAAGCCGCGCGGCGCGTTTAATAAGCTCCTCAGCCTCACGCCCGAGCAACGCGAGCGCGGCATCCTCGCCGTCAGCGGCGGCAACCACGGCAAGGCGGTGGCCTTCGCGGCCCGCAGCCTCGGCCTCCAGGCCCGCATCCTGATGTTTGAGTCCACCGCGCCCTCTGCCATCGCAGCCGCCCGCTCATACGGCGCGCAGGTAGATCTGCTGCCCACCCCCACTAGCGCGTTCGCGCGCGCCGCCGAGCTGGAGGCCGAGGGCTATACCTTCGTTCACCCCTTCGCCGACCCAGTGGTCGTGGCGGGCCAGGGAACCCTTGGGCTCGAGATCCTCGCCGATGCGCCGCAAGTAACCGATATTATCGCCAGCATTGGCGGCGGCGGCATGATCGCCGGGGTGGCCGCAGCCGTCAAGGCCCTCAAGCCCGAGGTGCGCGTCTGGGGCGTGGAGACCGTGGGCGCCGACGCGATGAGCCAGGCGCTCGCTGCGGGCGAGGTCGTGCAGCTGCCCGCGATCACCTCGCTCGCCGCCACCCTCGGCGCCCCTTCCGCCAGCCCGCTTACGCTGGCGCTCGTTCAGCGTTATGTCGAGCGCGTACTACTCGTCCCCGACAAAGATGCCGTCGCCGATCTGCTCTGGCTGCTCGATCACGCCAGCGTTCTGGTGGAGCCCGCCGCCGCCTGCACGCTTAGTGCCGCCCGCCTGCTGCGCGAGCAGCTTGGCTCCGAGCGCCACCTCGTGATCATCCTCTGCGGCGCCAGCATCACCCTCGCCGAGCTCGCCGCCTTCCGCGCGCGCGTGGGGCTGTAGTATGGCCCGCATCCAGAGCCATATCAGCCCCCAGAGCGACGAGTTCAAGGCCAACGTCGCCCACCACCAGGCCCTCGCCGCCCAGCTGCGTGAGCACGTGGCTACAGCAGCCCAGGGCGGTAGCGAGGACGCACGCCGCAAGCACACCGAGCGCGGCAAGCTGCTGGTGCGCGAGCGCGTGGAGCTGCTGCTGGACGACGGCACCGCCTTCCTGGAGCTGAGCCCCCTCGCCGCTCACGCCGTCTACCCCGACGAGGTGCCCGGTGCCGGCGTCGTTACCGGCATCGGCTCCGTCAGCGGCCGCGAGGTCGTTATCGTCGCCAACGACGCCACTGTGAAGGGCGGCACCTACTATCCCCTCACCGTCAAGAAGCACCTGCGGGCGCAGGAGATCGCCCAGGAGAATAACCTGCCCTGCATCTACCTGGTTGACAGCGGCGGCGCCTTCCTGCCTATGCAGGACGAGGTCTTCCCCGACCGCGACCACTTCGGGCGGATCTTCTACAACCAGGCCCAGATGTCGGCCCACGGCATTCCCCAGATCGCGGCTGTGCTAGGCTCCTGCACCGCCGGCGGCGCCTACGTGCCCGCCATGAGCGACGAGGTGGTGATCGTCAAGGGCACCGGCACGATCTTCCTCGGCGGCCCGCCGCTCGTGAAGGCCGCCACCGGCGAGGTGGTGAGCGCCGAGGAGCTTGGCGGCGCCGATGTGCATACCCGGCTCTCTGGCGTGGCCGACCACTTCGCCGACGACGACCGCGCTGCCCTTGGGATCGTGCGCGATATTGTGGCTAACCTCGGCCCGCGCTCGCGCCCGCCCTGGGAGCTGCGCGCGCCCGAGCCGCCTCACTACGACCCCGCCGAGCTCTATGGCGTGATCCCCAGCGACCCGCGCAAGAGCTACGATATTCGCGAGCTAATCGCCCGCCTGGTAGACGGCAGCCGCCTGCACGAGTTCAAGGCGCGCTACGGCACCACGCTCGTCTGCGGCTTTGCCCAGATCGAAGGCCAGCCCGTGGGCATCCTCGCAAACAATGGCATCCTCTTCAGCGAGAGCGCCTTGAAGGGCGCCCACTTCATCGAGCTCTGCTGCGCCCGCAGCATCCCGCTGCTCTTCCTCCAGAATATCACCGGCTTCATGGTCGGCCGCCAGTACGAGAACGGCGGCATCGCCAAGGATGGTGCCAAACTCGTCACTGCGGTGAGCTGCGCCAACGTGCCGAAGTTCACCGTTGTGGTGGGTGGTTCGTTCGGCGCGGGCAACTACGGCATGTGCGGCCGAGCCTACCAGCCGCGCCAGCTCTGGATGTGGCCCAACGCCCGCATCAGCGTGATGGGCGGTCCCCAGGCGGCCACGGTGCTGCTCACGGTGCGCCGCGACAACCTTCAGGCTCGCGGCCAGGACATGAGCCCCGAGGAGCAGGAGGCCTTCAAGGCGCCCATCCTGGAGCAGTACGAGCGCGAGGGCAGCCCCTACTACTCCACCGCCCGCCTCTGGGACGACGGCATCCTCGACCCGCGCGACACCCGCAAAACTTTGGCCCTCGGCCTCGCCGCCGCGAGCAACGCCCCCCTGGCGCCCACCAGATTCGGCATATTCCGCATGTAAAAGCCCCGCGATGCTCTTCCGGAAAGGCGGTACGCCACCATCGCCTTGTTTTAGGCATACCTTCCCCGAGCTGGGCCTACCGTCCACCGTCCACCGTCCACCGTCCACTGCTATGGATCTCCGCCTGCTCACCATCATCATCCTCGTTGTGGCCGCCGCGCTGCGCAGCGAGATCTTCTTCTACCTGCTCTACGTGCTGGTGGGCGTGCAGCTCGTGGCCTGGCTCTGGGTGCGCGCCGCCACCCGCGCATTGCGCTGGTCGCGCAGCCTGCCCACCGCCAGCTTCCCCGGCGAGCCAGTGGAGGTGACGCTCACCGTGCGCAACCAGGGCCTTGTGCCTATCCCCTGGCTGGCGCTCCACGAGAGCGTGCCCGCATCGCTGCGCACACCGTCGTCGGTGCGTCACGTGATCGCACTCGGCGCCCGTGAGGAGCGTCGCCTGGTCTACACGCTGCTCGGCCAGCGTCGCGGCCTCTACCGCCTTGGCCCGCTCAGCCTACGCACCGGCGACGTGCTCGGCCTCTTCGAGCGCCCCCTGTCCGGCGACGCCGGCGACAGCCTGGTGATCTATCCCCATGTGCTCCCGCTGCCCGAGCTCGGCCTGCCTGCCGCGCTGCCGTTCGGGGCGCGCCCAGCACCAGGCAGCCTCTTCACCGACCCGGCCCGCCCCATCGGCGTGCGCCCCTACGCCCCAGGCGACGGCGTGCGCCAGATCGACTGGAAGAGCAGCGCCCGCACCAATGCGCTCCAGGTGCGTCGCCACGAGCCTGCCATCGCCCGCGACACCACCCTCGCGCTCGCATTCAGCCTGGCCGAGTACCCTGGCCGCTACACCTACGACGCCCTTGAGCGCGCCATTGTGGCCGCCGCCTCCATCGCCGCCGACCTCGTGCGCCGTGGGCAGCCCGTCGGCCTCTGCACCAGCGGCCACGACCCGCTCGGCAACGCTCCGGCCGCGCCCATCGCCCCCGCCGCCGGGCGCGCGCACCTGATCGAGATCCTGCGCCTGCTTGGCCGTCTCGAGGCTCGCCCTGAGGGCGCGCTCGCCCCGGTGCTGGAGCGGGTCACCGCCGGCCTGGGCTGGGGCAGCACGCTAGTAGTGATAGCCTGCGGGGGCGGCCAACAGCTCGTCGAGCGGCTGCTGCCCCTGCGTCGGCGCGGCCTCCACGTCGCCCTCGTGCTCGTAGAGGGTAGCGCCGACGACCTCGCACTCGCCCGCCGCCACCAGATCGCCGCCTACCTCGTAAGCCGCGCCGGCGCCCCAGAGCTAACAAGGTGACCAGGTGACACGATGACAGGCGCTCGCTTTGCTCGCTTGACCAGGTGACACGATGACAGGCGCTCGCTTTGCTCGCTTGACCAGGTGACACCTAACGGCACCGATAGTGCTCACCTGCTCACCTGCTCACCTGGTCACCTGCTCACCTGCTCACCTGGTCACCTGCTCACCTGCTCACCTGCTCACCTGCTCACCTGCTCACCTGGTCATCATAGTAAGGACTTGAAGATGCTCCGCATATCCGAAGAAGTCGCCGCCGCCCTCGACGCAGGCCACCCCGTTGTCGCCCTGGAGAGCACCCTGATTAGCCATGGGCTACCCTACCCGCAGAACCTCGCCGTCGCCCGCGCCCTAGAGGACGAGGTGCGTGAGGCGGGCGCTGTGCCGGCTACGGTCGGTGTTGTGGGCGGCGTGCCCACCGTCGGCCTCGCGCCCCACGAGCTCGAGCGCTTCGCCACCAGCGGCGCCGTGCGCAAGCTTTCCCGCCGCGACATCGCCGTGGCCGCCGCGCAGCGCGCCGACGGCGCCACCACCGTGGCCGCCACCATGGCCCTCGCCGCCGCCGCCGGCGTGCAGATCTTTGCCACCGGCGGTATCGGCGGCGTCCATCGCGGCGCCGAGCGCAGCTGGGATGTCTCAGCCGACCTCACCGAGCTTGCCCGCACCCCGGTGCTCGTTGTCTGCGCTGGTGCAAAGGCTATCCTCGATCTGTCGGCTACCCTGGAGTATCTGGAGACCCTTGGCGTGCCAGTTGTGGGCCTCGGCACCGCCGAGCTTCCGGCCTTCTACAGCCGCAGTAGTGGGCTGCCTTTAACGGCAAGCGCCGAGAGCCCGGAGGAGGCCGCGCGGATCTGGCACGCCCAGCGTCGCCTCGTCGCCATCGCAGCGCCGGGCGGCATGCTGCTTTGTGTGCCGCCACCCGAGGCCGTGGCTCTGCCCCGCGCCGTGGTCGAGGCCGCCATTGAGCGAGCCCTCGCCCGCGCCGAGGCTGCCGCCGTGCGCGGCCCAGCTGTAACCCCGTTCTTGCTCGCCGCTATGGCTGAGGAGACGGCGGGTGAGAGCATCGGCACCAACGTGGCGCTGCTGCGTCAGAACGCCCACGTCGCCGCCCTGGTTGCGCGCGCGCTGTCGCAGTTGGCGCCCTAGCCGATGCCTCCATAGTGCCTCCTGAGCCAGTGCGGCCTGCAAAAGTACTTGACAAGTTGCATTATCGCGCCTATACTTGCCAATGCAGATTTCAGAACAAGTTTCTGTTCGCACCCTCAGCACAACTTCCACCCGCGCTTAACCCCGCTTTGTTGAGTGCAAATTAAGAACGGCATGAGGATGCCGCTCCTTCCTTCGGGAAGGGGCTGCATTGTGTCCCTCACCGCTAGGCTAGGAGCACAGATCGATGCTCAAGCGGACGACACCCATCTGGGGGCTTACCGATAGGCAGGCGCTGGAGCAGGATTCCGAGACGGAGCGGCACGCCGAGGTTGAGGAACGTCTAACCCACGAGCGCCCGGCGCCGCCCAAGGCAGGTGAGCCGACCCTTGACCCGGTGCAGCACTACCTGCAGGAGATCGGGCGTGTCTCGCTGCTCAACGCCCGTGAAGAAGTTGATCTCGCCGAGCGCATCGAGCGCGGCAACCTTGCCCAGGCTCGCATCAACGAGACAACAGATATTCTGCCCGCCGACCGCATTCCACTCGACCAGGCTATCGTCATCGCCAATGATGCGCGTCGCCACCTGATCCAGGCCAACTTGCGCCTCGTGGTCAGCATTGCTAAGAAGTATGTCGGGCGCGGCCTCTCGCTACTGGATCTCATCCAGGAGGGTAACATCGGCCTGATGCGCGCTGTCGAGAAGTTCGATTATCGCAAGGGTAATCGCTTCAGCACGTATGCCACGTGGTGGATCCGCCAGGCCGTCACACGCTCCATCGCCGAGCAGGGCCGCACCATCCGCCTCCCAGTCCATATGAGCGAGTCTGTCGGGCAGGTGAAGCGCACCTCCGAGCGCCTCTCCCAGTCGCTCGAGCGCCAGCCCACCGCCGAGGAGATCGCCATCGCCCTCGGCCAGCCCGTCGAGCGCATCCAGCGCGTGCTCGAGGCAGCCCGCCGCCCTGTCTCTTTGGAGACTCCCGTCGGCGACGAGGGTGAGCACACCCTTGGCGATTTCCTCACCGACGACGAAGTGCCCTCGCCCACCGATTTCGCCTCCTCGCAGCTGCTTCGAGAGGATCTGTCGGCCGCCTTGGATCACCTCAGCGAGCGCGAGCGCCGTATCATCGACCTGCGCTACGGCCTGGTCGATGGCCGCCGCCGCACCCTCGAAGAGGTTGGGCGCGCCCTCGGTATGACTCGCGAGCGCGCCCGCCAAATCGAGGCCGAGGCCCTGCGCCGCCTGCGCAGCCCCGATGTTGGACAGCACCTGCGCGACTATCTCGAGTAGCCTTAGCCCCTCTTTGCGCAACAGAAAGACGCCCCAAGGGGGCGTCTTTCTTTTCCAACAAACCGCCTTCACCTATCTTAACAGGTTGGGCGCGAGCCTAGTACAGCGTCCGAGCAAAGCTGATGGGGGAGTCCTGTAGCGGCGCGCTATAGCGCGCCCGTACGACCCATCAGAATAGCTTGGACAGGCAGCTAAAACCGTGCGCTGCGCTCGCTGCTGCTGCTGCTGCCGCGCATCTGGTCGAAGCAGTTGCTACAGTAGACAGGCTTCGTGCCGCGCGGTACGAAGGGCACTGTCGTCTCCTGGCCACAGTTGGCACAGGTAGTCTTGTACGTCACGCGCTCACGCGTGCCCGTGCTCGCCGTGCTGTTGCCGCGCGGCGCCGAGTCGCGCATGCCGCTGCCGCCGCTTGCGCCCATCGAGCTCTTGCGGGCCTGCCGGCATGTGGGGCAGCGCGTCGGCTCGTTCACGAAGCCCTTCGAGGCGTAGAACTCCTGCTCCCCTGCGGTGAATACAAAGTCCATCCCACAATCTCGACACGTGATGGTCTTGTCTGCGAAACTCATGCTCGCCACTCCTTGCCGATGAGCCATTGCCGAGGTTGGTCCGCGCCTTGGGTTAGCGAGCAGGTTCGCCCTTGGTATTCACAGACCCCAGGGAGTAGCTATGCCCTTCGCGTGCCACGAAGCCGTCCATTAATGCTCTATTATAATCTGTTTTGATTTGGCTGCAATACCCTGTTGGCTATTCAGCGCCCTGAAGCCAAATCAGACCTCTTCCATGCAAAAGCGAGCGCCCTCCATGCCGAGAGGGCGCTCGCAGTGGCACAGTTCTTGCGAGAATCAGCGGTTCGTCTGCACGCGCTCCACTACGAGAGCTCCACCGCTACCCAGGCCCGTACCGTGTGATGCTCCTCCGCGTCGGACAGGCGCAGCTGCTGAGGCTCGCTGGCTCGCTGCGTGCGCGCCGCAGCCGTCACGAACTCACGGAAGAGCGGGTGCGGGCTGTTTGGGCGCGACTGGAACTCGGGGTGGAACTGGCTGGCCACGAACCAGGCGTGGTCGCGCAGCTCGATAATTTCTACCAGCCGCCCGTCCGGCGAGTGGCCGCTGATCACAAAGCCGGCCGCCTCCATCCGCTCCCGGTAGCTGTTGTTGAACTCGAAGCGGTGGCGGTGGCGCTCATGCACCAGCGCCTGGCCGTAGGCAGCGTGGGCCTTTGTGCCGGGCACCAGCACACAGGGGTATGTGCCAAGGCGCATTGTGCCGCCCTTCTCTGTGATGTCGCGCTGGTCCGGCATCAGGTCGATCACCGGGTGGGCGCAGCTGGGCGCAAACTCGGTGCTATTCACATCGCCGCTGCCCAGCAGGCGCCGGGCGAAGGCGATCGTCGCGCACTGCATGCCAAGGCACAAGCCCAGGTATGGGATGTTGTTGCGCATCGCGTACTCGGCCGCCATAATCTTGCCCTCAATGCCCCGGTCTCCAAAGCCGCCCGGCACCACAATCCCGTAGGCCTTGGAGAGCAGCCGCTCGGGGCCATCCCGCTCCACCTGCTCGGCCGAGATCCAGTGCAGATCGATGTCGAGCTCCTGGTGCAGCCCGGCGTGGCGCAGCGCCTCCACCACACTAATGTAGGCGTCCTTCAGCTCTACATACTTGCCCACCAGCGCGATCGGAATCACGCGCTTCGGCTTGCGGATCAGCTCCACCAGCTCGTTCCAGGCCGTCAGATCCGGCTGCACGCAGTTCAGGTCGAGCCTGTCGCATAGGAATCCGCCAAGGCCGGCCTGCTCCAGCACCAGCGGCACCTCGTAGATCGAGTCCACCGTCTGCACGGGGATGACTGCCCGCGCGTCCACGTCGGCGAAGAAGGCCACCTTGTCGCGGATCTCGTCCGTGATCGCGTAGTCGGCGCGGCATAGAATAACGTCGGCAGTGATGCCAACGTTGCGCAGGGCCATCACCGAGTGCTGGGTAGGCTTTGTCTTCAGCTCGCCAGTGGAGCCAATGTGGGGCAGCAGCGTCACATGGATGTAGAGCACATTGTCGCGCCCCACTTCCTTGCGCATCTGGCGGATGGCCTCAAGGAAGGGCAGGCTCTCGATGTCGCCAACAGTGCCGCCAACCTCCACGATCACCACGTCGGCGCTGCTCTGCTGGCCCACGGCCAGGATGCGCGCCTTGATCTCATCAGTGATATGCGGGATCACCTGGATGGTGCCGCCCAGGTAGTCGCCCCTGCGCTCGGCCGCGATTACCGACGAGTAGATGCGCCCCGTCGTGACGTTGCTCAGGCGCGTCAGGTTCTCGTCGATGAAGCGCTCGTAATGCCCCAGGTCCAGGTCGGTCTCGGCGCCATCTTCGGTGACAAAAACCTCGCCGTGCTGGTAGGGGCTCATGGTGCCGGGGTCGACGTTCAGATACGGGTCAAGCTTCAGGATCGATACGCCAATGCCGCGACTCTTCAGCAGGCGGCCGATCGAGGCGACGCTGATACCCTTGCCCACGGAAGAGACCACACCTCCGGTAACAAAGATGTACTTAGCCATACCCACACTACTCCTTATCTTGATTATGCTAGGTCGTCCCGGCTGTGTGATCCCGCGCCGCACGGATTGCCAAGCCCGTCACTACAGGCGATAATTTGCATAAAAAGGTGGGTCGGCCAACCAAAGGGTTGCACCGACCCACGCCCGCGACTGTATCGCTTTTGTCCTGTTGTCATAGGGATCGCTAGCCAGCGCGCTGGACAGGATGGCGATACTCGAAGCTTTACCCGCCGGCCAAACGCCCAACCCGCGCCGAGGTGCGTGTTGCGCTGCTCTGTCGTGGGCGGCGCGTCTCAGGCGCCGATTTACAGATACAAACGCACCCAGAGCGCACTTTTACAGCTCGTTCACCATTGGCTCATCTTCTCACTCCGCTCTCAGACAAGACGCCCAGGCAGCACGATGCGTCACACGTGCCGGCTACTCTTTCACAGCGCGCAGCACGACCACACGCATCGGCTCGCCCTCAGGCGGCAAGGTCGATGCCGTGAGCGTGAGCTTCTCCTCGGCCACTACATCCTTGAGGCCCATCTCGTGCGTAAACTTATCGAGCGGGGCGAGCTCGTACTCGAACGAGAGCTGGCCGGTGGCATAGTGTATGGGCACCACCACGCGCGGCTCAAGCTGGGCGATCACGCTGCTGGCCTCGGCGGGGCCGATCGTCTCGCCGCCACCCACGGGGACAAAGAGCACATCCACATCGCCGATCGCCTCCAGCTGGCTCTGGCTCAGCTCGTGGCCAAGGTCGCCGAGATGGCAGAAAGTGACGTCGTCCATGTGGATCACGAACACGGTGTTGAAGCCGCGCTCGGCGCCCTTCACCTTGTCGTGGTAGGTGCGTACGCCAGTGATCAGCACGCCGCCGACCTCGTACTCGCCCGGCGAGGTGACGGAGAAAATCTTCTCGCGCATCGGCCGCACGGCCGCAACATTGTTATGGTCGGCGTGGTCGTGGCTCACCGTCACGATATGCGCTGTGGGCTTGCCGATGTCGAGGCCGATCGAGCGGCTAAACGGGTCGCAGATCACGATCCCGTCGCGGCCGCGCAGCCGCACGCAGGCGTGGCCGAGGAACTGAATGTCTGGCATTGAGCGACTCCTTTATGTGTGACACGGTGACATGCGCTTGCTGCGCTCGCGCTGACAGGGTGACAAGGTGACACCTGACGGTGCCGATAGGCTCATCTATTTGATACGGTGACATGCGCTTGCTGTGCTCGCGCTGACAGGGTGACAAGGTGACACCTGACGGTGCCGATGGGCTCATCTATTTGATACGGTGACATGCGCTTGCTGCGCTCGCGCTGACAGGGTGACAAGGTGACACCTGACGGTGCCGATAGACTCATCTATTTGATACGGTGACATGCGCTTGCTGCGCTCGCGCTGACAGGGTGACAAGGCGACACCTGACGGTGCCGATAGGCTCACCTGGTCACCTGGTCACCTGGTCACCTAGTCACCTGGTTACTCCGCATCCTCACTCCGCTGGGCGCGCAGCTCTTCCCATAGTGTACCAAGGATCGGGCGGATGAGATTCAGGCTAAAGCCGCGGCGCTGGAGCAGACCGCCAAGCCGTCGCTGGAAGCTGAGGCGATCTGGCGCATCGGCGTAGCGGCGCAGCGCGTTACGCGCCACGGCCATGGCCCGCTCCTGCTCGGCCTCGGGGTCGTCGGCCTCGGCGAGCGCACTATCCACCACGTCGCGGCTCACGCCCTTGCGGCGCAGCTCGTCGCGGATGGCGATCTGGCCACGCAGGCGAAAGCTCTGGCGGCTCTCGATCAGCATGCGGCTAAAGGCGGCGTCGTCCACCAGGCCTAGCTCGCTTAGGCGCGCTACAGCCTGCTCGGCCACCTCTGGGGGGAACTCCTTGCGGCGCAGGCGCTGGCGCAGCTCGGCGGCGGAGCGCGGGCGGGCGTCGATCAGGCGCATTGCGGCGCGCATGGCCTGCTCGGCCTGGGCGGCCACCTCCAGCCGCGCCCACCCCGCTTCGTCAAGGGCCTGGCCCACAAAGAGGCCCTCAGCGGCGAGCGTGGAGAGGCTGATCCCGAGCGCGAACTCGCCGTCAACAAAGATGTTAACGCGCTGGCTGCTCTGGGCCTGGGCCGCAATGGCTGTGATGTTGCCTGTTGGCATGGTCCGGAAAAGGGGTGCGGGGAGGGCGATGCCCTCCCCGCAGTGCCCACCCTAATTGCATGGCGCGCCCGAGGCGCTACTCCTCGAACAGACCGTCGTCGTCCTCGTCGTCGCTGGCGACAGCGCTGATTGGCTTGGCGGCAGCGTTGGTGAGCGCCTGAGACTTGATCAGCGCCTCGACCTCGTTGGCGAGGGCCGGGTTCTCCTTCAGGAAGTTGCGCACATTCTCGCGGCCCTGGCCCAGCCGATCCTCGCCGAGGTAGAACCACGCGCCGCTCTTGCGGATGATGTTCATCTCGACGCCGACGTCTAGGATGTTGCCCTCGCGGGAGATGCCCTCGTTGGCGAGGATGTCGAACTCGGCCTGGCGGAAGGGCGGCGCGACCTTATTTTTGATCACCTTCACACGCGCGCGTGAGCCGATCGCCTCCTGGCCGTTCTTCAGCGTCTCGATGCGGCGGATGTCCAGGCGCACCGAGGCGTAGAACTTCAGCGCCTGGCCGCCGGTGGTGGTCTCCGGCGAGCCAAACATTACGCCGATCTTCATGCGCAGCTGGTTCAGGAAGATCACCACGGTGCGGCTCTTGTTGATCGCGCCGGAGAGCTTGCGTAGCGCCTGGCTCATCAGGCGGGCCTGCAGGCCGGGCAGCGAGTCGCCCATGTCGCCCTCGATCTCGGCGCGGGGTACGAGCGCTGCCACCGAGTCGATCACGATCACGTCGATGGCGTTGGAGCGCACCAGCGTCTCGCAGATCTCCAGGGCCTGCTCGCCAGTGTCTGGCTGAGAGACGAGCAGATCGTCGATCTTTACGCCGCAGCGGGCCGCATAGATCGGGTCGAAGGCGTGCTCCGCGTCGATGAAGGCGCACACGCCGTTCAGCTTCTGGGCCTCCGCGATAATATGTTGGGCAAGGGTGGTTTTGCCGCTGCTCTCCGGGCCGTAGATCTCGGTGACTCGGCCGCGCGGCAGGCCGCCTACGCCAAGGGCAATATCAAGGGCGATGGCGCCGGTTGGGACGACCTCGATGGCGAACTTTGTGTTGCCCTCGCCCAGCTTCATGATCGAGCCCTTGCCGAACTTGCGGTCGATCTGGCTCATCGCTGCGGCCAGGGCCTTCTCTTTCTCAGGCGAGATGGCCATCGTGGGCGCTCCTCCGTTACTCGTGCTCAAGTGTCTGCTCCTTCGTAGTCTACTCTAGGGGAGTGGCCCTGTCAACGCAACAGGCGGCCCGTACGTTAGTGCTATTATAGCACAGGCGTGCGCTCCCTGCAAGCCACACATGCTATACCGCTCCATACGCCAGCGAGATGCGCCGCCGCCCTGGCCCGCGCATTGCCTGGCGGCTGAAGCCGCAGGCTGGGTATACCAAGCCCGCCTGCGCGGGCTCGCCGCACCCAGTAGAGGTAGGGTGTGTCCTCACCAGCCCGCGCAGGCGGGCTTCGGCACCCCTAGCCGTGGCTTCAGCCGCCAGGCACCGGGAACGCCACCGCATTGCCCGAAACCATACGCCGCCGCCCTACGAGCGTGGTAAACTACCTACTATATTAGAGGAGTTTTCACCATGATGCAGCGTATCAAGCCCGCCCCAGGCCAGGAGTCGGTCTGGGATTACCCGCGCCCGCCGCGCCTTGAGCCAACCACTCGCCACCTGCGCGTGGTCTTCGGCGGCGTGATCATCGCCGACACCCACCGCGCCCACCGCGTGCTGGAGACAAGCCACCCGCCTGTCTATTACATCCCCCCCGCCGACATCCAGATGCAGTACCTCACCGCCACGCTCGAGAGCAGCTCTTGCGAGTGGAAGGGCCGCGCCGCCTACTACACCGTCGCCGCCGGCGGTCGCCGCGCCGAGCAGGTCGCCTGGTACTACCCCGACCCAACCCCCGCCTTCGCCCCGATCAAAGACGCCGTCGCCTTTTACCCCGAGCATATGGACGCCTGCTACGTGGACGATGAGCGCGTCACGCCGCAGCCCGGCGGCTTCTACGGCGGCTGGGTCACCGCCAATATTGTGGGGCCATTCAAAGGCGGGCCGGGCAGCTGGGGCTGGTAGGCCAATCCACACTGTACGATCCGAAATCCGAAACCCAAAATCCAATGCTCTACGCCGACCTCGAGGTGATCGTCCAGCGGCTGCCCGACGGCAGCCACGCCGTGGATATGCGCTTCCGCGCCGAGCCGGGCGATGTTGATCGCGAGCTGGCCCTAAATGTGCCCGTTACGATCGACAAGGCCGCCCTGCTCTCCAACACCCTCGACCCGGTGCCCTACGGCCAGCTGCTGAGCGAGGCCGTGTTTGGCGACCAACGCCTGCGTGAGGCATGGATCACCGCCCGTGCCTCCGCCGAGGCCCGCGACATGCCCCTGCGGATCAAGCTGCGCCTCGACCCGAGCGACCCCGAGCTGCACGGCATCCGCTGGGAGACGGTCTTCGACGACCAGGGCGTGGCCGTGGCCCGCTCCGAACGCTTCCTGCTCTCGCGCTACCTCGACAGCGCCGACATGACGCGCTTCAAGACGCCTACCCGCAACAATCTGCTCGCCCTGCTCGTGGTGGCCAGCCCTAGCAACCTCGCCCAATTTAACCTCGCACCCTTTGACGCCCCCACCGAGGCTGCCCGCATCCGCCAGGCCCTCGCCGACATCCCCGCCGCCACCTTTGTGACCGGCTCCAGCGGCGGCCCGCTCACGCTCACCGCCGTGGTAGATGCACTGCGCTTCGGCTACAGCCTGCTCTACCTGGTCTGCCACGGCAGAATCGTGAAGGGTAGCCCTTACCTGGCCCTGGAGAACGAGGCCGGCGAGGTGGACTGGGTGCCAGGCGACGAGCTGGCCGCGCGCATCCGCGACCTTAGCGGCGAGCAGCGCCCAGCCCTAGTTGTGCTTGCTTCCTGCCAGAGCGTTGGCATTGGCGACGACAGCAGCGTGCCCGCCGCGCTGGGGCCGCAGCTGGCCCGCGCCGGGGTGGCCGCCGTGATCGGCATGCAGGGTAACGTGCCCCAGACGATGATCGCCCGCATGATGCCGCGCTTCTTCGAGCAGCTGGCGGAGGACGGCCAGATCGACCGCGCCCTCGCCGTGGCCCGCACCGGCCTGCGCCCCGACGACCCCTGGTGGATGCCGGTGCTGTTCCTGCGCGCCCGCGACGGGCAGCTTTGGCGCGACCCTGTCTCTTATACACATCTGACGCTGCCGACGAATAGAGAGGTGTAGATCTCGG
>ENA-ORBV01004727-ORBV01004727.1-microbial-mat-metagenome-genome-assembly--contig:-NODE-4727-length-25814-cov-5.913471_pt1 | contig 25814 bp, 23 predicted proteins | sample MGYA00237777_ERZ505514 | MGnify/ENA primary metagenome ERZ505514 (study PRJEB26160, sample SAMN06269048) | microbial mat metagenome | isolation source: Oligotrophic lake microbial mat | place... | reverse complement strand
GGCCAGCCCGATGGCCCCCGCCGCCGTCTACCCCGACCTGCGCGACGTGAAAGGCCAGAGCGGCGCCAAGCGTGGGCTCGAGATCGCGGCCGCCGGAGGCCACAGCGTGCTGATGACCGGCCCGCCCGGTTCAGGCAAGTCGATGCTGGCGCAGCGTTTTGCGGGACTGCTGCCACCGATGACCGTGACCGAATCGCTGCAAAGCGCCGCGCTGGCCAGCCTGGCAGGCCGTTTTAAGCTCGAGCACTGGGGCCGCAGGCCGACCTGCAGCCCACACCACAGCGCCAGCGCAGTGGCACTGGTAGGTGGCGGATCACCGCCCAGACCGGGCGAGATCTCGTTGGCCCACCACGGCGTACTTTTTCTGGATGAACTGCCCGAGTTTCCGCGCGCCGCGCTCGAGGCATTGCGCGAGCCGCTAGAGGCCGGCACCATCACCATCGCCCGTGCGGCCCGCCGCGCGGAGTTCCCGGCCCGGTTCCAGCTGATCGCCGCAATGAATCCCTGCCCCTGCGGCTACCTCGGTGCCCAGCACCGCGCCTGCCGATGCTCACCCGATCAGGTCGCGCGATACCAGGGCCGCTTGAGCGGCCCCTTGTTGGACCGCATCGACCTGCATGTCGAAGTCGCCACGCTGGCCAGCGCGGAATTGCTGCGCGCCCCGACCGGCGACTGCAGCATGGCGGTGCGCGAGCGGGTCGTGGCGGCCCGTGCACGCGCGACCGCACGCCAGGCCAAACCCAACCATGCGCTGCAAGGTGGCGAGATCGACGCGCACATCGGGCTGGACGACACCACTGCCCGGTTCCTGCAGATGGCTGCTGCACGCCTGGGCTGGTCAGCCCGTGGCACGCACCGAGTACTGAAAGTGGCGCGCACGATTGCCGACCTGGCGCAAGCCGACACGGTGCGGGTCGAGCACCTGGCCGAGGCCTTGCAGTACCGGCGTGGCGCGGTTATCGGGGGTTGATTGACCCGCCCTCACGCGGTGGCCTGTTACGCTCGGCCATGGTCCCTTGCGGTTTGCCGGCCGCGCCACCCTCGGGCCGACCTCGCTTCTCAGCGTGCAACCGGCTCCTGGAAACGGATCGATGCCAGCATCGTCGGAACGTCCGCCAGGCCATCCGCATGCGCAGCGCAGGCCAGCACCGTCAATGCCAACCGGCCCATGCCCGAGGTGACCACGCGCGGCACATGCACGCCGGAGCAAGCCTGCGCGGCCTGCTCGCCAGAAGAGCCAAGCCGGTACTGCACGAACCGTGCATCCAGGCCATCGACCTTGCCGGCGCTCGATTGGTAGTCCAGCGTGTCTTCACGCCGGGCAAGGGGATCGGAATACAGTCCGAAGTCGTAGTCGACGCGCAAGCCACCAGCGGACAACGCCCCGGCCTGGGAGTCGATGCCTCCAGCAGTCTGGCTCAGGTTGGCCGGTGCGCGCATCTGGAATGCGCCCAGGTCCCAAGTCCGCCATGCGGCGGGTGCTGCAGCCAGCACGCACCCTGCCATGAAGCAGCCAGCCAGCACCAGCGCGGTGAGTGACCGAGTGCGACTCAGCGTGCACATGCCCGCCGGCGCCTGGCCCAGCCAGCAACGCCCAACAGGCCCGCAATCATCATCGCCCAGGTCTGCGGCTCGGGCACGGCGGCTGCAGCCAGCACGGCGATCGGTGTGACCGAGATATAGAGCTGTCCGGCATCGTTGCGCACGATCGGGCTCTTGCTGGCGCCAGTGGTCAGGTCAACGAAGGAACCCACCTGCGTCGTTGTCAGCGTGCTCGCACCGGTGATCGACGGGTGCATCAGGTTGCCGCTGACCGTCAGGTGCGACAGCCCCAGGTTGTGAGCCAGCTCATGGGCAAACAGGATCGCGCCGTTACTGCCGGCCGCGGCAGCAGAGTTGAGGGCTATCAGCCCGCCTGGGTTGCTGCCACATCCGATGATGTTGCTGCCGGTGCCGCCGCAGTGGGAGATCTTGTCGACGAAGAAGACTGCGACCGTGAAGTTGGGCACGCCCAGCGTATTGGCCAGTGAACTGAGCGAAAAATCGTTGTTGCCGTTGAACTCGGCATCGCTGTTGATGTCGAGCAAGTTAGGCGCGACGACCGACAAGGCGTCGTTGAAACGGATGTCGACGTTGAAGTCACCGAACGACGTCTGCGAGAAGATGTCATTGACCACCGTCTGGTTGAAGCTGGTCACGTAACCGGCGGAGGCAACACCGGCCCCGCCCAGCAGCGTCACGGCCACAAGATTGCGCATGACTCTGACCACCGCGCGCCAAACCGGCAAATCCCTGCTCGAACTCGACATGACAATCCCCTTGTGACTGAAAAAGTGCAGCGAACCGCCTTTATTCTAGCCACGCGCTGCCGGCAGCCGGCGTGAACTAATCCACGGTTCCGGTTCCCGCACAGGCCAATACAGGCGGCCTCTCGATGGTTCAGCAGCGCGATGCCGCGCGCCGGCACCCCGAACGCAGACACGTCCAGGTGTTCCCTGCGGTCCGTCGGTGAGCGGCGCCGGACCAGTGGATCAAGCTTGGACCAGCGACTGTTGCATGGCCTCCAGCAATTGTGTGGAATCCTGCGCGCCCGATACCGCGACCTTCTGGTTGAAAATGAAGAAAGGCACGCCGCCAATCCCCATCTGGCGCGTCCGCGCGTCGGCGGCGGCGACCTGCCGCACCTGCTTCGGATCGCTGATGAAGGCGCGCGCCGCGGCGGCATCGAGCCCGGCCTCGCCCGCAATCGCCGCCAGTTCGTCGACGCTGCCGATGAACCGGTTCTCGACAAAATAGGCCTTGAGCAGCCGCTCCTTCACGTCGTTGCCCACTGTGACGCCCTGTTGCTGGGCAAAGGCCAGCAAGGCATGCGCGGCCAGCGTATTGGGTTGCAACGTGATGCCATCGATATCCAGGTCGAGCCCCACGGCCATGCCTGCAGCCTTGACCCGGGCATAAATCTCGGCGGCCCGCTGCGGGCCGCCGAACTTGTCTTCCAGGTACTGCTTGCGCGAGATGCCCTCGACAGGCATGTCGGGGTTTAGCTGGAACGGATGCCAACGCACCTCGGGCTCACCCAAACCGGCCTGGCGCGCCTGCTCCAGCGCCGCTTCGAGCTTGCGTTTGCCGATGTAGCACCAGGGGCAGACGACGTCCGACACGACGTCGATGGTCCAGGTGGGTGATTGGCTCATGGTGCTCTACTTTGCAAACAGCCGCGACGATCGGCAAAGGACTTGAACTCCAGCGTGTCCCCACTGAGGTCGTCGCCATGAAAGCGCCGCGCATCGGATAACGATGCAACCGGGCAAGCACGATGCAACGGGCTCAGTACAGCCATGAAAAGTCCACTCGAAAAGACGCTGTGATCGTAACCCATCGGCCGTGTCCCGGTGCCCGGCGAGCCCTTGCCGCCGACTTCGCGTGTGTGCCGCTGAGGCGGCTCCGGTTCGCGGTGACAATCGGCGACGACGGCGCTTGCGGGCAAGACACCGGCTTGCAGACACACAGGACACGAACGGCATGAAAGTCATGATTCTGGGCAGCGGCGTAATCGGCACCAGTTGTGCGTATTACCTGGCCAAGGCGGGACACGAGGTCAGCGTAGTCGATCGCCAAAGCGCACCGGCGATGGAGACCAGTTTTGCCAATGCCGGCGAGGTCTCGCCCGGTTATTCGGCTCCCTGGGCCGGACCCGGGGTGCCGATCAAGGCGATCAAGTGGATGCTGATGCACCACAGCCCGCTGGTGATCTGGCCGATGCTGGACCCGGCGATGTGGCGCTGGGGCGCCGCAACGCTGCGCAACTGCACCCAGGCGCGGTATGCGCTGAACAAGGGGCGCATGGTGCGGCTGGCCGAATACAGCCGCGACTGCCTGCGCGAACTGCGCGCCGACACCGGCATCCAGTACGATGAACGCAGCCAGGGCACGTTGCAGCTGTTTCGCACCCAGCAGCAGCTCGACGGCATCGGCAAAGACGTCGAGATCCTGCAGCAATACGGCGTCGCTTATGAAATGCTCGATCGTCAGGGTTATATCGGTGCCGAGCCGGCACTGGTGCATGTGCAGGAAAAATTCGTCGGCGCCTTGCGGCTACCCGGCGATGAGACCGGCGACTGCTGCAAGTTCACCCAGCGCCTGGCCGAACTGGCTCAGGGGCTCGGCGCGAAGTTCCGGTTCGGCGTGAACGTCCAGGCCATCCACAGCGATGGCAGCCGCATCTGCGGCATCGCAACCGACCACACGATCATGCAGGCCGACTGTTATCTGATTGCGCTGGGCAGTTACTCACCTCTGCTGCTGCGGCCGGTGGGTATCCGCATTCCCGTGTATCCGGTCAAGGGTTATTCGATCACCGTCCCCATCGAGGACACCAGCCGCGCGCCCGAGTCGACCATCATGGACGAGACCCACAAGGTGGCCGTGACCCGGCTCGGGGACCGCATCCGGGTCGGCGGAACAGCCGAACTGGCCGGCTACAGCACAACGCTGCGCGAGGCCCGCCGCGGCACGCTCGACCACGTGCTGACCGACCTGTTTCCCGGCGCCGGTGACGTGGCCAAAGGCCAGTTCTGGTCTGGCCTGCGGCCGATGACACCCGACGGCACGCCGGTGATCGGAGGCTCGATCTATCCCAACCTCTACCTGGCCACCGGCCATGGCACGTTGGGCTGGACCATGGCCACCGGAACCGGGCGGGTGATGGCCGACCTGGTTTCGGGCCGTGAACCCGAGATCGACATGCAGGGCCTGACAGCCGAACGTTACCGTCAAGGCGCTGCGCGCAGGACCACGGCGTAGTTTTGCGCTGCGTTGCTGGCCGCCGAAACATTACCAATGAGTCTGTTATTGACAATTGCGTCCAGTTCTTGAACCGAGGTGGCTAAAATCGAGACATGCATACCAGTGTTGCCCCCCGCGTGTCGTTCAAGGCACAAATGCTCAAGGTTCGAGAAGACGCCATCATCCAGGCTGTCAACCGACTGCTGGCCGAAAAAGGTTTCGACGGGATGACGGTCGACGAAGTCGCCGCCCGTGTCGGCATCGCCAAGGCCAGTTTGTACAAGCACTTCCCCAGCAAGGAAGATCTGGCTGCCGCTGCCATGGTGCGGGTCATGCGCCAGGCGCAGGCGTTTTGCGCGGGTCGGTCCGACGCCGATCCGCCTTTGGAAAACCTGCGTGCCGTCACGCGCTGGACCATGCAATTGAAACTCGCCGGCGACATGCCCTCGCTGCCGAGCCAGAACTCCACGCTGCGCGCCGCACTGATGGAGAACCGCGAATATATGGATGGGCTGATCGAAGTCAGCGACCGCCTGGGCGCCTGGATCGAAGCGGCTCAGGCCGGTGGGTCCATCAGTGACCGGCTGCCGGCCATCGCGGTGTTGTACACGCTGTATGCGCGGGCCTGTGATCCGGTGCTCGAGTTCCTGAAGATGGGTGGTCAATACCAGGACGACGAGATCATCGATCTGGTGATGGGCACTTGCTTCGACGGACTCAATGCCCGGTCACAGGTGGACAACCCTGCGGCGCGATCGGTGCACTGATCTGCAGCGGCTCTGCGGCAGGCGCTCGCGCCCGCCACCCCAACGGTCATCCGGTGTGCTCAGCGGACCAGCAGGACCGGCACGCTGCAATGCGCAAGCACCTTGGTGGCAACCGAACCCATGACGAGGTTGCCCAGCGCGCCGTGGCCGTGGGAACCCATCACCAGGAGGTCGAACTTGCCGGCGTCGGCGAATTTGGCAATGTGTTCGCCGGCGTGACCGACCTTCCACGCGGTTTTTGCATCGATGTCATGGCGGACCAGGAACTTCGTGACCGGCGACAACACCCGCTCGGCCTCGTCGAGCTGGTATTGGTCGATCATCTCCTTGCCCAGCGCCGAGCGCGCGCGCGGCGGGATGGCCGGCTGGACGGTGAGTAATGTGAAGCTGTTGCCCGCGCCAAAGGTTTCGTTGTGCGTCACGAGATACGCCAGCATCTTTTTGGTATAGGCGCTGCCGTCGACAGCAAGCAGGATTTTCATGTGCGTGTTCCTCTCGTTGGATGATGCCAGTCTATGCTGCGCCGGCGACGCGATCTTGACACACATCAAGCATCGGTTTCTGGGCGCGCGGCCGAGTATCGAGCACGATACACCCGGCAGCCTGAAACGCCGACTGTTCGTTCTTGCGCGCATAACCCAAGGGGTTGGCCACGACCCGGCAGCCGTTGTGCACGTAGTCGCTGGGAGCGTGCAGGTGGCCGTGCAGCCACAGGTCGGCTTGCAGCAGCAATGCGTCGAGCGCATTGCAGAAACCCGCCGTACCCGGCGTCAACCCGTAACGCGGATCGGCACTGCGCAGGCTGGGCGCGAAGTGAGTCACGACAACGGTCGGGCCGTCGTGCGGCCGGGCCAACTCGTCGCGCAACCATTGCTGGCACAGCAGGCCTTGTTCGCGCAACTCGGGCGCCAGCATGGGCGTTGCGCCACGCAGGCAACTATTTTTGCGCAGGTAGAAATTGGCCGCCCTGAACGCCTTGTCGCGCGCACGCAGCTGCTGCGCCAGCGTCGCACCCGGATCGCGTGGCCCCGGTGACAAAGCGTCGAAATCGGTCCACAAGGTGGTTCCGACGAAACGCACGCCAGCCAGCTGAACCGCCTCGCGCTCGAGCCACACCATGCCCAGCCGTTCGCAGGTTTCGCGCAGCCGGGCATGGGCGGCGTCGAAATCCAGACCGTCGTATTCATGGTTGCCCGGCAGGAACAACACCGGCGTCGGCCAACCCTGCAGTGGCGAGAATCGCGCCAGCCCGAAGTCCGCATCGGCCAGCAGCGAGCCGTGCTGGTAAGAACCGATGTCGCCGGCCAGTACCAGCAGGTCAGCACCTGCGGCCGGCCGTGGGATGAAGTGGGGATGGACCTCGAGATGCAGGTCCGACAGCAACTGGATGTTCATGTCGCCATCGCCCCGATCCGCGGCGGCACCGCACGCATCACCGCATCGCGCAACCAGCGGTGCGCGCTGCCGGTGTCCTGCCGGTTGTGCCACAACGCATCGATGTGCACCGGCGGCACTTGCAGCGGCAAGGGGCGCGCCACCAACTGCTGCTGCTCGTCGGCCAGTTCCAGGAAATGGCGCGGCAATACGGACAGCAGGTCGCATTCGGCAACCACCCGCGCTGCGGTGAAGAACTGGTTCACTGTCAGCACGATGCGCCGGGAACGGCCGCGCACCTGCAACGCCTCGTCGATAAAGCCGAATGGCTTGCCGCTGAAACTCACCAGCAGATGGCGCGCGCCGCAAAAACGGTTCAGCGTCAGGGGGCCGCTGGCCAGGGGGTGGCCGGCACGCATGACGCAGACATAGTCGGTGGAGTAGACGCGTTGGTGCAGAAACGACACTGCCTTGCCGACCTGCGCGCGGGCGCCCAGGTCGGACAACACCGCCGGGAAATAACCGATCGCCAGATCGATCGCCTCCTCGTCCAGCAGCTTGCGCGGATCCCGCGTGGCCAATGGCACCACACGCAAGGACGCGCCCGGCGCTTCGGTTTCAATCGTGCCCACCAGTTGCGGCACCAACTCGGCGGCGGTCGCGTCGGCCATCGCCAAGACGAAGTTGTTGTCGGCTTCGGCCGGCACGAAGTCATCGGGCGCCAGCGATTGCTGCAGTTGCCGCAAGGCATCGCGCACCGCAGGCCACAAGCTCATGGCCCGCGCCGTCGGCGCCACACCCTGGCCGCTGCGCCGCACCAGCTCGTCACCCAGCGCCAGGCGCAGGCGGCGCAGCGCATTGCTGACCGCTGGCTGCGTGAGCGACAGCGTGCGCGCAGCCCGCGTCAGGCTGCGTTCGGCCATGACCGCATCGAAGACTCGCAACAGGTTGAGGTCCAGAGTCCGGAAATTGAGGCTGCTTCCCGGTGCCATCAGCGTCTATTCATCATTTTCATGAATGACTTCTATCACAAATATAAAGTTGAACCGTACTAGTATTAACCCTAGTATTCCGACAAGCGGCACATGCTTGTTGCCACAAGGAAAGTCCATCATCATGACCCGTTTTATTCAACCCGAATTTCCGCGCGTCCATGGAGGCGCCGTCCGTCTCGCCGGTGCTCTGGAGCGCGTGCAGAATGCGGTCTCGCGTTTGTGCAGCGCTGCCGGCATGGCCAGTGTGCTGGTGGCCGGTGGCCTGGCGGCCGTGATCGTGGTCGCCGAACAGGTCGTCAGCGCCTGGGCCGACGGTCATCTGTTGGCGGCATGGATCGCGCTGTGGGCGATCGTGTTCGTGCTGCTGGCAGTGTTTTCCGACGCGATCCGCGACTGGCCCATGCAATGGCAGGCCCGCCTGCAAACCCGCCGAGAAGCGGCGCTGGATCGCGCCGCAGACGAGCGCACCTGGGCGGCCGCCGTGGCCGATCCGCGGCTGATGGCGGAACTCGATTGCGCGCTGCAGCGTACGCAACAGGAGGCACAGGACAACGGTCGCCCCATGCCGAAGTGGCCGTTTGCCGGCGCCCGCACGCGCACGGCGTCTCTGGCGCGGTGGGGCTGGCAGTGACACCGCGTGTATCGCCACGGTTTTCACCGCCCATGCACTTCGCTGGACCTGCCCCGACCGTTGCGTCGGCAGGCATGCGCCATGCTGGCCCGGCAACCGCGCTCCCGATGTCGCTGGCCGGCCCGGCGGCAGCCAAAACCTCAAACGCCGTCGTCATCGATTTCGACCAGGGCCGGCTGGTCCTGGGTTGAATCGGCTTGTAGCGCGTCGCAGGCCAGGCAAAACGCCACCCGCTCGGGTGGCGTTCTTTGTCACGGGAGCAGACGTTGTCAAGCCGCCAGACGGGTCTCGATGCGCTGGCGGGTTTGCTGCAACTGTGGCGGCAGGTGGTAGGCGAGTTGCGCAAACAACTCGGTATGCAGCGCCAGCTCGGCCGCCCAGGCGGTCTTGTCGATGCTGGTCACGTTGGCGAACTGCTCGGGCGAGAAGTCCAGGCCGGTCCAGTTCACCTCGGCATAAGAAGGGCTGACGCCGAACACGTGCTCGGTACCCGCGCAGCGGCCTTCCAGGCGGTCGATCATCCAGGTGAGCACGCGCATGTTCTCGCCGTAGCCGGGCCAGACAAACTGGCCATCGGCACCCTTGCGGAACCAGTTGGTGGTGTAGATGCGCGGCAGCTTGGCGCCTGAGGCGGTCAATTTTTCGCCCATCTGCAACCAGTGCTGGAAATAGTCGCTCATGTTGTAACCCATGAACGGCAACATCGCGAAGGGGTCGCGCCGCACCACGCCTTGTTGCCCGGCGGCGGCGGCGGTGGTCTCCGAACCCATGGTCGCTGCCATGTAGACACCCTCGACCCAATTGCGCGCCTCGGTGATCAGCGGCACAGTGGTGGAGCGGCGACCGCCGAAGATGAAGGCGTCAATCGCCACACCTGCGGGGTCGTCCCAGGCGGGATCGAGCGCCGGGTTGTTGGTGGCGGCCACCGTGAAACGTGCGTTCGGATGGGCTGCCGGCTTGCGTTTGCCGCCGGAGCCGTTCTGCAGCGCAATCTGCGCCGTCCAGTCCTTGCCCTGCCAGTCGATCAGGTGCTCGGGAATCGAGCCGGTATCCTCCTCCATGCCTTCCCACCAGACGTCGCCGTCGTCGGTCAGCGCCACATTGGTGAAGATCACGCCGCGCTTGAGACTGGCCATGCAGTTCGGGTTGGTGCGCATGCTGGTGCCCGGCGCAACGCCGAAATAACCTGCCTCCGGGTTGATCGCATACAACCGGCCATCGGCGTGCGGCTTGATCCAGGCGATGTCGTCGCCGACGGTCGTGACCTTCCAGCCGCCGAACGCCGCGGGCGGCACCATCATCGAGAAATTCGTCTTGCCGCAGGCGCTGGGGAAAGCCGCCGCCACGTGGTACTTCTTGCCCTGCGGGTTCTGCACGCCCAGGATCAGCATGTGCTCGGCCAGCCAGCCCGGTGCGCCATCATGGGCGTCGGCGCGGCCCATGGTGGAGGCGATACGCAGCGCAAAACATTTCTTGCCCAGCAGCGCGTTGCCGCCGTAACCCGAACCATAAGACCAGATCTCGCGCGTCTGCGGATAGTGCACGATGTATTTGGTCTTGTTACTCGGCCAGGAGACGTCCTGCTGGCCCGGCGCCAGCGGCGCACCGACCGAATGCACGCACGGCACGAATGCGCCGTCTTCGCCCAGCACGTCGTGGACCGCACGGCCCATGCGCGTCATGATCTTCATGTTGACGACGACATACGCGCTGTCGGACAACTCGATGCCGATGTGTGCGATATGCGAGCCGATCGGGCCCATCGAGAACGGCACCACATACATGGTGCGGCCGCGCATGCAGCCGGCAAACAGGCCCGGCGTGCCGTCGGCCTGCCCGTGTTGCAACACGGCGCGCATCTGCTCCGGCGCCATCCAGTTGTTGGTCGGGCCGGCCTCCTGCTGGGTCGGCGCGCAGATGAAGGTGCGGTCCTCGACCCGCGCCACGTCGCTCGGGTCGGACCAGGCCAGGTAGGAATCGGGCCGCTTGACCGGATTGAGCTTGCGCAAGGTGCCGGCATCCACCAGTTGCTGGCACATGCCTTCGTACTCCGCGTCGGAACCGTCGCACCAGACCACCTTGTCGGGCAAGGTCAACGAGGCGATCTGGGCAACCCAGGTAATCAAGGCCTTGTTCTTCACATACGGGGGTGGCTCAAGCACCACCGCCGGCTCGGCACGTGTATTCATAGAAAACTCCAGAGATAAGGAACCCGCTTTTTCAAAGCGCGCAGGTCGATGGCCGCGGGCCAATCGGCACTCACTTTGAAAAGGCGGCTCGTTCGATGGAGGCGACGTATGGATGAGTCACCCCGTGCGGGGCTGGGTGCGCATGCGGGTCACGCACGCGCCGACACCCTCGCACGGCAAAAAAGGGCCGTCCTTGGTAGGCGGCCCCTGCATCAATTCTATGAATCCAAACCGGGTTCAGCGGGAATCGGGAGGCAAACATCATGCAAAGCATGCATCAGGTTATGCATGGCACACGAACGAACGCGCCGAGGCAGAGATGCAGTGTGAACCTGCCTCAACGCCGAAAAATATTTCCGTCGCTCGGCCGTCAGGCCAGGAACACGGCGATGAATGCCAGCAGGAAGATCAGCACACCGCCAGCAAGCGGCAGCACCAGCGGCATCAGAGGCACGATCTTGTCGACCGGGTCGTCGGGCGGCGTGTCATGCGGGGTGGGGCTTGCGGACATGGCTTTCCTTGTTGTCGTTTGCGCGAGAGAAGGCTTGATCTTATCCCCATCAACCAGCCGCCTGGCGATGGCCCCGTGGCAGCCGGGCCGATTCGGTCAGGCCGCGGCCCATGTTGCAGCAAAGACCGGGTCATCGATACAACGGCAGGCCAGCGATGCGCCCCTCGATCTTGGCCATCATCGCCTGGTAACCCGGTTCGCCTACACCGCCGAAGCGGCGCGTGAATTCGGCCTTGGACAAAAACTCGGGCAGATCGCGCACATCGGGTATCAGGTCGGGCTCGCGCAAGCCATTGGCAACCACCCGTTCGATACGTCCGAACGCGGGCATCCCCGATACCGCCAGTTCGCCAAACCGGGTCCCGGCGCGGTCAGCTGCGATATCGTTGAACGAAAACCCGCTGCCGCCGCGCGCGTCGTCGAGTTCCTTGTACAGCCCCACCACGTCCGACAGCGGGCTGCCGGCGGTGGCGGCCAGCGCCGCCGATATCGTGAAATGCCGCGGGAAGTCGACCCGGTCCTGCAGCGTCACCAGATGGCGCTGCGCCACTGGCCAGTCGCGCGCCGCCGGCACCAGCGCCGCCAGGCCTTTGCCGTTGACGTAGAACGCCAGCACGATCAACGCGGCGCGGCTCTCGGCCACTGGGTCGCCCTGGGCCGACCGCTGCACCGCCAGCTGCATCAGCGGGCCGAGTAACTGCTCCATGCGCACGATCCGCAGCACGCCGACTTGACCGGTCAACTGCGCCAGCCGTTCCTGATAGGTGCGCCAGCGCTCCTGCTCCTGCGGCCCGACCAGCGCCGCCTTGAGCTGCCCTGGCACCGCATCGCTCCACTCGAAATGCACGGTCAGAAATCCGTTGCGCGAACGTACCTGCTTGACCACGTCTGCCGCCGCATTGAACTGCGCGCTGGCCTGCATCCGCGCCATGCCGATGTCGATCAACCAGTTGCACAGGAACGCCGGTACCGGCACCGAGCCCAGGCGCAGGTGCTCGAAACGTGGCAACGTCGCGGTCTCGCGCAGCGCCGCATCCACGTTGATGAAGCGCCCGAGCGGATTGGCCGGCAACGCCAGACTGGCGCGCACGGTGGCCCGGCCATTTTGCAACACGATCTGGCTGGCTCCACCAAGGTACCGGTTGGCCAGATAGTTGGCCGCCAGGTCGAGGTCCTCTTGCGACACCACGATCGTACGCAACACCCCTGCACGCATGCGCCGCGGATCGTTGCGCGCGAGCAACCAGCGCGCGCGTTCCACATGGGCGGGAGTCAGCGCCGCCTGGCCGGTGACCGCCGCTGTGTCATCGATCGCAACGAACAGCGCGGCCAGCAGCACCAGCGGGGTGGCCAGCAGCACCAGCAATAGCAGGCGCAGCACGGCGCGCATCACGGCTGACCGCCGCACGCAGATACCACCCAACCGCCGGTTGTCGCGAAGCTACAACAGTGCATAGGTGGTCGTGGCCCGGCACACGCTGCGCCCATCGTTCGCGCCGCGGATGTCGATCTCGCCGAATGCCAGCGACTTGCCGACGCGGATCAGGCGCGACTCGATCACGCCGTCCTGACCGGCCAGCGGTTTGAGGAAACTGGTGCTCATCTGCACCGTCGTGCACGGCTTGAACGCACCCCAATGCTGCATCAGCGCCAACACCATGCAGGTATCGGCGGCCGCCATCATCGCCTGGCCGCAGACCATGCCGCCCTCGCGCGCCAGAGGCGGCTGCAGCGGCAAGCGCACCCGCACGCCCTGGCCGTCGGCCTGTTCGACGATCAGCCCCAGGGCCTGCACCCAAGGCGCGAAATAGATGGCCAGCGCGGCCTGCAACTGAGCAATGTCCATACGCGACAGCTTAGCGGAATCGCCGTGGCCGTGCGACGTTCCCTTGGCAACGGGTTTGCCGAACGGCCCCGGAGCGGGTGGCGGCACCGATTCCCTTATTTGGCGCCGGGTCTTCCATCGACTGGCGGACTGGGTTATGGTCATTGCCACGCACGAAGGTGTCGGAGACGTCGATGGCAAAACGTTTGGTGACCGATCACTCCAACCGGATGGTCCTTCCATCGCCGGGGCTCAAGGACGCGCCGGTGCTGGACCTGATGTGTTCGCATTTCGTGTTGACGCTCGCCGCGCGGCGCGGGTCGAACTTCAATGTCCGACGCGACCTCAACAGCGTCGTGGCGCTGGCCGGCCGTCACCTGGTGTGGCCGATGCCGGTGCTCGGCCGTGTGCGCGAGTTCCTCGGACGACGCTGTGTCGGCAACGACTACTGGCAAGGGCACGAAAACTTGCGCGACGCCGAATTCCTTTCCCGCTACGGTGTCTGGCGCGGGCCCTATGAAGAGGGCACATTGTTCTTCTATCTTGACGAATACGCCAAGGACCAACCCAAGGACCTGATCTCGCTGCTGTCGGTCACCGGCGACTGGCTGACCCAAAGCCTGAAGAAGCAATCGACACTGGTCGAAAAGAATATCGATGCGCTGGCCGGACTGCTGCAACTCAACAAGGCCGAACGCGCCCTTCTGCTGTATGGCACGCTGGCGCGCTACCAGCGCGATCTGCGCAGCATCCTGGTGGAGTTCAAGGTCAGCAACGCGCCCGAGGCCTATGCCGCGATTGCGGAATTGGCACAGGTCAATGCCAGCGAGGTCGGCGAGGCGCTGCGCGCCGGATCGCGCCTGGAGCGTATCGGCCTGATCGAGAACCTGATCTCCGAACACAACATCACCGACCTGGCCGACCTGATGAAGGTCAGCGAAAAATTGCCACCGGTACTGATGCGCGAATACCGCGACCGCGCCGAACTGATGGCGGTGTTCACGCGACCCTCGAGCAAGAGTGCACTGTCGACCGCCGATTTCCGGTTCGTGCAGGACGATACCGAGGTGTTGTGCGCGTTGCTGGGCAATGCCGTCGCGCGCAGGGAAATCGGCGTCAACGTGCTGCTGTACGGGCCGCCGGGCACCGGCAAGACGGAGCTGGCCAGGGTGGTGGCCCAGGCTGCCGGGCTTGAGCTGTTCGAAGTCGAATACGCCGACCGCGACGGCAACTCGCTCAGCGGGCGTGACCGCTACCGCTCATTGCAGATTGCCCAGGTTTTCCTCAAGGGCAGCGAAAACGCCGCCTTGTTGTTCGACGAGGTCGAGGACGTGTTCCCACCGATCTCCAGCGAGGCGGCGCAACTGCTGGCGCGCGCCGAGCAGGTGGCGGCGCCGAGCAACGGCAGCGTCAGCGGCAAGGCCTGGGTGAACCAGATCCTGGAGTCGAACAACGTGCCCACCATCTGGGTCACGAACCGGATCGAGCAGATCGACCCGGCGTTCCGGCGCCGGTTCGCCTATCACCTCGAGCTCAAGTCGCCGCCGCCCGGCGCGCGCGAAGGCGTGGTGCGCAAGACACTCGATGGAGTGGCGGTGTCGGACGCATTCGTCGCCCGGCTGACTGGGCGCAAGGGCCTGACGCCGGCGCAGATCCGCACGGCAGTGCGGTTTGCCGGGCTGGCCCTCCCGACAGCCAGCCTGCCGCCGGATGCGCAGGTCTGCGAGAAGCTGATCGAACGCCAATTGCGCAACGCCGATCTCGCGTTGGGCAAGGACACTGAACCCGATCCGGCGCAGCAAATGGTGACCCGGTATGACCTGGCCAACTTGCATGTGGAATGCCGTTTCGCGTTGCCGCGCGTGGTGCAGGCCCTGCGTGCGCGTGGCCACGGCACCCTGTGTTTCCATGGCCCGCCCGGCAGCGGCAAGACGGCACTGGCGCGCCACATCGCGCAGGAGCTGGATCAGCCTTTGATGGTCAAGCAGGCCAGCGACCTGCTGAGCAAGTATGTCGGAGAGACCGAACAGCAAATGGCGGCCATGTTCCGCGAGGCGCAGGCCGAAAAAGCCGTGCTGCTGCTCGACGAGGCCGACAGCTTCCTGCAGGACCGCCGCGGCGCGCAGCGCAACTACGAGGTCAGCGAGGTCAACGAGATGCTGCAGGGCATGGAGCGCTTCCCGGGTGTCTTCATCTGCACCACCAATCTGTTCGAGCGGCTGGACCAGGCCGCCTTGCGGCGCTTCACCTTCAAGATCCGCTTCAAGCCGCTCGGGCGCGAACAACGGGTCCAGATGTTCGTGACCGAGGCCCTGGCGGGCAACGCCCCATTGTTCGACAGCGCGATGCAAAGTCGACTGGGGCTGCTGGAGCAGTTATGCCCGGGCGACTTCGCGGCTGTGAAGCGGCAGGCAGTGATTCTCGACACCACACTCGAACCGCTGGAGTTTCTCGAGCAGCTCGAGGCGGAGCACCGGCTCAAGCCCGAGGTGCGGGACAGCCGGTCGATCGGCTTCCTGCCGTAGTCGCTCGCGCGTTGCGAAGTCGCACGATCACCGGCACATCGACATCGGGAGCGCAGGGCAGACCGCCCCGGCTGCTGGCCGCAGGCTCAGCAGTTGCCGGGCGCCGTGGACTCGAAATCCAACGCGGGCCGCTGCTGCGCAGGCTGGACGAGGCGTTGGCGTGCATTCTCCAATTCGTCGATCAACGCGTCGATCTGCGCGATGAACTCGTCCCGGTTGGCATGCGGGCTGTTATGGATCAGGCCCGAAGACTGGTCCGCCAGTGCTTGCTCACCCGCTACGCGCGCCCAGCGGCGCGCCTCGCAATAGGCGAGTAGAGCCAAGCGACCCAGGTCGCCACTGCGGCGGGCAAAGTACATCTCCCCGAGGAGATCTTCGAGGCCCAGTTGCAAGGATTCGGTGGAGGCAGGCATGTTGCGATGCAGCAATTTACCGCAGAATAACCCATGACGCCAGTCGCTTTTAGTAACGTCCCCCGAAACCCGACTCCCAGACTGTGGAATATTGAACCTACAAACGGCAGCCGACCGCGTGATTTGCGCTGGCAACGTAGATGAACACGGACAATTTTGGCCACGCCCAGACTCACCCATGGGGTGAGCGCGCCATGCACCCGAGCGCACCACCCTGCAGCGGCTTCACCAGCCCGGCGGATGCAGGTCGAGCATGCCGGTTGCCTGCTCGAGAACATGGCCGGCGCCCACCAGCTGGTCTTCGCGCAGCGGATGGCCGACGAACTGGATCGACAGCGGCAGGCCGGCTGCGGACAGGCCGCACGGTATCGACAAGGTCGGCAAGCCAGAAAAATTGAACGGCGCGGTGTAGCGCGCATGCCACGGATCGCGCCCGGGCGGAATCGGCCCGTAGGAAAACCCGGGCGTGACCTCAAACGCCTCGCGCGGCGTCGACGGGCACACCAGCATGTCGATGCCGTGCATCATTGCATGCAGGTCGCCGGCACATTGCTGGCGCAGGTGATGTGCATGCACGTAGTCGATCGCGTCGAACGCCCGCCCCTGTTCCAGCCATTGGCGGAAAAACGGGCCGTACGTGTCGGCACGCGCCGGAAACCAGTCCCGATGGGCGGCGGCCGCCTCGACCTGGCACAACAGGGCCCAAGCCGGCAGGTACTCGCGCAACCGAGGCGGCATCGTGACCGGCACGATCTGCGCGCCCAGGCCTTGCAGCAACCGCACCGCCTGCGCCAGCGATTCGGCGTAGTCCGGCGCCAGGTCGACCGAGGCATAGTGCGCATCCCAACCGATACGCAGACCGCGTACGCCCTGACCCAGGCAGGCCGCCATGTCCGGCACTGGATCGCCCAGCGAGGTCGCGTCCTGCACATCCCGTCCGGCGATGGCCGCCAGCACGATACCGGCGTCCTGGCTGCAGCGCGTCATCGGGCCGACATGGTCGAGCGATGGCGCCAGCGGCAATACGCCATGGCGGCTGACACGGCCCCAGGTCGGCTTGAGCCCGACGATGCCGCAAGCCGCCGACGGGTGGCGGATCGATCCGCCGGTGTCGGTCCCGATGGTGGCGTAGGCCAGGCCAGCGGCGGTCGCGGCGCCGCAGCCACTGGACGAGACGCCCGCCCAATACGACGGCCTCCAGGGGTTCTCCGGCACCGCGAAATCCGGGTGATAACCGGCCATCGCGCCTTCGGTCAGGTTGAGCTTGCCCAGCAGCACTGCGCCGGCCTCACGCAGGCGCGCCACGACAGTGGCGTCGTGCAGTGGCACACGGTCGGCGAAGACGGCGGTGCCGCCCATGGTGCGAATTCCCGCCGTATCACACAAGTCCTTGACCGCCACCGGAACGCCGTGCAGCGGACCGCGGTAGTGGCCGCGCGCGATCTCCTCCTGCGCCTGTGCCGCCTGCTGCAGCGCCAGCTCGGCCGTCACCGTGGCAAACGCCTTGAGCCGGCCGTCCAGCTTCTCGATCCGATCGAGCTGCGCACGGGTGACGTCGAGTGGTGTGAGCTTGCGCTCCCGGATCAGCGGGGCGAGTTCGGCGATGGTCATGGTGTGCACGGTCCACTCCTCGTTTGCTGGGCAACACCGGCCAGCGCGGGCGCGGCCATTGTCGATCAACACTGGCGCGGATGAATCGGCACCCCGGACGGCGCACGATCCACCAGGCCACGGTCATCAGCACAACGCCAGCCAAGGCAGCGGACTCGGCATCCGCCCAGAGACCAATGCATCGACCATCACCGCAGCAGCGGGGCAGACGAACTGCAACAGCGCACCACGCGCAGCCGGCAACTGTGTTGGGCGCTATCGACTGAGCGGCTCGAACAGGCTGCGGGTCCAGCTCCACAGAGCCCACATCAAGACGGCCGGCACCACCAGCGTCTGCAGCACGAACACCACCATTAACCGGATCAGGTGTTCGATGGCCTTTTCCAGCGTCTGCTGAAGCTCGTTGAAACGTGCCCGCACATCGGTGTTGTGCGAAAACCAGCGACGCATCTGCTCCAGTACACCTTGGGCAGCCGGCTCGGGTTGAGAGGCTGCGTCGCTGCCGGCCGCGTCGCTCGAGGTGGCGTCGATGGCCTGCTGACTGACGCGGTAATCCTCGGCCAGGAAGTTCTGCCACACCAGGTCGGTGCCCAGGGTCACTGCCGGCACCGCGAATCGCAGCACCACGAGCAAAACCAGCAGGCGCGACAACCAGGGTGCGATGTTGCGTCGCCTCAGCCAAAGCCCGGTCCATACCAGCGCGACCAAGGTCAGCAACGCGGAGATGGGCCAATAACTGCCAACGCCAAGCAGGACCTTCTGGGCACCGAACAACACGCTGGCGCCCAGCATCAAGTCCGAGAAACGCTCGACCAGGTCGTTCACCGGGTCGAGCAATTGGCCTGGAGCGAAGGTCGCGCCGACACCTGCCGGCTGCAGCGACAGCTCGGTTCCCTGCGCGACGGAGATCAAGCCATTGAGCGCGCGTGCGGTGGCAAAACTGACCAGGGCGCGCTTGAGACCGTCGTCCACCCGCTGCATCGCCGGTGGGTCCATCGGCGCCAACCAGGCACAGGCCACCAGGATCAGCAGAACCAACGGCAGAATCGCGCGTTGCAAGGCAGCCATGGTGTCGTGTTTCCCGCAGTTTCGCGCAAGGCGAAGGGCGCATGTGTCATTGGACGCATTATGAGCATGCTTGCTCGGTGCGTCGCCGGTGCCTGTCATGCGCGTTGGAGGTGGTCGAGCCTGCGTTCGATCTTCGCCCATGCGTCGGCATCGGGCAACGCCAGCTTGGTGCGCGTGGTCGGTTTCCACTGCTTGGCCAGTTCGGCATTGAGCGGCGTGAACGCACGCTGGTCTTGTGGCACATCCTCGTCGGCATCGATGGCATTGACCGGGCACTCGGGCACGCAAACCGCGCAGTCGATGCAGTCGTCGGGGTCGATGACCAGAACGTTCGGGCCCTCGCGGAACGCATCGACCGGGCAGACATCGACACAGTCGGTGGATTTGCACCGGATACAGGATTCGGCGACGACAAAGGTCATCTGCGATTTTCCCGTCGGCCTGCCGTGCAATAACGAGGGCGCGGGTCAGCCATCCTTGCCATCGATTCTGGCGCGTAGCAGCCAGGGTGTGTAGCGGGCCAGGTACAACGCGAATGCGAGCGACCAGGCCAGCGCCGCCGCGACAATGCTGGCCACCAGAAACTGCGGCGCGAGCATGGGCACCACCACCCGCAACACGGCGGCCAACATGACCAGCGAATAGGCTGCGACCTCGAGGGGCGAGGCCAGCAGTGGCCGGCCGGTGTGACCACGCGCCGTGCGGGTCACCATGCCGATGATCAGGCCGCCAGTGGCGCCAATGGCGAGTGCATGGATGCCGGCGGACGCGGCCGTCCATCCAAGCAGGCTCATGGCCAGCAGCAGGAAACCCACCGGAATCCAGGCGTAGGAGAGGTGCAGGATCCACAGGATCGGGCGGCCACGGGCACGCCAGGGCTTCCACGCGGCCAATCGCGCGAGTTGCATCACGGCCGCCAATGCCAGCAGCGGCGCGCTGATGGCAGCGGTCGGAGCAAACACCCAGCACGCCAAAGCCAGCACGCTGGCGGCGGCCGTGGCCTGCTCCATTTGAGGATCGACCTTGAGGCGCAGTCCCGGGATCGCACTCATCGTGAAGGCCGGGATCACGCGACCCGCCATCACGCATTCGATCAGCACGATCAGCGCCAGCGCCGCGTACAACGCACGCACCGGCGGCAGGTTGAGATAACCCAGCACGGACAGGTGAAAAACGGCGTTGGCCAGTGTCAACAGGCCGAGCAGACCGGCCAGCGGCAGGTTGCGGCGGTTGCCGGCACGCAGCAGCAGGCGCACCAGCACGAAGGCGACGACCGGCAACAGCAACAGGTCGAGCGCCGCATACATGGGGTAGGGCGCCAGGAACGCGGCTACCCGTGCACCCAGCCAAAGCAGGATCAGGGCGGCCAGCGCCGTGCTGCGCGGTGTCTGCAGGCCGGTCCAGGCCTTGCCGGCGGTCATCAGGAAACCGACGATCACCGCGGCGGCAAATCCGAACAACATCTCGTGTGCGTGCCACAGATGGGCCGGCAACACGGTTGTCCAGTTGGCAAGCCCCAGGAACACCAACACCCAGACCGGAATGGCCAGGGCCGCGAACAGGGCCGCCGCCAGGTAGAACGGGCGAAAGCCCAGCCGCAACACTGGCCAGCCCCGGCCGTTGTCCGCCGTGGACATCGGTGCTTCGGCGATGGCGTGAATCAGCGTTTTCATGATGGATCGTCTCCGATGCGAACCGGCAGGCCGGCACCCGGTTTTAAGATGCACACAAACTGCATGTTATCGTTGGTGCGTGTTTAAAGCAATATACTTTGTGCATCTTCAAGGACGCTGATGCGCCTGTCCGAATACACCGATTACAGTTTGCGCGTGCTGATGTACTGCGCCGCCCATCCGCAGCGCCTGGTGACGATTGCCGAACTGGCCGAGCACCACCAGGTGTCGAAGAACCACCTGATGAAGGTCGTCAACGACCTCGCGCGACAGGGTGTGATCGAGACCACACGCGGACGGGGCGGCGGTTTTCGGCTGTTGCAGGACGCACGGACGATCCGGGTTGGCGACATCGTGCGCGCGGCAGAGACCGATTTCCGGCTCGTCGAGTGTTTCGACCCGACCACCGATACCTGCACGCTGACGCCGGTGTGCCGGCTCAAACATGTGTTCGGTGACGCGTTGCAAGCGTATTTCCGGGTGCTCGACGGCGTGACATTGGCCGAACTGACACCACCCCGCGCGCCTTTGCCTGGCCCGGCTGCCCGCTCCGGCCAGCCGAAGGCAGGCGCACCGGTGCAGGTCGCGTTGCCGCGGCGGCGCTCGGGCTGAGCATTCCAGCCTGCCAGCCGGCCAGCCGCCGGCTTGGGCCACGGCCGTCAGCGCAGCTTCAGGATGCCACCACCCGCAAGACCTCTTCACCATAGGCCTCGAGCTTGCGCGCGCCGATGCCGCTGATACCTTGCAGGTCGTCCAGCGAATGCGGCGCGCGTTGCGCGATGACCGCCAGCGTGGCGTCGTGGAAGATCACATACGCTGGCAGGTTGTGTTCGCGCGCCACTGCGGCCCGCCAGGCACGCAGCGCCTCATAACGTTGTTGTGCGGCTTCGTCAAGCGCCACTGGCGCCTTGGCTACAGCACTGCGACTGGCTCGACGCCGGCTCTTGTCGGCTGGCGCAGCGGTCGAAACCCGCAGCTGCACCACCTGCTCTCCCTTGAGCACCGCACGCGAGCCTTCGGTCAGCGCCAGCGTGTTGTAGGCCTGCGCGTCCACATGTACCGCGTTGATCGCGATCAGCTGGCGCAACACGCCACGCAGCTGCTGTTCGCTGAATTCGGCGCCGATACCGAAAGTGCTCAGTTCTGCATGCCCGTGCTGCGCCATCTTCTCGGTCTTCTTGCCACGCACGATATCCATGACGTGGCCGGCGCCGAAGGTGATGCCGCTGGCTTGCTGCACCCGGTAGATCGTGCTGAGCAACTTGCGCGCCGCGTCGGTGCCGTCCCAGACCTGGGCTGGTGACAGGCAGTTGTCACAGTTGCCGCAATGAGAGACGGCCCCCACGCTCGGCACTGCGTGTCCTCCCTGCCCCCCGAGGGGGCCGTCTCCGCCTTGGGGTGGCCCGGCGGCGCAGGGCGGCGCACCGGCGCCGGACGGCTTGTAGACCTCGCCAAAATACTTCAGCAACCGCACGCGCCGGCAGTCGATCGCCTCGGCCAGCGCCAGCAACGCATCGAGTTTGCCGCGTTGCACCTGCTTGAACTCCTCACCGGCCGGACTTTCGTCGATCATCCGGCGTTGGTTGACGACGTCCTGCAGGCCATAAGCCATCCAGGCATCGGCGGCGAGACCGTCGCGGCCGGCGCGACCGGTCTCCTGGTAATAGGCCTCGATGTTCTTGGGCATGTCCAGGTGTGCGACGAACCGCACATCGGGCTTGTCGATACCCATGCCGAACGCAATCGTTGCCACCATGACCACACCTTCCTCGCGCAGGAAACGGTCCTGGTTTCGCTGGCGCAGCTTCGCATCCAGCCCGGCGTGGTACGGCAAGGCGTTGACGCCCTGGTCGGCCAAGGTTTGTGCAATCTCCTCGACTCGCTTGCGCGACTGGCAATAGACGACACCGGCATCACCTGCATGCTCGCCCTGCACGAAACGCAGCAGCTGCGCCGTCGGGTCCTTCTTCTCGACGATGGTGTAGCGAATATTGGGCCGATCGAAGCTACTGATGAAAGCCCGTGCCTTCTGCAGTTGCAGCCGCTCAAGGATGTCCTCGCGGGTCAACGCGTCCGCCGTGGCGGTCAGCGCGATACGCGGCACCGCGGCAAAACGCTCGTGCAACACGGTCAGCGCCCGGTATTCGGGACGGAAGTCGTGGCCCCACTGGCTCACGCAGTGGGCCTCGTCGATCGCGAACAGGCTGAGCAGGCCGCGCTCATGCAAAGCGTCGAGCTGAGCCAGGAACCGCGGCGTCGTGACCCGCTCGGGCGCCACATACAACAAGGTGATCTCGCCACGCGACAGGCGCTTCTCGACCTGCACCGCCTCCTCGCCGGACAAGGTCGAGTTGAGGAAGGCCGCGTCGACGCCGGCCTCGTGCAACGCGCCGACCTGGTCGTGCATCAGCGCGATCAACGGCGATACCACGATGGTCGTGCCATGGCCGGCGCGCTGACGCACGATCGCCGGGATCTGATAACACAGCGACTTGCCGCCGCCGGTGGGCATCAGCACCAATGCGTCGCCGCTGGCGCAGACATGGTCGACCACCGCCTGCTGCGGACCGCGGAAACGCGGGTAGCCAAAAACCTCGCGCAGCACCTCACGCGCGGCCGACAACGGGGCATCTGCCGCCAGACCCAGTCCGGCGTTCACGAAAACTGCTCTTTCATGGACCCGATTGTCCCGCCAATTCACCGCTGGCCCGCCACGGGTCGCCTGCATTCTTCGCGCAAACGGCTGATGGTCGGCCCGTTGGCACTGCGTGCGTCACCAGCGGAACAGGGCGCCCCCAGTCCTGGCTTCGCCAGGCCCCCCAAGGGGGTGCGAGGAAACTTGGGGCGGCCCGGCGTTTCGTCAAGATCGCCCCCAGCCCTGGCTTCGCCAGGCCCCCCAAGGGGGTGCGAGGAAACTTGGGGCGGCCCGGCGTTTCGTCAAGATCGCCCCCAGTCCTGGCTTCGCCAGGCCCCCCAAGGGGGTGCGAGGAAACTTGGGGCGGCCCGGCGTTTCCTCATGAGAAACCCGTCCGGGGGACGTCGTACCGACTGCTATAGTGCCGCATGTTCTGGCTCGTACTGACGTCCATGCTGGCTCTGCTGGCGGCTGGAACGGCGGTTGCGTATGCGCTGGGCGCCTCATCGGTGTTGGCCTTCATCGCCAGCGGCAACACCCAATACCTGGCCATCGTGCCACAGCGCATCTTCAGCCAGATCGACGTGTTTGCGCTGATGGCGATGCCCCTGTTCATCCTGGCCGGCGAGATCATGAACCGGGCCGGCATCACCAAGGCCCTGGTCGATTTCGCGATGGCCATCCTGGGCCGGCTCAAGGGCGGGCTCGGCCATGTCAACATCCTGGCCAGCGTGTTCTTCGCCGGCATTTCCGGCTCTGCGGTTGCCGACGCGGCCGCGCTGAGCAACACGCTGGTGCCAGCCATGGTGGCACGCGGCTACAAACCCCTGTACGCGGCCGCGATCACGGCCGCGTCATCGGTGATCGGCCCGATCATCCCGCCCTCGATCGTGATGATCTTCTACGGCGCGGTGATGCAGACCTCGGTTGCCGCCTTGTTCGTCGCCGGCGTGATTCCGGGCCTGATGCTGGCGGGGGTCCTGTTCCTGGGCAATGCCTGGTTCGCGCACCGCGACGATCACCCCGGCGGAGTCGACGCCGACATCCCGGCGTTCTGGCCCGCGTTCTGGCAGGCCTTGCCAGCCTTGTCGTTGCCGGTGATCATCCTCGGCGGCATCGTGTTTGGTGTCGTCACGCCCACCGAGGCGGCCGCACTGACGGTGATTGCGGCGCTGGCGGTGGGTTTCTGGTATGGCGGGCTGGTCAAATCCGACCTGTCGCAAAGCCTGGTGCAGACCGCCTCCCTGACCGGCGCCATCTTCATGATCCTGAGTGCGGTGGCGTGTTTCAGCTGGCTGGCCGGCCATGAACAACTGCCGCAGCGTCTGGCCGGCTTCGTGACCGAGCTGGGCCTGGGCAAGACCGAATACCTGTTGGTGATCAACCTCATCTTCGTTGTCGCCGGCATGGTGCTCGATCCACCGGTGGCCCTGGCCCTGCTGGTGCCGCTGCTCGGCCCGCCGGCGGTCGCGCTGGGTGTCGAGCCGGTGCATCTGGGCATCGTGTTGTGCCTGAATCTGACCATTGGCCTGATCACGCCACCGGTCGGGGGCTGCCTGCTCGCGGTATCGACCGTCTGCAAGGTGGAATACTGGGCGCTGGCCCGTGCCATCGTTCCGTTCGCGGTGCTAGAAATCATTCTGTTGCTGGCCATCGTGCTGGTGCCAGAATTCACTCTGTTCCTGCCCCGCATGGTCGGCCTGTTGTAACAGCGGGTCACTGCGCCTTACTGCCTTCAACCAACCCGGGAAACAACCATGAAACTCCGCATTCTTGCCACCGTTCTACTGTCACTGGCCGGCGCCGCCCTGGCGCAAGAGGTCCGTATCGGACTGGACTCGCCGCCGGACGCGGTGCGCTCCGGCTCCTACGTGTTCGCCAAGGCGCTGGGCGACCAACTCAAGGCCTCCGGATTCACGGTCAAGGAATTGCCCGTCAACTCCATCGGCGGCGAGGCCGAGCGGCTCGACCAGACCACGCAGGGGCTGCTGGAAGTCAACATGGCCGACCTGGCGCGTTCCGCGCAGCTCAACAAGCTGACCTTCGGTTTCGGCTTGCCCTACCTGTATGACTCGTTGGCGCACCTGGACCGCGCCGATGCCGCTGGCGGCCTGCTTGCCAAGGTCAATGAAGGCGTGGTCCCGAAGGGCGCGCGCGTCGTGTCGCTGGTGGCGGTGGGCGGTGGCACCGGCATCTTCAACACCAAACACGAAATCACCAAACCCGACGACATGGCCGACCTGCGCATGCGCGGACTCGACGAAAACCAGATGAAGCTGTTCCGCGCCTGGGGTACGAACGGCGTGGTCATCACGATGCCGGAGGTGGCCAACGCGCTGCAGACCGGCATCGCGTCCGGCTACATCAACCCGCCCTTCGTGCCGTTCCTGTTCGGGCATGGCGCGATCCTGAAGTTCTATACGCCGGCCAATGTGTCGCAGTCGCTGCGCGTGGCGATGGTGTCCGAGGACTGGTACAAGAAACTGCCGGCCGATCGCAAGGCGGCGTTCGATGCGGCCGTGGTCAAGGCGCATGCGGCCAACCGAGCCTGGGTCAAGACCAGTGACGAACAGGCGATGGATCAGATCGCCAAGGCGGGCATGAAGATCACGCCGCTGACGCCTGACGGCCGCAAGCAGTTCCAGGAACGTTCACGCACGTCGTGGACGGCGATCCTCTCGGAAGCCGAGATCAAGCCGTTCGTCGATGCTGCCAACAAGACCCGCTGACGTCCTGAGCACCCCCAGGAAATGACTGCGTCATTCCCGCCCCCAGGGGTCAAGCAAAGTGGCAAAGCCACATTTGCTTGAGA
>ENA-ORBV01004725-ORBV01004725.1-microbial-mat-metagenome-genome-assembly--contig:-NODE-4725-length-25834-cov-6.813876_pt1 | contig 25834 bp, 23 predicted proteins | sample MGYA00237777_ERZ505514 | MGnify/ENA primary metagenome ERZ505514 (study PRJEB26160, sample SAMN06269048) | microbial mat metagenome | isolation source: Oligotrophic lake microbial mat | place... | reverse complement strand
GTCGCCACCATCACGGCATGGTGGGAAAAAATCGGACGCGCCAAATACCCGAACGCCACCACACTGCTCATCACCTGCGACGGCGGTGGATGCAACGGCCACCGCCCCTGGCTGTGGAAACACGAACTCGCCCGCCTCGCCGCCACCACCGGACTCACCATCACCATCGCCCACTACCTGTGCTGGTCGGGCGCGAGGTCGAGCTCGTGTTCGACCCGTTCGACCTGACCCGCATCGAGGTCCGCGGGCGCGCCACGGGACACGCGGTCCCGCACGTCATCGGCCGGCACGTGCGCGCCAAGGCCCGTCCCGACGAAACGACAGCGCCACCCCCGGCGCGGACCGGGATCGAGTACCTGCACCTGGTCGAGGCCCAACACACCGCCGAACTGGCCGACCGAGTCCAGTACGCCCACCTGCATGACGAGCCCATACCCGACCAGGCCGCGCCCCGGCGCACCCCTCGCCAGTCAACTACCGTTGCCCAGCAGCAGAAGCGGTCGCCCGGATCTACTGGTGCATCAGCGAACGCGGCCTGGGGTGGTCACCGGCGAGGTCGGCGCGGGCAAGACGGTGGCCGTGCGGGCAGCGCTGGCCAGCCTGGATTCCAGCCGCAACACGGTGATCTACCTCGGGAACCCGACCGTGGGTGGACGTGGTCTCTACGGGTGCATCGTCGCCGCTCTGGGAGGTGTCCGGCGCTTCCACAAGGCGTCGTTGATCCCCCAGACGATGGGCCTGCTCGCCGCCGAGGAACACGAACGAGGCCGCCACACCACGGTGGTGCTCGACGAGGCGCACCTGCTCGGCGCCGACCAGCTCGAGGAGTTGAGGCTGCTCACGAACAGCGAGGATGGACAGCCACTCCCCGTTCGTCTGTCTACGTGTCGGCCAACCGACGCTGCGGCGGCGGATCAAGCTCGGCACCTTCGCCGCGCTCGACCAGCGAATCACACTTCGCTATGCGATGAACGGCATGACCGACAAGGAGACCGCCGGCTACATCGCCCACCACCTGAAGCTGGCCGGCCGATCGGACACCCTGTTCAGCGACGACGCAATCGCTTTGATCCACCACGTCTCCCGCGGCCTGCCACGCGCGGTGAACAACCTCACCGTCCAAGCCCTCGTCGCCGCCTACGCCAACAAGAAGACGATCGTGGACGAATCGTCGGCCCGAGCAGCGGTCACCGAAGTGGCAGCAGAATGAGGACCACCGCGACACCCTGACCAGCAAGACGACAACATGAACAAAGAGCCCCGCCGGCTACGCCGGCGGGGCCTCTTCACGCCAGGACTACACCACCACCACGAACGACGCCGTCGTCCTCCAACCGAGCGTCGCTCAACACGCGTCAGCCTGCGAGGCGCGTCTTGCAGCTGACGGTGTCGAAGTGAACGCCGTCGTCGCTGATCTCGGTGCAGACGTGCACTTCGATGATGTGGACATCGACGGTCGGCGACAAATTCACCGACCAGCTCCAATGGCCATTGTCGGCGGCGGTGCGGGTGCGCGAATGCACAGTCTCCATGAGTCCGTCGGCGTTCCAGAAGCTGACATGGACGCGGCCGCTGCGGCCACTCTCGCCGTCCAGGTGAAGGGTGCCGGTCACGTCGGCGCTGTACAGGCCGCAGTCGACGGACCACTGCACCGAGGCGAGCCCGAGGGGCGCGCCGAGGAACCAGGTGTCATCGCCGAAGTCGATCCCCTGATCGAGAAGCTTGAGGACGTCGGTGTCCAGGTTCTCGTCGTAGCTGGTCGGGCAGCTGTCGCCGTCGATGGGAGGGTGCTCGGGTACAGGCGTCGGGCTGGCGCCGTCGGGCGGGTCGTCGTAGCCGGCTTGGTCAGGAGACGGGTACTCGTGGTTCGACTCGCCCGGCTCATAGGGAGGCACCGCCGACGCGGGCGACGCGGTTGCAGCCACGAGAACGACGGCCAGGGCCCCACCGGATGCGATCAGGGCGGCCGTGCGACGACGGTTCGAGGTTCGGTAGGTGCCGGTCTGCGTGTTCTGTGTCAGTCTCATATCCCTACTACGCGGGCCGACGCCTCCATGGTTCTCGACCGCTCGGGTGGACCGCCGTCTTCGGTCAGCTCTGGCGGCCGTCCACACGCAGCCCATGGTCAGGATGCCCGCATCGTTTACGTGGGCGCCTTACCCATTAGGAGAAAACGAGGACGGGTTAGGGCGGGCGACAGGGCGCCTCGTGGCGCACAAGAACCTTTCGATCTTCCCCCGGCCGGCCGGTTGCCCGGGGCGGGAGTGGACCAGGTGGATGCCAAGCACGGCGCATGCCCGTTGCAGCTGCTTGTGGATCATCGCCGAGCCGTTGTCGAGATAGATCGAGTCCGGGATGCCGCGGCTGGCCAGGCCGTTGTGGAGCGCGGCTTCCAAGCCGCACGGTGTCCTCGGCCCACCCGCCGATACCCGCCAGCAGCCGGCTGTTGTCATCGATGAAGGCGAACAGGATGGCCTTGCGGGCGCCGACGGTCGGGCCATGCAGCGCGTCGCCGGTCCAGCGGTGGTTCGCCGTGTCGGCCTCGAACCGGCCGAAGGCCCGCGGCGCCAGTCCGTTCGGGCGCGTGTTGAGCTCCGGGCGCACGAAGTGTCGTTGCAGCGTCCCTTCCTCCGGTGACCAGCCGCCGTTAGCGCGCAGGATCGCTGCCATCTGTACCGCCGTCCGCTCGGGAACCTCCCGCTTGAGCGCGACCGCCAACTCGAGCACGTCGACCGGTGTCCGCGATGACACCCTCGGCGGCGTCGGGACCAGAGCATCGACCCTGCCCGAGGGCCCCTCGTGTTCGCGCGCGGCGATCGACCGGACCAGTCGGCCCCGCGCCCGGGTCGACAACCTCGAATCGGCCGGCTCGCGGATCAGCGAGTACCTGAACAGGGCGACCGCACGGGCCCGTTCAGCGCGCACCCGTTCTTCGTCATGGCTGAACGCCACCACGCATTTCCTTCGCTCCTCGTGGACAACGCATACGAGTCGCGAGGGTCCTCGAATCATCCAGCGTTGCCCAGGGCCAGCTCGTGTTGATCGACACCGGCGCCAGCCCGTCGCGAGCAGGCGGCCGCCGGTGACCGCCGCAGCGAGCTGCTACGGCGACACCGCGCCGACCACGCCCAGGCGGCGGCGGGCCGCGGCGGCACACACCCCGACCGCCTCGACGGCGTCCACGAACACGCTGGGATAGGCCGGCAGCGAGCCGGTCAACAGGTCCAGCTGCACCACCAGCGCCATGAACATTTATCGCGCCGCCTCAGCGTTGCGGGCGAACGCGCGCAGCCACCCACGCACCGTCGATGCCGGCCGCGCCACCTGCGCAGCGATCGGGCGATGCCCCGCGCCGGCGGCCTTCGCCCGCAGCGCCGCACCGATCACCTCGACACCGTCCGCACGTCGCAGCAAGCACGACACGGCCACAAGGACATGCGTCACCAAGCAGGTCCTGCAGCGGGCACGACGCGGGCGAAGATCACCAACATCGCGGACCGTTCGCGCCCGCGCATGACCCCACGGCACCAGGCCGCCCCCGCACGGGCAAACCAACTCCCCAACCCCAAGACGGCGCTCGACCTCGACAACGTCGCTACCCACCATGACCACGGGTGCCTCCGTTGCACCAGTCCGGACAGCCTCACAGCACGCTGAGCTTCACGAATGCCGTTGATCAAGCCGTCGTGTGCCTGTGATCCTCGGAAGTCCGGCCAGACCGTCGATCTCGCGGAGCTACGGCAGGCCATCGAGGCGAAGCAGCTCATCAGCAACATCGCTGCGTTCGACCACTTCGACATCCCCGCCGACTGGACTCGCACCTACCCCACGACCGCCAAGGGCGTCCCCTCTGCCGCGTCCTTCACAGCCGAGACCGCCGCGGCCCTCGTCGCACCATTCCTCGAGCCAGCCCTCAACAAGAGCTCGAACACGGCCGGATCCGGGTCAGAGCGTACGAAGCGAGCGATCGACACGGTGTTGACGTCTCCACGGGTGAGACCGGTTGGGCAAATGATCGAACAGCGGCTTCGTGAGGATTCGAGTTCGGGTTATGCATTCGGCCGACTCAAGGGCTACGGGAAAGGCTGGCTGCCAACACAGCCGACAACATTTGTCCCCGAAAGTGGGTACAATCGTTGTCGTGGCCGACGCAACGCTCACTCGACTGGGCGCCATCGCGGAACGGCGATGGGGTCTGGTCACCACTGCCCAGGCTGAGGCCGCAGGGGTCGCACGCAAACAACTCTCCCGGATGGCATCCACTGGCGCGATTGAGCGCGTCGCGCAGGGCGTCTACCGGATGGCCGGCGCTCCTGCTCAGGATCACGAAGCCATCTACGCGACCTGGCTGGCGCTCGGTGGCGCGGCGGATTCCCGTACCGCAGATGGCGTTGCCACCATCGTGGCTGCTGGCACCACCGCCGCCGCTCTGCATGAGATCGGGGACTTCATCCTCAACGGCTTCGACTTCATCGTTCCCGCCCGGAAGGGCACCCGGCTGCCCGACGTGCGCCTGCGCATCCGAGCGCTGACGCGTGACGAAGTGATCCCGGCCAACGGCCTGCCGACGCTTTCCGTCGAGCGGACCATCGCCGATCTGGTCGAGATCGGAACCGACCTGTCACTCGTGGCCGACTGCGTGCGGGCTGCCGTTCGCGCCGACAAGCTCCTTTCCCCTGAGCAGCTCGTGTCTTACCTCTCCCCCGTTGCTGCCCGACGGAAGAGCACGGGCCTCGGCCTAGCGAACGACCTGTTCCAACTGGCCGGGGCTGCGCCGGAAGGACGGGACCGTGACTGAGCGCGAAATGTACGGCGACTGGCGCTCGCTAGAACTCGCCATCAAAGACGCCGCAAAGAAGGCAGCCCGACTGGCTGGTCCCGGCGTCAGTGCAGCCACCGTCGACGCTCAGATCCGTCAGGCACGGTACGACCGATTCCTGTCCCGGGTCTTCGTTGACGGCGAGCAGTCCGAGTGGCTCCTGAAGGGCGGGATGAGCATGCTCGCGCGGGTGCCGCGTGCGCGCACCACGAAAGATGTCGACCTCGCGGCTCTGCATGTGGCCGACCTGGCAGATGCCGAAGCCGCCCTGACCTCGCTGGTCGCCGTCAACCTCAGCGATCATCTGACCTTTCGACTGGTCCGCTCGATGCCGACCGGGCTGGGCGACAACCAGCCCGGAGTCGCCACCAGACGCCTACGTCTATGCGTGCTTCGACGTGGCCACGGACAACCAGATCGACACCGTCACCGTCGACGTGGTTGTGGGTCCATCACCGGTCGGTCGTCCAGAAGTCGTCGAGCCTGCCAACCGGCTGCACCTGCGCCGACCACTGGTCACGCATCCGTACCGGCTCTATCCAGTGGCTGATCAGATCGCCGACAAGGTCTGCGCGACGATGGACACGAACTATCCCGGCGGCAAAGGCAGCAGCCGGGTCAAGGACCTGGTCGACCTCGTCGTGCTGGCCCACACCCAGACCGTCGATCTCGCGGAGCTACGGCAGGCCATCGAGGCGAAGCAGCTCATCAGCAACATCGCTGCGTTCGACCACTTCGACATCCCCGCCGACTGGACTCGCACCTACCCCACGACCGCCAAGGGCGTCCCCTCTGCCGCGTCCTTCACAGCCGAGACCGCCGCGGCCCTCGTCGCACCATTCCTCGAGCCAGCCCTCAACAAGAGCTCGAACACGGCCACCTGGGACCCGCAGACGCTCGCGTGGAGCCCGTCGACGAGCGTGCCCAGTGCGTACCCAGTCGATTGAGATTCGACGTTTGCGCCGTTCAGCAAGTGTAGGTCAGTCACTATTACGACATCTGAGCCTTGAGGGCCGCTGACCTCAGCGGATGGCGGCGTTGTCATCGCAACATCGGATCCGGGCGACCTCGCGGAGTTTGGCCGAGGGCCATCCTCAGACCACAAGACGGAGTCGGCAGTCAGTGCGACAGGATCAAGCTCGTGACAGATCTACGGGACTGGAACGGCCATGTTGTGGTCTGCGGGCTGCAAGGCATCGGCGTGCGGATCGTCGAGCAACTCATGGCCTCGGGGGACGCTGCTCGTCGTCGACGACAAGCCGGACCCGCGACTCGTCGGGACCATCACCGAGTGGGGCGTACCGCACCTCGTCGGCGACCCACGGCTGCCACGCACCCTGACCGAAGCAGGGATCGAGGGGGCCACCGCGCTGGTCTGCACCGAGACCGACGACCTCGTCACGCTGGCTAGCGCCCTGACCGCGAGAGCAATGCGCAGCGATGTTCTGATCGTCGTGCAGCTGCGCAACCCCGCGGTAGGCCGCGCGCTGGCGGACCTCGACATCACGGTGATCGACGTCGCGGCCGTGGCAGCACCGTCCATGGTCGAGGCCTGCCTGGGGACGGGGGCTCACGCCCTGGAACTGGACGGCCTGCCGTTCGTCCTGGCACGAGTGGTGGTCCATGACGGCGGCACGCTTCGCGAGTTGTACGGCGATCTTGCACCTGTGGCGGTTGTCCAGGCGCCGCGGGCCGGCGAGGAGACGGTGGTGGTCTGCCCGTCGCGAGACATCCAGGTGATGACCGGCGACATGGTGACCCTGTTCGGCACCAGCGATGACCTACTCCGGCAGGGCGTATCGCTGAGCCGGATGCGTGACGCCCAGGCAGCAGCGGCACCTCGGGCGGTCGGCGCGCGCCAGCCGCGGCTGCCGCCGCCCGCCTCCCAGCCGAATCGGCCACGGCGCCCGCTGCGCCAGGCGGGCTCGACTCTGCGCACTCCTCTCGACCGGCGGCTGCGCCTGACCCCAACCGCCCTGGCCGCACTCACGGTCGCGTCGTCCGCGGTGCTCACCCTCACCTACCGGGAGCCGTCTGGCGACGGCACGTCGGTGCTCGATGCCGTCTACTTCACCGTCGAGACCGTGGGCACGATCGGCTACGGCGACTTCTCCTTCCGCGAGCAGGACCCATGGCTGCGGGTCTTCGCTGTCGCGCTCATGGTTGTCGGCACCGCCCTGGTCTCGCTGTTCTTCGCGTTCCTGACCAACTTTCTGGTCAGCCGCCAACTGGAGGAGGTGCTGGGCCTGCGGCGGTTGACCCGGATGAGCGGCCACGTGGTCGTCGCGGGGGTGGGTTCGATCGGGGTCCGCGTGATCGAGGCGTTGCGCGCTGCCGGAATCGAGGTGGGCGTGGTCGACTCTGACCCGCTCAACCGCTACCTGGCTCAGGTGCGGGCCTGGGACGTGCCCGTCCTGATCGCCGACGCGACCCAGCCGGGCACCCTGGAGCAGCTGCAACTCGGCACCGCCCGGGCGATCGCAGTTCTGACCAGCGACGACCTCACCAACCTCGAGATCGGGTTGGCGGCGCGTGACCACATCGGTGACCGCAGTCACGAGGTGCCCGTGGTGATGCGGCTGTTCGACCGCGACCTCGCCGTGTCGATCCGGCGCAATTTCGGCTTCGGGCACGTCCGGTCGACAGCCTCGCTCGCGGCACCGTGGTTTGTCGGTGCCGCACTCGGGCTCGAGGTCCGCGGCACGTTCTACGCTGCGGGCACGCCGCTGCTGCTGGCCCAGATGTCCGTCGTACCGTTCGGTGGTCTGGACGGCTTGGCGCTACAGGATCTGGTCGCCGAGGCACGAGTGCTGGCCATCCGTCGGGACGGGACGCTGCAGAGCGCACCACGACGAGACACCCGCATGGCGGGCGGCGACGTCGCCTTCGTCGTCGGCCCCTACGAGGAGCTGCTATAGAAGCTGCGCCTCGGGCGGGTCGGTGCGGCACCGCCCTAGCTGCCTCGCAATTCCACCGGCCCCCACCTGACCTCGGCGAACGCTCAGCCCGTAGACCCGCAGCACTCTGCGCAGCCGCGACGAACGCCGACGCGTCCACACCATCGGGCACGGTGACGAGCAGCGCATTGCCGACGACATCGATCCCCAGGACACTGCGGTCGGGCTATCGGCCCCCCCAGTGCGGCGGCCGCCTCTTCGAGGTCGGCGAGGCCGCGGTCCCGGGCCCCACCCGGCATGATCGAGACGTGACGGTCGTGCTGCACGGGGCTCGCAAGCTCGACGCCGACGGGCGGGTCGACGACTTCTGGCTGCTTATCGACGGGCACACGATCTCCATTACAGGCACCGGCTCACCGCCGACGGCCGGTCGAACGATCGACGTGGCGGGTGCGTGGCTAGTGCCCGGCTTCATCGACCTGCACTGTCACGGCGGCGGCGGGCTCTCCTTCGACGGCGGCCCCGCCGCCATCGAGAGGGCACTTGTCCTGCACCGCCGGCACGGTACGACGCGATCGGTGATCAGCTTGGTGACGGGGCCGCTCGAAGAGACGCTGCGGCAGTTGTCCGAGGTCGCCGACCTCACCGACCGCGATCCGCTGGTCCTCGGCTCACACCTGGAAGGCCCCTGGCTCGCACCGGCCCGTCGCGGCGCCCACGACCCCACGCACCTCCGCTCGCCGGACCGCGACGAGTTCGCGGCGATGCTTGCCGCCGCTCGGGGCACGCTGCGCCAGGTGACGATCGCCCCTGACCTGCCAGGAGCGCTCGACATGATCGACGCCCTGGTCGCCGCCGGGGTGAGCGTCGCTGTCGGCCACACCGAGTGCGACCACGATCTCGCCAGGCAGGCCTTCGATCGCGGCGCCCGGCTGCTGACCCACGCCTTCAATGCGATGGCGGGGATCCATCACCGCGCGCCCGGACCCGTCGTGGCGGCGATCGAGGACTCGAGGGTGACGATCGAGCTGATCCTCGATGGTGAACACGTCCACCCGGGCGTCGCCGGGCTGCTCCTGCGGGCCGCGCCCGGGCGCGTCTGTCTGGTGACCGATGCCATGGCCGCGGCCGGGGCCGGCGACGGGGACTATCGGCTGGGATCGCTCGACGTCGCGGTGCGAGAGGGGCGGGCGACGCTGCGCGGCACGTCGACCCTCGCGGGCTCCACCCTCACCCTGGACCGGGCGCTGCGGAACGCGATCACCCGAGTCGGGGTCCCGCCAGTCGACGCTATTGCCGCAGTGACGTCGGTGCCCGCCGACGCGCTGGGCCTCGGCGACCGGCTCGGCCGGCTGCGAACCGGGTTCGCAGCCGACGCCGTGCTGCTCGACGACGACTGGACGGTCACGGCCGTCTGGGCAGCCGGCCGCCAGCTGGCCAAGGCCACTTGACGCGCCCCCGCTGCCTGTGTGCCCGCCGCTGCCTGTGTACCCGCCGCTAGCGACCGTACCGAGCGACCAACTCGGCCTCGCGTTGTGGCGACAGGCCCGTACGAAGCGGGACATCGCCACGGTCGGCCAGCCAGTCGAGGATGTCTCGGACGGTGCGCCGCAGCGGACGGATCATCAGGCCCGCGGCCGCGGCGCGCTGCTGGGTCACCTGGAACATCCCACGCAGCTCCGGCTCATCCGTCGAGATCACCAACGGCAGGTCCGACCACGCCGCCACCCCAGCGGCCGCTAGCTCCTCGACGCCGAGGCTGATCGGCTCGACGCTCGCGCCGGTCTCGGCCGCGATCGCCGCCACTAGGTCGGTGAACGTCACCGGCGGCGCCGCGAGGTTGAACGGGCCAGCCAGGCGCCGGGTGCCGGCCAGCACCATGAAGTCGCCCAGGTCCCGCGCGTCGATGTACTGCACGGACGCCGCGACGTCCGGGGGCATCAGGTGCGCACCCGGCTCGCTGAGTCGCTGCACCCAGTACGTGAACCGGTCGGTCGGGTCGTGCGGTCCCACGATGATCGTCGGCCGGATGATCGTGGCGCCGGGGAAAAGCCCCACCACCCGCGCCTCGCACAGCGCCTTGAGCGGCCCGTACAGCTCCCGCTCGAACTTCTCCGGGATCGGGCCGGTCAGCTCCGCCAGGGGTGCGTCCTCGGTCACACCCGGCTCGGCCAGGTCGGCGTAGGCGGAGATCGTGGAGACGAAGACGTAGTGGCCGGTGTGGCCCGCCAGCACCTGCCCGCAGCGCACGACATCGTCGGGGTGATAGGCCGAGAGGTCGTAGACCACGTCCCACTCGCGTCCGACGAGCGCGGCGACGTCGGCGTGCCGGTCGCCCACCAGCTGCTCAGCCGCCGGGAACAGCCCAGGATTGGTGAGCGCCCGATTGAACAGCGACACCGCGGCACCACCGGCCAGCAGCGCCGTTACCAGATGCCGCCCAGCGAACTCGGTCCCGCCCAGTACCAGTGCCCGCTGTGCCGATACCTGCTGTGCCGATACCTGCTGTGCCGATACCTGCTGTGCCGATACCTGCTGTGCCAGTGCCTGGATCGTCATGACGTCCTGCCTACCAGCCGAAGAACACCCGCTCCACCACCCCCCGGCAGTGCCGCGCCACCCGCAGCCACTCGTCCTCCAGCGCCGTGGCCGAGCCCGGCTCGAAGCCGAACAACCGCGCGATGCCGTCCAGGTCACGCCGATCGATCGGGAGCACGTCGACCGACCGGCCCCGCCACAGCACCATCGCGTCGCGCAACCGAGCGGCGAATCGCCAGGCCGACTCCAACCGGGAGGCGTCGTCGGGAGCCAGCAGACCGGCGTCCCGCGCGGCCAGGAGTGCCTGACGGGTCGACGGGGTCCGCAGCGCCGCCAGCTCATTGCCATGGCGCAGCTGGATCAACTGCACTGTCCACTCCACGTCCGACAGGCCACCCCGGCCCAGCTTGACGTGCCGGCGAGGGTCCGCACCGCGCGGCAATCGTTCGGCTTCCACCCTGGCCTTGATCCTGCGGATCTCCGACACCGCTGCCTCCCCCAGGCCACCCGGCGGGTACCGCAACGGGTCGACGAGGGCGACGAACCGCTCGGCCAGGTCCAGCGGTCCGATCAGCGGCCTGGCCCGCAGCAGGGCCTGGTGCTCCCACGGCTGCGACCACCGCTCGTAGTGCGAGGCCAGGGCGTCCATGGTTCTCACCAGCTCACCGGCGCGTCCCTCGGGTCGCAACGCCGAGTCCACGAGGATGGCCGGTTCGGCGCTGGGCCGGCGCAATGCCTGACGCGCCTCGGTCAGGACGTCACGAGCGCACTCGCTCGCCATGACGGCATCGGCGCCCGCCCGTGGCTCGTGCACGACGACCACGTCGAAGTCGCTGCCATAGCTGCTCTCCTCCCCCGCCACGCTGCCGAAACCGACGACCAGCAGGCGCGTGGGCAGCGCATCCATGGCTTCGCCGAGTGACACCCGGCCATGGCCCCGGGACGCCAGCCAGTCGCGGGCCGAGGCGCGCAGCGAGACGTCAAGCGCGACACTCACCGACGCCGCGAGTGCCTGGCCGACCCCCATCACGGTGACACCCTCGGTGACGTCGGCGATCCCGGTCCGAATGAGTTCGCGACGGTGCAAGGACCGGACCGCCCGCACCGCCTCGCCCAGGTCGACGGTCCGGTCTGCCACTGCCACCAGCTCGGTCAGCAGCCCGTCGCTCGAGGGGGGCCGCAGCCGGTCACCGCCGCCGAGCAGCACGGCCGCCTCGGGCGCTGCCGTCAGCAGGTCGGGCACCAGCCGCCCGGACGCCAGCACGGTCGCGAACCGCTCGGCGGCACCGGCGGAGTCCCGCAGCATGCCCAGGTACCAGTGCGTGTTGCCCAGCGCATCGCTGATCCGCCGGAACCCGAGCAGGCCCGCGTCGGGGTCGGCGCCGTCGGCGAAGTACCCCAGCAGCACCGGCAGCAGGGTGCGCTGGATGGCGGCGCGCCGACTCACCCCGCTGGTCAGCGCACCGAGGTGGCGAAGCGCTCCCTCGGGGTCGACGTATCCGAGCGCGCGCAGTCGGGCGCTGGCCGCCTGCGGCGTCAGCCGCACCTCCTCTGGGCTCAGCCGCGCCACCGCGGTCAGCAGCGGGCGGAAGAACAGCTTCTCGTGAAGCCGGGTCACCGACACCTGGTGCACGTGCCAGGCCTCACGCAATTGATCGGGGCCGGCCCGTGGGCCGAACGTGGCCCGGGCCAGCCGCCGCCAGGCCGCCTCGTCGGTGGGCAGCACATGGGTTCTGGCCAGGCGGTGAAGCTGCAGGCGGTGCTCCAGTACCCGAAGGAACCGGTACGCGCGATCGAGCTGTGCACCGTCCTCGCGCCCCACGTATCCGAAGGTCGTCAGCGCCTCCAGGCCCGCCAGCGTCGACGGCGCTCGTAACCGTTCGTCGGTACGACCATGCACCAACTGCAACAACTGCACAGCGAACTCGACGTCGCGCAGCCCGCCCCGACCCAGCTTGAGTTCCCGGTCGGCCTCCCGTGGCGGGATGTGGTCGACGACCCGGCGCCGCATGGCCCGCGCGGCGTCGACGAAGCCCTCCTGCTCGGCCGCAGTCCAGACGAGCGGGTCGACGGCTGCCCGCCAGGCCCCGGCGAGGTCCGGGTCGCCCGCGGCGAAGCGGGCCTTGAGCATGGCCTGGAACTCCCACGGCTTGGCCCAGCGGCGGTAGTAGGCGGTGTGGCTCGCGACTGTTCGCACCAGCGGACCGTGGCGGCCCTCGGGCCGCAGCCCCGCGTCGACCTGCCACAGGCTGCCCTCGGCCGTCGTACCGCCGCAGATCTGCTGCAACCGGGCCGCCAGCCGCTCCCCGAGAGCCAGGGCGGACGCCTCGTCCACCCCTGCCCCAGGCGCCGGTTCGGCGACATACAGCACGTCGACGTCGCTGATGTAGTTGAGCTCGCGCGCACCGGTCTTGCCCAGCGCGATCACGGCGAGCCGGACTCCCTCGGCGCCGGCGACGTCGGCCCTGGCGATGTCCAGCGCAGCCTGCAGCCCGGCATCGGCCAGGTCCGCCAGCGCCACGGCCACCTCCGGCAGCACGGCCGTCGGGTCGGGGGCCGCGAGGTCGTCGGCGGCGATCCCCAGCAGTTGGCGCCGGTAGGACGCCTTGAGGATGTCGGCGGCCGCTTCGCCGTCATGCCCGGACACCGCCGAACGCAGGTCGGTGATCCGCTGCAGCGACGGCAGCGCCAACCCGCCGGGTTCGGTGGCCAGGAGATGGTCGGGGTGACGGGCCAGGTGGTCACCCAGTGCCCGGCTGGCGCCGAGCACCCGCACCAGCCGGGCCAGCGGTTCCCCGTCGGCCACGATCAGGTCGCGGATGGGCCGGTCCCCCGCCTCGCCGAGGCGGAGCAGGCACGACAGCGCGCCATCAGGATCGGCCCCCTCGCCGAGCACGTCGAGGAGTCTGACGCCACCATCGGCGAGGGGTCCCTGCTCGCCGACCAGAGTTCGCAGCGACTCCAGACCGGCGAGGGCACGCGGGGCGTCGGCGAATCCCGCCCGTACGATCTGCGCCCGCAGGCTCGCCATCGGAGTCCCCCTCTCCTGCCTAGAGGGCCGGCAGGTACCGGCGCAGCTCGAAGGGGGTGACCTCGCGGCGGTAGTCGTCCCACTCCGCGCGCTTGTTGCGCAGGAAGAACTCGAAGACTCCCTCACCCAATGTCTCGGCGATGAGGTCGCTGCGCTCCATGATCGAGACCGCCTCGGCGAGGTTCGTGGGCAGCGGTTCGATGCCCAGCGCCCGCCGCTCGGTATCGGTCAGCGACCACACGTCGTCCTCCGCGCGAGCAGGTAGCTCCAGGCCTTCCTGCACCCCTTCCAGCCCGGCGTTGAGCATGACCGCGAAGGCGAGGTAGGGGTTGCAGGCAGCGTCCAGGGCGCGGTACTCGATCCGGGTGGACTGCCCCTTGCTGGGCTTGTACATCGGCACCCGGATCAGCGCCGAGCGGTTGTTGTGACCCCAGCACACGTAGGCGGGGGCTTCGTTCCCACCCCACAGTCGCTTGTACGAGTTCACCCACTGGTTGGTGATAGCGGTCATCTCCGGTGCCCGGCGCAGCAGTCCGGCGATGAAGGAGCGCCCGATCGGCGAGAGCTGGTAGTCCGAACCGTCGGAGCGGAACGCGTTGGTGTCACCGCTGAACAGTGAGAGGTGGGTGTGCATCCCCGAGCCCGGCAGTCCGGTCAGCGGCTTGGGCATGAACGAGGCCCGCACCCCCATGCTCAGCGCCACCTCCTTGACCACGGTGCGGAAGGTCATGATGTTGTCCGCGGTGGACAGCGCATCGGCGTAGCGCAGGTCGATCTCGTTCTGACCAGGACCCCCCTCGTGGTGGGAGAACTCCACGGAGATGCCCAGCGCCTCCAGCATCGTGATCGCGGAGCGTCGGAAGTCGTGCCCGGCACCCGCGACGACATGATCGAAGTAGCCGCCGGTGTCGACCGGGACCGGACGGCCGTCGGGGCCGTCGGCGACCTCGAAGAGGTAGAACTCGATCTCGGGGTGCGTGTAGAAGCTGAACCCTGCCTCGGCGGCCTTGGACAGCGCGCGGCGCAACACGTGCCGCGGGTCGGCGGGGGCAGGCTCGCCGTCGGGGGTCAGCAGGTCGCAGAACATCCGCGCGGTCCCGGCCCGGCCGTCGGCGTCACCGCGCCACGGCAGCACGGCGAAGGTCGACGGGTCGGGGCGCACGAGCATGTCGGATTCGATGACCCGGGCCAGGCCCTGGATCGCGGAGCCGTCGAAACCGATGCCCTCGGTGAAGGCCGCTTCCAGCTCGGCCGGCGCGACCGCAACCGATTTCAGCGCACCGAGCACGTCGGTGAACCACAGCCGCACGAAGCGGACGTCGCGTTCCTCGACGGTACGCAGGACGAATTCTTGCTGCCGATCCATGCCCGCACGGTATCCGCTGCGGGGCGGCTCGATCGCTTCACTAGCCTCGTGGCATGGCATCGCTTCGCCTGGCCCTCGCCCAGGTCAACCCGACCCTGGGTGATCTGCCCGGCAACCTGACCCTGGTCAGGCAATGGACCGGGCGGGCGGTGGCAGCCGGTGCCGACCTGGTGGCGTTCCCGGAGATGACCCTGACCGGCTACCCGGTCGAGGACATGGCCCTGCGGCGTACGTTCGTCGCCGCCTCTCGGCAGGCGGTGGACACACTGGCGGGTGAACTGGCCGACGAGGAGCTGGGACACGTCACCGTCGTCGTCGGTTATCTCGACGCCGACGTCGATGTCGCCCCGGGCACGCACCTGATCGGCCATTCGGCGGGTGCGGTGCAGAACTGCGCGGCCGTCATCGCCGGCGGACGCGTCGTGGCCCGCTACGCCAAGCGGCACCTGCCCAACTACGGCGTCTTCGACGAGTACCGGATCTTCGTGCCGGGAACCGTCCCGCTGCGGCTGCCGCTGGGCAACCGGTTCGCCGGCGGCAACGGCATCGAGATCGCCGTCTGCGAGGACATCTGGGTGGACGGTCTCATCGACCGAATCGCGGCGGACTCGCCCGACCTGCTGCTGGTCATCAACGCCAGCCCGTACGAGCGCAACAAGGACGACGTCCGGTATGAGCTGTGCGCGCGTCGGGCGGCCGAGGTCGGCGCGCCCCTGGCCTACGTGAACCTGGTCGGCGGCCAGGACGACCTGGTCTTCGACGGTGGCTCGCTGGTGGTCGCCACCGACGGCACCGTGCTGGCCCGCGCGCCGCAGTTCGTCGAGCACCTGCTGCTGGCCGACATCGAGGTCGGCTCCGGCGCCCCCAGCGCCGTCGGGCGGGTCGCCGAACCGCTGCCCGACACCGCTGAGATCTGGCACGCCCTGGTCCTCGGCCTGCGTGACTACGCGCACAAGAACGGCTTCACCACGGCGGTCCTCGGCCTTTCGGGCGGCATCGACTCGGCCGTGACGGCCGCGCTGGCCTGCGACGCACTGGGTCCCGAGCGGGTCTTCGCCGTCTCGATGCCCAGCCGGTACTCCTCGCCGCATTCGCTCTCCGACGCCGAAGAACTGACCAAGCGGACGGGTTGCCAGTACCGGGTGGTGCCGATCCAACCCCTGGTGGAGTCCTTCGTCGAGGCGCTGGGACTGACCGGTCTGGCCGAGGAGAACGTCCAGGCCCGGGTGCGCGGCGTGATCCTGATGGGGATCAGCAATTCCGACGGTCACCTGGTGCTGGCTCCCGGCAATAAGTCCGAGCTCGCCACCGGGTACTCCACGATCTACGGCGACGCCGTCGGTGGCTTCGCGCCGATCAAGGACGTGGCCAAGACGCTGGTGTGGGACCTGGCGCGCTGGCGCAATGCCGAGGCCGAGCGCCTCGGCACCACGCCGCCGATCCCGGTCGCCTCGATCGAGAAGGCACCGTCGGCCGAACTGCGGCCCGGCCAGCTCGATGCCGATTCGCTACCCGATTACGAGGTGCTCGACGCTGTCGTCGACGGGTATGTCACAGGCGACCGGGGCCGCGCCGACCTGGTTGCCGCCGGCTTCGACGGCGAGTTGGTCGACCGCGTCGTCCGGCTGGTCGATCGCGCGGAGTGGAAGCGACGGCAATACCCGATCGGCACGAAGATCACCAGGAAGGCGTTCGGCCGTGACCGTCGGCTGCCGGTCACCAATCAGTGGCGCGAGCACCCGGTGGAACCCATGGGCGCGGATGCCTCCCAGCCGGTGACTAACGTGACGCCGTGAGCGCTTCGGAACCCTACGGTCCCTCCCCCACCGTCGTCCGGCTGCCGCATCTGGCCCGGTGGAAGGCCGAAGGCAAGCGGTGGGCAATGCTCACGGCATATGACGTCAATGCCGCCCAGGTGTTCGAGGAGGTGGGTATCCCGGCACTGCTGGTCGGAGATTCCGCCGCCAACACCGTCTTCGGCTACCGCACTTCGCTGCGGATCACCCTGGAGGAGATGCTGCCCCTGGTCTCGGCGGTCTCCCGCGCGGTGACGCGCCCGCTGATCGTCGCCGACCTGCCGTTCGGATCCTACGAGGCGTCCATCGAGCACGCGGTGACCTCCTCGGTCCGGCTGATGCGCGACGGTGGCGCCCAGGCGGTCAAGCTCGAGGGCGGGGTGCGGATGGCCGCCACGATCCGGCGACTGGTCGAGGCCGGCATTCCCGTGATGGGACACGTCGGGTTCACCCCGCAGAGTGAGCACCAGACGGGCGGATACCGCGTGGCCGGACGCGGGGACGCGGGGGAGGCGGTACTCGCCGACGCCCGGGCTGTTGCCGAGGCGGGCGCGTTCGCCGTGGTGCTGGAGATGGTGCCGGCCCCGGTCGCCGCGAAGATCACGGCCGAGCTGGCCATTGCGACCGTCGGCATCGGCGCCGGGCCGGACTGTGACGCGCAGGTGCTGGTCTGGCAGGACATGGCGGGGCTGTCCAGCGGACGGACCTTCACCTTCGTCAAGCGCTACGGGGACCTGCGCACCCAGCTCGCCCAGGCGGCTCGCGCCTTCGCGGCCGAGGTGGCGGCCGGGGACTTCCCTGACGAGGCTCACAGCTTCAGCTCCTGAGTGCGGTCACGGGACTACCGTGAGCAACATGAGGACCAGCTATGCGCTAGTCGCACTGATGGCGGCGCTCGCCGTCTCCGGTTGCGGCGGTGACGATCCAGCGCCCGCCCAGTCCTCGGCCACGTCATTGCAGTCGGCGTCGACCAGCACCGCGGCGGCCACCGGCACAGCCGGCGCCACCACCACCACGCCGCCCAATTCGGCCGGCTCGGCCACGCCTTTCCCGGCGAACACCAGCCAGGACACCGAGACCGCGGCCGACGGCCAGGCGCTGTTCACCGACGTCCGGATCAGCCGGCAGGACGGTTTCGATCAGGTGGTGTGGGAGTTCGCCGGCCCCGGCCTGCCAGGCTGGACCGCCGCCTACACCGACGACCCGAGCCGGCAGGGCAGTGGCGATCCGGTCGACCTGCCTGGCGAGGCGACGCTGGCCGTGGTGATCGACGGTGTCGGCATCCCGGGTGACGTCGAGGTACCCGCCGAGACGGTGCCGTACGACGGGCCGATGCAGCTGTCCTCGGCCGACACCGAGCTGATCACCGAGGTCATCGCCGGTGGCGCCTTCGAGGGGTACCAGGACGCCTTCGTGGGCGTCACCGATCAGGTGCCGTTTCGGATCTACCGTTTGGAATCTCCAACCCGGGTCGTCCTGGAAGTCCGCAGCTGATCACTCAGGATCGCTGCAACGTGATCCGGGGGCCGGCGCTCCCGCTCGACTGCAAATAGCGCGCCCGCATCGAGAAGCGTCGTCACGGCGGCGTTCGTTTGTGCGGATCGAGTCGACGGCTCGGTCACCACCGGAGCCTCGATGGAGGCCGAGGTCCGCTTTCGTGGCGGCAGTACGTTCATCCTACGAACCGGTGCACTGCAGCTGCCACACTCAGCGGGCTGTGGACGGCCGGATATTGTCACCTCCATGGCCTACCCAGCCCTCACCGACGGACTCGTCGGCTACGCCACGATGCTCGAGCAGTTTCACCCCACTGAGGCGGTCGACCTCACCGTCCTGGCAGAGCGGCACGGCTTCGTGGGCGCGATGGTGGCCGACCACTTCGCGCCGTGGGTGCCGCAGCAGGGCCAGGCAGCCTTCGTCTGGAATGTGCTGGCGGCCCTCGGCGAGCGGACCACCTCCGACATCGGGCCGGGCGTGACCTGCCCCAGCTTCCGGTTCCACCCGGCGATCGTCGCGCAGGCCTCGGCCAGCCTCGAAGCGATGTACCCGGGCCGGCACTGGCTCGGGCTGGGATCGGGCGAGGCGCTGAACGAGCACGTCGTCGCCGGGTACTGGCCGGAGGGGCCGCAACGCGTCTCGATGCTGTTCGAGGCGGTGCAACTGATCCGGGCGCTGTTCGACGCGAGCATCGCCGGCAAGGACACCAAGTGGTCGGGTGAGTACTTCCGGATGGAATCGACCCGGTTGTGGACCATGCCTGCCGCAGCCCCGCCGATCTACGTCGCGACGGCGGGCCCGGTCAGCTCGAAGAAGACCGGGCAGTTCTGTGACGGCCTGATCACGGTTGGCGCCCCGCTCGACAAGATCGACATGATCATCGGAAAGTTCGCCGAGGGGGCCCGAGCGGCTGGGAAGGACCCGGACGCCATGCCCAAGGTGCTGCAGTTGCACTTGTCGTGGGCCGCGACCGACGAGGAGGCCCTGGTCAATGCCATGACGGAGTGGCCCAACGGCGGCATGAAGTTCCCCAAGGCCGACATCCGCTCGCCGCAGGACTTCGCCGCCATGGCCAAGTTGGTCCGCCCGGAGGACTTTGAGGGCCGTATTATCATCTCCGCCGATCCGGATATCCATCGCGCCTACATCCAGCGCTTCTACGACGCGGGCATCGACAAGATCTACCTGCACAACGTAGGCCGGAACCAGGCTGAGTTCCTCGACGTGTTCGGTCGTGAGGTGCTGCCGGCGCTGCACCATTGACTTTCCACGCAGTCCATGTAGTACCACATGCGCACCGAGGGGAGACAACGATGAGCCCGACGGAGTTCTACTACAACGTCAGCACCGGCGAGATCGAGGAGGGCCGGCAGGGACCCTGGGGCGACCTGATGGGTCCCTACCCGACCCGAGAGGCCGCGGTCGCCGCGCTGGAGACCGCGGCCGAGCGCAACGAAGAGGCCGACGAGCTCGACCGGCGTTGGAACGACTGAGACCGCCTCCGGATCCAGCGCCCACCGGCACCTAGAATGAGCCGGTGCTGACCATCGCCCGCCAGGGCCCGCTCCTACCCGGGGTCGTGAGCCCGCAGCGCAGCGTCCCTGCCGCCATCCGGCGACCCGACTACGTCACCGCCAGACGCAAGGTGCCCTACACCGGCGGTCATGTGCTGAAGTCGGCGATGATCCATTCGACTCGGCAGGCGTCGGACCTTGCCGCCCGTGCGTTGCAGCAGGTCGGCTCGGCGGTTGCGCCTGGAGTCACGACCGATGATCTGGACCGGGTCGGGCACGAGTTCCTCGTCGAACACGGTGCCTACCCCTCGACGCTGGGCTACCCCGGCACGGTCATGGCGTTTCCGAAGTCGCTGTGCACCAGCGTCAACGAGGTCATCTGCCACGGCATCCCGGACTCGACGGTGCTGACCGACGGGGACATCGTCAACGTCGACATCACCGCGTACCTGGAGACCGACGGCGTGGCTGCTCACGGTGACACGAACGCAACCTTCCTGGTCGGTGACGTGGCCGAGGAGGTCCGGCTGCTCGTCGAGCGCACCCACGAGGCGATGATGCGAGGGATCAAGGCCATCGCCCCGGGCCGCCAGGTCAACGTCATCGGGCGCGCCATCGAGAAGTACGCCGCTCGGTTCGGGTATGGCGACGTCCGGGACTTCTGTGGCCACGGTGTCGGGCCCGCCTTCCACACCGGCCTGGTCATCCCCCACTACGACTCCCCCGATCACCACACCGTCATCGAACCCGGCATGGTGTTCACCGTCGAGCCGATGCTGACCCTCGGCGACTACACGCACGACATGTGGGACGACGGCTGGACCGCCGTCACGGTCGATCGCAGCTGGACCGCACAGTGGGAGCACACCGTCCTCGTCACCGAGACGGGCGCCGAGATCCTCACGATGGCGCCCGAGACCATCGGCGCTAGCTGATCAGGCCTGCCTGCCGTACCTGGTCCAGCCAGGCGCGGTACTCCACGAGCATCAGGTCGAACAGCGCGGGGTCAGGCAGGGACGCCAACTCACCCACTGCCTGGTAGTCCGCGTTGTCGATGAGGCGGCCCGTGAGATCGTCGAGCTTCTGCAGAAAGGGAATCTCCTCCGCGCCGATGCTGATGAACTTCCAGAAGATGGGGTGTTCGGCGGCTTCCCGCAATGCCACCTCGGCCGCGCTGCGGCTCGTCGGCGCACCGTCGGTGAGAAACACGACGTAAACCGGCAGCGCCGTCGGCTGGGGATCGCCCGACATGCCGAAGTGGGCGCGGACGGCGGCGATCGCCTCGGCGTAGTTGGTCCTCCCCAAGCGATGGCCGTCCCGGAACCGTTCGATCGCCCCCTCGCGACGGCCGACCCCGACCTCACCCCCATACCAGGCTTCGGTACCGAAGAAGAAGACGTCGATGTTCCCGTCGTCATCGAGCTGCGTCGAGAGCGCAAGGACGCGGTCGGCCAGCGCCTGCATGTGTCCCTCGGCGTAGGCGGCCCGCATCGACCCCGAATGGTCCAGGCACAACGCTACCCGTGCGGCCTGCCCGTCGACCCCGTGCTTGCTCAGACTGAACTGCGCCTTGCGTGCCAGCCTTGCGATGTCGGGGTCTGCTTCGTGAAGCTTCTCGAACGAGATCGGCACCGGCCCTCCTTGGCCTCGTGGTGGTGCGGACGAGCCGGCCTGTAAGCCGGATCCTGTGCCCGCCGGTCTCCCGGCGGCGGCGACCATCCATCTACGGACGCCGTTGCCGACGCCCTCCAGCGGTCTACCCGGATGCTCGGGCGGGCCACCCTCGAACGCATCCTGTCTGACCTTGCTCCCAGTGGGGTTTACCGAGCCGTGCCGGTCACCCGGCACGCTGGTGGTCTCTTACACCACCGTTTCACCCTTACCGGCCCCGTTGCCGAGCCCGGCGGTCTGTTCTCTGTGGCACTGTCCCGCGGGTCACCCCGGGTGGGTGTTACCCACCACCGTGCCCTGTGGAGTCCGGACTTTCCTCGGCAGGCCCGAAGCCTGACGCGGCCGCCCGGCCGGCTCGTCCGGGGTTGATGGTATGCCCTGCGTGTGATCGCGGGGGCCGAATGGAGCTTCCCTCATCGGGTCAGGCGGAGGCGCTGCGCACAAGGATCCGGCCGCACTCCTCGCACCGCACGACCGCGTCCGGCGCGGCGGCCCGGGCGGTGGCCAAGTCCGAGGGCGGTAGGTCCAGGTGGCAGCCCTCGCAGCGGGCTCCGTGGAGCTTGGCCGCCCCCACTCCGTCGCGCGCCGCGCGGATCTTGTCATAGAGGGCCAGCAGCGTCGGGACCAGCGCTCTTGCCAGCTGCTCCCGAGACCCGCGCGCCTCCCGGTACTGCGCACCGAGCGCCGCGATGGCGGCGTCACGGCGGGCACTGACATCGGCGAGAGCCTGTCTCGCCGCATCGAGCTGCTCGGTCGCCCTGGCCAGCATCGCGACATCCGCTTCACGCCGTTCCAGGATCTCCAGCTCGATGTCTTCGAGGTCGCTCTGTCGTTTGGCCAGGGAATCGAGCTCGTGCTGTAGCCCCAGCAGGTCCTTGGCATGGCCGGTGCCCGCCTGCAGCCGGGCATGGTCACGATCGGCCCGGGCCCGCACGGTCGCCACGTCGTTCTCCGCCCGCGCCACCTCGCGGTCGAGGTCGCCGACCCGGGTCTGCAGCACCACCACGTCGCTGCTCAGTCCGCGGACCCGGGCCTCCAGAGCAGTGGCCTCGGCGGCCTCGGGCAACCTCGCGCGGCGGTGCTCCAGCTGGGCGAGTCTGGAGTCAAGCGCCTGCACCTCGAGCAGTCGCGCCTGGTCGGCCGGCGCTGCCGTGGTCACAGCCTCGCCGTCCACGGGTCGGTACTGGTCGCCGAGACCCGGGCGTCGACGACCTGGCCATAGCCGTCCAGGCCGGACAGCAGGCGTTCCCTCGCACCCAGCAGCCACGGCCACTCACTCGCCCAGTGAGCGACGTCGATCAGCCACGGCCGCCCGGTTTCAAGTGACTCTCCGGCGGCGTGATGGCGCAGGTCGGAGGTGACGAAGACATCGGCCTCCGCCGCACGGGCGGCATCCAGCAGCGAGTCGCCCGCCCCGCCGCAGACCGCCACACGATGGACGACAGCGTCCATCGGCCCCGCGATCCGCACCCCCGACATCGTACGGGGCAGCGCGCGGGCCACCTGTTCGGCGAAGGCCCGCAGCAGGGTCGGGGCCCGCAGTGTGCCGATCCGCCCGAAGCCCGTAGCTGAGGCGTCCTCGGCGCCCCCGCGGCTCGCCATGACCTCCGACGCAGGACTCGGCACAGGTTCCAGCGGCGCGAGATCGGTCAGCCCCAGCACCCGCGCGAGCGCGTCACTCACCCCAGGTGTCGCCGTGTCAGCGTTGGTGTGGGCGCTGAAGAGTGCGCACTTGGCCCGCATCAACCGGTGCAGCAACCGCCCCTTGGGGGTGTCGGTGCCGACGCCGTGCACCGGCCGAAGGAACAGCGGGTGGTGGACCAGTAGCAGGTCGGCCCGGGCATCGAGCGCCTCCTCGACGACCACGTCCGTGACGTCCACCGCGAGCAACACGGTCGACACGTCCTGATCCAGATCGCCGCAGACCAACCCGACCGCGTCCCATGGCGCTGCGAGCGACCGCGGGTACACGCTGTCGAGCACGGTGATGATCTCGCGCAGACTCGGCGCCCGCCACTGTGGTGCGCCGACCGCCGCCTTGACGTCCACGTGCTCGACGTCGCGAACGGCCCCGTGGTGTTGCGTCATCCGGCGAGACTAACCCGCTCCTGGCCTGGGGCAGCGGCACTCCCCCCACTCGACGGAACGGCCCTTCCTCTTGCTTCTCAGACTCTTGCGAGCCCTGCCTAGGCTTGTCACATGTCTCGCGTCCTCGTCACCGGTATGTCGGCGCTGGGAAATCGACGCTCCTCGGCGAGCTCGCCCGGCGCGGGCATCGCACCGTAGACACGGATGACGACGGCTGGGAGCCGGAGGGGGCCGTCTGGGACGAGGGGCGGATGGGTGAGCTTCTCGCGCATCACGATGACGTGGTGATCTCGGGGACCGTGGAGAACCAAGGCTGCTTCTATGACCGTTTCGAGCACGTCGTTTTGCTGAGCGCGCCGGTCGAGGTGCTGATCGAGCGCGTCGCCACCCGATCGAACAACCCCTACGGTCGCTCAGTGCAGGAACAGGCCGAGATGCGCCACTACGTCCTGACGGTCGAGCCTTTGCTGCGACGTGGGGCAAGCCTCGCGCTCGACAGCCGCCGCCCGATCGCCGAGTTGGCCGACGACATCGAAGAGCTGTTGTGAGGCGCCCGGTGCTTACTGTGGCCTGAACACCTATCTAAAATTCTGGCCATGGAAACCACGTCGTTGGCGGACGCCAAGAACCGCCTGAGCGAGCTCGTCAGCGCGGTCCAGGGCACCTGGGAACGGGTCACCATCACCAAGAACGGCCGGCCCGCAGCGGTGCTCATCTCACCGGACGACTTGGAAAGCCTCATAGAGACCCTCTCGGTGCTCTCCGACCCGGAGGCGATGGCGGCGATCCGAGACGTGGAGGCCGGCGTCGCCGTCATGACGACCGGGGAGGAGATGGCTGCGATCATGACTCAGCGGCTCGGCCGAGGCGCTGAGTGAGGTACCGCCTCCGAGTGGCACCAGCCGCTCGACGAGCGCTGGCTGAGACATTGCCCGAGGCGGTGGCGGCCGCCGTCTGGAAGTTCGTCAACGGCGCCATGCTGGACAACCCCCAACGGGTGGGCAAGACGCTCCGTCTCGACCTGGACGGGTACCACTCCGCCCGACGAGGCCAGTACCGTGTCATCTACCGAATTCCCCACGAAGTGTCGTGGTGGAGGTGGTGAAGATCTCGCACCGTGGCGACGCCTACGGCTGAGTGACCCGCATCGAGGCGAACGCGGCGCTCTCGTCCGTGGTCATCGAGACACTGATCGTGGGCCCGGCCGGGTTCGAACCGGCGACACCCGCGGTGTAAACGCGGTGCTCTGACCAGCTGAGCTACAGGCCCCAACTCTAAGAGTAGCGGCGCCCACAGCGCGGCCAGCGCCGAACGCGGCCGCCACATCCCGCTTGGCGCCTTCGTTCGTTCTCATCGAACCAAGATTCCCCAGGGTTGTGTCTGAAATGATCGCAAAGCCTTCTCGACTGACTGTCGCCGCGTTCGTTGCACTCGCGCTTGCCACCGCGAGCACTGTTGCCCCGTCCGTTCATGTGCCACCGGCTGCGGCCCGCCACGAGATTGTCCCGGTCTTCGTGGAACTTGAGGTGGCGGTCCCCCGCCTGATGCCTGCCTCGCGGTAGGTGTTGGGCGACCGCCAAGTCGACCCGACCAGAACAAGGGGACCGCCATGAAGACCGTACCGAGGAACGTCCAGGTCGTTGCGCACGACGAGCTGCCAGATCTGGGGGATCTGCCTGAGGCGCTGAGCGTGGCGCTGGCCGGCATTGTCGGCGTCGCGAAGGAAGGGCTGCTCGCGTTGAGCGTCGCGACGGGCCTGTCGGTGATGCACGCGATGTTCGAGGCCGAGGTCACCGCCGTGGCCGGGCCCAAGGGCAAGCACGACCCGGCCCGGACGGCGGTGCGGCACGGCGCCGGGAAGGGCTCGGTCACCCTGGGGGGTCGTCGGGTCCCGGTCACCCGGCCGCGGGCCCGGACGTTGGAGGGTCACGAGGTGCCGCTTGCCTCCTACGGGCACTTCGCTGCCGATGATGTGCTGCAGCAGGTCGTTCTGGAGAGGATGCTCGCCGGGGTCGCGACCCGCCGGCACGCCCGGATCGCCGAACCGGTCGGTAAGGCCGTCAGCGCCGGTGCCCGTTCGACGGGCAGGTCGGCGGTGTCGCGGCAGTTCGTGAAGCAGACCGAGACCGCGCTGGCCGAGCTGCTCGCTCGCGATCTGTCCGGCAAGGACATCAAGGTCCTCATGCTCGACGGGGAGCACCTGGCCGACACCTGCGTCATCGTCGCCCTGGCGATCACAGCCGACGGGCAGAAGTTCCCGGTCGGGCTGTGGGACGGCGCGAGCGAGAACAAGACCGTCGTGACAGCCATGCTCGCCGACCTCGTCAGTCGGGGCTTGTCCGCCGACGACGGGCTGCTGGTCGTGATGGACGGCGCGAAGGCCCTCGCCGCGGCCGTGAACGAGGTCTTCGGCTCCAAAGCGGCCGTGCAGAGATGCACCCTGCACAAGCGCAGGAACGTCGCGGACCACCTGCCCGACAAGGAGAAGGCGTGGGTCGACGCGAAGCTCGTGAAGACCTTCAACCACCCCGACCCCGAGGCCGGGCTGAAGAACGCGCGGCACCTCGCGGGGCTGCTCGACAAGACCTACCCCGGCGCCGCCAACAGCCTGCGCGAA
>ENA-ORBV01004723-ORBV01004723.1-microbial-mat-metagenome-genome-assembly--contig:-NODE-4723-length-25840-cov-4.562046_pt1 | contig 25840 bp, 23 predicted proteins | sample MGYA00237777_ERZ505514 | MGnify/ENA primary metagenome ERZ505514 (study PRJEB26160, sample SAMN06269048) | microbial mat metagenome | isolation source: Oligotrophic lake microbial mat | place... | reverse complement strand
AATGATACGGCGACCACCGAGATCTACACCTCTCTATTCGTCGGCAGCGTCAGATGTGTATAAGAGACAGGAAGATCATGATGTACATGATGCCGGCGCTGATGCTCTTCATCTTCCTCAACATGGCGTCGGGGCTCAACCTCTACTACCTGGTGCAGAACCTGGCGTCGCTGCCGCAGCAGTGGCTGATTGCGCACGAGCGAGGGAAGGCGGCAACGCCGGTGGTGCGCGGGTAGCGGGGGAGGGCAATGGCGGCAACAGCGACGGCAACAGCGACGGCAACAGCGACGGCAACAGCGACGGCAACAGCGACGGCAACAGCGACTGACTATCACGGATAGCAACAGATCAACAACTCTGATATTCGGGGATACAACGAACCACAAAAGACTTGATGTTGTTGTATCCGTGTAGATCCAGGCTGCTTCCGTTTTTATCCGTGATAGTCAGTTGCTTTTTGTTGTTTGTTGCTCGTTCCATGTAGCAGTAGTCCCCTGCGGCTCTGTGAGACACCTCGTCACCGACGACCGACATGATCCCGCATTCGTCGACTGACGCGCTGCCGGCTTTGCCGCGCAGCGCGTCGCTGCTTGCGGGCGGCGATGAGACGATCGTCGCGATTGCGACGGCGGCGGGGCGCGGTGCGCTGGCCGTGCTTCGTGTGAGTGGCGCGCAGTCGCGCGCGGTCGCGACGGCCGTTGGTATTGGCGAGCTCACGCCGCGCGTCGCGCGTCGAGTGGCGTTGAGGCATCCGATCGATGGCGTGCCGATTGACGATGCGATGGCGACGTGGTTTGCGGCACCGCACTCGTACACCGGCGAGGACGTGCTGGAGCTCGCCACGCACGGCGGGCGCGTGGTGCCCGCCTCGGTGTTGGCGGCCTGCGTCGCGGCCGGCGCGCGGCCTGCGTTGCCCGGTGAGTTCACTCGACGGGCGGTGCTCAACGGCCGCATGGACCTGCTGCAGGCGGAAGCGGTCGCCGACCTTATCGATTCGCGCACATTGGCGATGCAACAGCAGGCGTTGGCGCAGCTGGATGGCGGGCTGTCGCGACGGTTCGCGGCGTTGCGTGACGATGTGCTGCAGCTCGAAGCATTGCTTGCGTACGACATCGATTTTCCGGACGAAGACGATGGACCGATCGCGCCGGCGCGCATCGTGGACGCCGCCAGGACGCTGCTGCGCGCGCTTGACGTACTGCTCGAGACGGCGCCGCGTGCGGCATTGTTGCGCGATGGCGCGTTGGTGGTGATTGCCGGACCGCCGAACGCCGGCAAGTCTTCGCTGTTCAACGCGTTGCTGGGCGAATCGCGCGCCCTGGTCACGCCGATCGCGGGTACCACGCGTGATGCCATTGAAGCGGTGCTCGATCGACGGCCAGTACCGATCCGCTTCGTGGATACGGCCGGGCTACGCGAGACCAGCGAGCTGATCGAGCAACTAGGCATTGAAGTCAGCGAGCGCTACGTGGGCAGTGCGCGCGTGGTGCTTGCGTGTGGCGAGCGTGACGACGACGTGCGCGCGACGGTGGAGGCGGTTCGCACCATGACGCAGGCGGCAGTCGTACGTGTGCGGACAAAGTCGGACATTGCCGACTCTGCTGCTGTCCTCGCCGGCATCAGTGCCGATGGCGATGACGTTCAACGCGTCAGCGCCGAGACCGGAGAGGGCTTGGCCGCGCTGCTTCGACGCATCGACGACGAACTTGCGCGCGCAGGCCAGGGGTCGTCGAACGCATCGACTTCGGCATCGATGAACAGCTCAACCCCCGACGTGATGATCACGCGCGAACGTCATCGACTTGGCGTGGCGACCGCGCACGCAGAGATCGCGCAATTTCTCGAGCTGTGGTCGCTGGGCGAGCTGCCGGCCACTGTGGCGGCGGTGCATCTGCAATCGGCGCGCGACGCGCTGCAGGGCGTGACCGGCGCGATAGGTACGGAGGATGTACTGGATCGCGTGTTCCGCGACTTCTGTATCGGGAAGTGACAGCGGCATGGCAGACGAGAACAACAACAACAGAAGCAACAGCGACTGACTATCACGGATAGAAACGGGTGGACCCGGGATTTCCACGGATACCACAAGAGCTGTTTTTTGTGGTTCGCTGTATCCCCGAAAATCCTCGCCGTTGATCTGTTTGTATCCGTGATAGTCAGTCGCTGTTGCTCTTGTTGTTACGGTTGATCGCTGCGACTCGGCTACCCGACGATCGTCAGTCGCGGTGCGTCCATGGGAAGCGGCAGCGACGCCATGGCGATTTCGATGGCGCTGGCCCGTACGGCCCAGGCGATGCCGCGTGCGTCGATGGCGGATTGCACCATGCGCGCGCCAAGGAAGTAGCCGGCGCGTTCGGGCATGACGACGCGATCGAGGGTGCGCGCGTCGTCGCTCATGCCGCCGGAGAGATACCGGAGCCGAAGTCCGAGGCCGGCGCGATCGAGGTCACGATTGGCTGCGCGTTGCAGCAGCGGCTCGAGTTCGCGGATGCGTGCGTACTGCTTGCGGGCGAATCCGAAATACTCCCAGGCGGCGTGCCCCTGGCTGATGACGCGCGAGACGTGGACGGCGAGTCCTTCGTTCACCAGGAGTTCGCGCAGCGACGCGTGACGTCCCGTTTCCCAATACGAGTAGTAGCCGTCCGCGTCGTCGATCAGCGCACGCATGTCACTGCGGCTGGAAGGCGACGTGTAGCGCACGACGTGCGTGAGCTCGTGTGCGAGCCAGAGCGGAATGAGTTCCGGATCGAGTCCGAGTCCCTGCGTCTCGGTGTTGGCGACGCCGGTGAAGTGCTCGAGGCAGATGAACGCGACACCACGTCCGCCGATCACCAGTTCGCCCGCGTTGGCCGCGCCGACGCCGACCATGAGCACGACGTCGCACGGGACGTCTGTTTCGAGCAGCGCCTGCACCTTGCGTTCGGCCAGTGCGGCGAGTGCAACGACATCGGTGCGTGCGAGCAGCGCGTACAAGTCGTCGCGATTGGCGGCAACTGTGGCGCGGATCACTTCGTCGAAATGTGGCCCTGATGGCTCGAGGACATAGTTGTCCCAGTAGGCGGCGAGCAGCGCGCGATGGCGCTCGAAGTACTCGCGATATGCCGCGTCGCGGTCAGCGGCTTCGAGAACGGCGAGAAAATCGGGAAGGAGATTGATCAACATCAACGACCCTGACGCGGGAAGCCGGCGCGATCATGCTCGCCGAACAAGACGCGGGAACATAGCCCGCGCACGCGGGACGAACAAGCCACGCCGGAGGCCGGCGACCGCGCGATTCACTGCGCGATCCTCGCTGGCGGTTCAACTCTGCGCGGGGAGGTGTCGAGACTTCAGATTCGACCCCGCCTGAGACAACCCCATGACGACACTGAACCATATCGAACTGACCTGCCCCGTCTGCGAGAATGCTTTTCGTTCTCAGACGGTGGTGGCGACCAACGCATTCGGCGGCAAGCGCACGGATTTTCACGAGCGTGCCGCCGGGATGCAGCCGCTGCCGTACTTCGTGCACATGTGCACGCATTGCGGCTATGCGGGCGTCGAGCGGGACTTCGGGGACGAAGTCGACCTCGGCGATCGGATTCGCGATCGAGTGTGGAGCGAGTTGGCGACGGCGTTGTTGCGCGAGCTTCCGTCGGGGTCGCTCAAATACGATCACGCCGCGAAAGTCGCGGAATGGCAAGGGAACGAGCCGCGGTATCTGGCCGATCTCTACCTGCGTGCGGCATGGTGCTGTGTGGACGAACGCGACACGGAAGCGGAACGCTACTTCCGTCGCAAGGCGGCGGCGCGCTTTGCCGAATCGCTCGAAGCATTCGATGGTGTCGCCACCGAAGAGCGCGCGGTCATCACCTATCTGATCGGGGAACTCTGGCGACGCATCGGTGACGACGCGCGCGCGCGCGAGTGGTTCGATAAAGTGCCGGACGAAGTCACCGAGCCGGCGGCGCAGGCGTGGGTGCTCGAAGTGGCGCAACAACAGCGCAAGTCGCCGCGCGAGTGGTTCGTCTGATCTGCATCCCGCGTGACGCTGACCAACCATAGGATCGCGCGACCTCCCGTCGCGCGATTCGGGCGTTCAGCGCGTCCCGAACAGGCGGTCGCCGGCATCGCCGAGTCCGGGCAGGATGTAGCCTTGTGCGTTGAGCTCGCGGTCGAGGCAGGCCGCGAGGATTGGGACATCCGGATGCTCGCGCGTCAGCCGTTTCACTCCTTCGGGTGCGGCGACCAGGCAGAGAAAGCGAATGCGGGTGGCGCCGGCGCGCTTGAGTGAGTGCACTGCGGCGGCTGCACTGCCGCCCGTTGCCAGCATCGGATCGAGCAACAGGAAATCGCGCTCGCTCACATCGCCCGGCACCTTGAAGTAGTAGTCCACCGGCTCGAGCGTGTCGTGATCGCGATACAGACCGATGTGGCCGACGCGAGCCGACGGCATGAGACGCAGGATGCCCTCCACCATGCCAAGGCCGGCGCGCAGGATCGGGACGAGCGTCAATTTCTTGCCGCGCACCGCCCAGCCCACGGTGTGTTCGAGTGGCGTGTCCACCGGCGCCGGATCGAGTGCCAGGTCCCTCGTCGCTTCATAGGCCATCAGCATCGCGATCTCGTCCACCAACTCCTTGAACTGCTTGGTCGGTGTGCGACGATCGCGCAGCAGCGTCAGCTTGTGGCGCACCAGGGGATGGTCCACGACCGTGAGCATGGACAGCGGAGCCAGTTCGTCAGACATCGGTGTGCAGATCGAGGGGAGGATCGCCAGACCGCTCGCATGAGAGAGTGCACGCCGTCGCGTGGAGTCCATCAGCCGCGTGCAGCAACGGTAGCGTGGCGCCCGTGGCACACGCTACCTTCGCCGGCATGAAGGAATATCAGGCGGTGATCATCCGGCTCACGCGTCACGTCCGCGAAGACGAGGACGCCCTCACGGACTTGCTCAACGAGCGCAGCCGCATGGGGTGGACGCCGGGGCGACTGGCGCAGGACGGCCAGCGCATGACGATCATCTTCGAGCGCGAACTGCCGCCCACCGAGTAGCGGACGATGTCCCGCGATGACGCGCGGGCGCTGGCGTGCATCACGGCACACGGCCGCACAGGGATCGCCTTTCAGGCGCTGGGCCGCGGTCTCGCGCACTGGTTCGACGCGCCGGGAAATCGGTCGGGAGATCTGCGCGGAGGTTCTCATGGCGATTCGCGCGGTCTGGTGGCGTATTTCGATACCGGCAGCGCGTGGATCGCCGCCGGCGAGCCGATCGCGTCACGCGAGGACAGCATTCCGGTGGCGGAAGCGTTCGTGAAGGCGGCGCGTGCGCAGGGTCGCCGTGTCGCCTTCTTCGCCACCGAAGGAGTTCTCGCCGCCTCGCCACGATTGCGTCGCGTGAGCATCGGCGAACAGCCGGTGTGGGACCCGTCGCGCTGGGCGAGCGATCTGCGTCAGCATCGCTCCATGCGCGAACAATTGCGTCGTGCGAGAGCGAAGGGTGTTCTGGTGCGGGAGATCGAAGCGGGCGGGTCCTCGCTACGCGCGCCAATCGAGACGCTGATCGAGCGCTGGCGTGCGTCGCGCTCGATGCCGGTGATGCGATTTCTCGTGGACCTGGCGCCGTTCGAGCACAGCGCCGAGCGGCGATTGTTCGTGGCGGAACGCCATGGTACTGTGCAGGGCATGCTGTCACTGTCGCCGGTGCCCGCACGCGGCGGCTGGCTGTTCGAACATCTGCTGCGCGATCCCGGCGCACCGAACGGCACCGCCGAACTGCTCGTGGACTGCGCGATGCGGGCGCTCGATGCCGACGGCGTACGCTGGGTGACGCTCGGCCTCGCACCGCTCTCCGGGCGCGTCAATGCATGGCTCGACCTTGCGCGTCGTGTCTCGCGTCCGTTCTTCAACTTTGCGGGACTCTCGTCTTTCAAACGCAAGCTGCGACCGCACGCGTGGGAACCGATGTACATGGCGTTCCCGCGCGAACAGCACGCGGCGATGGCGATGCTCGAGGCGCTGCGCGCATTCGCGGGGGGATCAGTGGTGTGGTTTGGCGTGCGCACGGTGCTGCGTGGTCCGCCGCCGCTGCTTCGTGCCCTCGCCTGGTTGCTGGTCCCGTGGACACTGCTGCTGGCCCTGGTGCCAACGCATCCATGGTTTCCCTCGCGCGGTGTGCAGGCCGCCTGGGTGGTATTCGATGGGCTGCTGCTGTGGGCGTTGTTCCGGCAGCAGCGCCTCCGCAGCGATTGGCTGGCGGCGCGGAGCGCGGTCGCGATCGCCACCGCGGTTTCCGTTGACGCTGTGCTCACGTTGACGCAGGCCGTCTGGTGGAACGCCATGCACATGAATGGCGCGCTCGAGACGGTGGCCGTGGTGATCGCCTGCGCCGGGCCGGCCATCGCGGCGCCAGTGCTTTGGGGGGCCGTGCGCCGACTGCAGCATCTGGCGGGCGTGAGAGTGCCGCAGCGGTAGGTCCGGATTGGGACGGCGTGCTCGTGCGAGCGCGGGGCCGGTTCGCCCGAGTTAGGTTGGGGACATGAAACGGATCTGTGTGTACTGCGCCTCCAACGATGGTGCGCGTCCGGAGTATCTCGAATCGGCGCGTGCGCTGGGTCGATTGATCGCGGAACGTGGAATCATGCTCGTCTATGGCGGTGGAAAGACCGGGTTGATGGGTGCGCTGGCTGACGCCGCGATGGCGGGAGGCGGCGAAGTGGTTGGCGTGATGCCGCATGCGCTCGTGGAGCGCGAAGTGGCGCATCACGGGCTCACGGCCTTGCGCGTGGTGGACTCCATGCACGAACGCAAGGCGATGCTCGCCGAACTGGCGGACGCCTTCGTGGCGCTGCCCGGCGGACTGGGCACGCTGGAGGAGCTGTTCGAGACGTGGACCTGGGCGCAACTGGGTGTGCATCGGAAGCCGGTGGCGCTGCTGAACGTGCTCGAGTACTGGTCGCCGCTCGTGTCATTGATGGCGCACGTCGAATCGGAGGGGTTTCTGCGAGGTACGCCGCAGGAATGGCTGGTGGTGGATGCAGATCCGGCCTCGATGCTCGACCGGTTGGCGACGTTCGAGCCACCCGCGGTGCGTCGCTGGCTGCGGCTCGGCGACACCTGAGCGCGGAGAGGCGCCTCGTGGCTGAGCGTTTCCTGCGGAGCGTGCGGTGATCCGCGGCAATCCACTCGACCTGCTGGGGTTGCGCGACCGCGCGGAGCAACGCGGCGGACCCGTCGTCCCCGCGCTGGCCGTGATCGCCATGCTGAGCAGCGTGCCGACGCTCTTCTCATGGGCGCTCGGCATCCCGTCGCTTGGTCAGCCGTTGCGCGTGTTTCCGGTCTCGCGCCCGCTCGGTCTTGTTCTCATTTGGATCGCCGCGCTGTGCCTGATTGCGATCTGGCGTGCGCGACGTCGCGTGGCGCAGCAGCTGTCGGTCGTACTGACACTGGCGAGTGTGATCGGCGCGGCGGTCGGCGTGTTCTTTGTAGATCTGCCGATCGGGATCGCGTTCGCCGTTGCCGGCATGTTCAGCGCCTTGGGCGTCGCCTTCTGGATGCTCTCGCGTCCGACGATTTCGCACCGCGCGCTGGTGGTGTCCAGTTCGGTGGGTGCGATACTGCTGGCGATGTGCGGTGTGCTCGTCATGGCCGCACTCGGCGACATGCTGCAGACGGAAGTCGCGCGTCGTATCGCACAGGTATCCCTGAACACGCTGGTTGGCATCATCGCGCTGAGTGCGGCGCTGTTGCGCTATGTGGCGGCGCACGAGTCGACCGGGGTGGCGCCACCGAGGTGGCTGGCGCTGACAGTGGGTGTAACCGGCGCACTGATGACGCTGGTGTTCTGGCAGTCGTTGCTGGCGCGCGAACACGCGGAGACGCGCGCGCGCGCCGCGATCGCGTCGGATGCCGTGCAGCGCGCCATCCGACGACAATTCGTTGTCATTGACCGCACGATCGCACGCGTCGCGATCTATGCGCAGACCGCACCGGCGAACGCGACCATCTGGCATTCGTCGATGTCCCGATTGCCGAGAGAGATCGACGGGCTCGAAGACATTCTCTGGTTTGACTCTCTCGGTGCGCTGGTTCACGCGACCGGCGACAGTGGACTGACGCCAGCGGTGGTGGCGGATCTGGGTCGATGGGCGATTCGCGGGAGTGATCGCGAGCCGACGGCGTACGCGGCGCCACAGATGAGGGTGGCGCTGCCTCAGGTGGCGAGAACAACGGCGAACGGTGTCGTCATTGTCGTCGGACTTCTCTCGGCACGCACCCTGATCACCGACTTCATCGCGGGCCACGGCAGCGGGTTCGAGATTCGCGCCTTTGTAAACGATTCGCAGATCGCCGGTTCGCCGAGTGGAGACGAAACGTCGGTCTTTCGCAGCACGATGCTGCTGGGCGATCGGCAGGTCGATCTCACCTTCTCACCGAATCCGGTGCCGGTCCGCTCCACCTTTCCCGAATTGCTGCTGTTGATGGGGCTTTCGGTCGCCGCACTCGCCGCGGTGACTTTGTGGTTGGCGCGCAAGAGTTGGGAGCAGGCGAGCAGGCAAGGCATGGCGCGCATGCAGCGGGCCATCGAGCGCTCGACCGATGGCGTCTGGGAACTGGACTTGCTGCAGGGCACGTCGCATCGCAGTGGTGCACTCGTGCGCTCACTCGGCTACGAGCCATCGCAGCTCAACGGCGCGGCGTCCGCGTGGACCGCGCTCATTCACGCGGAGGACAGCGCGCACGTGTCGGCGGCATTGAGTGCGCACGTCGCCGGCACGACCGAGGTGTTCGAGTGCGAGTACCGCATGCGCGCGGCGGACGGAGGCTGGCACACGATCGTCGATCGTGGCCGCGTCATCGAGCGCACGATCGACGGCCGGCCGGCGCGGCTGCTTGGCATCACGGCGGACATCACTGAACGCGCGCATGCAGAGGCAGAGCAGGAGAAGAGCGAACGCCGGTTCCGCGCAATGTTCGACAGTGCCTACCGGCTGCAGCTGCTGCTCGATCGCGACGGCACCATCCTCGAGGCCAATCGCGCGTCGGCCGATGCGGCGGGACTGACGGTCGAAGCGATGCAGGGGCTGGCGTTCAACGTCGTGCGTTGGTGGAACAACGACGAGGGGATGTCGGCGCGCGTGCAGGAGCGGTTCGAGCGCGCGCGGGCCGGCGAGACGACGCGCTTCGAAGTGCGTGCGTGGATGCCGGAGGGTCGGTCCACGTCGATGGATTTTTCGTTGCGTCCGATCCGAGATGCCAGTGAGCAGGTGATTCAGGTGCTGGTGGAGGGACACGACCTCACCGAACGCAAACGCGCCGAAGAATCGCTGCGACAGATTGGGGCGCTGACGACGATGGGGCAGTTGGCCGCGCGTGTGGCGCACGAGATCAACAATCCGCTGGCCGGGATCCAGAACGCCTTTCTGCTGGTGCGTGACGGGATCCCGACCGATCATCCGCACTATCGGTTTGTTGGTGCCATCGAGCGCGAGATCGCGCGAATCGCGGCGGTCACGCGCCAGCTTTATGAGACGTATCGTCCGGACCAGGCGATGGACTCGCAGTCGTCCGTCATTCTGGCGTTGAGCGACGCGGTAAGTTTTCTTGAGCAGGTGAATCGAACGCGCAACGTGAAGATCGTGACCAGCGTGGCGCGTGCGCCGTCGCTGGTGCCGGTGCCGGACGCATTGTTGCGACAGACGTTGTACAATCTGGTGCAGAATGCGTTCGATGCGTCGCCACCGAACGGCACGATCGAGGTGTCGGCCGTGCACGAAGGTGAGTGGTGCGTGATTCGCGTCTGTGATGAAGGGCCGGGCATCCCCGAACGCATCCGAGAGCGGATCTTTGAGCCATTCTTCAGCACGAAGGACCGCACGATGAAGACTGGTGGCATGGGCATCGGTCTTGCTTTGGTGCGCCAATCGGTGCTGGCGGTGGGCGGCCAAGTCATCGTCCGCGACCGCGCGAGCGGAGGCACCGAGTTCGAAGTTCGTCTTCCCATGCAACCCATCGACACAGGGGTTTTGCAATGAGCCGTGGCCGCATCCTGATTTCCGACGACGAGCCGACGTTCCTGAATTCAACGGCCGAACTGCTGCGACGGGAGGGGTATACGGTGGAAACGGTGGAAGACGCGCCGTCCGCCATCCGCGCGATCACCGCCGCCCCGTTCGACTTGCTCATCACCGATCTCGAGATGCCCGGGAACGCGGACCTGGATCTGGTGCAGCAGGTGTCGAACATCAGTGGCGGGCTGCCCATCATCATCATCACCGGCTTTCCGTCGGTGCGATCGGCGGTGAAGTGCATCGAACTGCCGGTGACCGCGTATCTCGTGAAGCCGGTGGACTTCTCCACCTTGCTGGCACGCGTATCCGGGGCTGTGGCTCGCTTCCGATCGCATCAGCAGCAGCGTCTCCTTCAGCGACAGGCCATGCAGGACGCCGAGGCGCGTTTACGCGACTATCGTCGCCAGTTTGAGGTGCAGCCGCCCGCAACGGAGAAGGATCCGAAGTCGGGGATCGACATATTTCTTGCGATGACGCTGCGCAACGTCATGGGTTCGCTCTCGGATCTCGAGCATCTGGGGCAGGCGCTGGCGGGGACACCTGAGGGTTCGCAACACGCCTGTCAGTTGATCAACTGTCCGCGCGGCGCACAACTGCAGCAGGCTGTCGAAGACACGATCGCCGTCCTCGAGGAGACGAAAGGCACCTTCAAATCGAAGACACTAGGCGACCTTCGGCACCGACTGGAACTCCTGGTGCGGCACGTCTAGCATCGAGGCCGCGTGGGAAAAGACCCATGTTTCCACATCGTCACCGTATCGCTGCGATGAAAATCACATTGACGAGAAAGAGCGCTCTTGCTATCGCTTGCACCACCGTCATATTAACAACTGTGGTGTTGGAGAACTTGAGTGCTGGATGGAACGGTCACACGCGACAGCGGTAACAGCCCCTCGTAGTTCGATTTGCGGCGTGTGCAATACGACGCCGGCAACACCCTGGTAAAAATACGGACCGCTTGATCGGTCCACCTTGACGTCCGGGGATTCAGGCCCCGGAAGTTGAAGGCGCGAAGGTTCGCTCATCCGTGAGCGTTCTACGCGCCTTTTTTCGTTGTCCCATAGCTTCCAACTAGGACCTCGGATATGAGCCACGCCGCTCTATACCAACCCGCCAACGCACTGCGCAGCCGACCCGAGTCGGGCAGCGCTGCCAGCAGCCTTTCACGCACGTCGCGTCTGCGCGAGCGTCAGCCTCATGGAGCCGCACCGGTCCTGGACCGCGTTGCGGCACCGACGCTCAGGCGCGTACTGATCGTCTCGCAGGACGCGGCGACACTTTCCACGCTCCGTCAGGCGCTGGAAGCGGCCGGCCGCGAGGTGTTGACGGCGTCGCGCATGAGCGGGTTGCTGGAGCAGATCGGGCGCGCAGAAATCGACCTGTTGATCACCGACTCGAAGTTCGAGGACGGCGACGGCTTGGCACTGCTCGATGCCATGCAGCGCACGCATCCGAACACGTTGACGGCGTTGTTGACCGAGCCCGACGCACCGAACTCGCCTCGTCAGGCGTTCGGGCATGGCGCGTGCGACTATCTGTCGAAGCCGGTGCGGTCGGACGATGTGCTGGCGTTCCTGCGCCGCGCGGACTCCATGCGCACGCTGCGACTTGAGACGACGGAGTCGAGCGCCGAGCTGCAGTCGAACTTTCATGGCATGCTTGGCAGCACGCCGGCGATGCTCGAGTGCTTCCGCATGATCTCGCGCGTCGGTCGCACCGACGTGACGACGCTCGTCACGGGCGAGAGTGGCACCGGCAAGGAGCTCGTCGCTCGCGCGCTGCATGAAGAGAGCAGCCGTCGTCACAAGCCGTTCATCGCGCTCAACTGCTCGGCGCTGCCGTCGGAGCTGGTGGAGAGCGAGTTGTTCGGGCATACGCGCGGTTCCTTCACCGGTGCCGTGAAGGATCATGCAGGCTTGTTCGAGTCGGCCAACGGCGGCACGCTCTTTCTCGACGAGATCGGCGACCTGGGGCCGCTCGCGCAGGCGAAGGTGCTGCGCGCATTGGAGAGTGGCGAAGTGATGCGCGTTGGCGGCACGCGTTGCACGCACGTGGACGTGCGCGTGATTACGGCGACGAATCGTCCGCTCGATGAGATGGTGGCGCAGGGGAAGTTTCGCGAAGACCTGCTGTACCGGTTGAAGGTCATTCCGATCACGCTGCCGCCGCTGCGTGAGCGCAAGGCGGACATTCCGCTGCTGACCACGTACTTCCTGCAGCTGTTTGCGGAGCGCTACGGCATGCCGATGCGCCAGGTGGACGACGATGCGCGCGCGCTGTTGATGCAGTACGACTGGCCGGGGAACGTGCGCGAGTTGCGCAACGTCATCGAAGGCGCGCTGATCATGGCCGACGGCCCGTCGGTCACGGCCGTTGACCTGCCGGCGAATCTTTCGGTGCGTCCCGCGTCGACGATGATCCCCCAGGCGCTGCTGCAGCAGTCGGCCGACCTGCCGTTCGTGGAAGCACGCGAGCGAGCACTGCGCGAGTTCGATCGCCTGTTTCTCAGCGCGGCGCTGGCGCGCAACGGAGGCAATATCGCGCGCACCGCACGCGCACTCGGATTGCATCGTCAGTCGCTGCAGAAACTTCTCGCACGTCGCGACCTGCGACAGAGCGGGGATGCACGTCGCGAACTCGACGCGTAGGCGCGGGGGAGAACCAGACGATGATACTCATGACACAGACGACCGAAGTTCTCGGGATGGTGGCGGAACGCTTCAAGGCGTTGTCCGAACCGGCACGGCTGCAGCTGTTGCACGCCATGAACACGCGCGAGCTTTCGGTGAACGAACTCGTGGAGGAGACCGGTCTCGGGCAGGCCAACGTGTCCAAGCACTTGCAGGTGTTGCACGCCCTCGGCTTCGTGAAGCGACGCAAGGAAGGACTGTTCGTGTTCTACAACCTGGCCGATCGCAGCGTGCTCAAGCTGTGCGACCTGATGTGCGGACGAATCGAGGCGCAACTCGAGGCGCAAAAGCGATTGCTGAGCGCGTAGTCGGGCGCCTCCACCACCGGAGGAGGCGTAGTGCAGATCGAGTTCAGTGGAGCCGCCCGTGAAGTCACCGGCTCCTGTCATATCCTGCGGGTCGGCTCGAAGACCCTCTTGCTGGACTGCGGGATGTTTCAGGGTCGCCGCGCCGAAAGTCGTGAGAAGAACGCACGGCTGCCGCTCCCGGTGACGGACATCGATGCCGTGATTCTGTCGCACGCGCACATCGATCATGCCGGTCGTCTGCCGTATCTGGTGGCTCAGGGGTACGAGCAGACCATCTGGGCCACCGCGGCCACCCGCGACCTGTGTGCGGTCATGCTCGCCGACTCGGCGCATATTCAGGAAAAGGACGCCGATTTTCTCGAGCGACACGGGCGGCCACACGCCGAGCCGTTATACACCATGCGCGACGCGACGCGGACGCAGGAGTGCATGGTGGGAATGCCGTACCACAAATGGTTCGAGGTTACCGACGGTGTGCGTGCGTTCTACACCGACGCGGGGCATATCCTCGGCTCCGCGTCGGTGCTGATCGAAGCGCGCGAAGGCGGCGACTTCAAGCGCATCGTGTTCTCGGGTGATATCGGGCGCGCCGGACTGCCGATCATTCGCGATCCGGAAGCGCCAGACGGTGGTGCCGACGTGATTCTGTGCGAATCGACGTACGGCGATCGCGATCACGAATCGGTGGAAGGTGCACGCGAACATCTCGCGCGCGTCGTGCGCGATACCGCGGCGCGTGGTGGACGTATTCTCATTCCCGCATTCGCCGTTGGCCGCACACAGGAACTGGTGTACGACCTGCACAGTCTCCTGCGTGAAGGGAAGATCCCAAGCATTCCCGTCATCGTTGATTCACCGCTGGCGATCAACGCGACCGATGTGTTCAGCATGCACCCGGAAGTGTACGACCACGACGAAGAGCTGGTGCGCAATGCGCCGAGCCTGTTCGACTTTCCGCTGGTGAGATTCACGCGAGACGTGCGCGATTCGAAGGCGCTGAACGGTGCGCACGGTCCGATGATCATCATTGCGGCATCGGGGATGGCGGAGTCGGGACGTATTCTGCATCACCTCCGCAACGGCGCCAGCGATCCGCGCAACACGATTCTCATCGTCGGCTTTCAGGCCGAACACACGCTCGGTCGCCGCATTGTCGAACGTCGTCCGCAGCTTCGTGTGCTTGGCGACGACGTGGAGCTCGCGGCACAGGTGGAGGTGCTGAATGGCTACAGCGCGCACGGTGATCGCACCGAGCTGCGCCTTTGGCTGGACACCGTGCGCGATCGCGGTGTGCGCGAGGGGCGTAGTCACCCGCGCGTGCATCTCGTCCACGGCGAAGCGAAGGCGCAGGATGCGTTCGCCACCTCGCTGCGGGCTGGTGGCTATGTCGTGGATGCGCCTGAGCCCGGGGACGTGCGCCCGATCTGATCCAGAGGATCCGGACACGAACGGCGCGCCGTTCGTGCGAGCACAGTAGTTTGCGACATCATGTCTCGCCGAGCTTCGCGCGTCGCGATGCGCGCGCTCGCCGTCCTGCTTGCAGGATGGATTTCGCTTCTTGCCGCAATCGTCGTCTGGTCGACGCGCGGGGCTGAGGACCGCGCCGACGCCATCGTGGTGCTTGGTGCTGCGCAGTACGGCGGCCGCCCGTCGCGTGTGCTCAGTGCGCGCCTCGATCACGCGTTGGGATTGTGGCAGCGCGCGCGTGCGCCACGCGTGGTGCTCACCGGCGGTCGTCGCGCCGGCGATTTGCTCAGCGAAGCCGCCGCCGGTCGTCGGTATGTGGTCCGACGCGGCGTTCCGGCATCCGCGATCCTGCTCGAAGCGCACGGCCGCACGTCACTGGCGTCGATTCATGGCGCGGCGGTGTTGCTGCACAGTCTTGGCGATTCGTTGCCGGCCAAACCGCGCGTGCTGCTGGTGAGTGATCCGTTTCACATGCTGCGACTCGATCTGCTGGCACGGCTGCATGGTCTCACGCCGTTGCCGTCGCCGACGCGGACGAGTCCTATTTCAGCGAATCAATCGGTGGCGATCGAGTATATCCTGCGCGAGTCGCTGGCCATTCCCGCCGACGTCGCGAAACTGCTTTGGTTGCAGCTCACGGGACACAGCACGTCGGTGAACGCGGAAGGGTGAATACCGAACCGCAACCGACTATCACGGATACGAACCGCGCTGCCGCCCCCCATTGCGTTGGCACTACTTCCTGGACGATGCGGCGCGAAGGAGTTTGACCACGCCGCCGGGTCCGACTTCGAAGAGTGGAATGTCGGCGATGTCGTTTTCGAGCAGGAATTGCACACCGGGTCCGGCGCGCAGCGAACCGGCCAGGCGGAACGGATCGGCGCTGGAGAGCGAGACGGTATATCCAAGGTCGGCCAGCGATGCGGCGGTGACCCGACTGAGTGGCATGCCACCCGCGGCGGCAAAGCCCTGCATCAGCTCACGACCGAACAGCGAGTTACGCCAATGGCTGTCGCGCGTGCCTGAGCCGCCGCTGTTCTCGACGGGAACGGGAGTGCCGGAGTAGATCACGCCCCCGATGCCGGGAAACTCTGCGCGTGCCGCGGCGCCCGTGAAGAACGGATCGCTGGTGCCGGCGCCGGAAAGCAGCGCGCGACGAAAGTCCCAGAGTGTCCCGATGCCGAGGACGTGTCCCATCTCGTGCAACACCACGTCGTCGATGGTGCCGCTGGTGAGCAGAGACGGCATGTCGTCCTGATCGAACTCCATCACACCAACGAGGGTGAGTCGCGTGGCGGTGTTGATGTAGCACGGACCGGCCTGCGCGAGCACCTTGCCGACGCCGTCGATGGCCGCGACGCGCGCATAGACGATGACATCGCTGACAACTTCGTTGATCGCCGGAGTCCACGACGCACAGGCGCCGGCGGGCGCCGGCAGGAAAACATCGTGCACGTGGCCGACGATGATCTTGCGCCAGCGTGCTGCGGCCCTGGTGAAGGCTTCGCGTTGCCGCGTGGTGCCGCCATCACCGACAAAGCGAATGTCGACCTTGAACAGCGAGTTGGAGACGTTGGCGATGAACGTCACCTGCTTGCCCGGCACGACCGAACTGGTGGCGACGAGTGTCTGCGCGGTCGCGTTTCCGAGCACCCAACTGCCAACGAACGCGACACCGGTCGCCGGATCTGTCTGCGACGTGCTGCCGGTGACGGTGCCGGAGTTCGCGCCCGGTGTGAAGGTCACCGGCACATTGCCGATGGGGTTGGCGAAGGCATCAACGACGCGCACGCCGGGTGGAAGCGAGATCGCGGTGCCGTTGACGCCGTCCTGATTGTCGCCGCCGGCCTTGAGGAGATCCACGGGAGGGCCGGGAATCGCCACGACGAAGAACCCCGCCGGGGGGACGCTGCCGACGGAGGCGGTCGCCAACTGCAGGCGTGCAGTGGTGCCGAGCTGCCAGGAGGAAGCGGTCGCGATTCCCTGCGCGTTGGAAATCTGTTGTGCGCCGAGGATCGTGCCGTCGCCGGGTGGTGTGCTGAAGCTGACGGTCGTACCGGGCACCGGATTCCCGAACTGATCTTCGACCCGCGCCGAGGGCGGGCTAAGCACGAGTGTGTTGACGACCGCCTGTTGCTGATCGGGGCTGACGCCGAGCACGCGTGCGACCGGACCCGGCGCCGCGTCGGCAACGAAGGTGACAGGTGCGGCGATGCCGTCGGCGGTGGCCTGGAGTGTTTGCGTTCCCGAGACGGTGCCGAGCGTCCAGCCGCCGGAGCTGGCGTCACCGGCGGCCGTGGTGCGCACGGAATCGTTGACCACCTTGCCGCCGCCAGCGGTGACTCGCCAACGCACCATGACGCTCTTGATGGCCTTGCCCCTGGCGTCGAGCACTTTCACGGACGGAATCGTGCTCACGACGGTGGCGACCGTGGCGGCCGTCGTCAGGCTGGTGGATGGTGTGGTGGTCGTCGGCACCTGCGGGTCTCCCCCGCAGGCCGTGCCGACGAGAGAGCCAAACGCAAGCGAGCTGGCGATCAGCAAACGAACCGGGACCCGGCGTGCAAATATGTCGGACATGACCGAAGCGTCAGTGTGAATACGGGTGGTGCGCTGGTACGTTCGTGACCCCACTACCAATATTGGGTCATGCGCATTCCTGTCGAGAGCTTCCGCCTCCCAAACGGCCTGCACGTGGTGCTCTCTGAGGATCACACAGCGCCGATCGTTGCCGTCAACCTGTGGTACCATGTCGGGTCCGCGAACGAACGTCTCGAACGAACGGGGTTCGCCCATTTGTTCGAGCACATGTTGTTTCAGGGATCGGCCAACGTTGAAGCCAACGAACACTTCGAGCTCGTGCAGCGTGCGGGTGGTACACTGAATGGCTCCACGTGGCTCGATCGCACCAACTACTACGAGACACTTCCCTCCAACCAGCTCGCGATCGCGCTCTGGCTGGAAGCCGATCGCATGGGTCGCATGCTCCCAGCCCTGACGCAAGTGAAGCTGGACACGCAACGCGACGTCGTGAAAAACGAACGGCGCTGGTCGGTGGACAACCAACCGTACGGCACGTGGTGGGAGCGACTGCCCGCGCTCTGCTTTCCGGAGGGACATCCGTTCCATCATTCGCTGATCGGATCGATGGAGCACCTGACCGACGCCTCGCTCGAGGATGTCGCGGACTTCTTCCGCACGTACTACACGCCGGACAACGCGGTGCTCACCATCGCCGGTGATTTCGAGCACAGTGAGGCGATGCGACGGGTGGCCGAGTACTTCGGCCCGATCGAGCGCGGATCGGCGCGCCCGCCGTTGCGGGATATGACAGTGACACCTGTTTTCGGCGAGACCCTACGCGAAGTGGTGAGCGACGCGGTGGCGTTGCCGCGTCTGTTGGTGGCGTGCCGCACACCCGTCTTTGGAACGGACGGCTACTACGCGGCCAGTCTGGCGGCCGCGGTGCTCGGATTGCGCACCGGCAGCCGGTTGGAGCAGTCGCTGGTACGTGGACAGCGGGTGGCGTCGCAGGCCACCGCGTTCACCTACGATCTCGCGAAAGGGAGTGATCTGCTGGTGGTCGACGTGACCGCGCACCCGGACGTGTCCACCGAAACCCTGGAAGCGTCGGTCCTTGCGGAGCTCGACAAGATGCACGAGCACGGGGTGACCGAGTCCGAAGTGGCCCGCGCCCGCGCGCTCATCGAAACGAGCTTCGTCACGAGCATGCAGTCGGCGGCGGAACGTGCCGATCAGCTTTCGCGATTTGCGACGTACTTCGGCGATCCGACGTTGGCCAACGAGCAGGTGTCGCGCTATCAGGCCACCACCGCCGCCGATGTCAGTGCGTTGGCGCGCGAGCGGCTTGGTCCGGACAATCGCGCGCTGCTGTTGTTCGTGCCGGCCGACGACGCCGCGACGGACGCCGAGTCGCAGTATTCGACGGTGGAGGTTGGCGCATGAGTGGCGATGCGAGCGATGAACGGGTGACGACGCGCGACGCATCCGGCTCGGCGACGGCTGCGCCGCCGCGCCCTGGCGCGTCGGCACCACGACCGTATCACTTTCCGATGTTCGAGACGCGCATTCTGGCGAACGGATTGCGCGTCATCGTGTCACCGGTGCCGGCGTATCCGGTGGTGACGACGCTGGCGGTGGTGGAAGCGGGCGCCACGCGCGATCCACGCGATGCCGAAGGGCTGGCGCAGATGACGACGCGCGCGTTAGCCGAGGGCACGCGCGACATGAATGCGCTGCAGCTTGCCGAACGACTCGAGTCGCTGGGCACGACGCTCGATACCGGTGCGGATTGGGATTCAGCGATCGTGCAACTGACGTCGCTGTCGTCACGGGTGGAAGATGCGTTTGCCGTGCTGGCGGAAGTGCTGCGCTTCCCGGCCTTTCCCGACGGCGAAGTGGATCGGTTGCGCGCCGAACGCCATGCCGATCTCGCGCAACTGCGTGCCGAACCGCGAGGCCTGAGCGATGTCTTCTTCTCGCGTTTGTTGTACGACATCGAGTCGCGTTTTGCGCGTCTGGCGGGCGGCGACGAGGAGAGCATCGATCGCATCGTGCGCGATCGCATCGTGGCGTATCACGCCGAGTACTACTGTCCCAACTCGACGGCGTTGATGGTGGTGGGTGATATCAGCGTGGACGATGCGGTGCGCCATGCAACGAAGTACTTCGGCGATTGGGCGGGCACCGCGCCCGATGTCACCGAACCGCTCGACGTGGCGCGTTTCCACGAGCCGCGTGTGCATGTGATCGACAAGTCGGAAGCACCGCAGTCGGAGCTGCGTGTGGGGCATGTGGCCGTGCCGCGGCTGCACGAGGACTACTTCCCGCTCGTGGTGATGAACGCGATTCTTGGCGGCCTCTTCTCGTCGCGCCTGAATCTCAATCTTCGCGAGGTGCATGCGTACACGTACGGTGCGCACTCGGCGTTCGACTGGCGTCGTGCGGCGAGTCCGTTCGAAATCTCGACGGCGGTGGAGACGGCGATGACGGCCGCTGCGTTGCAGGAGATCGAGATCGAGTTCACCCGCATTCGCGAAGCGCCGGTGAGCGACGCGGAATTGTCGCTGGCGACGGACTACCTGGTGGGTGTCTTTCCCGTGCGTTTCGAGACGACGGCGGAAGTCGCAGGCGGACTGGCGAACGTGGAGATTTTCCGTCTGCCGTCCAACTACTTCGACGTGTATCGCGAACGGGTGCGTGCGGTGACGGCGGCCGATGTGCTGCGGGTCGCGCAGCGCCATCTCGATCCGACGCGTTTGCAGGTGGTGGTGGTGGGCGATGCGTCGGTCATTCGCGAACCGCTGGCGGCGCTTGGACTCGGCCCGGTCACCGTGTACGATCCTGCCGACGCCGACGCACCGTCTGTGGCTCTGCCATCGCTTTCTCCTTCCGTCTCCTGACCCGCCTCGTGCCTGCTGCCAAGTCCGCAAAGTCGCCGTTGTACGAAGTCCGTCGGTCGCCCATTCAGGGGCGCGGCGCGTTTGCAATCCGACCGATCCGCAAAGGACAGCGGGTGGACGAGTATCTCGGGGAACCGATCACGCACGAAGAGGCGGATCGTCGCTACGACGACACTCAGGGACGGCACCACACGTTCCTGTTCATTCTCGACGACGACACCGTACTCGACGCACGAAAGAACGGAACGGATGCACGGTACATCAATCACTCGTGCGACCCGAACTGCGAGACGGAAATCGACGACGGCCGCATCTGGATCAAGGCGGTCAAGGCGATCAAGCCGGAGACGGAGCTGGTGTACGACTACCGGTTCGAGTGGGACAACGCCTACGAGCCGGACGACGTGCGGTACTACGCCTGTCGGTGTGACACGGCCAAGTGCCGCGGGACGATCCTGCGGGTGCCGGTCTATCTCCGTCCGACGGTGAAGAAATGGTTGGCGGGGGACGATGTCCCGAAGCCGCGAAAGGCCAGCAAGAAGACGGCGAAGAAAGCCGCCAGGAAGGCCGCGAAGCAGGCCGCGAAGAAGCGGGCGAAGGCGTGAGCGCTGGGCCGGGGCGGGTGTCGAGCCATCGGGCGTACACGGGACGGGTGATTTCGCTGGACGTGGACGAGGTGCGGTTTCCGGACGGCTCGATCGGGTCGCTGGAGATGGTGCGTCATCCCGGCGCGAGTGCCATCGTGCCGCTGCTGGATACGGATGCGGACGACCCGGAGGTGCTGCTGATTCGTCAGTATCGATATGCGGCGGAGGGTTATTTGTACGAAATCCCGGCCGGACGGCTGGATGCGGGGGAATCCCCGTTGGAATGCGCGAGACGCGAGCTGCGTGAGGAAACCGGATACCGTGCGACGCGTGTCGAACCGCTGTTCACGATGTTCACCACGCCGGGCTTCACGGACGAGAAGATCCATCTCTTCCTGGCGACCGGTCTGGTGGCCGGGGAGAGTGCCCGTGAGGCCGACGAGTTCATGGAGCTGGTGCCAACCAAGCTATCCCGCGCGCTGTCCATGATTGAGCAGGGTGAAATTCAGGATGCCAAGACGGCATTGGCACTGCTGTATGCGGCGGGTTTCCGGCTGAGCTGAGTGGGGGACTGTCCTCCCCAGGTGTCCTCTATTTGGGAAGCGGTGGCGGCCCCAGTCTTACCCCGACGAGGCCGTGACGCGCGATACATCCGGCTAAGTCGCTGTGGCGTATCTATTTGCGCGGAAATGTTCCATCGGGTTCCCCGCGGCACGGCGCGTGCAATAGGGAGTGGTGCGCGACGTGACGGACTGCCGGATCGCCCGGTAAACCGTATAGTCCCGCCGCGGGTCTCTGACTCGCGTCACCGCAGTAGGAGGGCTTCGCAATGGCCGCACTGGCTCATACGCACCTGACCAACCAGACTCTCGCACTCCCGGTTCGCGAACACCTGCGCACTCTGGATGACGGCGAAGTCGTGTCGGCCTTCCTTGCAGGCGAGGAGCGGGCGTTCGAGGAGCTGGTCGACCGGTATCAGGGACGGCTGCTCAACTTCGTCTACCGGACCATCGGAGACCGGGACCGCGCCGAAGACCTGGTGCAGGAAGTGTTCATTCGCGTCTATCGCCACATCGGACGCTTCGATCGCTCCAAGAAGTTCTCCACCTGGATCTACACGATCGCCTCGAACCTCGGTAAGAACGAGTTGCGCAATCGCTCGCGCAATCCGCTCGTACTCTTCCAGGCCATCAAGGCCAAGTTCGAAGACGAGGATCGCCCGCTCCAGTTCGAGGACGTGCACACGCGTCCGGACGACCTTTATCGCAAGCGTCACCTGCGCGAGATGGTCGAGCAGTCGGTGGCCAAGCTGCCGGCGCATCACCGCGAGGTGTTCGTCCTGCGCGAGCTCGAAGGCAAGTCGTACGAGGAAATCGCCGAAATCACCGGCGTGAACCTCGGCACCGTCAAGTCGCGCCTCAATCGCGCCCGCACGGCCTTCGCGGACATCATCGAGCCGCTGGTGCGATAGCCGCAGGGCAGTACGAACCGAGTGAATTCCTCCCGTTTCCGGCCGTGTCAGAACAATCGACGTGGCCGGAACCGGGCGTGTGTGGGCGGGTATGTTGCACCAGCGTCCTCGGCTGGACGAGCAATTCCCCGACCCTGTTCTCGATGGACTGCAGACATTTCCGCAAGCACCACCTGGCCTATCTCGACGATACGTTGTCGGGCGACATGATGGCCGCGGCCCAGCGACACGTCCTGGCCTGCAACGCGTGCGCAGCACATGACACGCTGGTGCGGCGATCGCTGATGATCGCGCGGAGCATGCCCACCATGGAACCGTCAGCCGAATTTCAGCAGCGCCTGCGTGCGCGCTTGGCCATCTGTCGTGATGAAGCCGCAACGACCACGCGCGATGTCGCGGCACGAGAGCAGCAGTCCGCGCCGAAGGTCGGCGTAGGTCGTTGGCCACTGCGCTCACCGCGTGCGATGGCAGCCGTTGCTGCCGGTGCGGTGCTTGGTACGATGGTCTGGCGCGGAATGTCCCTGGGAACGCCGCCCATCATCGCGATGCAGCCGGTCATCGCGTCACAGCCCGCGACGCTGCCGGCGCAGCCGATGATCTCGCCCGCGCTGATCAGCGCAATGTCCACCGGTAATCCGATGTGGCCCGCGGCCATGCTCCTCGAAGAGGCGCCGACCCAGTTCGTGAGCGCCGACTTCCGCTTGATCAGCGACATGCGCTAGGGCGACATGCGCTAGGGCGACATGCGCTAGGGCGACATGCGCTAGGGCGACATGCGCTAGGGCGACATACGCCGATGCGGCGGCCCTGACTTCACCCGTCGGGAAGCGATCGGCCGAGCGGTTACCTTTCCGCCATGTCATCCCGTGAAGCGTCGCCGTTGCGTGTGGTGCAGGCCGCTGTGCAAGCGCGGAGTTTTGCGCCTGTCTACTACCTGTTCGGTGACGATGATTACCTGAAGGACGCCGCCGTGCGTGATCTGCTCGACGCGGCGATCGATCCGGCGACGCGCGATTTCAATTCCGAAACGCGCCGTGGCAGTGAACTCGACGCCGAGACGCTCGGCAGCCTGTTGGCCACACCGCCGATGCTGGCCGAACGTCGTGCGGTGGTGTTGCGCGATGTGACCTTGCTCAAGAAGGCGGCACGTCAGCAGCTGGACGCGTATCTCAAGCGTCCGGCCAGCGACACACTGCTGTTGCTCGTGAGCTCGGCGGGCACGAAGGCCGATGCCGCACTGACCTCGTCCTCGACCGCGCTGGAGTTTGCACCGCTGGCTCCCGAACGCGTGCGCAAATGGATCGCCCACCATGCGTCCACCGCGCTGTCGATGGGCGTGACCGACGACGGGGCGCAGCTACTGCAGCAGTCGGTGGGGAACGACCTGAATTTGCTCGCCGCCGAGTTGGACAAGTGCGCGAGCTATGTCCTGGGCGCGATTGACGCAACGGACGCGGTAACGGATAATAACGCGCGCGTGATGATCGACGCCGACGCTGTGTCGGCGGTGGTGGGCGTGCGTCGTGGGGAGACGGTGACGGATCTGCTGGACGCGGTGGCGGCGCAGGATGCAGCGCGTGCCGTTGCGCTGGTGGGTTTCGTGCTTGGTCAGCCGAAGGTTTCGGGCGTGCAGGTGGTGATTCTGCTCAGTACGCAGGCGTTCGCGCTCGCATTCGGTCGTGCGCGTCGTGATGCTGGCATCCCGACGAATCGGCTGCCGACGGAGTTCTTTGCCTTTCTGAAAGAAACCGGCGGCTATCCCGGTCGGCCGTGGGGCGAGGCGGCGTCGGCGTGGACCAAGGTGGTGGACAAGTGGAGCGCGGCGTCGTGCGAGCAGGCGTTGAAGCTGTTGCTCGAGGCGGACGTCGCGCTCAAGGAAACGACGGTGTCGTCGGCAGAGCAGGTGTTGATGTCGTTGGTGCTGGCGCTGTGCGCACTGGGTCGGCGCAGGCGCAAGGCGGCGTGATGGCGCGACCGACGCCGCCCGCGGATCGTTCGAATCCACACAGGGCGACCTGTGTGGTGCTGTCTGTCCTGGCGATGTCCATGCTGCGTGTGTCGCCGATGCCTGCGCAAGCGGGCACGTCCGGGGCGACGGTCGACAGCAGTGTACGTGCGGCGCCGGTGGCGCGCGCAGCGGCGCGTCTGGTGATCGATCGTGCGCGATCGCTGGTCGAGGCAGGACAGGTGAATGGCGCACGAGTACTGCTCGACTCACTGGTCAACGCGTCGGCCTTCGAGCAAGGCGATCTGGCGGACGCGCTGTACTGGCGTGCGGTACTCGGCGAACGTGCTGCGGATGCGGAGCGAGACTGGAAGCGGCTCATTCTCGATGTGCCCGTGTCGCCCCGCGTGCCGACGGCGTTGCTGCGACTTGGTGAACTGGAAATGGTGCGCGGACATCCTGCGAACGCGAGGTCGTACTTCGAGCGATTGCTGCGCGACTACAACGCGTCGAATGAGCGACCGAAAGCGTTGTTGTGGGTGGTGCGCAGCTACTTCGATGAACGGGATATCGGGCGGGCCTGTCGCACGATGATTGCGCTGCGCGAGGCCGACGTGCCAGCCGGCGAGTTGCGGTTGCAGGCCGCGGAGTTGCAGGCGCGGTGTGCGAGTGAAGCCGCGAAAACGGCGACGGGCGCCGCCGTGCCTACGAAGGACCGTGCGTCGGAGCGGGGCGCGTCGGCAAGCACGAACGATGAAGGTGCGGGACGGTTCAGCGTGCAGATCGCAGCGTATGACACGCGCGCTGAGGCGGAGCTCGCGGCGAAGCGAATGGTGGCCCGTGGACTGCGCGCGCGGGTGGATGGTGAGCAGCGACCGTATCGCGTGCGCATCGGTCGGTATGCGACGCGTGCCGAAGCCGACGCTGCGTTGGCGCGACTGAAGAAGTCCGGCCAGACGGGCTTCGTCACGGAGAACACGCCGTGAGTGGAGCGGCGACGCCGCTCATGCAGCAGTACCGGGAGATCAAGGCGCGTCATCAGGATGCGATCCTGTTTTTCCGCATGGGCGACTTTTACGAGATGTTCTACGACGACGCGGAAACAGCGTCGCGTGTGCTTGGCCTGACGCTCACGTCGCGCAACAACGGTGGTGCGGCGGAGGTGCCGTTGGCGGGCATTCCCGTAAAGGCGGCGGCGGAGTATCTGCGGCGATTGGTGGGGCAGGGACATCGCGTGGCGGTGTGCGAGCAGGTGGAAGACCCCAAGCTCGCCAAGGGGCTCGTGCGCCGAGAGGTGGTGGAAACCATCACACCTGGCGCTGTGTTTGCGGACGACCTGCTGGATGGCGCGCGCGCGAACTACGTCTGCGCGATCGCGACCGGACGGGACACGGCGCGCGACGGTGATCGCGCGCAGATCGGCATCGCGGCAGCCGATCTCTCAACCGGCGAACTGCGCATGGCGCTCGTGTCGGTGATGGATGCGCCGGCCATGCTGGCGCGCCTGGCACCGCGTGAGCTGCTGTTGGTGCGTGGCGCCGACGACGCAATGCTTGCGTTGGTGACGGAGGCGAGTGAAGGCGCGCTGGTGACTGAGCGCGATGGCTGGGAGTTCGACGCACAGCTGGCTGCCGACGAACTCGCGCGGCAGTTCGATGTGCGTGGTCTCGACGGCTTTGGGTTTGGGATAAGTGACGGCGCGGCAATCGGTGCGACGGGCGCGTTGCTGCGGTATTTGCGGGAACTGCAGCCCGGTGGGCTGCCGCACCTCGCGCGCCCGATCGTGGAACGGCCCGGCGGTGTGATGCCGCTCGACGAGATGACGTGGCGCAATCTCGAGCTGGTGGAATCGCTGCGCGGTGGCGACCTGGCGGGCACGCTGCTGTCCGTGCTCGATCGC
>ENA-ORBV01004722-ORBV01004722.1-microbial-mat-metagenome-genome-assembly--contig:-NODE-4722-length-25851-cov-4.568286_pt1 | contig 25851 bp, 25 predicted proteins | sample MGYA00237777_ERZ505514 | MGnify/ENA primary metagenome ERZ505514 (study PRJEB26160, sample SAMN06269048) | microbial mat metagenome | isolation source: Oligotrophic lake microbial mat | place... | reverse complement strand
CCCCGAAACTTCCCGCGATTGATGGGCCGGAGGGCGAACGCGCCGCCGTCGCCGCGCCAGTCTGGCCACCGGGCGCGCGGCCCTGGCCCTTGACGGCCACCGTCTCGACCCGGGAAGGCGGCAGCCCCGATTCGCGGTCGAATCGCTTGCCCGAACCCCGCAGCGTGAACAGGCCACCAAAAATCGCGCCGGCGATGAAAACGCCGACAAACGCGGAGATGACCTTCCAGGGTTTATCCATCCTCAGTCCGCCAAATCGAAAATGACAGCAACGGTATCCGAATCCGCTAACATCACATCAGCGGGCGAAAGAGATGCCGCCAATACCACGGGCGCGCTCGGTGCCGTCTTAAGTTCCTGGTAGTTTATGGCGAAGCTACCCAAGGCCAGAAGGCTGGCCACTCCCAGTGCGCGCAAAGCGAAGCGATCGAAAAGCGAGACCAGCCTCTCCTCCTGCGAGAACGCGAGTGCGGCGATGCGCGTCGCAAAGCCATAGGAAGCCCGGGTATCGCGGTCATCGCTCACGTTGCGAGCGGCCGTGGTCAGGCGGTGCCAGGGATGCCCCTTGGCGGTGATCTTCGGGTTCATGATCGTTCCTTTCGTTGTAGTTCTTGAAATAGCTTCTGCAACTTCCGTCTCGCGCGAAACGCGCGAACTTTAATGAGGGATTGGTTCCATCCGGTAATCCCGGCAATCTCAGCGATCGATTTCTGTTCGAGGTCCAGCAGACGAATCACCAACTGGTCATCCGGCTTGAGCTGGGCGAGCAGCTTATGCACAAGTTCGTGGGCCGCCATCGCGTCATTGGCGGCCACATCATTCTCGTTGGTCATCACCGCATCGAGCACCTCCGCCTCGTTTTCCGAAAGGTCCGCCCAGCGAAACTCCGGCCGGCGCTTTTGCGCACGCAAGTGATCGATGCACGTCGTGACCGCGATCCGCGACACCCAATGCGGAAACGGAACCGCGCCCTGATACTGGGCGAGCCGGGTAAACATTTTCATGAATACCTCCTGCGCAAGATCTTCCTCTGCAACTCGCCGGGGCAGATGGGAGCGCACAATCCGGATGACCATCGGGTAAAGGTGGTCGACGAGTTCGCGAGCTGCTCCTTGATCTCGTTGCCGCACACGATCGAGACAGCCAGCCAAGTCGAACGGCGGGGCTGAATCTTCAGGCATGAGCGAATGGAGGCAAGGAGCGGCACGACAGGCAAGACGTGCGTTGGAATGGGTGGTTACAATTGCCAAAGTCCGCCGTGAGGCGGTCCTTGACATTTAGCCACCCACATCGAATACAAAACAAACCCTAATGCGAGACTTGCGGCAGGCCCTTCGACTTACGAACGCGCACGACCTCTGAGACGCCGCTTGAGGGCGGGTCGTGCGTAGGCCTGAAAGTAGGTATTCCGCCGCAAATCCGGCGTAGAACTATTCCTGTCGGCGCGCCCGACAGTTCCTTCGCAAAACTCACTTCCTTACATTTTCGTCAGTCGATTTTTCGGTCATGCAATCTGCTCCCATTTCCAAATACCGGGCATTCCCGCCGGTCAATTTGCCCAACCGGCAGTGGCCCAACCGTACCTTCAGCCGCGCTCCCATCTGGTGCAGCGTCGATCTCCGCGACGGCAACCAGGCGCTGGCCGTGCCGATGAATGTCTCGCAGAAACTCGAGCTGTTCGACGCGTTGGTGAAGTGCGGGTTCAAGGAGATCGAGGTCGGTTTTCCCGCAGCCTCGAACACCGAGTTTCAATTCAACCGCCGCCTGATCGAAGAAGGCCGCATCCCGGATGACGTGACCATCCAGGTGCTCGTGCAAGCGCGCGAGGATTTGATCGAGAAGACCGTGCAATCGCTCATCGGAGCGAAGCGCGTGATCATTCACCTCTACAACTCGACCTCGCCTGCACAGCGGCGCGTGGTCTTCAGTAAATCGAAGGACGAGATCAAGGCGATCGCCGTGCAAGGCGCGCGCTGGATCAAGGACCGGTTGCCGCTGCTGGATGGCACCGATGTGCGGTTGCAGTATTCGCCCGAGAGCTTCTCCGCGACGGAAGTGGAATTTGCGAAAGAGATCAGCGAGGCGGTGATGGACGTGTGGCAGCCGACGCCCGAGCGGCCGATGATCCTGAACCTGCCGGACACAGTCGAAGTCGCGATGCCCAATGTTTACGCTGACCAGATCGAGTGGATCAGCCGGAACATCAGGAACCGCGACTCGATCATCATCAGCCTGCACACGCACAACGATCGCGGCACCGGTGTGGCCGCGACGGAGCTGGGCCTGCTGGCTGGCGCCCAGCGCGTGGAAGGCACGCTCTTTGGCAATGGCGAGCGAACCGGCAACCTCGACATCGTGATCGTCGCGATGAATTTCTACATGCACGGCATCGACCCGAAGCTCGATTTTCGCGACATGAATTCGCTGATCGAAATCTACGAGCACTGCACCGGTATGACCGTGCCGCCGCGCCAGCCCTACGCGGGAGAACTTGTGTTTACGGCCTTCTCCGGCTCGCACCAGGATGCGATCAAAAAGGGTTTGGCCGAGTGGGCCACGGGCGCGCAGAAGCACTGGGACGTGCCGTATCTCACGATCGACCCGGCGGACATCGGCCGCGAGTATCGCGAGGTCATCCGCGTCAATTCGCAGAGCGGCAAAGGCGGTGTCGCCTACCTGCTGGAGAGCGAATTTGGCATCGAGCTACCGAAGGATCTGCAGCGCGAATTTGGACCGCTGGCCAATGACGAGGTCGATCGCCTCGGCCGCGAGGTCAGCGCCACGGAACTGAAAGCGATGTTCTTCCGCGAATACATCGAGCGCACGGCGCCGTGGGAGCTCATCCACTTCCACGCCGACGGCGTCGATGGCAACTTTTCCTGCCGCGCCTCCGCGCGCTGCGATGGCGCGGATGTGAAGCTCGTCGGCGCCGGCAACGGACCGATCGCGGCGTTTGTCCGCGCCTTGCACGACAGCGGCTCCGCGCGTTTCGAGATCGCCGATTTCCGCCAGCACACGCTGAGCGCCGGCGCCGAGGCCAGCGCGATTTCCTACGTCCAGATCAAGCTTCCCGGCGGCACAACCAACTGGGGCGCGGGCGTGGATACGAATATCGAGCTGGCATCGATCAAGGCGGTCTTCAGCGCGCTCAATCGCGCGGGCGCCGTCTGAGCGATTGCACCCGACGCGCGAAGCTCCTAGCGTCGCGGGCCGTGAAGAAACTCCTCGTCGTCTCGTTGTTGCTGGCCGCCTTGCTCGGCGGGTGTACTTCCGATTCCGGTTCCTCGCGCCAGAGCGGCGCGCCGGGCGGGATCAATCTGCAGCAGATGATCGTGCCGAAAGGCCGCTACGGGCGGCGGATCGAGTTCCCGCTCAATGCGCGCTACATCACCATTCACTCCACGGCCAACCGCGGAGCCACGGCGCTGCAGCACGGTCGCGGCATGGCGTCGGGGAATTTCCGCGGTCGCTCGAAATGGAATCGCACCGGCTATCTCACATGGCACTTCACCGTGGATGACCGCGTGGCGATCCAATCGCTCCCGCTCAACATCCAGGGCGAACACGCCGATCACGATGGCCCCGGCAACAAGAGCAGCATCGCGATTGAGATCTGCGAGTTTCGCAATCCGCGCCAGCAAGCGGCGGCCATCGATCGCGCGGCGCGCCTCACTGCGTGGCTCATGCGCGAGAAAGGCATCCCGCTCGATCATGTGGTGCCGCACCACCACTGGCCGCAGCGACACTTCAAAAACTACCAGAAGGACTGCCCGCGCATCCTCATGGATGGCGGCCGCCCCGGGCCGAAGTGGGACGCCTTCCTCCGCAAGGTGCGCAGCTACTACTGAGAAGCCGCGGTCAGGACCAGCGGCAGACGGGAGCGGGCGGCCACGCATCGGAAGATACCCGTTTCCTTCCGCCAGATTCGTGGCTTCTTTCCCACCCGCCAATGACGACCACCGAACATCCCGAGCTCCTCGCCCCTGCGGGTGATTGGGACTGCGTGCGCGCGGCGGTGGCGAATGGCGCGGACGCCGTTTACTTCGGCCTGCCGCGGTTCAATGCCCGGCTGCGCGCGCACAATTTCACCGAAGCCGAGCTGCCCGAGATCGTCGCGTTCTGCCATCGGCATGGGGTGAAGGCTTACGTCGCCTTCAATACGCTCGTCTTCACGGGCGAACTCGATGACGCGGCGGAATATCTGCGGCTCCTCAATCGCGCGGGCGTGGATGCGCTCATTGTGCAGGATGTCGGGCTGGTGCGGCTGGCGCGCGAGATCGTGCCGGAGCTGCCGCTCCACGCCTCGACCCAGATGACCATCACGTCCCCCGAGGGGACAGAATTTGCGCGCGAACTCGGCGTCGAGCGCTCGGTGCTGGCCCGGGAGTTGTCGCTGCGGGAACTGGAGAAATTCAACGTCGAGACGATGCCGCTCGAGGTTTTCGTGCATGGCGCACTCTGCGTCGCCTACAGCGGCCAGTGCCTGACCAGCGAGTCGCTCGGCCAGCGCAGCGCCAATCGCGGCGAATGCGCGCAGGCCTGCCGCATGCCGTATGAACTGATCGTCGATGGCGCGGTGCGCGATCTCGGCGACAAGCGCTACCTGCTCTCGCCGCAGGATCTGGCGGCGGTGAATGAAATTCCCGAGCTGCTCAAACGCGGCGTCACCAGCTTCAAGATCGAAGGCCGGCTCAAGTCGCCGGAATACGTCGCCGCCGTCTGTCAGGTGTATCGTCGGGCGCTCGATGCCGCGCTGGCCGAGCGAGAGTTTCACGCCGGTTCGGAAGATCGCTACCAACTCGAGATGGCATTCTCGCGCGGACTTTTCTGCGGCTGGATGCACGGCGTGAACCATCAGGAATTGGTCTCCGCGCGGTTCGGAAAAAAGCGCGGGCCGTTCGTCGGACGGATCGAGCGCATCGGGCGCGACTTCGTGGAGCTAAGCCCGGAGATTCCGCTCAAGACCGGCGACGGCGTGGTCTTCGACACCGGCGGCGACACCAATGCCGAACAAGGCGGGCGCATCTTCGAGATCAAAGGTGGCCGCCTTTTCTTCCAGCACGGGCATCTCGATTTCACGCGGCTGCACGCCGGAGACCGCGTGTGGAAGACCGACGACCCCTCGCTGAACAAGCGCCTGCAGCAGTCGTTCAGCGGGCGGATCGAACCGCGCCGACGCGTCGTCGTAGATCTGCGGGTGACGGGCGCCGCCGGGAGGCCGCTTAAGGTAGAAGCGAACGGTGCTGTCGCCGTGGAATCGAAAATCGCCCTGGAAACGGCGCGAACGGCGCCGCTCACCGCGGCCAAACTGCGCGAGCATCTCGGGCGATTCGGTGAGAGCGGTTACGAACTAGGCACGCTCCACAACGAACTCGCCGGTGAAGTGATTTTGCCAATCGGCGAACTGAACCGCCTGCGCCGCGAGCTGGTCTTTGCGCTCGATGCGGCGCGCGAAGTTCCGCGACCGGAATCGCCGGCGAGCGTGCGCGAAATTCTCGACCGCATGCGCCAGAGCGATGCCGGGCCGATCCGCGAAAGGGCCGAGATCCGTGTGCTGTGCCGCACGATGGAACAACTCGACGCTGCACTCGCGTGCGGCGTGCGCGACGTCTATGTCGATTTCGAAGACATCCGCCGCTACGCCGATGCCGTGGCGCGGGTGCGCGCGAGCGCGGATGGCGCGCAGATTTTTCTCGCGACGCCGCGGATTCAGAAAGCCGGCGAGCAGGGTTTTTTCCGGCTCATCGAGAACGCCGCGCCCGATGGTGTGCTCATCCGCAATCTCGGGGCGATCGCCCACTTCCGCGAAAACACCGCGCTGCGCCAGATCGGCGACTTTTCCCTCAATGTCGCCAACCCGCTCACGGCCCAGCACTTCATGGCGAAGGGGTTGGAGCGCGTGACGATCAGTTACGATCTCAACATCGAGCAAGTGCTCGACCTGCTCGCGGGCGCGCCGCCGTCGTGGTTCGAGCTCACGCTTCATCAGCACATGCCGATGTTTCATATGGAGCACTGCGTGTTTGCCGCGTTCATGTCGAAGGGCAAGACGTTCCTCGACTGCGGGCGCCCGTGTGAAAAGCATCGCGTGCATCTCCGCGATCGCGTGGGCATCCAGCATCCGCTGCGGGCGGATGTGGGCTGCCGCAATACGCTCTTCAATGCCGTCGCTCAGACCGGCGCGCAGTTTTTCAGTCGATTGCGCGACGCGGGCCTGCGCGATTTCCGCATCGAGCTGCTCGAGGAGGACGCCACGGAAAGCGCGCGGGTCATTCGTGCGTATCAGGCGCTGCTCGCGGGCGAGCAGGCCGGCGAGGCGCTGTGGCAGACGCTGCGCGCGCAGTCGCAGCTCGGCGTCACGCGCGGGACTTACTGAAGATGGCGGCGCGTTGAAGGTTGCGCCACGGCGATCGTGGCGACTCAGAACTCGACTGTCGTGCGCAAGCCGAGCACCAGCGCATTGCCCCACTCCCGCGAGCCACCGGGGTGAATGATCCACTGCACATCGGGCTGCACCGACCAGCCGGGCCGCACCTCGATCCGATACGTGAGCTCCAGAATGGCCTCGTGATCGGGAGCCGCCACCCGGGAGCGATCGGCGCGATTCGCGGCTCGCACGGCCCGCGAGACTTCAGGGCTCGCTTGAAGCCAGGAAAAGCCGACCGCGATCACGTCGTCATCCCGGCCGGGCCAAAGCCCCGTGTAGTGAAAGCCGGCATCGATGGAGTGTGAGAGAGCATTGCGTCCCGGCGGCGAGAGAGTCCCGCGCAGGAACGCGCCCAAGCCCTGCACCTCAGAGCCCGACTCCCGCCAGAGTTCCTGGTCCGCGATGAAATAGAGGACCGAGTTTCCCCGCACCCCGCGGGCCTGCGCCGGGGCGAGGCTCGAGCCGAGTTCGATCAGCGTCGCACCGTAGCTGTCGGAAAAGGTGTCCGTGTGCCAGGCGAAGCCCACCTTGTAGCTGCCCATCAAGCCACGCGGCGGCGCCGGCGCTTGGGAATCGTGCGCCGCAGTCGTCTCCAGCGGCCGATTGAACTGCACGCCGATCTCCCCGATCAGGAACGCCCCTTCGTCGGGCCGGAGCGACCACTCGGTGCCGTGGTCATTGTTTTCGGAAGAAGGCGCCGCATCCGGCGAAGGATCGGGCAGCAGCACCGGCGCGGGGTTGCCATCGTAGGCCGCGACTTGCACGTAGAAGCCCTCGCGCGGCTGCACCTTCAGGCGGACACCCGGCGCGGCGATGGCAAAAATCGGCAGCGGGAATCCGGCCGCCTGTGCCGAGGGCACGCCGAACGCACTATTGATCAAAACGGCGGCGTAGTCCGAGCCGGCAAACTCATCGTCCACCGCCAGGATGCCCGCTCGCAACGACACGCGGCTGTTCAGAAATTCCTGATCCATCCACAGCGTGAAGAGCCGCGCGCTGTCGTAGAAATCGATGTTGCTGACCACGCTGCGGTCGCCCACAAACTTCTGCGTGGGGCCGGCGCCGTGGGGATTGTAGCCGGTCGCATGCACCGTCGCACCTTTCCAGCCGAAGAGTTTTTCCAGGTCGAGGTCGAGGTTGACCGTGAGCAATCCCTCATACGTCGCGCCGCGTTTCCTACCGCCGCGCACATTACCAAAGGCTTCACCGACGTAGCTCGCCGACGCGGAAACGCCTCGATCCAGCAAGGGCGCGCGCCATTCATCGCCCCGCACCGAGCCGCACAGGAGTGCAGCGAGGGCACCGGCACTGCTGGTGGAAAGGAAGGAACGTTTCGTCAACACGAAGGTGAAATAGCAGACACAATTAAACTTAGGGAAGGCTAAATTTGCTTTGCTGGCTACTTTTCCTCCTGCGACCGGATCGTGCCACGCCGCGCGATTGACAACTTCCGGCCGGGCGCGTATTCCCCGAACCCAGCCACCCATCACAGGCAATGGCGGATTTCACCATCCGTAGCCTGCGCGAGCGACCACTCCCGTGACGCCCGCATCAAGCCGAACTCCAACCCTTGATCTGATGAAGCCCAACCGAACGATTCCTTCCCTTTGCGCCGTCCTCGTCGGCAGCATCGCCCTCCTTCTGCCCGCCGACGCCCAGCAGCCCGCGACGATGGAAACCGTGACCGTCACCGGCAAAGCCGCGGACTTGCTCGGCACCGCACTCACCGCCACGAAAGGGCAGGCCAGCGCCGCGGAGATCCAGGCCCGGCCTTATCTCCGGCGCGGCGAGATTCTTGAAACCGTGCCCGGCATGGTCATTACTCAGCACGCCGGCGGCGGGAAGGCCAACCAGTATTTCCTGCGCGGCTTTAATCTCGACCACGGCACCGACTTCGCGATTTCCATTGATGGCATGCCAGTGAACATGCGGACGCATTCGCATGGCCAGGGCTACGCCGATCTCAACATCCTCATCCCCGAACTCGTCGAGCGGCTCGACTACGAAAAGGGCACGTATGAAGCGCGCAACGGCGATCTCTCCAGCGCGGGCAGCGCGGATTTCAAGCTCTTCAACGAGCTCCCGCAGGGCATCGCCAGCCTCACCTGGGGCGAGAACAACTACTGGCGCGGGCTGCTCGCGGATACCTTCAGCGTCGGCGAACGCGGCAAGCTGACCCTCGCTCTGGAATACAACACCTACGACGGCCCGTGGGTCCTGCCCGAGGATTTCAACCGCGTGAACGGGTTCGCGCGTTACTTCCACGGCGACGCCGACAACCACGTGGCGCTCACGGCCATGGCCTACCACGGCGAGTGGAAATCCAGCGACCAAATCCCGCAACGCGCGATCGATAGCGGGCGCATCCCGCGCTTCGGTTTCGTCGATTCGCGCGCTGGCGGCGACAGCCAGCGCTACAGCCTGCAGCTCAACTGGCGCCGCACCGAAGGCGCCGAGGCCGCGCCTTACACTCCGGGCAAAGGCGACGGGAAATCGGCCATCGAAACACCTGCCGTCGCGGCGACCGGCGACGACGTGTGGAAGGGCAGCGTCTATGGCTTCTACTACGACCTCGATCTCTACTCGAACTTCACCTACTTCCTCGACAATCCGCAGCGCGGCGACCAGTTCGAGCAGGCTGAGAAACGCTGGACCTTCGGCGGCGAGCTAACACGCGAATGGAACAACCGGCAGATTTTCCAAGCGCAGACTTCCTTCGCGATGGGCGTGCAGACGAGGCACGACTTCATCGACCCGATCGGCCTCTACAAAACGGAGCGCCGCTCGCGCTTCGACACCGTGCGGCAGGACAAAGTTTATGAAGGCAGCATCGGCATCTTCGCCGAGGCGACCACGCGCTGGACGCCGTGGTTGCGCACTACCGCTGGGGTGCGCGGCGACGCGTTTTGGTTCGATGTGGAGAGCGACAATCGCCGCAACACCGGCGAGGAACTCGCCGGCATCGTCAGCCCGAAATTCACCGCCGTGCTCGGCCCGTGGAAGGCGACGGAGTTTTACCTCAACTTCGGCACGGGCTTTCACTCGAACGACGCGCGCGGCGTGAATACCAGCGTCGATCCCACGAGCGGCGACGCCGTTTCGCCCGTCGATCCGCTCGTGCGCACGATCGGCGCAGAGTTTGGCATTCGCACGCAGATCATCCCGAAGCTCACGCTCACTGCCGCCGTGTGGTGGCTCGATAGCGACAGCGAACTCGTCTATGTCGGCGACGCCGGCACCAATGAACCCGGCCCTTCCTCGCGCCGCTACGGCGTGGAGGTCGCCGCGTATTGGCGTCCCTTGGAGTGGTTCACCTTCGACGCGGAATTCGCCGCGACGCACGCGCGCTTCGAGGACGTGCCCGATCGTTACATCCCAGACAGCGTGCCGTGGATGTTTAGCGGCGGCGTGACGCTCGGCAAAGAGGAAGGCCCGTTCGCCAGCCTGCGCGCCCGCGCCTTCGCGAAGCGCCCGCTCACCGAGGACAACTCCGTGAAGGGCAAGGATTCCTTCCTCGTGAATGGCCAGGTCGGCTGGCGCGCGAAGCAGTGGGAGGTCGCCGTCGAGTGCCTGAACCTCTTCGACCGCGAGGACAACGACATCGAATACTCCTACACCTCGCGACTCTCCGGCGAACCGCTCGAAGGCATCGACGACATCCACCTTCACCCGACCGAGCCGCGCACCTTCCGCGTCCGCGCGACGTATCGCTTTTGAGCGAAACACGGGCCGGGCAATTGCTGTAAAAGACTCCCCAAAATACGGTGAGTGGTCGGCCGGGTGCGGTAGGTACCGTCCTCGGAGTATGAACAACGCCAACCTCCTGCTCTTTAGCGCAGACGACGTGGTCGTCCGCGCCGCCTGTGGGGCAGTGCTTCGCACCCGCCATGCGCTGCGGGTCATCGACACCTGGGCCGACGCCCTCAACGAAATCGAAACCGGTTGCCTCGGGGCGACCCTCGCCATCATCGACCTCGACCCGCGCCTCCACGCCGTCGACCTGCTCAGCCTACTGCACCGCCGCATGCCCGTGCTCATGCTCGGCTACCAGCACGACGGTATCATCGACCGGATTCTGCGCCGCCGTGGCGCCGCGGGTTATCTGCTCAAGCCCATCGACTCCGTCGCGCTCGTCGAGGCCATCGACTCCGTCGAGCACACCGGGCTCGCCTGGGTGTGAGCTGGAAAATTCCGGCGGCCTAACAAAAACTTGCCACGCGCCGGAAGCGTCGCGACACTCCCGCCGCTTTGTTCCATCGTCTCGCCAAGTTCTTCATGCTCGTTGCCGCCGTGCAAATCCTCGGCGGCCATTGGGCTGTCCTGCAGACGGTGGCTTGGACGACGATGCTCGTGGACTACGCGCAACAGGATTCGCTCACGGTGGCCGTGGCCAAGACTTTCGACGGCGCGCATCCCTGCCAACTCTGCCACACGGTGAAAGAAGGCCGGCAGGAGGAGCAGAAGAAGCAGGCACCGACGACCATCGCCAAGCTGGATGCGGTGCTCGCCTCGGCCATCCAGCTTCCCCTGCGGTCGGAAGCGCCGCGTGTTTTCTTCTCGGTCGCGCTGCAGCCGCGCGAAGTGGTTCTCTCTCCGCTGACTCCCCCGCCTCGACGGGCCTGAGGCATCCGCCCTCCGGCGCTTCGTCCAGCGCGCCTTCGCGCGCACTTCGCAGAGTCTCGTAGTCTTGCTGCGCCTATTTCTGGCGCACACTAGTCGCCCCATTCTCGGGAGCCAGCTCGAGCATCTGCCCCTTCGCATCCCGGGCAGTCCGGTAACTCCTGCCCGGGGGCGCACCTCTTCCAAACCACCCGAGTTACCAAGCTCCCAGCATCTCTCCACTCATAAGTATCGTTATGAAATTCAGTCAGTCTCTCCTCCTCGCAATCACCGCCAGTCTCGCCGCTGGTTTCTCCACCGCCTCCGCGCACATCGGCGTGAGCGGACGTATCTTCAACTACTCCGGCATCGGCCAAATAGGTAACCCCATCGACGGTGGGTCGTTCAACAACAACACCCAGACCATCTCCAGCGGCTTCGGCTGGGCCGACGCCACCGACGCCAACTGGGGCGACTCGCACCGCACCCGCGTGTTCAAGTTCACCCTGGGCAGCACGCAGACGGTCGCCATCACCATCGTGCGAAACCTGAGCGGCTCCGGCCCAAACGGGACGTTCCTGCCGGCGTTCTCGCTCTTTCAGACGTCGTCGTACCAAAACAGCACCCACGACAGCGGGAGTCCGACCGTGAGCTACTTGACCGGCCTGTTCGGAACCGGGGCGACCGGGGAGTCCTTTGTGAATACCAACGGCTCCGCTGGCAGGGAAGCGGGCGACCCATTCGTGGACTCCAATAGCAATCTCGCGTGGGATCTGGGCGAGCAATACACGGACCTCAACGGCTCCGGCGTCTGGGAATTCGGCGACCCCTTTACCGACACCAACGGCAACGGCGTCTTCGATGGCGCGGGCCTCGGCGGGTCGGGCAAGGAGGGTGCGTTTCGCGCGCTCGCCCCGTGGAAAATCTACCAGGACATCTCGCCTTTTGCGGAGATGTTCTTCGACACGCTCATCGGCCACGCCGCCGATGGCACCACGGCCAACTACGGCACTGCTCCGGGGATCAACGGGGATGGCATTGCGGATGGCACCGTCACCGAAACCTTCACCGAACTGCCCGTGGGGGACTACTACTTCCTCGTCGGTGGAGCGGACTATGCGGCGCAAAACTCGGCCGATGTCCTCGCGGGTGGCACCACCTTCCGGACCTACGGCGTCGATGTGAACGTGACCGCCGTTCCCGAACCCACCTCCGCCGCGCTCCTCGGCGCGAGCGCCGTCGGACTGGTTCTGGTGCGCCGCCCACGCCGCCGCTCTGCCTGACACACCCATAACCTTCCCAAAGCCCCGGCCCCCACACAGGGGCCGGAGCGGCGGGAAACTCCCATGATCTCGAAGCCCGAATCAGCCCCCGGAACCGCCGCATTCACCCTGATTGAATTGCTCGTCGTCGTAGCGATCATCGCCGTGCTCGCCGCTCTGGGCCTGGCGGTCTCGAGCGCCGTCATGCAGAAAGCCCATGCGACCAAGTGCCTGAACACGGTTCGCCAAGTCGGGATCGCCACTCGTGCTTACACCGCAGACAACGACGGGCGCCTCCCGGATACCGGGCATGTCCGGGCCGCGGATGGCACCTCACGTTCCTGGCTGAATACCCTCGCGACCTATCTCGGTCCCAAGTTCATCGGGCGCTGCCCGGCTAACAACAAGTCACCAGTCGACGTCACCTACGGGTGGAACGATTTGCTCACCGAGACAACTGGCGAAGGGATTCCCGTCGCCCGTTGCCGCACTCCATCCGCGACCCTCGTCATCGGGGAAGCGGCCGATGCCTACACCTCGGAACACTTCCATTTCGCGGCTGCGCGCAACCGCGTGACCTACAATCAATTCAAAGCCTCGGTCGGCGTGGAACGCCATGGCAGGACGGCGAACTACCTCTTCGTGGATGGCCACGTGGAAAGCCTCACCGCGACCGAAATCAAAGACCGCCTCAACGCCACCGACAGCGCTTTTCTCAAACCATGATAAAACTTCTCCTTACTCTTTTCCTAGTCAGTGTTTGTCAGTTCTCGCGTGCGGCTCACGACCACATCGAAGTGCGGGAGGTTCCGGGCAACCCCAGCAAGCTAGGCATCATTGTGACCACGACAAACCTCAATCCCGTGGCCACCTATTTTCCTCTTGGCGAGGCGCCCAGCTTCGATCTTTACGCATTTCCCGGGGGAACCTACGCCACCGAGCTGACCTTCAGCGCGTTCAATTCGACATCAACGACCCAAGACGAAGCCTATGTCCGAGTAGATATTCTCGCCGTGTCGGGGGCGACCGGCGGGACGATCTCGTTCTGGGAAGACGGCGCGTCCTCGCCCACTCACACCCGCCCAGTCGGTTGGAGCTCGGGCGGGGCGGACAATCCTTCGTTCATCGTCAGCGAAGACAATACCGGTTACGGCCACCGCCACGGTCGCGCCTTCACCGCCAGCAAGGCCGGCGTCTATCACGTCACTTTCCGGATGGTGGACACCCTCGGCAACTACACATCCAGCGACCCGTTCGTTGTGCACTTCACGGTCATTGACCCTCCGCAACTCGCGATCAGCAAAATCGGCAGCGACATCAAGCTCACCTTCACCGGGCGCGACGGCCTGAGTTACGACGTGCAGAGCAGCACCACGCTGCAACATGACGCTTGGACCACCATCGGCGATCCACTGGACGGCAACGGCGGACCGCTCGAGTTTTTCGACCCGATCGTCGGTCGCCCGCGCGTTTTTTATCGCCTCGTCGAGTATTGAATAGACACGAGCGCGATGTGCGGCGGTCGATCCTAACCACCGCGCCATTCGTATCGAAATCACCATGAGCAATCTCCGCATTCTCGTCATCATCACGCTGGCCGTTGTCGCCGGCGGTCTCGCTTGGTCGCATTTCGTGAAGACGATGTTCCATCGGCACACGCCACCGGCCGTGGAGTATCTGCCGGCCGCCCCGGTGCCAGACTTCGCGCTCACAGATAGCCGCGGCCTACCGCTGACGCGGGCCGATCTGCTGGGCAAGGTCTGGGTCGCCAATCTCATGTTCACCTCCTGCGGCGAAGCCTGCCCGAAGCTCAGCGCGACCATGAGCCAGCTCGATCGCGCGCTCGGGCCGCGGAGCGATGTGCGCCTCGTTTCCATCACGATCACGCCGGAATTCGACCAGCCCGCCGTGCTGCGGGAATACGCCGAGCGGTTTCACGCCTCGGAAAAATGGCTTTTCCTCACCGGCGCACGGGAGACGATCACGAAACTCGCCAATGACGGATTCTGGATCTCGGCCGGCTCCCCGGGCACCGTCACGCACAGTGAAAAACTCGTGCTCGTGGATCGCGAGGGCAAGGTGCGCGGCTTCTTCGACGGGAACAGACCGGAAAGCGTGCCGCAGTTGGTCGAAGCGATCGACGGGCTGACCCAGTCGAAGTGAAGCGTCGGCACCCGGCCTGATCTTCAGCGGCCGGATGAAGACAGGGCCGCGACGGGAAGCGGGGCCGATACTTGCCATGTCACGGTGAGCCAACCCCATCGTTTCCACCGCACCTCATGAAGAAACTACTGCTTTACAGCTCCATCGCCCTGATCACCGCCGCCACCGGCCTCGCCAAGGACAAGGACGATAAGAAGAAGGACAAAGATAAAGACAAGGACAAGGATCGCGTTGTCTATGTCGAGCGCGACGGCCAGCGTTACACAGTGGACCGCGACGGCAAACGCCACCGGATCGACGATGGCGACCGCCACTACGAAAACCGCGACGCGCGCGATGACCGTCGGGATGATCGCGATTACCGGGATTACCGCGGAGACAGCCGCGACCGCACCCGCACCATCTACGTGATCCAAGGCAACCGCCCCGTAGAGCAGACCGTCTATATCGGCACCGATGGCCGCTACTACCGCTCGGTCGATGGCCGCCGCTCGTACATCAGCGAACGTCACTACGAGTCCTACCCGTCCAAATATTACTACCCGGACGGCCGCCGCCGCTTGACGATCACGCTGCCTTTTTGAATCGGGCTATTCGCCCCGCTCAGTCGCTGCCCGGTAAGCGCGCCATCCGCCAAACTGGCTGATTTCGCGCTGTCCGGCGCAGAGGATCGGCTCGGCCAGGACCCCGAGCGTTTCTCCGCCGCTGGCGAGCTGCACTTTGCCGATGCTCAGGCCCGCCGGCTCCTTGATCAAGATGGACGCCAGCCCTTCAGCGGGCACGTCCCACATTTCCACGGCTACGGCGATGCCGCCTTCGGCCACGCGGTACATGCCGGGGTGGCGGTCGCCGATGGAAAACAGGCGGTAGGCCGGGACGGTCTGGTCTTCCCGGAGGAAAGTGGCCCCGACCGAGAGGAGATTGGGATTCAGTTCGAGGCCCCGCATGAGGGTGCCATTGACGGCGAGTGACACGGTATTTGAGGTCGACATGCGCGAACGCCTAGCTCGTCCAAGGCGGCTAGGGAAGCCCTGAGCCGTGGCTGGCATGACTCAAGCTAGAAGTCTTGCTGCTTGTGCTATAGTGCCCAAGCAGCAATGCGAATGAAACTCCTCCACTCCCCGTTCGCCGACCTCGGCCTCGCGGCCCTGACTTGGATGGGCATCCTCTCCCTCCAAGCCGCTCCCCCGGCAGACTGGCGCCTCGTCTTCAGCGATGAATTCGACGGTGGCCAGCTCGATACGACCAAATGGAACACGACGATGGAATTCGCCGGCACCCATGGCCCCCGCTACCACAATGAGCACTACCTGAGCTACACGCTCGACGACGACGTCATCGTCGGCGACGGGCAGCTCCGTCTGCGGACGAACCGCAAGGTCGTCTCCGGGGAAGAACCGATCGGGCTCTTCGACTACTCGCAGGGCCTCGTCTCGACGCACGACAAGTTCTCGTTCACCCACGGCTACATCGAGATCCGCGCGAAGTATCCGGGCGGCAAGGGGCTGTGGCCGTGCTTTTGGCTCATGCCGGAGCATCAGAGCTGGCCGCCGGAGTTCGACATCGCCGAATACTACGGTGGCCAGAAGAAGATGCACTACGGCCTGGCTTACGGAAATATGCTCACGCCGCAGTGGGACAGCACGGGCGACACGGAGACGGATTTCGTGAACGAATGGCACACCATCGCCCTCGAGTGGACGCCGGGACGCGCGGTCTGGTACGTGGATGGAGTCGCTCGAAAAACCGTGACGGCCAACTACGTGCCCGCGATTCCGATGTATGTGATCCTGAGCAACAGCGTGAGCTCGCGCATCGGGCCATCGGGCGAACCGGATGAAGCGACGGTGTTCCCAAATTTTTTTCAGATCGACTACGTGCGCATCTACCAGGCTCCGCCAGTCATCATCGCGGAAACGCCCGCCAAACCGAAGCCGGCGGAAATCCCAACGATCATCGCCGTGCTACCGGGCGCGACACTGCCGTAGCTCATCAACGAGCGCCTACTTTTTGTCTTCGTCGAGCTTGGCCAGAACGGCGGCTTCGAGTTCGGCGTAGAGTTCGGCGTTGGTCTTGAGGATTTCCTTCGCAGCGTCGCGGCCTTGGGCGAGTTGGTTGCCCTTGTAGCTGAGCCACGAACCGCGCTTCTCGACGATCCCCTTTTCCAGCGCGAGATCGAGCAGCGAGCCGGTGAGGCTGATGCCTTCGTTGTACATGATGTCGAACTCGGCCTCCGTGAACGGCGGCGCAACCTTGTTCTTCACGATCTTCACTTTCGTCCGGTTGCCGGTGACGACGCCGTCTCCAGTCTTGATCGCGCCGATGCGGCGGATATCCACGCGCACGCTCGAGTAAAATTTAAGCGCCTTGCCGCCGGGCGTCGTCTCGGGATTGCCAAACATCACGCCGATCTTTTCGCGGATCTGGTTGGTGAAGACGCAGATCGTCCGCGCCTTGGAAATGAGCGCGGTCAGCTTGCGCATCGCGGCGCTCATGAGGCGGGCCTGCGCGCCGACCGTGGAATCGCCGATCTCGCCTTCGAGCTCCTGCTTGGTCACGAGCGCGGCCACGGAATCGAGGACGATGACGTCGAGCGCATTGGAGCGGACGAGCGTTTCGACAATGCGCAGCGCTTCCTCCCCGGAGCTGGGCTGCGAGACGAGCAGGTCGTCGAGATTTACGCCGAGCTTCTTGGCGTACTGAGGATCGAGCGCGTGCTCCACGTCGATGAAGGCCGCCAGTCCGCCACGCCGCTGCGCCTGCGCGATGAGCGTGAGCGTGAGCGTCGTTTTGCCCGAAGATTCCGGCCCGAAAACTTCCACGATGCGGCCTCGCGGAAAACCGCCCACGCCGAGCGCGCGGTCGATGAGGATGTTACCCGTGGGAATTGATTCCACGTCCATCTGCGTCGAATCCCCGAGCCGCATGATCGCGCCATCGCCGAAATCCTTGGCGATCTGCTGAATCGCGAGATCGAGGTTCTTGTTTCGCGCGACGGTGACTTTGCTCTCTTTGTTATCTTCTAGGGGTTCCGTTTTAGTGGCCATAAGTCCGCGCAGCCTATAACCGCCGCCGCGGGCAACAAAAGAAAAACCTCAGGAAAAGTGTTATTTTGAGTACAGGTCGCCTTTTCACGAAAAGACGAAATCCGGGCAGCAAAAAGGCCCGGCTTTGTGAACCGGGCCTTTCTGAAACTGAAGTCTGCGGAGACTAGCTGCCAGCAGCGACGCTCTGGGCTTTGCCGTGCTCGGCAACGACCTTCACGCTCTTGCCAACGAGGGTCGCGACGGTTTCAGCGCCGGTGGTGCTCGGGGTCAGGGTGATGGAGGTGGCCTTGCCGTCCTTGGCTTCGACGACGACCGTCTTGGTCGCGGCGTCGTAGGACTTGAGGGTGCCTTCACTGGTGGTGGTCTTGCCGCAGCCAGCGAATGCGCTGCCGGCGGAAAGGGTGACGAGGGCGATCAGGGTGAGGAACTTTTTCATGATTTATGTGTCTTTTGGTTTGTGCGGCAACGTATCCGCTGCCAGCACTTGAAACGTTTCTCCCGAAACTAAAGTTGCGGCAAGTCCAAAAATTTCTGCCGCTCCCCCGATCGCCCATGAACTTCCCCGGATTTTTTCGCCCGCTCCTCGCCATCCTCCTCCTCGCGCTCAGCGCCGGGTCCACCCTTGCACATCCGATTCCGGACATTCCTGTGCGCGGGGTTTTCGAGACCGGCGGCGCGGGCACCATCTTCGTGGAGATGAACCCGCGGTGCTTCGACGCCGATCCAAACTCCGCCCCGACGCTCACCTACGACCTCTACCAGACGCTGCCGCCGGAGCGGAAAGCCGAGCTCGTGCGGCAGGCGACCGAACTGACGAAACGCAACGTCGAGTTTTATTTCGAGCCGGTTGGGCGGATTCAGCCGGAGTTCCAATTCGAGTTCACCGGCGAAGGCCACAAGCCGCTTTCCGCCAAGGAAGACATCGTCGTGCTCATGGGCTCGTGGAAAACGACGATCGCCTCCGGCCTCACGGGCTGGAAGATCAAGGCCACGCCGGAAGGAAAACTCGCCGTCGTCTTCCAGAACTTCATCGACGGCGCCGCGCATCCCCGGCTGGCCGTGCTTTTCCCGGGAGAGACCAGCTTCACCCTTGATCTCACGCAGCTCAGCGGCGCCGTGCCGAAGACCGCCACCAGCGGCGCGGTCTCGAGCACCGGGGGCGCTCAGGATTCTTGGAAAACTTTCGCCAACTTCCTCCGCCAAGGCTTCATCCACGTGCTCCCGCTCGGGCTCGATCACATCCTGTTCGTACTCGGGCTTTTTCTGCTGAGCCGCACTTGGAAACCGCTACTGCTCCAGGTCACGACTTTCACCCTCGCCCACACCGTCACGCTCGCGTTGGCCACGCTCGGCTGGGTAAATGTGCCGTCGAAAATCGTCGAGCCCATCATCGCGCTGAGCATCGCCGCCGTGGCGCTGGAGAATATTTTTCACCCGCGCTACACCAACTGGCGGCTGGTCATCGTCTTCGTCTTCGGCCTCGTGCATGGGCTGGGTTTTGCCAGCGCCTTGAAAGATCTCGATCTGCCCCCGGCTTCGCTCGCGATCGGTTTGGTCGGGTTCAACGTCGGCGTCGAATGCGCGCAATTGGCCGTGATCACGATCGCCTTTGTCATCACCGCCTGGCTGCGTGATCCCGTGCGGTATCGCCAGTGGATCGTGGTGCCGGGCTCCTCGCTCATCGCCGCGATGGGCCTCTGGTGGGCCGCGCAGAGGGCGTTTTTTTGAGCCGCGTGGGAGCCGCTACGGCTTTTTTCCTCGCGTTCACGTCCAAGGCGGCGTTCCTTGGCGCCTAATTTTCCCACATGGAAACGAATTCTCCCGCGGACGAACCGACGCCCGCAACCCCACCCGCACCGCCGGTCGAAAACACCCTCTCCGAGCCTCCCGCTGAAGCTCCGATCGAGGCTGTCGAGACGGCTGATTTTCCCAACCAAACTCCCTCGGACACGGCCGACGCCGCGCCCGAGGAAGTCGCCACCGACACGCCCGATGAGCTGAGCCAGCTCGCCGAGGCTTCGCAAAAAGCGCGCCTCTCGCAGGCCGACGAAGAGCGCATGGCTACGCTGCTCAAGGAAGCGCTGCTCAGCGGTCGCGGCGGCGTCGCCCGCGCCATCGTCATCCTGCCCAAGGTTCCGTGGATCGTTGGCGTCCGGGCCGTCGAAGCCGTCTGGCCGGAGCTCACCGCAGGCTTTCGCACGCAGCTCCTCGCCGGTCTGGCGAAAGAGGAAACCGACGCCGCGCGCCGCATTCGCCTGAGCCTCGCCCGCGCACTCTTCAAGCTCGACCTGCCCGTCGCACTCAAGGTCGCCTCGGCCGTCGCGCGTGAACTTCCCGACAAGGAAACCGGCGTGCTCAGCGCCAAGCAGGCCCAGATTTTCGCCAACGTCTTCATCGGCCGCGGCAAACCCTGGCTCGCGCAGCTTCCGCTCGCGGACCTCAAGCCCGCCGACATCGATGCTCTCGTCCACAGCGCGGTCGTCGCCGTTTTCACCGTGCCGCATCCGCCCGTGACGCAGCTCGGCGTCGTGAAGTGGGTGCGCGAACAGGAACGCCTCGACAAGCTGGAACCGGCCGCGCTGGAAGCCCTCAAGAAGGGCGTCGCGCGCTGGGGGACAAAGTGGCAGGCCGCCTTGCGCAAGGAAGTCGCCGACTTGCCGGAGCAGATCGCGGAAGTGCTCAAGCCGGTGAACGAGAGCGCCGCCAGCGATGAGCCTTCGGCGGAAACGCCCGCGGTTTCCGAAGATGGCACGGCGACTGAACGCCCCGACCCGATCTCTCGGACAGATGATGAGGACGAGGATGACGAGGATGATGATGACGACGAGGAAGAGGAAACCGAACGCAAGGAGCGTCCGGTCTACGAGCCGCGTCCGCAGAAACCGGCGGCAGAGCGCCCGGTCTATACGCCACGCAACGCCGGCAGCAGCAGCAGCAGCGGCGGCAACGTCCCGCGAAATTTCAACCTGACCGAGTCGCTGCGGCACATCGAATCCTACGTCAGCTCGCTCCGCAACGACCTCGCCGCCTCCAAGACCCGACAGAAGGATGATCGGCGGCGGCCCGAAAAACTGTCCGGCCCAGTGATCGAAGGCGAGCCGACGGTCGAAGAATTGGCGCGTCTGAATCTGCAGCTCGAAGCGCGCAACGCCGAGCTCCAGGAACGCATCAAGGATCTGACTCAACACAGCGAAGATCTCGCCACGAGCACGGGCGCGATGACCGGCCAGCCGGTGGACGACGCCGGCACGCAGCTCCGCACCCTGCTCGGCCTCAAGCTGCAGGAAGATTTCGCCGATTTCCTCGCCCTCGAAAAAGAGGGCAACGACATCGTGATCCAGCAGCACTACCGCGGGCTGATCCGCCACGTCTTCGAGGTGCTGGAGCAGCTCGAAGTGCCACTCAAGGCGGAGTAACGGCGCGCAAAGCGAGCGCTTTCCTGGAAAAACAAAGCCCCGGCCTCATGAAGAGGCCGGGGCTGTTTTACGTTCGGGAACGGCGCTTAGTTCAAAGGAGCCGGGGCGGGCGCAGGAGCGGGAGCCGGGGCGGGCACGCCAGCATCGCGAACTTCGTCCGCCTTTTTCTCCAAAGCTTTGGCCTTCGCTTCGCCGTCCTTCTTTACCGCCTCGGCGGCGTCGTCGGCTGCCTTCTTGATGTCGTCAGCCGCCACGGCGGCGTTCTTTTCGACCGCTTTCGCGTCCTGTTTGGCGTCCTTCTTGATCGCGTCGGCCTTGTCGTCGCTAGCGTCCTTCACTTGGTCCGCTTTGTTTTCCATGGCGTCAGCCTGTGCTTCCGCAGGTTTCTTCTCGCATGCCGTAAAGGCGAGGGCAGCGGCGGCAACGAGGGCAAATGTGGGTTGTAGTTTCATTGGTAGATCAGGGGTTGGTTTAGGTTGTTGGGCTGATGGGGATCAACCTCCGCAGGCAGGCTGGACATGCGACCGGGCCAAGTCAATGCCCGTCTGACACGGAAGCGACACGGCCTGTCAAAGCCACCCGTCCGGGGCGCATTTCTTAGCCGCGGCTATTTATTGAGAAGCTTTTCCAGCAGGGAGTTGAGCCGACTGAGCATGGCGCGCGGATCTTCCAGCAGACCGGCGGCGACGAGTGCGTTGTCGAAAATCTGCTCGGCCACTTCCCCTGCCAGCGCAGCGTCGCTCTGCCGGATGGTATTCAGCCGGATGAGCATCGCGTGGTCGGGATTGATTTCGAGGTCGGGCTTCGAGTCGAGGCTCGGGCCGTCTTCGCGATTCATCATCTTCATCATGCGGCGCATGCTGGAGGTGATGTGCGCGTCGCTATCCACGACCACGGCCGGGCTGCCGACGAGACGCTTCGAGCTGCGCACTTCATTCACCCGATCCGCGAGGCGTTCCTTGATGAAATCAGCCAGCGCCTTGGCGTCCTCTTCACTCAGCGCGCCAGCGGTTTCCTTGTCGAGCTTGAGGTCGGCTTTCTCCGCCGCGACGAGCCGCTTTTTGTCGAACTCGCGCATGTGCTCCATCACGAACTCGTCGTGCGGCGCGTAGAGGAAGAGCACCTCGAATTTCTTCTCGCGGAAGACTTCGTAATACGGGCTGGCCTCGGCGGCTTCGCGGTTCGGCGCGACGAGGTAATAGATCTCCTTTTGCTCCTCCGGCATGCGGCTCACGTAGTCGGTGAGCGACGTGCTCTTGCCCTTCTCGGTGAAGGACGACTCGGTGCGCAGGAGCTTGGCCAGCGCCTCGCGATGCTGCCAGTCGTTGGCCGCGCCTTCCTTCAGGCAGTGGCCGTGCTCGGCGAAAAACTTGTCGTATTTCTCCGGGTCGGCCTTGGCTTCTTCGTCGAGCCACTTGAGCACGCGCTTGGTCAGCACGTCGTTGATTTTCCGGAGCAACGCGGAGTCCTGCATGGTCTCGCGCGAGATGTTCAGCGGCAGGTCTTCGCTATCGACCACGCCTTTCAAAAACCGCAGCCACTCGGGGAAGAGCGCCTTGGCCTTGGGCTGGATGAGCACCTTCTTGCAGTACAGGCTCACCTCGCTCTCGCCGCGCGTCATCGTCATGTGCTCGTAGCTTTTCGGCGGGACGAAAAGCAGCGCGCGGATGCTCAGCGGCGCGTCGGCCGAGAAGTGCAGCCGATACTGCGGCGCCTCGCTGTCGTGCCCGATGTAGCGGTAGAACTCGCTGTATTCGTCCTCCGTGATCTCGCTTTTGTTTTTCGTCCAGAGCGCCTGCACGGTGTTGACCGCGGTGCCGTTCAGCTCGATCGGAAACTGCACGAAATTCGAGTAGTGCTTGATGATGCGCTCGATGTTCGAGGCCTGGGCAAACTCGGTGTCGCGGAGCTGCACGACGATCTTTGTGCCGCGTGGCAGATCGCTCGCGGGCTCGATCTCGTAGCCGGTGCGCCCGTCGCTCGTCCACAGCCAGCCGGTCTCGCCGGGTTGATACGAGCGCGAGTAAACCGTCACCTTGTCCCCCGCCATGAACGCGGCATAAAAGCCGACGCCGAACTGGCCGATGAGATTCGCATCCGCGGCGCCGCCTTCGCCCGCTGCCTGCTTGGCTTTGAGCTGCTCGAGGAAAGCCTTCGATCCGGAATGCGCGATGGTGCCTAGGTTGTCGATGAGTTCGCCGTGCGTCATGCCGATGCCGGCGTCGGTGATCGTGATCGTCTTCGCCTGGTCGTCGGTCGCCACGCTGATCTTCAGCGGCGCGTCCGGCTCGAAAATCTCCGTGCCGGAAGTCTGCAGAAATTTCAGCTTCTCGCTGGCGTCGGCGGCGTTTGAGATGAGCTCGCGGACGAAGATTTCCTTGTCGGTGTAGAGGGAGTGGATGACGAGATCGAGCAACTGGGCGATCTCGGCTTGAAAGGCGTGTTTTTCGATCGTGGACATGGGGCGCGGAACCTACATGGCCTGCCGCCTCGGAATCAATGGCGACTTGCGCCCAGACGCGGGTGCGGCATGACGTGAAAAAAATTGCGTCTCGCGTGCATCTAAAATTCTCCGCGTCCCGTAATGCTCCTGTTTTAATCCACCTCACGCCCAAAAGATGATCGACGAACAACTTCAGGAAGAATCCGCGCTTTACACCGCCGGAGTGCTCAGCAGCAAGGATCGCGAGCAGTTTGCGGCGTTGGTCGATGCACACGCCGAGCTGCGCGCCTTGGTCGTCGGGTTCGAGGAAATCGTTGCCGCGGCCCAGCTCGCGACGTTGCCCGCGGTGCTGCCCAGTCCCTCCGCAGGGTTGAAGGCGCGGATTCTCAGCCAACTCGACGCCCATCCTCAAGCTGCAAAGCCGCGCGAAGCTGGTTTTGTCATCACGGGCGTCGATGGCCTCGTGCAGTGGGTCAACCCGGTCTTCACCGAAATGTGCGGTTACGCGCTCGAGGAGCTCCGCGGCCGCAAGCTCGGCGCACTCCTGCAGGGCGCCGAGACCGACCGCGCCACCGCCGTCCGCATGCGGGATGCCGTGCACGCGCATCGCCCGTGCAGCGAGCGCATCCTCAATTACCACAAGAACGGCCAGCCCTACTGGGTGGAGATCGCGATCGAGCCGATCGCGGACAGCACGGGAGAGACACGCTGGTTCATCGCGCACGAGCGCGAGCTGCCCGAGCTGATCGCGGCCTGAGGGGTTCGTATTTCGAAAACGTCGCGCACTCTCGCGTCGGCGTGAATGTGCAGTTGCGCTCTCCCGCGACTCTCAGCCAAGCTGCGCGCTCACTTTTCACCCTCACCCTCCACATTTCTCCACTCTATGGGACGCCAATGGCTCCAAGCTAAACGCGAAGTCGCCGGCCTGAAAAAAGGCCAGATGGTCGGCAAACTGGTCAAAGAAATCATGGTCGCCTCGAAGCTCGGCGGGCCTGAACCCGACGGGAATCCGCGACTCTTCGCCGCGGTCGAAAAGGCGCGCCGCCAGAGCGTGACCCGCGACGTCATCGAGCGCGCGATCAAGAAGGGCGCAGGGATTGGCGCCGAGAAGCTCACCTTGGAACACGTCGTTTTCGAGGGTTACACGCCGCATAAAGTGCCGGTGATCGTCGAGGTGATGACCGACAACAACAACCGCACCGCACCGGACATCCGCCTGCTTTTCAAGAAAGGCCAGCTCGGCGCGCCGGGCAGCAACAAGTTCCTCTTCGAGCACGTGGGTCTCGTCGAAGCGCACCACCCCGACGCGGGCACCGATCTCGAAGCCGCCGCCATCGAAGCGGGCGCGGACGAAGTCGAAGCGCTCACGCACGATCAGAACGACGACATCCCGGCGGGCGTCGCAGGCGGGCGCTTCATCACCGATCGCACCGCGACCGCCGCGGCTTCGAAATGGCTTTCGCAAAATGGCTGGACCGTGGTGACGAGCGAGCTCGGCTACGTGCCGAAGCAATTCCCCGATCTCACCGACACGCAGCGCCAGGAGGTCGGTGAGTTCATTCAGGCCATCGAAGACAACGACGACGTCCACCGCATCTGGGCCGCACTGAAGTAGCCCGGAGAGGAGCGCTGGATCCCGGCTCAACTGCAGCGAAGGAGACGTTTTTTTTCTGTGCGGCCCTCTGCGACTCTGCGCCTCTGCGGTTAACTCCGAGATCCGGCCGGGCTCCCCGAGTCGCGCACGGTCTTGAGCAGCGGCAGCGCCACGCCCCAGGCGAGCAGCACCTGCAGCGCGATGAGCACGTGGAAATAGGAAAACGCCGCGCCGAGCGGCAGCGTGTGCGCGCCCCACGCTGCGGGGAAGTGATCCTTGATCCAGCCGCCGAGCAACGCGCCGATCGCCCCGATCAAGCCGACCGATGACCAGTGTACGGCCATCGCCACCGTCCGCCCTGCGCTCCCGGTGAAAGCCTGTGTGAGCCTCAACTGACAAAGCTGCACGCCCGCGTAAAATCCGCCGATGATCAGCGATGCCGCGCTCATCAGGAGCACGGGTTGCGGCACGGAACCGATGAGCGGAAGCGTGACGTGTTTCGGCGAAGCGAAAAACCAAGCGAGCGTGAACAGCGGGCCGATCGCGACGAGCGTCATGGCCACGCGCCGCGCGCCGAAGCGATCGATGCGATGCCCGATGGCCTGCGACCACAGGATCGCGCCCAGCGCCGAGGCGAGGATCAGCCACGACGCTTCCGAGTAAGTCGCGCCGAAGGCGTCGTGGAGATAGACCACATTGAAAAATCCTGGCGTGCCATTGAAGTAGCCCGGCAAGGCCAGCGCCGCCGTCCACGCGCCCATGGCGATCGTCAGGCGGCGAAAATCGCGGCTTTTCAGCGGCGCCGCGATCCGGCTCCACGCCGACTGCCCCGGCGCGCTCCGGACCTGCTGTCTCTTATACACATCTGACGCTGCCGACGAATAGAGAGGTGTAGATCTC
>ENA-ORBV01004718-ORBV01004718.1-microbial-mat-metagenome-genome-assembly--contig:-NODE-4718-length-25858-cov-5.737597_pt1 | contig 25858 bp, 16 predicted proteins | sample MGYA00237777_ERZ505514 | MGnify/ENA primary metagenome ERZ505514 (study PRJEB26160, sample SAMN06269048) | microbial mat metagenome | isolation source: Oligotrophic lake microbial mat | place... | reverse complement strand
ACCCGCACCCATCCCATCGACCACCGCCGCCCGCGCCCCTGGAGCCTCGTCGAATGCGGTGGTAGTGGTGGACCTGCCCCGCGGCTTCTCTGTGCCGCCAGGCGCCATTCTCTTCGTGATAGCGCGGGAGGCCGGATTCGACAGTGGTCCGCCGGTGGCCGTGAAGCGGGTGCCCGCCGTCAACTTCCCCATCACCGTAACTCTGTCCGAAAAGGACTCGATGGCCGGCGAGTCTCTCCCGGGCCTCATCCGCATCGACGCGCGAGTGGATCGCGACGGTGATCCGATGACGAAGGATGCGCGGGACCCGGTGGCGAGTGAAGACAACGTACGGCCAGGCTCAGGTCAGACCCTGCTGGTTCTGACCCCCGTCAAATAGCGCCCGCCTGGGAGTCTGGGTAGCCTGGCTACGATGGGCGCACCATCGACCCGGCAAGATATCCGGGACATGAAAGCCGCCTTCAACTGCCTCAAGGCGCGTAAAGATACTCCCGGCCAAAGCGAGTCCATTACCTTCGAGTCCCGGGGGGACCTCCCTACCCCTCATGCCGGCCGGGCATCAGGGGTAGGGGAGGACAACCTAGGGTCAGGCCTCGCCGTTGCTTCGGAGCGACGCCTCGAACTAGAACGTGATCTTGGCGCCGATCTGCAGGCTGCGCTGATCGTAGGCCGCGGTGGCGCACGGTGTCACCGCCGGTGAACCGCATCGGATGACGGTCGACGGGATCGCGGTAGTGGGGTTGCCAAGGGCGTCAGTCGCCACGATACGGTTGACCGTGGAGATGCTCAGGCGATTGAGGAGGTTCTTGCCTTCGCCAAAGACCTCCAGACGACGCTTCCCGAAGTTGAAGAAGCGAACATAGCGGCCATCGATGGTCACCGAACTGCCGAGCCGGCCGGTGTTACGGCCGATCCCCAGCGGGCGATCGTTCGCGGCATTGCCATCGTTGTTGAGATCGCGATTGGTGCGGATATTGAAGGGCAGGCCGCTGTTGGCCTGGACGATGAGCCCGAGCTGGTTGTTGTTGATCAGCGCAGCGCCCAGGCCCTCGCCTGAGACCTTGGGCTGAAGCAGAGTCGAAAGGGCGAAGGTGTGAGTCTGGTTGAACGGGGCCAGACCCTTCTCCCGATCGAGGTTTGAGGGGTCGGAAACGCGGTCATCGCCCGACGCCAGAACGTAGCCGGGAAGCGGTCCGTTGTCCTCGCTCTTCGCGATGGTGTAGTTCGCCTGCATCTGCCAGCCGTTGCGCATCCGCTTGTTCATGGTCACGGTTAAGGCGTTGTAGGCCCCTTCGCCCTTGGACTGAACCACGTCGATCGCGTTGAAGTTGCTGTTCGGACGGGTCGAGCTATAGACCGGGCGGCCATCGCCCAGGGTGGCGCCTGAGGCAGTGAGGTTGGTGTCGATCAGGACGGGCATGTTGCCGCCCACGGAGTTGATGTAACCAAGGCTCATCGCGATGTCTTCCGTGAGAGCGCGCTCGATCTGGATGTTCGAAAGGAGAGCCCACTGCGTCTTGTAGTCGGAGGCGATCGCGATCACCGCCTGCCTGGGCGGGGTGGCGGTGGCGATGAGGTTCGGGAAGGCGGGGGCTCCGGCTACGGTGGGACCACCCGTGAAGGTGAGCGACTTGGGATCGCCGTTGCGGAGAATCGCGTCTTCGTACAGGTTCAAAAGGGGCGGCTCGTACATGAGGCCGGTGGAGGCCCGCAGAACCGTCTTGCTCTCCGCGTCGAGCGACCAGGAGAAGCCGGCCCGGACTCCGAAGTTGTTCTTGTCGTCATTGAACGATGCGGAGAGTGGATTGGCCGCGAACGGGCGCGAATCCGGAACGTCGAAGAGATCGTAGCGGGCTCCATAGAGGAGTTTGAAGCGGGGAGTGACCCACACGTCGTCCTGAACAAAGAGACCGATGAACTTGGTCTTATAGGCCACGGTGGGATCGCCGAGGTCCTGAGTGAAGGACGAGTACGCGCGCGGATTGGTGCCATTCTTCGCGGCCAGGTAGTTCGCCACGGAAGTGAAGGAGTACTGCGCGCGCAGGGTGTTGACTCGGGAATCGTCGATGGCTTGAACGTCCACGCCGGCCTTAAGGCTGTGTTTGCCGGCCGTCCAGGAGAAGTTGTTGACGATCTGGAAGATCTTCGTGGTGAAGTCGAACCCGGCGCTCTGGGTGCCGTCGAGCGGATTGCCGAAGTTCATGGCCTGGGCGCCAGTGATATTGACAGCCACACCGGTCACGGAACCGTCGCTGGCCGTGCGGGTCTGGTTGCGCTTCGCGTACTGCACGCGGAGTTCGTTCACCTTGTTGCCGCCGAACTGGGAGATGAGCTGGGCGGAAACTGAGTTCATCTTGTCGCCGAAGTCGGTGGCGCGCTGGATGGTGTTGGCCCCGCCGCCGATGTTGTAGGGCGAGTCGTTCTTGAACCAGAACTCGCGGACGGAGAGCTTGTGCGAGGAATTGATCTGGTGATCGATCTTGGCGATGGCGAAGTGAACCTTCTGGACGGCGGGGATGACGCCGTCACCGATGACCGAAGCGGGCAATCCCGCGGCGGCGAAGTTGTCCTTGACCGACTGCGCGATCACGCGATCGGCGGAGAGGTCACGGTCGACGTACTCATAGCCCACGTAGAAGTGGGTGCGGTCCTTGCGGATGGGGCCGCCGAGAGTGAAGGTGGTGTTGTTGACGTGGGTGTCCGGCTTCTGGGTTCCGGTGAAGTAGAAGGGCGTCTCGGAGAAATCCTTGCGGCGGAGGCGAAAGCTCACCGTGCCGCTCAGATTGTTGGAACCGGACGGGGTGATGGCGTTGTAGACCATGCCCGTGGTCTGGCCGAACTCGGGAGCGAAGCCGCTGGTCTGGACGCGAACTTCCTTGACCACGATCTCGGAAACCGGCAACAGGCGGAGGCCGGCGCGGTCCTTCTGGGTGTTGGTATTCCCATCGATCTGGTAGCTCGTGTGCATCTGCGATCCGTTGCCGTTGATGCGGGCGGCCCCGAACTCGTTGTTCTCATAGCCGGTGACGTTCGGCTGGAGGAACGCGAAGTTGTAGGGATTTCGCGAAACCAGGGGCAGGTTCTTGATCTCCTCCTCGGAGATCGTGCGACCGATGTCGACCTTGCCCGGGTTCGCAACCGGAGCTTCACCGGTGACGGTGACGGTCTCGGTCATGACGCCGGTCTCGAGGGTGGCGTTCACCACGACACCCTGGCCCGCGGACAAAGTGAACCCGGCGCGTTCATAGGCTTTGAAGCCCGAGAGTTCGACCCGGACCTTGTAGGAACCCAGGGAGAGAAGCGGGGCTCGGTAGTTGCCGGCCGCATCGGTGACGATGGTCTTGCTTTCACCGGTTGAGGTGTTGGTGACGGTCACGTTCACGCCGGGCAGCACGCCGCCGGAGGAGTCTTTCACCACACCTTCGATGAGGCCGTTCATGGCTTGCGACTGGGCAAAAGCGCTGGTGGACACCAGCAGCATCAAGACACTGGTAAGAAGTTTGCGCAACATATGGCTTTCAACTCTCCTATTTGATGGGTTTTCCTGCAGCGCCTTTTGGAGCGCGACTTTTGAAGCCTCTGCCGTCCACAGGGGTCACACGGGGTATGCCGCTATTGTAGTCGGCGGAAGGCCGTGGTGTTCAAACGATCGGGGGCGTGGCCTCCCTTGGCAACGTTGAGGAGGAACCTGTGTGAATGGCCCAGGATCGAGGGCGGCCAGAAGGGCCGCCTACCTTGGGGAATTGGGCATCCCCGGCACGATTCCGTGCTCGGACTTGAGTCGCTCAAGCGCCGCGATCCGTACCGGGCGGCGAACGTCGTGATCCACCGGGCGGTACCCCGGCCCCACTTCGGCGAGTTTTCCGCGATGCATGAGATTCTCGCGATCGATGATGAGCTCGGCGCGCGACGTTCCAACGAGATCGTTCTCGCGGCTCATGAAAATCGCCTCCTCCGGGCAGGCATCGACACAGAAGCCGCAGAAGACACAGCGAAGCAGATCGATCTCGAAGCGAGTCGGATATTTCTCGATCTTCTTCTCGGGGCGCTCGCCGGCCTCGATATAGATGCATTCGGCCGGGCACACCGTGGCACACATGTAGCAGGCCACGCATTTGGGGGTGCCGTCTTCCCGCGCGGTCAGAAGATGAACTCCACGATAACGGCCGGAAATGTTGCGCTTCTTCTCGGGATACTCGATGGTGGCCGATCGGCCCTTCACGAAGAGGGTCTCAAGCATGTTCTTGAGGGTCAGCCACATCCCATAGAGGATGGGGTAGTAGCCGGGACGAGTGTCGCGGTTGACGGTGATGACGCTTGAGGCCATGGGTTGCTTCGTCTCTCGTTCTACGCGGTGGCCTGAGCCTGGATATTTCCGCCGGCAATCACACCCTTGGAACCCAGGCTCCGATGAGTGAGATCCCCGAGGGTCTTCATCTCGACCGCCATCTCCACGAACACATCCCCCGCGGTGGCGGCATTGAGGGGCTGACCCAGGCGGGCCAGAAGGGCGAGAGCGATCTCAAAGCGGGGCCGGGCATCGCCGGGCGCATCAAAGGCTCGTTTGAAACGCTGCACGCGGTTCTCGAAATTGGTGAAGGTGCCGTCCGCTTCCGCCCACATCGCCGCGGGAATGACGGCATGGGCCGCCTGAAGGTGCGGCCCCTGATGGGTGGCCATCACGGCAACGTAGGCAATGTTCTTCGCCGCGTCGGCGACCGCCGGATCATTGAGGAGATCCGCGTCCTGGAGGACGAGCACCTGCACCTTGCCCGCGCGGCAATCGGCCAAAAGGACATCAACACCGCTCACCCCAAGGCCCAGATTCAGAAGGCCCTGAGTGTTCGGATGGCGGTCTTCCCGCTGAAGGATCTGGTCTTTGCGAACCGCCACTTTGTCCTGAGGGTTGCCCACGCGGAAGTCGAGCCGGCCGCCTACCGAAAAGGCCAGTTTCTTGAACGCGAACGCGTCCTCATTGCTCGCATGAGGCGAGGCAAGGAACGCGGTGGCGGCCCCCGCGGCCTGGAGTTTCGCAGCCACTTCATCGAGGATTTCAGACGGAGCGGCCACCGTGCCGCCGTGACGATGCGCGGCGGTCACACGGTCGGCACCGATGGTCTTGTACAGATCGCGCCCGGGATCGCAGAGCCATGACTTGTTCACCTCGACGTTGCGGCGGGGACGGATGCGGTAGGCCTCGCCGTCGCGGTGGTCGATGGTGATGTTGCAGCCGGTGGAGCAGCCGGGGCAGATGGAATCCGTTTCCTTGAGGAACCAGACCCGCATCTTGAAGCGGAAGTCCTTCGACAGGAGCGCTCCCACCGGGCAGACGTCCACGAGGTTGCCCGCATATTCGTGGGTGATCGGGCCGCCGTTGTAGGTCGAAATCTGGGTGGAGCCGCCGCGGTTCACGAATTCGAGCAGGTTCGTGTTCGTGACCTCGCGCTCGTAGCGGATGCAACGGGAGCAGACGACACAGCGCTCGGCGTCGAGCAAAATGGGGCCGATGTCCACCACTTTGCGCTTCGCGATCTTGTCCTCGAGGACCGTGCGGGAGTCATGGAGCCCGTTGTCCATGTACTGATCCTGCAAATAGCACTCGCCCGCCTGATCGCAGACCGGGCAGTCGATCGGGTGATTGACGAGGAGGAACTCGAGAGTGTTCTTTTGCGCTTCCTTGGCCTTCTCGCTCGTGACCTGGGTCTTCACCACCATGCCCTCGATCACGGGGGTCCCGCAGGCGATCTGAAGCTTGGGAAACTTCTCGATCTCGACCAGACACATGCGGCAGTTGCCGTCGACCGGCAGGTCGTCGTGATAGCAGAAGCGGGGAACGCGGACGCCCGCCTGCTCGGCCGCCTGAATGACGGAAGTGCCGGGTGCGACTTCAATCTCCGTGCCGTCGATAGTGCACTTGGGCATTTTTATCGGTCCAGTTCTCCTGCAACCACGTTCAGCCCGATTATTGAGAGACGAGGGGGGCCAGAAACGGACCCGGCCCCCCTCGTGCACCCCCGCGCCGCGAACGATCCACAGTTCTCTTTGAGGGGTCGCTCGCCCGAGTGAGTCGGGCTTCGCGACGACTGGTGTGCGGATCGAGCGGCGCTTCTCATCGGTCCAGTTCTCCTGCAACCACGTTCAGCCCGCCGATTATTGCGACGGCGTCCGCGAGCATGGTGCCCTTGATCATTTCGGGATAGGCCTGGTAGATGTTGTAGCAGGGCGGGCGGACCTTGACGCGGGCGGGATGTTTCTTCCCGTCGCTCACGATGTAGTAGCCGAGTTCGCCGTTAGCGCCCTCGACATAGCCGTAAACCTCGCCGGGGGCGGCCAGGATGCCGTCATAGACCAGCTTGAAGTGGTTCATCAGCGACTCGATGTTCGAGTAGACCTCGGACTTGGGCGGAAGGGCTACCTTGCGATCGTGGGTGATGAAATCGCCCTTCGGCAGCTTCTGAAGCGCCTGGTCGATGATGCGCAGGCTCTGCTTGATCTCTTCCACTCGAACCAGATAACGGTCGTAACAGTCGCCCACCGTGCCCACCGGCACGTCGAAGTCGTACTGCTCGTATCCCGAGTACGGATGATCCCGGCGGATGTCGTAGGCGATCCCGGAACCGCGCAGGCAGGGGCCCACCCAGCCATAGGAAAGGGCGTCCTCCTTGGAGAACGTGCCGATGTCCTTGAACCGGTTCGCGAAGATCGCGTTCTTCGTGAGCAGGTTCTCCATCTGCTCGGTGACTTCACTGATCCACACCATCGTCTTGCGGCAGCGGGCGTCGAAGTCGTCCGGAACGTCCTGGGCGACCCCACCGATGCGGACATAGCTGACCGTGAGGCGGGCGCCGCAGACCGAGTCGAGCAGATCGTAGATTTCTTCACGAGCACGGAACACCACGAAGAAAGGCGTGATGGCGCCGAGATCGACCACGTTCGTGGTGATGCAGATGAAGTGGTCCATGATCCGAGAGAACTCGGAGAGGATCACGCGGATCGCTTCGGCGCGGGCGGGGGCTTCGACACCGAGGAGTTTCTCGACCGCGAGCGCCCATCCATGGCCATTGATGAAGGCCGAGCAGTAGTTCAGCCGATCGGTGTAGGGAATGATCTGCCAGTAGGTCCGCTCTTCCGCCATCTTCTCGAAGTTGCGGTGCAGGTAGCCGATTTCGGCGGCGGTGTCCTTGATGGTCTCCCCGTCCAGAAGAACCTGCACGCGGAAGGTACCGTGCATGGCGGGATGGGACGGACCGACGTTGAGGACAAGATGTTCGGAGCCTTCAGGGACGTGAAGGAGCCATTCTTTGGGCTTCTTGTTGACGAAACGTTTGCCGGTGGCGAAGTCCTTCCGCATCGGGTGACCCACAAAATCGTCGTGGGTCAGGATGCGGACCAGATTCGGATGACCGGTGAAGACGATCCCGTACAAATCGAAGGCTTCCCGCTCAAACCAGTTGGCACCCTTGTAAATCTCGGTGAGAGTGTCGCAGGCGGGGTTCTTTTCGGGAACCGCGGTCTTGAGCCGGATGTGGTGCTTGTGGGTGACCGAATACAGGTGCAGTGCGACCTCGAAGCGGTCCGGACGGGACTCGTCGTTGAGATAGTCGACGCCGCACAGGTCAAGGAACAGCTTGTAGTCGAGTTCGGGATGATCGCGCAGCGTGCGCGCCGCTTCTTTCCACGCCGTGGGGGCCACCGTGATGGCAAGGTCGCCTCGGTACTCGGTGACCCGAAGAACCTTCTCCCCGAATCTCTCCGAGAGGATGCGATAGGCGGGTTTGACGAGGGCTGAATCGCGGTCGAGGGCCTTCATGCTAGGCATGATGGGAGCCGCTCCCCGGCTCGTCGCGCTCTTCGGTCAGCTTGAAGTGGATCCGGCCGCGCGGGTCGAGGCCAGTGGTCGCCCGCTGCGCGTCGTCGTCGGCCCAGGCGAGTCGACGCTCGCGCCGGTCGTTCGAACCTTCGGCACGTGCGCCCACCCGATGTTCGCCCTGGGGCCGCTTCGCCTGCTCGCCGTTCTTGATGCGCTCCTGAATTTTCATGAGGGCGGCGAGGAGCGATTCGGGAGTTGGGGGGCAGCCGGGCACGTACACGTCCACGGGGATGATTTCGTCGATGCCCTGCATCGTATGGTAACTGCGGTAGAAGCCGCCCGTGGAGGCGCAAACGCCCATCGAGATCACCCATTTGGGCTCGGGCATCTGGTCGTAGATGGTCTTCAGAATCGGGCCCATTTTGTCGACGACGGTGCCGGCCACCAGGAGCAGATCGGCCTGGCGGGGAGAGAAGCGGAGGACTTCGGATCCGAAGCGGGCCACGTCGTAGTGGGAGCCCGTAAATGCCATGAATTCAATGGCGCAGCAGGCGGTTCCGAACGGGAAAGGCCAGATCGACGACTTGCGTCCCCAGTTCACGACCGCGTCCACCGTGGTTGTGATTATGTTTCCGCCCTCGTGCACGCTCTTGAAGTGCGTGGGATCGACGTATTTGCCCGTGATGATGTCGAGCAGGCCCATTTCGTGTCCTTAAGGTTTCTTCTGGAGGCGCCATGCACGAAGACCGAAGATCCGGCCAGTCGGCGCAGCGAGCGGCGAATGATAAACCAGTAGTCGCGGTATCCGCGGTGAGGTGGTTTATGGTTTCTTGATGGAGCGCGCAAGAACAGGGCGCACCCTTCTGCTCCTTGCGCTGGTTCTGCGCGTTGGTTCTGGCTCGACGCCGCGATTGGTAAGCAGCTACTTCAGGGCGAGGAGCGCCGCGCCGAGCCTAGCCATTCCGGACTCGATCTGAGCTTCGCTCACTGAGCCGACACTGAGGCGCATCCAGCCGGTGTCGCCCGGCACGCCGAAGGCCTGGAACGGGACGACCCCAAGCCCCGCTTCCTCGAGGAGGAAGCGACGGACGTCCTCGTTGGTCTTGATCTCCTCCCCGTTCGCGGCCTTCTTTCCGAAGGGGTGAACACGCGCGCTCACGTAGATGGCGCCGGTGGGCTCGATGCTGTCCGTCGCATGACCAAGAGCCTTGAGCTTCTGGAAACCCTGATGGAGTGCGGTCAAACGCCGCGTGAGTGCAGGCTTGAGCGTCGCGTGGTAGGTCGCGATGGCCTGGTCGTCGCCCAGCATCACCGCCGACGCGGTCTGCTCGGGCTTGGGCGCCCATCCGCCCATGTGCATGAGCATCGTATTCATCTTCGCGATGACGTCCTGGGGACCAAGGGCCCAGCCCACGCGCAGACCAGTCGCGGCGAAAGCCTTGGACATGCCGTCGATGAAAATCGTGTATTTCGCCATCTCGGGAACGAGCGCGCACGGGGTCACGTGTTCGACGCCGAATGACAGCATCCAGTAGATGTGGTCGTACAGGAGGTAGATCGGACGATCGCCGCGCTGCTCGCGCGCTTCGTTTTCGCGAAGGATCGTTTCCGAAAGCTTCAGGATCGCCGCCCTCGGCGTCGTCGTGCCCGAAGGATTAAGAGGCGTGTTTACAATGAGAACACGCGCTTTGCGTATCGCGGCATCGAGCGCTCCCGGACGCGGTTGAAAGGCGTCCTCGGGCGCACAGATCACCGCTTCGCCAAAAGCTCCCACGATGTCCGCGTAGAAAGGGTAGTTCCAGCAAGGGGCGGGATAGGCGACGGTTTCCCCGGGTTCAACCACCACCCGCAGCATCGAGTAGATCAGAGGGCGTGCGCCTGCGGCAACGAGAACGGAATCGAGCGGATAGTCGAGGCCCAGGTGGCGCGAATAGAAACCGCGGACGGCCTCGCGGAGAGACGGCAGTCCCGCCGCGGGCGGATAGTTCGTGGCGCCGGAGTCGAGGGCGGCTTTGGTGGCCTCCCGGAGCTTTTCCGGAATCGGGAAATATCTCGGGTCGAAGTCGCCCACGGTGAGGTCGCAGACATCTCGACCGTCGGCCAGCAGGGCCCGGATCTCACCCGCTACTTTGAGAATGCCTGAAGGCTCAAGCTTGTCGGCAAGGGTCGAAAGACGAGAGCCTCCGGAAATCCGAACGAGAGACTCGATGCTGGGGGTGGCGAGCGCTTCGGGCATAGTGCGAATGTTACGTGGTCACACTTTCCGGAGGAGTGCGTGCGGGGATCTCGGAAGTCGGAGGACGAACGGGAACAAGGGAGAGCCAGAGGAACACGAAGATTGTCGGCTCGAGGAAGAACCGATACCGCATGTTTTCTCCACTCTCGAAAACGATGGTGACCGCGGCCACGTACAGGGCCGGGAGGGCGATCCCCAGGCCGTGCAACAACGCGTGCCTTCTCTTCTCCGTCTGCTGCTTGAAGCATCGCCTTATCCAGAGCCCAGCCGACAGCCCCAGGAGGAGAAGAAAACTGGAACCTGAGAAAACGTACTCGAAGGGCCGGCGCCAGGGAAGGCGGTCCACAATGACGTGCGAGGAGTGGCGGCTGGTGGGACGTAGGTAGAAGTCGAGGTTGGTTTTCAGAATCTCCAGAACCCTGGCCGGCGTGAGCCGCCGTAGCAATGCCTTGTACTCCTCCATCTGAGCGAAGGAGCGTTTCAGGAACGCCTCCTGGTTGTAGTTGTACTCGCCGTTCAATTTTTCGGCGCGGCGCAGCACGAAGGCATTGAACCGGTCCGTGGTCTTCGGGAGTTCCACGCTGGTCATCCCATGGCAGTACTCGGAAAGACCCTTGCAGAAGCTGTCGGGACCGAACGACGAGGTGGTGGTCAGTCCGAAGAGAACGTACTGCTTGGCCAGAAAAGCGAACATCACGAGGCCAATCGGCAGCAACACCCGCAGGGCGCGCCCCCGCGGCACCGCCATGAGCCCCAGGCTCACCGCCAGCACGACCAGGAACGGCCATTGAAAAACCGAACGCGTGAAAAACAGCAGAAGGGACGAGGCAACCAGTTGCCCAGAGACCGGTTCGCCTTCGCCGAACCGCCACAGCGCCCAGAACAACCAGAGAATGAGCGTCCCGGACAGTAGGGTTGTGTCCAGGAAAGCCGCGTAGAAAATCGGGCCGGGCAGGAGCAGAAAGATCGCCGTCCCAAGCACCGCGCAACGTGATCCCTGCCCTCGTCGCAACCACGAAAAGATCAGAAGGACGGTGGCCGCATAGACAAACAGCCAAAGGACATAGAGCCGCTCATCCACGCGTCGCACCAGAGCCTCACCGTGCGTATTTGGATGGAAGGCTGCGAAAGTGGCGCGAATCGCGTCGAAAAGCGGGGGCTGAATGTGGTTGTACCAGAGCGACTTGAAGGGCTCGACGCGCAGGTCGCCCAGGCTCACGGTCTGCATCATGTATTCCGAAGTCCAGGCGTGGAAGTACAGGTGTTCGGCGGCTTCATTCCGAAAGCGTTGCTCGAGCAGGAACATCCACAGGAAGGCCGCAACGAAGACCGAGAGGCGGGGCCAGCGACGTAGAACGCGGGTCACGACCGTGGTTTCTCTCTCACCCAGGCCGGGCAGGAGGGATCGCGCACCGCTTCATAGAGCCGATCGCTTTGGTAGACGCCGATCTCCCGGAAGCACCGGCCCTCCCTGAAGCGCTGAATGAGTGGATCGAGGCCGCCCATCCGCCCCGCGGGCAAGATCAAGTAGCGAAGGCGGGTTTCGTTCAGGAGGAAGTGGGCGGCCTTGGATTCATCGATCGGCTGATAGCTGTCGGTCAACCAGTGGTTCTGAATGGTCGTCTCCAGGTGGGTGGTCAGGGCAGGAATGAAAGCACCGCCGCCGTTTAATGTTTCAAAGCCGCGCCGCGCCGCCCAAATCAGCGGGGGCGCCGCGTAAGGCGGAATCTCGAGCACGGGTCCTTCCGGAAGCTTCGCCATTGCCTCATAAACAGGAGGGACGCCGGGCGCCACTCCAAAAAAGGCGTTCGCGGGCGTGAGCGTCTCGACCGTGCCCAAAGCCAGAAGTATGGCGGCTGCGGCCTTCCGGCCTTTTGCCATGAGAACGAAACCGAAGGCGGCCAGCACCGACATCAGCATCACGGCCACCGCGGTGAGCGTCTCGGGGTGGCGCATGCTCGAGAAGGGCGGCACCAGAGCGAGGATCCGGTAGAGACCACCGGGTTCGCCCAGGCCGAGCCAGAACAACGCCAGCATGGTGAGGCCCAAAGTCTTCTCCCGCGGGCCACCGCGCCATAGGGCGACCCCGCCGAGCACGATCACTGCGAAACCGGGAAAGAGAGGCTCCCCCGACCCTGGATTCCAAAGGCGATGAAGAGAGGATCTAGAACCAGTGTCGGCCAGCGTCCACGAACCCTTCGCGAGTTCGCGGCTTGTCCTTGCGAGGCTCTCCTCAGCATGGAGGCTCCCGTAGGCAAAGAGATACGGGGCCAGAAGCACCGTGGCCAAAGCCGCCGCCAACAGACCCCACCGGAAACCACTCCACGAGGGCCTTCGGAGAAGAGCCACCGCGGCAATGACGGTCGCCGCGACACCGTAGTAGCCCGACGACGAGGCCACGAGTGCGAAAGAGGCTCCCGCCAGGAAGGCCCACCCACGCGACGACCCCTCGGAGAGCAGTCGGTCGAGGGCGAGGACGAAGATGGGCAGCCACCCCACCGACAGCAGATTGAGATGTACATAGTGAAGCGACTGGTGCGAGCCCAAAACGGCGGTGATTCCAGCGAAGACTCCGGCGGGTATCGACTGGGTCCAGGACCGGGCCAGAAGGCAGAAGGCCCAGCCTGAAAAGGCCAGGGAGAGCCAGGTGGCCAGATTGAACCGGACCAGGGGTTCTTCGGCGAAGAGAGAGAAAGGAGCCATCAACACCACCGTCCCGATCGAAAGATCGCTGCGCAGCACCGCGTTCTTCGCGGGATGGAACATCCGACCGTCGAAACGGTCGCTCGAGAAACCGTGATCGAGCAGCCAGTTCAGGATGTAGAGGTGATGAGGCGGGTCGGTGCCCGCAGGAATGGTGTCCTCAAGGTACAGAGGCAGCGGACGCAGGACAAAACCAGCCGCGGCCACGAAGAACGCGAACAGGGCGAGTTCGCGAAGAAAGCTCTTCACGACGCTTTGCTGGGGGAGCGCCGGGGCCTGACTTCGAGGGTCTCCCCACGCGGGAAACACAGCTTCCGAAAATTGCAGCGGCGGCAGATGCGCGGCTTGTCGATGCGGGGGAAATCCTCGATGCGGGCAAGGTTTGCCTCCGGAACGTTGAGCAGGGCGCGCATCGTCTTGGCGCTTCGCGTGACAAAACCTCGGGCGGTGTCGAGCACCGGCTGGGAGACGTCCTTCCGCACGTAGCGCGGCCAGATGAGGTAGGCGAGCTCGGTCGAGATCTCGGTCGCGGATTTCGCCCAGCCCTTTTCGGCCGCGTACAAGGCGTAGCCCGCGATCTGCACATCATTGAACTTCCCCGCTCGGCGACCGGTCTTCCAGTCCACAATCCGAACTCTTCCCCGCTCGTCGCGGAAGGCGAGGTCCATTCTGAGGAAGACCGGCACGTCGTCCACGTGGAACGAAACAAGCTCCTCCATCGACAGCCAGGAGGACCGTGAAACCTTGAACGCCTCCCGCAGCAGAGGCGACTTAAAGAAGTTGCGCAGCGATCGCATGACGATTCCGACGAGGATCTTCTTGTCTTCCTGCTCAATGGGCTGGACGTACTCATGTTCGAAGAGGCGGAAACCGTTCGTCCCGCTTTCACTCTCCTTCCACTCCTTGAGCATCCTCTCGTGGACCACCGATCGGATCAGGGCTTCCTGCACCGTGGTTTCGGGGATGGCGTCGCTCGTGCGCAGGAAATCCTCGATCGTCTCGTGGACTACCGAGCCTGCCCAAAGCGCCAGGGCGGAAAGCCGCTTCAGTCGCTGAACTTCGGGATCATCGAGGACGCCGTAATAGGAGTAGTAATACTTTCGATAGCAGGTCGCGAGGGTGTCGTGCCGGGAAGCCGACCAGGCGAAGGCGCGGGGATCCCGCACGGACTCTTCGGCCTTCAAAGAGAAGTCGGGCGCTTTCGTCGGATTCAAACCGCCACCTGCCGTCCGAGGGATGTGAACAATACGAAGCGGCGCGACTGATGCGAGTCGGAGGCGAGGGCCAGGCCCCGGGCATATCGTCGGAGCTGGGCGGCATGGTGCGAAGCCTGGGCCAGGACCTGATCCTCGGCGATCGCCTCGGTCTTGTAGTCCACAACCACCCAGCCCTTCTCGTCTTCGAAGGCGAGATCGCAGACACCTTCGAGCAGGCGGTCGTCGTCGACATAGCTGATCGGCACCTCGCGAAACACGCGGGCGGCCCGCGCGGCCTCGCGCATGATGGGCAGAGAGAGAACCGCCTCGGCCTGGGCCTCGGCGCGCGCCACCTCTTCTTTGGTGAGCGGGAAACCGGGGGCCAGGGAGGGCGCCATACGCCGCACCGAGTGGGGATCGTTGAAGTCAGCGAGTTCGAGAAGTCGGTGGACAAAGGAACCGAAGACTCGTCCCACGAACTCCGGCGGCTCCACGCGAGGGGGGGACTCTCGCGCGGCGTCTTCTCGAATCGCGATCGGCGGAAGAGTGGCTTCGGAGGCGGCGGCGATGAGGGCGGTGCGCCGGGCCACAAAGCCTCCGAGGTCTGCCGGTGCTTCCTCCGGCCCCTCTGTTCCCAAAAACGCGTGTTCCTCCGGCAGCGCCACCGGGCCGGTGTCGAGGTTCAAGACGTCGGCGCTCGGAATCGAAACCTCTTTTGCGATCTCGTGCCAAAAATCTCCGACCCGCTCCGTGGGCGGAGGAATAGGAACGACGAGCCAATCACGGGCTCTCGTGCAGGCGACATAGCGGAGGCGATGGGTTTCTTCGCGCAGTCTCGCTTCTTCCTTAAGCGCCAGCACATCCCAGTCCGGAGGCTGGCAGTCCTTCACGAAGCCGAGAGCAATCTTGCCCTCTTCCCGTAAAGGCACCATATCGACTCGGGGCTGGAACTTGTCGAGACAGTCATAAAGGATGACCACCGGCGCCTCAAGGCCCTTCGCTTTGTGGATCGTCATGATTCGCACGGTATGCGGATCGCCCGGACGCGAGGAGGGAAGGTCGGGCTCTTCACCGGCGCCGTCGAGGCGGTTGGCGAGAAGCAGATTGAATCCCCGCAGGGTCAGCAGACCGAGGCCTTCGGCCTGGCGGGCCAGATGGGCCACTTTGCGCAGGTTGGCGATGCGGGGCCTGGCCCGCGTTGTCGAGCCGCGCTCGGCCGCGTGCAGGGCCGCGAAGATCGATGTCTCATCGAACAGTTTCTCGATGAGAGCCGCCGGAGGAAGGTGTTTTCGATCTTCGTGCAGTCGTCTCAGCAGACGCAGAGCCCGGCGCACGGGGTCTGCTTGTCCTTCTCCTTCGCCCTCCCCGCTCAGAAGCGAAAGATCATTCCCGGCGAAGCGCCATTCGGCGATGGCGCGGTCGGAGACGCCAAAAAAAGACGACCGCAAAGCGGCGACAAGGCTCGTCGCGTCGGAAGGATCGTCGATGGCTCGAAGCACCGCATGGGTCTCGACGACTTCCGATCGGAGGAAGAACGACCGACCGCCATCCACTACAAAGGGCACGGAAGCGCGTTCGAGTGCTTGTTCCAAGGGCCGGATCTGAGTCAGGCGTCGGGCCAGGATCAGCACGTCGCCGGCCCGACTGGGGCGGCTTAAACCGCCGTCCCGCACCTTGAAGGTTCCCGTCTGCACCGCCGCCGCCACGAAGCCCGCGATGGCGCTCGCCTCGGCCTCGAGAACATGGGAATCGGCTTCCTGGGGGACTGCGAACTTGAGCGCCAGAAGGCTCGGCGTTTCGGGGATGTGCGGGCTCGGAACCAGGGCTTCGTAGTCGGGTTGGCCGTATTGGCTCTTCTTGATACTGGAGGAGAAGAAGCGATTGACGAATCGCAGGATGGCGGGAGTGGAGCGAAAGTTTTGAGTCAGGGAAACGAGGTCGACCCCGGGACGGGTCTTGGCGGCTTCACACGCGGCCGCGAAAATCGAGGCGTCGGCGCGACGGAAGCGATAGATCGATTGCTTGGGATCTCCCACCACCACATACGAGGCGGGGGCGATCGGCGAGCCTTGGGCATTCTCGCCCTGAAAGCCGGCCAGGATTTCGATGATCTCGACCTGGAGAGGATCGGTGTCTTGATACTCGTCGACGATGATGGCCCGAAATTTCTCTCGGAAGTACGACCGTAATGCTGCGTTCTGGCGCAGGGCCGAAGCGGACTTGACCAGAAGATCCACGTAGTCGAGCACGCCTTCTTCGTTTTTCCGCCGCTCATAGATGGACCGAACCTCGAGGAGTGCTCGGACCAGGCCGCTGTAGAAAGACGCGTTCTTCTCTTTCTCCCAGGCCGCCCCGCGGTCGGCGATTTCCTGGGTGATCGCGCGACATTCGTCGAAGGCCTCATCGGCCTTCCACATGCGCTTGTTGCCCAAGCCCTTGCGGACCCGCAAGGAACGCAGGGACAGGATGAGGTCCGGATCGTCGAGCCCGATCGTCTTCGCGATTTCGGCGGACAAGGAGCGGACTGCGGCGACCAGAGTATCCGCCGCGGGTTTGTCCTGGATCAATTCGGCGGCGCGGGCGATCCTTTCCTGGAACCAGTCGCGGACCGGCCGCGGGTCGATGTCGTGAGGAAGAAGGTGCGGATCGAGATCGCGTTGCGAAACCAGGCGGCGAGCCAGTTTCCTCAGAGTCATGGGATCGCCCATGGGCGAGGTTTTCTCGAGAGGGATGCGCGACAGGATGACCGCTTCGAGAAGGTCGTCGTTTCCGGTCAGCCGGTCCTGCAGCCACTCCTCCCACGCTTCCTCGAAGATGAAATCGGCGAGCGCCTCGTCGCAGACCCGGAATCCGGGAGGCACTCCGGACTCGATCGGACGCTCCTGAAGCATGGCCGCGCACAATGCGTGGATGGTGGAGACCTGGGCACGTTCAATCGAGGCCAGGCCCTCGGAGGCGCGAGCCACGACGCCAGGATCGGCGGCTTCGTGACGGGCTCTTTCGAGCGCATCGCGCAAACGCAGCTTGAGCGTGGTGGCGGCGTTCTCGGTGAAGGTCACCGCCGCGATCTGGTCCAGCCGGAGGAATCCGGTGAGAACGATCTGAACCATTCGATCGATCAGGAGTGTGGTTTTTCCGGTGCCGGCTCCGGCCGAGATCACGAAGCTCGTGCCGAGTTCCTTGCGGACCCGTTCGCGCACCGCCTCGTCGTGGGGAATCAGGCCGCTCATGCGAAGTCCTTCAACTCGCCGACTTTTCGGGCCAGGGGATCGAACAACCGACGGCGACGCCTTCGGCTTTCGAGAACCGCGGTGGGACCACATACCGAAGTGAAGTCGCAGAAGGTGCAGGCAGAGGGCTCCTGCATGAAGACACCGTGGCCCATGAGGTCAACAATGCGGAGGAGGAGGGCCTTGAAGGTGGCGGAGGTGGCGCGGGCCGGGTTGAAGGCCACCTGACGACCGGCGTTCACGTAATCGAGGAAGGCTTCCACGACTTTTTCGTTAGGGAAGATCTGCTGGGCGGCCAGGATGTAGAAGGGAATCTGAAGTTGACGTCCGCCTTTGAAGAGCGAGGCGTCGTTGTCGGTGGGTGCTTTCCCGGTTTTGTAGTCGCGCAGAACCAGGCCGCCACCTTCGGCGGAATCGATCCGATCAATCCGGTCAATCTGTCCTGAGATCTTGAGCACGCTCCCGTCATCGAGGGGAATCTCCACCGGTGCGTCGCGATGCGGCTCGTTGGTGTTGGTCCTTCGATAGGGCAGGCCGAAGGAAACTTCGAAATGTGCGGGCGTGGTTTTTCGTGTGCGGTACGCCTCGGCCTCGCGGGCCAGCCATTCGACCAGGAGCTGGAGAAAGACCTTCTTCTCGGCGCGCCACAAGAGTATGAGTCGCGGGGGAGAGCCTTCGACCCAGGCCTCGAGGCGTTCGTCGCCCAGGGCCAGAAGGCGATTTCTTTCTTCTTCGCTATTCTGGATCGGGAGCAGGCCTTGATCACGGCGTTCGCGCAGGAAGAGTTCCGCCACCTCATGGAACAGGGTCCCTTTCTCGAGTGGGTCAAGTTTCCGACGCTCCTCGGGCTCAACCGCGGGTTCGATGCGCAGGACGTAGCGGAGGAAGTAGCGGAAGCCACATTCGCCAAAGGCCGCGATCCGGCTGGCCGAAATGGCCTGCCCGCTCTTGATGGGATCCAGGCGAGGATGCGAATCCTCGCCTTCCGCGCAGACCAGACCGTCGAAGGACGAGAGGCGCCGGGCCGCGCGACCTCGAGAGAGATCGTGCGCGGCGCGGAGAAACGGCCGGTCTTCCGCGAGCCAGGTCACCGCCGACAGGCCGTGACGGGCCACGATTTCCGTGTCACGCTCGCCAAGGTCGATGCTGAGATCGATATCCGTGTGGCCGTCTTCATCTTCGGTAACGACTTTGTGCAGGTCTTCCGCAGTGACCACCGTTCCTCGGGCGGCCTGAAGTGCCGCCATAAGAAAGAGCGAAGGCAAACGCTCGCGGCCGGTTTGTTCGTCGGCGCGCGGATAGGAGAGCACGAGAGTTTCCTCGGCCAAGGCCAGGGTGCGCGCGAAGAGACGTCGCACCTGCGCCACCCGGCTAAAGGTGGTGGGGAGGAGCGGACCCGTCTGAACGATGGCGGTGGGTTCATCGTCGAAAAGAGTCAACTGGGCGACCGGCTTCGGCAGGCGGACTACGAGCGCTTCCTCGCTCAGCGCTTCACGTTCGCGATCAAGGAGAAAGGGGTCGGGGCGGAAGACCCCCGGGAAACGCCCCTCGACCAGACCAAGGACGGCCACGAAGCGAAAGCGCGCTCCGGCCAGAGCCTCGGGGGAACCCACATGAACGCCCACCCGCGATCGTTCTTCAAGAGGGCGCCTTTTTCGGTCGAACTGGGCCTCGAGGACCGAGAGGACCCGCGCGAAGGGAATGGCCAAGGAAACTGCGGCGAGCGCGCCGATTTCCTCGAGGGTTTCGCGCACCAGATGTTGCTCGGTCTGTTCAATCGGAGTGGTCGGACGGATCCAGTCGTCGAACAAGGCGAGCAGCTTTATGGACCACCGGTCGAGGGTGAGTGTTTCTTCGGTGAAGAGCAGGCTCTCATGGAGTTTGTCGACCACGCTCAGAAGGGCCTGCGCCGCCACCACTCTTCGGCCGCGTGACGTGATGGCTCTTACCGACTGAGCGTCCGTGGCCCGCGACTCCTCACCAATGAAGTGATGGAGAGCCTTGCGGAAGCGGTCGATGCCCGAAACCACTTTGAGCTCCCTGGTGATCTGGTCGAAGACCGAAGGGTGAGGCGGATGTTCTAGGCCGGTTTTCTCCGGAAGAGGAACGGGAGCGAAGGTCAGGAACTCGAGCAAGGCTCCGCGATCGAACCTTCGGGAGGCAAGAAGGAGAAGAAACGAGCGCGCGACCCGGCCGCTGCCCAGAGGAAGGGAAGGGTGGAGCTTGAAGGGAATCCTGGCGCGGCTGAAGAGATCGACCACCATCGGCGAATAGACATCGGCTTGAGGGATAACCACGGCCATGTCATCAAAGGCGGTGCCGCGCCGCGCGGCTTTCAGAATCAGGCGGGCTATCGACCGCACTTCGCTCGCTTCTCCGGGTGCGGTGACCCATTGGATCGAGTCAGGGGCAGCACTCGGGTTGCGGGCGGGCGGTTGAAACAGGGCTGAGGTGAGCCGGGACACCCCGCCTCCCGAATCGCCCGCGACAAGGGCAAAATCGGTGGCGGACCAGGCGACTCCCTCAATCCGTGCCTCCTCACACAGAGCCGCGAATGAACCGGGAAGAGCCTCGCCTTCGACCAGAATCCGGCGCGCGCCGAAGCGCGCCGCAAGTGAGTTGAGGAAGCGCATCTCATCGGGCCGAGGCTCGAGGTCCGGAGAGAAGAGAAGGGTGGTCCCATCAAGGAACGGGGCCTCGGCGGTTTCGGCCTCGGAGAAGAGCCGCGTCTCGTCGAAGAACTTCGATTCGAGTTCCGAGTGGTAGCGCCCGTAGATCGAGGCCAGGGCGAGGAGGCGGAGGCGATCCTCAGCACCGGTGCTGCGCTCGGCGAGGCGCTTGACCGCCGCCGGCCGGATAGAGGCGGCGCGGAGGTCATCGAGAGTGCGGGCAAGGACCCGGGCCACGGGGGCCTCGCTCAGGCCGGGCTTCAGCAGCTCCGGGTGAGCGCCCAGAAGTTTCGCGGCCAGAAGAGCGCCGTGACCGCTGCGCCAGGCCATGAGTCCAGCGACGTGGCATTTTGCTTCGGCCATTTTGAGGGCGAGGTCCCGAGGCCGCAGTGCCGAAACTCCAGCCAAAGCCCCCTTCTTTCGAGCGAGTCGCCGCAGGAGGATCTGCCCCGCCGACACCGAGGGGACAAGAAGCAAAGTGGGGGTGAGCGGCATCCGTTTAAGGGTTTTGCGTTTTTCGGCGTTTTTCGATGATACGGCCTGCCGTCACGGCGCGATCTTTTAGCGACCGGTTCGCTGGAGCAAAAGGCGTTTGCGAACGGCGCCCACCAGATAGAGGCTTCCCGCCACCACGACCGTTTCTCCCGGGCGAGCGAGTCTTTTCGCGCGGGTCAGCGCTCCGGAGATCGATTTCTCCTCGACCACGGTCTGACCCAGGCCCTGGCCAATTTGGGAAAGCTGCTCGGTGGTCGCGGCCCGGCGCATTCGGACGCGGGTGGCGATCACGATTCGGGCACGGGGGAAGAGTTGCAGAGCCATCTCGCGCACATGCTTGTCCCGCATCGCTCCGAAGACGAGCACGTGGGACGTCCCGGTCTCCTTCAAATACTCCGCGAGGGCGCGGGCGCCCGCTTCGTTGTGGGCTCCGTCGAGGAGGAAGGCCGGGCGGCCTTCGAATCGCTCCAGCCGCCCTGGCCAGCGGGTGCGGCTCATCGCGGCCACCGCACCCTCAAGGTTGAGACGCACCCCGGCTTGAGCAAGAGCCTCCAGAGAACGAATGGCCACAACCAGATTGATGCGTTGATGGGCGCCGGGCAGGGGGACGACGTTCTTGTATCGACCGAGCGGGGTCTTCACGTGAAGGCCTGGATGGGCCGGGCGCAGGCTCACACCGTTCATTGCGGAGACGACCTGGGCGCGTTTCGAGCGAGCGGTTGCAAGGATGGCCCGCTCGGCCTCCGCCTCCATGGGGCCGAGAACCACGCTGCGGCCTCGGCGGATCACGCCGGCCTTTTCGCGGGCGATGTCGGCGAGGGTGGAGCCCAGATATTCCTCGTGATCGAAGTCAATGCTCACAATGGTTGAGACAAGGGGCGATGACACGTTCGTGGCATCGAGTCTTCCGCCCAGTCCCACTTCCAGAACCGCAACATCCACCGCGCACTTCCGGAAATAGAGGAACGCGACCGCCGTGAGAATTTCGAAGTGGTTCGGATGGGCGGCGATTTCCCCCCGGACCAGCAGCCTCTCCGCCGCATCTGAAACCTCGAGGACGAAGCGGTTGAACTCCGCGTTCCCGATATTGCGACCGGAAACGGTCATCCTCTCGCGGATATCGATGAGATGGGGCGAGGTATAGCGACCCACCTTCAAGTCGGCGTACCGAAGCGCTTCATCCAGATAAGCGCTGACCGAACCTTTTCCGTTGGTACCGGCGACGAGGATGCTCTTAAACGAGCGGTCGGGATGGCCGAGTTCGCGGACCAGCAGGGTCATGGTCTGAATGCCGAACTTCTGGCCCAGCCACGATCGGGATCGAAGGTATTCGCGCGCGGTCAAGGCCGTGGAGCCTAACAGTGCCCTCCGAATAGCTCCTCGTTCCGGGCCGGGAACTCGCAGGGCTGTGGAAAAGTGGATGAAAATGTGGAAAACTGGGGCCCGTGTTCGCGGGAAGCTTCGATTGCCGGATGGATCGCCAGGGGCGGGTCGCCATTCCTCCGGCTTTTCGGCGGAAAGTTGAGGACTCCGGCGAGGCGTTCGTCCTTACCTTCTTTGACGACGCGATCGCCGGATACCCCCGCGAAACCTGGCTTTCTCTGGAAAAACAGGTGCTCTCCCTGCCGGCCTTTTCACGAAAGGCACGCGACCTGTCCAGAGTGCTCGCCTCCCGCGCCCACGAATCCCGCCTGGATACCCAGGGGCGCATCCTGGTGCCGCCCGCACTACGCCGCTTGGCCGACCTGGACCGGGATGTGGTGGTTATTGGGGCCATGGATCGCTTCGAAATCTGGCCGAAAGCGGGTTGGTTGAAGTACGCGGACGAAGCTGAAGCCCTGCTCGACGCGGCTTCCACAGAGCTTGGATTCGGGCCGGCTCGCCCATCCACAGTCCAAGCCTAGGTTCCCGCTCGCTTTCGCGAGTTCGCGGTTGACACGTTCGCGAGCCTGCCCTAGAGTGGCTGTGGAAATTATTGGCCAAAAGTGGTCCACCTTGGGCGAGAACATGCTGCGCGGAAACCATCCTGCACGAATAGACGACAAAGGCCGGCTCAAGATCCCTTCGGCGTTCCTGGGGGTATTGACGGAGTCCGCTCGCGATTTTTTCGTCACCTCGATCTCCGGAGAGTTCGTCCGCATCTACCCGCTCGCCGCCTGGAAAGAAATCGAGACCCGGCTTGCCGCTATGCCCCAGGCTCATCCCGCCCGTCAGCGATTCCTTGAACGCGTGAATTTCTTCGGCCAGGTGTCGCAGGTGGATGGTCAGGGCCGCATTCTCATTCCTCAGATTCTTCGAAAGATGGCTTCGATGGAGGGCGACGTGGCGGTGCTGGGCCAGCAGAATCACCTGGCGGTCTGGAACTCGAAGCGACTCGAAGACAAGCTCTTCAAGACCGATCCCTTCACGGATGCGGACGCGCAGCAACTCGCGGAGTTCGGGATCTGATGTGGAGCCCACAAAACCTCCCGCGCACATTCCGGTGCTCTTGCGGGAGATCCTCTCTTTCGCACCGACGCCCACCACACGCATCCTCGACGCTACGGTCGGTCCGGGCGGGCATGCGCGCGCGCTGCTCGAAGCTCACCCGGGTGCCACACTTCTCGCATTCGACCGCGATGAGAACGCTCTCGCCATCGCTCGTCAAAAGCTCCACGACTTCGAAGAACGAGTCTCGTTCCGGCACGCCGATTTTCGTGGGGGTCTCACCGAACTCCCCGACCCGAGCCTGGACTACGCGATCGCCGATCTCGGCGTCAGTTCGCTTCAGCTCGATGACCCCGAGCGCGGCTTCAGCTTCCGGTTCGAGGCACCTCTCGATATGCGGATGGACCAGCGCGGGGGTCGCACCGCCTCGGACATTCTCAACACGGCGACGGAAAAAGAACTCGAGCGCATCCTCGCCGAATACGGCGAAGAGCCGAAGGCTCGCGCCATCGCCCGCTCGATCGTCATGGAGCGGAGAACACAAAGGCGCTGGACCACGAGCGCTTTCTCGAGCCTGGTGCGGCGGGACGCTCGCGGTCGACCCGGGCTCGACCCTTCGACCCGCGCCTTCCAGGCGCTTCGCATCGCCACCAACTTTGAACTCGAAGGCCTGGACGAAAGCCTTTCTCGCCTCGCCCATCTTCTCCGTCCTGGGGGGCGGCTCGCCGTCATCGCTTTTCACAGCCTGGAAGACCGCATCGTGAAAAACGTCTTCCGATCCTTGAAAAGAAACGGGGGCTTCAACCTACTGACCCCCAAACCTGTGATGCCTCAGCTCGATGAGGAGCGCCAGAATCCGCGCTCGCGCAGCGCGCGGCTTCGGGTGATCGAAAGACTCGCGACCGAGAACGGAGGGGGAGCATGAAAGTTGATCGCATCCACGCCGTTCACGTCGAAGACTCCATCGACAACCGCAGAGTGGTCCGCACGCGTGACGACCGGATCTCCAAAGACCTGCTCTGGATCGGGGGCATCGCTCTGATTCTCATCAGCCTGTTTGCCGCGTATGGCTGGCCCCGCGCGGCTCTGCGCGATACCGGATCCACCGCGGGCAGACTTCAGCGGGAGCAGGAGAAGCTGCGCGAGGAGAACCGGGAACTGCGGCTCGAGAAGGCGGCCCTCGAGGATTTGAGACGGGTGGAGGTGATCGCCACCGGTTCCCTCGGGCTTCGCTCGCCCGCACCCGCCGACGTCATCGTGGTGGAACGTCCGCAGAATCTTCCCAAGGACTCCCGGTTCGCGAACCAGGAGATGGCCTCGGGGTCACGACATTGAGATTCGAGGACTTCGGGCCGGGCACACCCGTTCCCACGCGTCCGCCCGGCGGGCGAAACCACGACCTTCGTCTGTACTTTGCGGCCATTGGCGGCACGGTGTGGGCACTGATCCTGATCGCGCGTCTCTTCGAGCTTCAGGTCCTGAGCCATTCCCGCATGGTCAAGGAAGCGCAGCGCCAGTCGGATCGCACCATCACAGTCAAAGCCCGGCGCGGAGCGATCCTGGACCGGAACGAGCGCCCCCTGGCGATTTCGGTGGATGCCCCGAGCATCTATGCCGACCCTTCGGTGATTCGCGATTCCCGCGCGGTGGCGCGCGCGCTCGGACAGGCCCTCGGCTACTCCACCGCAGAGCAGAAAGATCTCCTGACACTTCTCCGCCAGGATCGTTCCTTCGTCTGGGTTAAGCGCCAGGTTGATCCTGCGATAGCGCGGGCGGTGCGCGAGCTTCGTCTCGAGGGAGTGGGTTTCGAAACCGAGAGCCGCCGCTATTACCCGAAACGCGACCTGGCCGCACCGGTCCTTGGGTATGTGGGCCTCGACTCGCAGGGTATGGCCGGTCTCGAGTACGCCCTCGATGAGGACCTCCGCGGACGGGAAGCCCGAGTCACCGTGCGTCTCGATGCGCGAAGACGGCCGACCGGCGAAATCGACAAGCCACCGACCGAGGGTCGCACCGTCCTCCTGACCATCGACGAGCGCATTCAGCATGTCACCGAGACGGCGCTCCTGGACGCGATCCGGAAAACCGGATCCGTTTCGGGAGTGGCGGTGGTGATGGATCCGAGGAGCGGCGAGGTTCTCGCCATGTCGAGCCTGCCTTCGTTCAATCCGAACCGCTTCGCCAGTTTCCCCGAACGGGACCGCGTGAACCGGGCGGTGGCCGATTCCTACGAGCCGGGCAGCATCTTCAAGATCGTGACCGCGGCCGCCGGTCTTCAGGAGGGAGTCGTTTCGCCCCTTGAGGTCATCGATTGCGGCAACGGTTTCATCGAAATCGGCAACACCCGCATCAACGATCATGCGGTCTTTACGTCCCTGACCTTTCAGGACGTGATCGCGAAGTCGAGCGATATCGGGGTCATCCGGGTGGCCCAGCGAGTGGGAAGCGAGAAATTCTTCACCGCTTTGAAGGCTTTCGGTTTCGGAACCCGGACGGGAGTCGGGCTTCCCGGTGAAACCGCGGGACTCTTGAAGAACACCAAGGGCTGGAGTTCCTTGTCGCTCGCTTCAATCTCCTTCGGCCAGGAGATCGGAGTCACCGCCATCCAGATGACGAGTGCCGCCGCGGTCATCGCGAACGGCGGCTATTGGATGAAGCCCTACATCGTCAAAAAGGTGGAAGAGCCGGGCGGCGAAACCGTGCGCGAATTCACACCGGTGGCCGAGCGCAAGGTTCTGGAGCCGGAGACCGCGGATCGCGTGATGGCCCTGTTGAGGGAAGTGGTGATCTCGGGCACGGGGCAGAAGGCACGGGTCGAGGGTTTTGAAGTGGCGGGAAAAACCGGGACCGCCCAGAAAGTCGAGCCTTCCGGGCGCTACTCGATGATCGATCACGTGGCCTCGTTTGTGGGGTTCGTGCCCGCGTCCCGCCCCGCCCTGGTGATCCTGGTGTCCCTCGACACCCCCAAGGGGCCGAACAATCAGGGAGGAGACGTGGCGGCGCCTCTTTTCTCGCGAATCGCCACCGAGGCGGTTCGCCTGCTCGCGATCCCTCCCGACGACCCCACACGCAACATCCGACTTGTCACCTAT
>ENA-ORBV01004717-ORBV01004717.1-microbial-mat-metagenome-genome-assembly--contig:-NODE-4717-length-25868-cov-7.365360_pt1 | contig 25868 bp, 27 predicted proteins | sample MGYA00237777_ERZ505514 | MGnify/ENA primary metagenome ERZ505514 (study PRJEB26160, sample SAMN06269048) | microbial mat metagenome | isolation source: Oligotrophic lake microbial mat | place... | reverse complement strand
AACTGCGCAATTGGTTCGGGAATGGTCTCTTTTCGGTTCATTTGCAGCCGCCTCCCCGGCGACTCTTTGAACCTAACTGCCACGCCTATCTCACGTCACGCACGTTTGCCGAAAGGACACTGAACATGTCGGGAAAGAAGCTGCAAAACCGCCCCCACGCCGCTTCGTAGCGTGCGCGTTGACCGGCTGGAATAACGAGATCCGGATCGCCGGCCTCATTCTTGACCAGGATCGTCTTGCCGGGACCGAAGGCGTTCTCCCATTCGGGCTCCACCACGCTGTCCTGATTGAACAGCGGCTCGCCCTCCACCTGCAACTGCCTGGGATCGAACTTTCGGCGATGGGTCGCGTATTGCGAATTTTTCCAGATCAAAAGCGGCTGCCAAGCCGTACTGATGGCGCCCGCCGTAATGTTGATAAACCGCGGCTCTACCTTCTTGCGAACGTTGGCGATGTAGGCTCGCATCTCCTCGCAGCCCGCTCGCGCCACGTTAGGCTGATCCGCCTGCGGCTCGGGCAAGGCTCGCCACATCGCTTGCAGCTTCACCAGCGGGCCGGCCTCTTCGCCGCTTTCCAGAGCCGACGAGACGGTCCCCAGATACTTGGCGCTGACGCGATGTTGCCGCGCGAAGTCGGCCAGCGCGGCGCGGGGCTGCCCGAGCGCCGCCCGATGCCGGAATCGCCAGGCGGTTTGAAAATAATCGGCATAGTCGATGTTCTGCGCGCGATAGAATCGATGATCTGATGGACGGCGAACTTGTCGCGGTCGGTTTCGGCCAGCATCGGATGCGGCGCGAAGCCAAATCCATCCTCCTTCAAGTACATGTAGCTGGCCACTTCCCGCGCGGCGGCCAGATATTTTTTCAGGAGGGTGGGCGACATCGTCAGCGTTTCACCGGAGTTGGATGTCAACGCCCGTTAGATCGCGGATCGTGTAGTTGTACTCGGCACTGCTGAGGCGCCGCGCCAGCACAACGCCTGGGTCGCCGGCATAGCGGCGCCTTTCGTGTTCGCGGACGGCATGGAACCAATTGACGGCCACGCGCCGCTCCTGCGGCATCGGCCGCCGCGCGGGCTTCGGCGGCATCTCCTCCGCTTCGAGACGTTCCAGTATTTGGCTCCATCGGCGGCCGTCCTGCATGATGGCCGCCATTGTCGTGAATCCGCTCAGATCCAACTGCGCCGCGGGCTGCTGCTGGCCGTGACAGGCGATGCAATAGGTCGTCAGGAAAGGTTGGATGGTTCGGGTAAAATCGCCCTCCAGCTTGGCGCGTCCTTTCTCCTGGGCCCGCACGACGCTCAGAAACGCCGTTGCCGCCAGGACGAAGAAGAAGCCCGCCGAACAGGTGGTTAATTTGAACCTATTCAGTCCGCCATCGCATTGCCCGTTTCCAGACTCGATTGTCTGTCAGCTGCGGAATGGCGTCAACCGGCTTATCCCGCCGCGGTTGGCGGTCCTTGGATTTCCTGTCTGGAATCAATAGTAATAGTGCCCCTTTGGCCGTCCGGCGTTTGCGCCGGGCGCCACGCGAGTCAGATCCTCCGACAGAATAGACGGACACCACATCGTCTCAATGTGCTCCACAACAAGTTCAGTACCGCGCGCGTGGCTGACGAACGGCCTCGTCCGCGGATCGTACATGGCGTCAGTGAGATCCCGTGCCAGTACCACGTCGAAGCCGAGGCGCGTCATCTGTCGTGTGCCGAACCCACGGTTCAGGATGCAGATATTGGTGTGAACGCCCATCAGTACAATCTTGTCGATGCCCTCCTGCTTGCAGAAGTTGTAGATCTCCTGGCCGCTCTCGCTCACGCCGTCGAATCCCACGATGTCGATTGCCGGGTGCTCGCGGGTCCAGGGATAGGGCGGGCCCGTGAACTTTTTCACGATCGGATCGTCACATCCACCAGCGGCGTCGTCAATGGGAAAATCACGTTCCTCCGCGGGAACGCGCGGACAGCGATTGATGATTGGAAAGGGCGAGGCGGCGGTTGGAGCGTTTTTCATCCGTTCGCGCCAAGGAGTTCCATCATAGAACTTCATCGTGTCGCTTGGCGCGTGGATGATCATCACACCTAGGCTTCGGGCGGCGCTGACAACTTGATTCATTCGCGGCGCCATCAAAGCGACGCGCTGCGCCGACAGGCCGCAGGTGTGCGAATCCCACATGTCGCAGATAATGATGGCTGTACTCGCCACCGGCCACTGCAGTGTCTTTTCGGCGGGTCCGGCCTCCTTCGTTCGCCGACGTGCCCGCAGACTTAAAGTGCCCGGCGCCTTGGGGCGATTGGAAAGCGCATCGAGTGGCTGGGAGGCTGCGGCGCCCGCCAGCATCATGGCTGCGGGCAGCGAACCCAGAAAGGACCGTCGGTGAACGAGCCTCATTGTAGATAACCTCCAACCTCGGGCGTTTGCATCGAAATTCGATGTTAGCCAATCTGTGCGAGTTTATCAGTAAAGTGGAACGACCGGCTGACGGCGCCCGCTGCCAACGGCGGAATGACAATCGAGGAACTCTAGACCCAGTACAACTTCAAAACAGTACCTTTAGCCCAAATTGAATAACGCGCGGCCACGCGAACTCACCAGTAACGGTACCGAAGGCAGTACTATTGGGAGCCGTATTTGGCGCGGTAAACTGCGGGTGGTTCATGGCATTAATCGCCTCGGCACGGAACTGCAACTGGAAGGGGTTGGAGAGACTGGCGACGTAGCTGAGACCGTTATTGAACGATGCCACCAGGTCGGTATTCTGGCTGAAGCCGGTCTGATTGACGTGGACGTTGGTGACGCCAAGCGCATCGAAGAAGATTCCGTAACCGCCGCGAACGACGGTTTTCGGCGTCAGGGACAGCGCGAAGCCAATGCGAGGCATGACCAGGTTCTGACTCGTTTTCCAGAGCTCGCGAGGCTGGCCATTGACGCCCGCGAAAGTCAGGCCGCCAGGCACTCTGAACTGTCCGGCAAGCACTTGCGGAATGGGATTGAGCGCGTAGTTGGCTTGGGCCTGAGCCTGTATAGAATTGGCGGAGGAGAAATCAAAATTGCGGACGCTGCGGTCGAAGCGTTCGACCACGGGAGACGGGCGCTCGTAACGCAGACCGAGACTGAGGGTGAGTTTGCGGTTGACCTTCCAATCGTCCTGTATATAAAGTGCGGGGACTTTGGAGATTTCGGCATAAGAGCCGGAGATCGGAAAATTGCCTCCGCCGGGGAGGCCATATAGAAACTGCGCCAGGCTCTGGCCCATCGGAGCGGCGGCGGAGGTGTCAAGGGGACCGCGCGTCCAAGTGGTATCGAAATTCAGGAGACCGGAGGAGTTGCCGAGGTTGAACGTGTTGCGGAGATAGGTTCGGTACGCAAACCCATAGCGCAGGCTATGGGCGCCAACGATGTGAGTAAGGTTGGCGGCGGCCTCATGTATATCTGTAGCCGTGTTGTTGCGGCTGTTGACGCCGCCGAGGCTGGAGTACCCGGTGATGCCGATGTTCGGGAGCTTGACGTACCGCGGGTCCACGGCGTTGATCTGGCGAGTAAACTCGGCCGAGAAGCCGGTAGCGGCGAGATTCCAGTCCTGCTGAAAGGGTGTGAAGCCGGTGATGAAGCGGGTCAGGGTATACCGGGAATTCACAAAGAGGGTTGGCGAGAGCGTGTCAACGTGGTCGAAGCCGAATCCTTTGTTATAGCGATAGAAGTTATCGCCAACGGCATTGCTGTGACGGACGTTTTCGGGACGCTGGAGATCCGTGAAGTTAGTGCGGACACAAAACCGTTGCTTAGCGGAAATGTTGTGGTCCACGCGGACTGCGTGGTTCCAGTAGGTGTCCTGGGCATTTTTCCCTTTGCTGTAGTTATTGGTTCCGTCGAGGGTGCCGGGCAGGTTGGGCGTGTCAAAAAGGCTGATGATGTTTCGCGCGGCGGGATTGATGCAGCCGGCGGGAATGATGTTATTGGGAAGCGGGGACCGGCTGAAACGGCCGTTAGCCGTGGCGACCGTTGAGTAGGGATCGAAGATCTGGTAGCGGGACCCCTGGGCGAGCAGGGCGGAAAAGTCGCCCGTACGTTGAGCGGCGAAGGGGACGGCTTCAACCATCCACGGCGAAGGGTCAAAACTCCAGATACCCTCATAGCCATACATGAAGAATGTCTTGTTCCGGCCACCGTACAGTTTCGGAATTCGGATCGGGCCGCTGATACTGTCGCCCCAGCGGTAAAGGCGGAATTGGGGCTTACCCGCCGCGAGCCGGAAAAACTTGTTCAGCGGTGAACAAGGGATTCTGCATGAAGTAGTAGCCCTGGCCATGGAAGGCGTTGGTACCCGACTTTAAACTCATGTTGACCGAAGCGCCCCCCATGAATCCTGAAGTGGCGTCAAAGTTAGCGGCCTGGACCTTGAACTCTTCCACTACGCCAGGGGGCGGCGAGTAGGCGACCTGGGCGCCCTGCATGTTGGGTGAGCCGTCCATCATGAACTGATTGCTCCCGGAGCGCGTGCCGTCAATGGACATGGTGGACGGGGACCCCGTATCGAAGGGGCGGACTTAGCCGGCGGATTCGGGTGTAAATATGACGCTTGGGGCAATCGTCGCCATCGTCAGCACCATTCCGTCCTTCAGAGGCAGTTCCATGATTGTGCGGCTGTCGACAACGTGGCCGATGGAGGCGGCGGAGGTGTCGAGCAGGAGTGTTTCGGCGTTGACCACTACGGACTGGGATGCCTGGCCGACTTCCATGCTGGCGTCGATCGTAATCTGGTCATTGACCCGTACGGCGATGCCAGTGCGGGTGTACGACTTGAAGCCCGTGTGCTCGACTTTGATCGAGTAAGTGCCGGGAACCAGAAGGGGAAAGACATAGTCCCCGGATCGATTAGTAACAGACGAGAAACGGACGCCGGTATCGACGTTTGTGGCCTCCACTTTGGCGCTCGCAATCGTGACGCCCGACTGATCGGAAACGCGTCCAAGAAGGGTTCCGCGGGCCTCCTGGGCGACAAGGGGCGTTGGCGGCGAGGGCGGCAAATGCGAACCAACGGACAAGGCTGGACTGCCTGCGCAGACTCCTGAGATTAACAAAAACCCACAGGGGTCTATACCCTCAATGCGCGGGAGTCAAGGGTCCGCCGGTGAGGCAAAGATAACATATACTTAATACAAAGAATGCAACGTAGAACGAAGTGGTTATTGGCGGCGGGATTGATCGGGATGCCCGCAGCCGGCGGCCTGACTTTGCTCTATCTTGCCAAACGCCACGCGGCGAAAATTGAGCCTTACATTCGCGATCAAGCCGTGGCTTATCTGCGCGACCGTTTTGACGCGGATGTCGAAATCGCCGATTTGCGGATCGACATTCCGGCGCTTTCACCGGTGAAAATGTACCTTACGAAAGGGCGCGGGGTTCTGGCCAGCGTGACGGGGCAGGGTATTTCGCTGAAAAAGAACGCGAATAGTTTGCTGAGAATACGGTCAATGCGGTTCGAAGTGGATCTCGGGCAATTGTTTGAACCGCATAAAGGCGTGACGACCGTCTTGATGGACGACGTCGATCTGATTCTTCCGCCCAAAGGGGAGAGACCGAAGAGCGAAGAGCGCAAGGGCGGCGGCGGCGGGCCGGATGTGAAAATCGGCGAGATCGTAATCACGAACACCAAGCTTATTATTTCGCCCAGGGATAAGAAACGAGTGCCGCTGGAGTTCGACTTGCACCGCGTTCGATTGATCGACGCGGGCGTCAACTCTCCCATGCGGTATGAAGCGGAACTGAGAAATGCCAAACCGCCGGGAGAAGTGCAGGCAACCGGCAATTTCGGACCTTGGGATCGGGCCGAGCCAGGCGATACGGCACTCGACGGCGACTATAAGTTCGAACGCGCGAATCTGGCGGTTTTTAAGGCCATCGGCGGCGTCCTCAATTCCACAGGACGTTTTAAGGGTAAGCTGAACGACTTTCTGGCCAACGGGGAAGCCACGGTTCCCGATTTTTTCCTGAAGACTTCCGGTAACAAGCTGCCGTTGTACGCAAAGTTTGAGGTGCAGGTCGATGGCACCAACGGGAACACGATTCTGAAACCGGTGCATGGGCGGCTGGGCAAAACCTCGTTCGTAACCAGCGGCGGAGTCGTGAAGCATGACGGGGATGAGCGGCGAACCATTGCCCTTGATGTGAACATGCCGGCCGGCCGTCTGGAAGACTTGTTGCTGCTGGCGATGAAAGGACCGGAACCGTTCATGTCCGGCGTGCTCCAGATGAAGAGTAAGATACTGCTGCCGCCCTTAACGGGAAAGGTGATTGAGAAGCTACGGCTCAATGGTGAGTTTGTGATCAAGGACGCAAAGTTCCTGCGGTCTACGATGCAGGACCGTATCGACCAGATGAGCCGCCAGGCGCAGGGTCAACCGAAGAACGAAGCGATCGACCAAGTGGTTTCCGTCATGAGCGGGCGGTTCACTATGGCCGACGAATCAATCACGCTAAAGGACTTGCTTTTTGGCATTCCGGGCGCCGATCTGAAGCTGAACGGCAGCTACAATACCGACACCGAGGAGATGGATTTTCGCGGCGATTTGCGGCTGCAGGCCAAACTTTCACAGACGCAATCCGGTTGGAAGCGGTGGGCGTTGAAGCCGGTGGATCGGTTCTTCTCGAAAGACGGAGCGGGACTGTATACAAAAATCAAGATCACCGGAACGCGGAAAGAACCGAAGTTCGGGCGGGATAAGTAACGCTCACCCGTTGAGGCGGAGGCTGAACCAGCGGTGACGCTTAGTGGGGGCGGTGTGCGCGCGCAATATAAACCGGTAGTCGCGCCAATTCGTGGCCACCAGGTACACGGCGAGCAGGAAAATGCTCAGCGTGATCAGCGTCGCGAGCGCGACAGCGCCCAGGTGATAGCCGACGGTAGCCGCATCCGGGCTGAAAAGATAGCGCTCAAACACGTGGCCGAAATTCATTCCGAAAAATCCCGTTAACACCGCGCCGGCGCCGAATAACATGCTGAGCATCGCCAGGCGGTTGACGGCCTCGGTGCTGCGATGTTGATTTTGCTCATTGAGCGCGGCGTTCATATTGGCAAGTTCCTGTTCAATCTGCGCGCGGAGTTCCTCGACGCGGTAGGCGCGGCACTGCATTTGAAAGTGCTCGATTTCCTCGTCTTTATTGGCCAGTTCGTCGAAGTACCAGTAGTTAGAAAAGTTCAGGAACTCGTTGCGGAGGTCGGTGGCGATTTCGATGTTCTGGCGTTCCAAGCGGCCGACGGCGAGATTCTCATACAAGCGGCGCGAGACCAGGGCGATGCTCTCGGCGAAATCGAGCAAAGTGGCGCGGTAGAAGAGCGCGACGATCGCCATAAGGTAATAGCGGCCGGTAAACATACGCTCAATCAGGTTGCCTTCTTGCGCTTGATGCAGACCGCGGTCGGCGACGCCCAGCGCGAGGGTGACGTTGGAATAGCGCGTGAAGCCGTAATAGGTCCCTTCGTGGGCCCAGCGCGTGTAGGTGTGTTCGCGCATCTGTTCGCGGGTGAAGGCGGCGTCATAACGAAAACCGTCGCCGTCGCGATCGACGAAGAGGAATCGGCTGAAGAGCTGCTCCAGTTTTTCCGGCGTGCCGAATTCGGGGTCGACGGCCATGTAGGAATACGGGATCATTCGTTCGTCGAAGATTTGCTCGTACTCTAGCGTGTCGTACTTGAGAAAATAGAGCAGGCCCTGGATCACCTTCGACAACGGCGGCTGGAACTGGATTATCGCGCCCGATTCGAAGGTCTCCTGGGCCAGAGTTTCCTTGCCGGCGGCGAGTCTGGACAATGTAGGAACGCGGCCTTCACGGCGCTGCCTGCCGCTGGTCGGATACACCTTGCGCATCATTTCGTTCATCCACAACGCTTCGCGGACCGTGCAGTTTCCACGCTCGACGCCGATGGAGAGAATGCCCACGCCGTTGGCGAACAGGAACAGACGGAGATCGGTGACGGGGACGGAACAGGCACGGCCGCGCACGTCATGCGCTTCCCACAGCAGCGGCAGCGTTTCGGGCAACAGCACTTCGTAGACGCGAAGCTGCGTGGCCTGGTCACTGGTTTTGGTGTCGAAGAACACGCGTCGCACGAAAGGATGGAAGAAGACCATGTCCTGATAGGCGCTGGAGTCGAGATCGAATTCTGTGTAGGAGGCGCGCCGCCAGCCGCCCAGGCGCGCGCGGATGGGCGCCTCGGTGGCGCAGTTTTCGGATCGCAGCCAATCGTCCAGACCGTCGATCCAACTCCGCAGCGGCGGCCAGAAATCAGGGTGCGCGGAGGCGACCACTTCCTTGTCGATAACGAACGGGAAGAGGAAATAGGTCTCGAGTTGTAGAACCGGTTTCCCCGCAGGCACCTCCGCTATGATAACTTCTCTGTTGCGATGCGCCTATTTCTTTTGGTTTTCCTGCTTGGGACTTTGTACGGACAGAACACTGGCGCGGCCTTCCAAACGTGGAATCGTCCGCGCGCTTTAGCGCTGGTGGGCGACCGGTACCACAGCCCCGTCTACATTCGCGAGGGGCTTTCCAAAGCGCTGATGGAGGAAAACATCCCGGTGACGTTTATTGAAAACGTCGCGATGTTGAACGCGGAGAGTTTGAAGGAGCATCGACTGCTTGTCATTCTGCGCGACGGCATGAACTGGCCCGACGGATATGACAAGCCGCCGGTGAAATGGATGACGCCGGCGCAGCAACAGGCGATCTGGGACTTCGTGCACAACGGCGGCGGCTTCCTGGCGCTGCACAATTCGCAGGGGATTTACCCGGAGGGCGGGCTCTACTACAAGCTGTTCGGCGGCGACTACGGCGGCCATCCGAAGCCGTACGATTTCACGGTGCGCGTGGAGGACAAATCGCATCCGGTGACGGCGGGAGTGAACGATTATATTGCCTTCGATGAGCAGCACACGGTGAAGTACTATCTGGACAAGGAACACCTGCTGTTGCGGACCATTGCGCCGGACAACCTGGCCGCGGCGGGCGGTTGGTGGCGTGAGATGGGCAAAGGACGGTTCGTGTATCTTTCGCCCGGGCATACGCCGCAAGCGCTGAACCATCCGATGATGCAACGTTTGATGCGGAACGCGGCGAAGTGGCTGGTGCGGGATTAGATAGCTGCCAGGCCTTCGGCAGGCGCCGCATTCATAACTCGTCACATCCAAAATGACGCTCGCCAAATTTCAGGAGCGAGACTCACTACGCCTTCTAACGGTGGCGTGATGGTAAAAATCCGCGGTTCCTTGGCGAAAAGGTGAACCCGGTAGATTCGCCAGGCGGCGGGACGCTCCATCGACAGATCATGCTCATTTCGGCTCAAGAAGAATGGTGTCCGCGCAGACCCATTCGTCGTCTTAACTTCAATCAACCTCTCGCAACCGTCCCTGGGGTCGAATGACAGGATGTCGTAGCCAGCCCCATCTCCATCCTCCGCCGCTACCCACCGAACGTTCTGGGCGAGATCTCTACGGTCCGAGTCCGCGAGTCTTTGGCGCTCGACATCAACGACGAATGCCTCACCAGCTCGGCCGAGAGAGCGGTTCCGCTGATCCCGTTCAGTCGGATCGAACTTTCTTACCAGACGGCGCAAGCCTTCTGGTGTCGGCTCACTCGGCATCAGAACGGGAGGCTGAACAAATAGGTCCGCCGGCGCAGCGATTTCCGTTTTCGGCGCCGGAACGAACTCGAATACCTCAGAGCGCAGGCTCAAGTAACGGTCGATGGCTCCGAAGATGGCATTCTGATAGTTCCGCTTCGGCATGTAGCCTGAAATCCACGGCATGCCTAGTTCGTCAAGAACGGCGGAGATGTTCTGATGCTTGAACTCGACGGAACGATGGGTGCGCCCGATCTTCGCCATTAGGGCCGCGCTGTGATGAGCCTTGACATTTGGGCGCCCGACGATCTCTGCCATCAGCATGTCGAAGTAGTCGGCAACGATGGCGTCGAGCTCGTCGGCGCGCCAGGGCGTGCCAATCTTTGCGTCGTCAGCCCTGAGCGTTCCCCGGCTCATAGCTGATCGTAAAGAATCGCCGTATAGCCCTTCACCTTAAAAGTCCCTTCAATCGTCGGCCACGCGCTTTGATGGTCGTTCGATTTCACCCAGTTGAGCCGGTCCTCTTCCGATTTAAAGTTGATCACGAGACGGTAATTCGCGCCCTCCGGAGCCTTGCCCGCCTTGGCCTCGCGCAGCTTCAGCATGTAGACATGCAGGAAGCCGGGCTGCTTCGCCATCGCGGGCTTAAAAATTTCTTTGAAGTTCTTCTTCAAGTCCTTCTCTTTGGCCGGGTCGACCATCATATCGACGTGCAGTTGGATGGTCTGTTCGGCAGCCTTTTTCGATTGCGCGTTCAAGGCAACGGCGGATCCGAGTGCGGTGATAACAGCTTTACGGCGATTCATTTTCATTTCTCCTCTTTACTTCAATTTGATTCGGTAGACGGACGTGCGCGCGGTCATCCACAGCACGCCGCCGTCTTCGGCGAAGGCGCAGTTGGCGGGCACTTCGGTTGGTTTAATGGTGCCCAAATGCTTGCCGTCCGCGCTGAAAATCCAGACTCCGCCCGGGCCGGTGGCCCAGACGTTGCCCTTGCCATCTACCTTTAACCCGTCGGGCAGCCCATCGCTCGTTTCAGCGGACACGTCGGCAAACACGCGGCCCGGACCCAGCATGCCGTCTTCCTGCACCGGGAACTTCATCCAGACTTTCCGCGCCGCATCCGAATTAGCGACATACAGCCAGCGTTCGTCCGGCGAAAACGCGATGCCATTCGGGCGCGTCATGTCCTTGTGCAGCAACGACACCTTGCCGCCCTGGAGCCTATAAATTCCATTGAAGGCAAGCTCTTTCTTCGGGTCTTCATCCTGCTTGATAAGGCCGTACGGGGGGTCGGTGAAGTACAGCGAGCCGTCGGTCTTATAGACCATATCGTTGGGGCTGTTGAGCCGCTTTCCTTCAAATCGGTCGACAAGCGTTGTCAACACGCTGGCCTTGTTGCGGCGCGCGATGCGGCGGTTGCCGTGCTGCGCGATCAGCACGTTTCCGTCTTTATCGAAGGTCATTCCATTAGGACCGATGAAGGAGCCGGCGGGCGCATCCGAGCCGTCATAGCCGCCGGGCTTCAGGATTTCGGTGACAGTGCCATCCGGGGCCAACTGGCGGATCACGTTTCCCTGGACGTCGCTGAACCACAAGTTGCCGGTTTCCTTGAACCAAAGTGGCCCTTCGGTGAACTGGAAGCCGCCGGCCACCTTCTCAATCTTCGCGGTAACGGGAACCAGGGCGTCGAAAGCGGGGTCAAGCCGAAGGATCCCTCCCGCTCCCGCCGGTTGATCGGCGGGCATCGTCGAGACTAACGTTTTCTTCTCTTCCGCAGGCTTCTCCGGACTCGAAGAACAGGACGCCAGCAGGGCGAATAAGGCTACGGCGGTGAACATTATTTTCATAGGATTGTCTCCGAGAGATTATCGCTTTTCCCGCGCCGCGTCGAGTGCGGCCGTGATCAGCGTCTTTAGAAAGGCGTCGTCATCGCGACGGACGGCCTGCCGTTGCGGGTCCAGGCGGCGGTAATCGTACGTCAGCAGTTCAGTGAATGATCCGGCATCCAGGCCATAAGTTTCGTTCAACCGGCCGATGTTGTAGCCGTAAAGATCCTTCAAAAACTGCACGTATTGCTGCTTAGCTGGAGCGTCTTCCCGCATCCTTCGTACGGCGTGAACCCATTCGCGCGAAGGCGCCGGCCGGAACTCCACTTCCTGCGCCCGAGGCGCCTGACGGAGGAACTCGGCGTCAAATGGATCGGGCCACGGCGTAAGCGAAATAACAACCAGCGCCAGCGCGAGCGTCACCCGGCAACCTCAATGTCCCAGCCCCAGCCGGGACGCTCATGCGGACGCATATAAATACCATCCGGTCCGCGGGAAATGCTGTAGTTTTCCTCGAAAAGCTGGTAGACCTCTTTGGGTCCGCCGGGCGCGGGCAGGAACAGTTCCGCCCAGGGCGCGTTGACGTTGGCGATCGTGAAATGGATGGATCCGTTCAGCCCGCCGCCATGCGGGATCACGGGAATATCGTAGGCCGACGCCATCGCCGAAATGCGCCGCAGTTCCGTCAGACCGCCGCACCATTGAATGTCGGGCTGCCAGATGGACGCGCCATTGGCCTCCATCAGATAACGGAACCCGTAGCGGCCATATTCGTGTTCGCCCGTGGCGATACGGGTGGATTTGATGGTGGTGTTTAGACGGCCGAACCCGGCGTAGTCGTGCGGTTGCAGCACCTCCTCCATCCAATACACGCGGTAGGGCGCCATCATCTCCGCCATCTCGATCGTGTATCGCTCCGTCCACGCCATCCAGCAGTCGAGCATAATTTCCCCATCGGGGCCCAGCGCGGCGCGGGCGCGTTTGACCAGGTCGACATTTTCCTTCATCCCGGCGCGACCGCTGGCTGGGCCGTGGGGAATGGCCAGCTTCAACATTTTGTAGCCGAATTCCACGTGCTGTTCAATGTCGTTGCCAGTGCAATAGGACGGTACGCGATCCTTTGTCTCACCCCCCAACAGCCTATAGACGGGCATGTTGAGCGCCTTGCCAACGATGTCCCACAGGGCCATGTCGAAGCCGCTGATGGCATTCATCGTCACGCCCATGCGGCCGTAGGACATTGTGGATCGCCAGCACATGTCCCAGTTACGTTCAATGTCGAAGGGGTCGCGGCCCATCATCAATTTGGCCAAATGCCCGGTGACAATCTGCCCCCCGCCGGGGCCGCCGTTGCCGTAGCCTTTAATGCCTTTATCGGTGGTCACTTCCACCGTGAAACTCGGCACATTCGTGGCGGCGAACAGATCGCGGCGCGGCTTGAATTCAGGGTAGATCGACATGGGGTTGGCGACCTCCACAAACTGCGTCGACCACGCGCCATCGGCGGGTTTATACGTTGGATACGGCTTCCGCGGCCGCGTCCTCACGATCTTAATGTCCGTGATTTTGAGCTTGCTCTTCTCCTGCGCCCAGGCCAGCGCGGGCAGCGCCGGAGCGGCCGCGAGCGATAAAAAATCTCGTCGTTTCATTTCTTTGTCACCTTTACGTTTCGAAAATGTCCGATGGTACCCGGCTCGATCCACAGGCCGACCTGGCCCTTCCAAGCGCCTTGCTTCAAGTTGCTCACCACCAGCGCCGGCTGTTCGCCGCCATGCACGTACAGCCGCGCCTTCACGCCGTCCACTTCAATGCGCACGCGGGTCCATTCGCCGGTCGCCAGATCCACGTAGCTCTCATACTTTTCCGGCTCCTCCTTCCGCAACCGCTGCCACGTCCATGCGGGGTGAGAGATGTACTGCGCCGAGTGATTGCGGCGCACCTGATCTTCCGCGCGGCCATTGGTAGGCCGCAGATAGAAGGCGTCGTATTTGTCCATGTCTTCCCCAATACGAAAGGCGATGCCAACGAAACCACGCGCGCCTGGCCCGGCGCCGGCGCCGGGTTCCCCGCTGATTTCGGCTTCAATCGTTCCGCTCTCAAAATCCTTCACCGGCAATAGGAGTAGCGGGCTCCCACTCCCGGCCGCGCCCGGCATCCCGGTGACGCGAATTTCCTTCTTGCCTTTATGGACAGCGGCTTCCACCTTGGCTTTGTGGGGCTTCAAACCGTCCATGGTTTCCAGGGGGAAAGTCTGTCCCACGGCCAGTCCGCAAACAATCGGCGCGAGTTCAATCAATTTCAGGCAACGGTGCATCGCAGAACAATATTATCCGAATCGCGCAGCGCAAAATAGCGTGCGATCCTTAATCGATATGAGAAAGCTCAATCGCCGCAGCGCCGTCGCCCTCGGCATGGCCGCCGCAACACAGTATTCGTTCTCCGCGCCGGGGTTCGATAGTGCCTTTCAGGCGGCGGTAGAGCGGCACAAGATTCCCATGGCGGTGGCAATCGTCGCGAATAAGGAGCGATTACTCCTTCAGTCCGCGCATGGTCGTCGCGATTCGGAAAGCAGTGTCCCGGCGGACGGACGCTCGATTTTCACTATCGCTTCCATGACGAAAGCCATCACCTCAGTCGCAGCGCTGCAACTTGTGGAACGAGGCGCGCTGGAACTGGATGGGCCCGCGCACCCGCATATGCCGGAGTTGAAGGACCTGCCTATTTTGGAAGGTATTGACGACGCTGGAAAACCGCGGTTCGGAAGGGCGCCATATCCGGTCACTTTGCGCCAACTGCTCGCGCACACCGCCGGATTCGGTTACGCGTGGAACCACCCGCTGATTCTTAAACTCGGTACTTTCGATAAGCCTTTTCTGGTGAACAAGCCCGGCTCCCATTGGCACTATGGAACTAACATCGACTGGGTGGGAAAGATCGTCGAAGCCGTAAGCAAACAGAACTTGGAGGCGTATTTCCAGGAACAAATCCTGCAGCCGCTGGGCATGAAGGATACCAGTTTTTTGCTCCCCGCGGAAAAGTTTGACCGGATGACGAGCCGCTACCAGCGCGATACGGAAGGCGTGCTGCGGGAAGTGCCTCGCGTACAGCCCGCCGCTCCGGCATCCTTCAATGGCGGTGGCGGACTGCTTTCCACCGCCGAGGATTATATTCGCTTCACGCAGATGATACTGCGGCGTGGTCTTTCCGCCAATGGAACCCGGATCTTGCAGGCCCGTACCGTGCGGGCGATGGCGTCGAATCAAACAGGCCAATTGGACGCCGGGAAGATTCGCACCACCATGCCGCAAAGGTCTCGCGACGTCGACTTTCACCCCGGGGAAACCGGCCGCTTTGGACTGGGATTCCTGATCAATCCCAAGGCGTACGACGGCGGGCGATCAGCCGGGAGTTTAGCTTGGGCCGGCCTCCTGAATACGTTCTACTGGATCGATCCCAACCGTGGCATCAGCGCCGTGCTACTGATGAACTTCCTGCCATTCTGCGACGACGCGGCTATGGGCATGCTCCGCGATTTTGAACGCTCCGTGTATACGCACCTGCGATGACTTTTCTACTCGCCGTCATATCCCATGTCCTTATCATCGGCGTTGACGGCCTCTCCGCCGACGGCGTTCGCAACGCGGCCATACCGAACATTCACAAACTGATGGACCGCGGCGCGTGGACGCTCAAATCGCGGGGCGTGATGCCGACTGTGAGTTCCCCGAATTGGATGTCGCTGCTATCCGGAGCGGGACCGGAGATGCACGGCGTGCATTCGAACGACTGGGAGCGGTTCAACTTCAAGATCGAGCCCGCCTGCAAGGGGTCTGAGGGCATTTTCCCCGGCATTTTCGGCGTCATTCACGAGCAACGCCAGAATGCCGCGCTGGCCGCGATTCATGATTGGCCGGGATTCGGGCGGTTGGTTGAGAAGAACTCGGCCTCCCATGTTCAGCACGTAAAGGGATCGCCCGAGGCCACCGCCGCCGCCATCGCGTATTGGAAACGGCACCAGCCGCTGCTGTTGTTCGTTCACTTGGACGATGTCGATCACGCGGGCCACGGCAAGACGTGGGAAGGCCCTGAATACAAGGCCGCCGTGGAAATAATCGACGGGTTGATCGGCCAACTCGTCGCCGCGGTGCCGATCGAAAAAACGCTCATCGTCCTCGTCGCCGACCACGGCGGCACAGGTACCAAGCACGGCAACGACACGACGAATGAACTCGAGACGCCCCTGGTGTTCGCCGGACCCGGTATCTCCAAAGGCGAGATCACCGGCCGCCCGCGAAGCATTGACGTGGCGCCAACGGTGATGAAGGCGCTGGGTCTGCGACCTCACCCTTGCTGGGAAGGCGTGCCGCTGTGGTGACCTTCCACCGGCGCCAAATCTCTGCGCCTATGAAGGAATTGGTACGCTGAAAATTGGCGTTAGCATTTGCGTGGGACTCGCGTAAAGAACGAGTGAACCAGTGGAAACACGGGGTTAGCTTCGCCGGAGATCGTACCGTTTTCGACGACACTCTGGCGAAGATCTTTATTTATCGCGATCATTCGGGAGGAGAAGCGTGCGAACTTATCATAGGACATTCCTTGGCGGGAAACCTGCTCCTGGTTAGCTTCACCGAACGGATGCCGGATCGAGTCAGGATCATTAGCGCGAAGGAGTAAACGCGGATAGAGAAGAGAGCGTATGAAGAAGCCGGCTAAACCGAATACTCCCAGGCCAAGCACCGGTCTCAATTCTGAATATCGTTTCGACTACGCAATGGCCAAGCCGAACCGGTTTGCAGGCCGTCCGCGCGTGTCCGCTGTCGTCGTGGTCCTGGCTCCGGATGTGGCGGAGGTTTTTACGGACGCGAAGTCCGTTAATGCCGTGCTCCGTGATCCCCCTCGCGGTCCACCATCGGAACCGCCGCAGCGCCATGTTCGGCCCCTGGGCCAGTCCACGATCTCTACAGAAACTCGGCCATCACGCGCGCTGACGTCATTATAGTCGCGTACTCCCCTTCCAGATTCATCAGCGACATCTCGTGAACATCCTGCGCCGTCCAGCGGCCCTTCCCGAACGTGAAGCAGGCGTCCTCCACCAGTTACATGGAGAAGCCCAAGTCCCCGCCCGCGCGCCCCGCTAATCCTTAGCCCTTCGGCTGGTAAGCGATACAGTCAATCTCCACTTTCATCGTGGGATTGGCAAACTTCGATTCCACCGTCGTGCGGGCCGGCTTGTTCTCACCAAAGAACTCCCCGTACACAGCGTTCATAGCGGCGAAATCGCCACCATTACGCAGAAATACGGAACACTTCACCACATCGGCCAGGGAAGCCCCGGCGGCCTCCAGAATCAGTTTAATGTTGTTCAGCACGACGCGGGTTTCGTGTTCGATGGGGCCAAACGAAAAGTCATTAGTGGCCGGATCCAGCGGCCCTTGCCCGGAAACGAAAATGAAGTCGCCGGCGCGCACCGCGTGGGAATATGGCCCACGCGGTGCGACGGCTCCAGGAATGCTGTAGCGTTCGATCATGTTTTACTCCACCGGTTTGCGGGCGCGCGGGCGGCGAACCGTGGTGGAGCTGGTGCTGGCTGCCTTCTTAGCCGCCGTGCGTTTTCGGGGCGCCATGCGCTTGGGCTTTTCTTCCTCTTCCAGTGCCTCCACCGGTTGCGCGGCGACCGCTTCGCCCGGCGCTTCCGCACTGCCCGCGGACGATGCCGCGGCGGCGGCGACGCTGATTCGGTGAGGCGTCTCGGCGACCGTTCGCGGAACCGAAAGTTCGGCGCCGGGATAGGCGATCAGGCCGCGCACCGCGTCGGCTTCCACCCGAACCAGATAGTTGTCCTGGGCGAAGTTCAGGAACTCGCCGAACGATTGGAATCCATACTTCTGCGCGTCAAACGTGGGGTGGATCTTGGTCATCCAGCCAGCCAGAATATCCGCTGTGGCGCCGTCTTCCAAATCCAGTTTATAGATGTCGACAACTTGGCGCAGCAGCGGCAGCGCCTCTTCCTTCTTGGGTGTGGCGACGGATTCGGCGACCTGCTTCACTTCAATTGTCTTGCGGCCTTCGGGGCCGGTTGTGGCCAGATAACCATTGGTTTCCAGCTTGTCGACGAAATCCGAAAATGAGCCGGTGCCATAAGCGCGTTCATTGAAGCTGGGGTCCAGTTGCAGCATGGTGCTTTTCAACAGCCCCAACTGCGGCTGCACGCCGCGGCGGCGCAGCGTGGCCAGCGCGCGCTCCACCAATGGCAGCGCATGTGGCAGTTCCAGCGGAGCGGGTCGGCGATGATCGCCGCGGCCCCCGCGACGGTTAGCGTCGCCGTACTGCGGCGGGGGTGGCGGCGGAATCCCCTTCTCTAAAGCCGCGGCGGCCGCCGCGGTGGTGGCCGCCAAAAGCGCCGTCGCCGACGGAATCGGCGTCGGTCGATTTGCCGGCGCATTCTGCGGCTGGAGTTTCGGGTCGTCCACCAACAGCGATTCATACGAGATGAACTCGTGGCAATTCTGCTGCAGGATGGTCGAAGTGAACGCCTTACCGCCGACGATAAAGATCGTCTTGCCGTAGGCCTTCAATTTGTTCACGAGCGGGATAAAATCGCTGTCGCCCGAGATGATGGCGAAGGCGTTCACGTTCTTGTGCGTGAAGGCCATTTCCAAAGCATCCAGAGCGAGGTTGATATCCGCGCCGTTCTTATCCCCTCGGGGGGATGGTAGCCGTTGCACCATCTGGACGGCATTCTCCGCCATCTGGCGTACCGCGCCTTCCTGGCGCGCCCAGTTGGCGTAGGCGAACTTGGCGACTATGTCGCCGCGTTCCTTCAGTGCATCGAGGCAAAGCGAAACGGCAAACTCACGGCGGAGCGTGCTTTTCACACCGATCTCGATGTTGTCGTAATCGACGAATACAGCTATATTCTGGCGTTCCTGCATTTATAGGGTCCTAGCGCCGGGCGTTGGCAGTGCCGTACTTCACGACGGCTTGACAGCCGAGCGGATAAACGACACGATCTCTTCCAAAGAAGAGCCGGGCGGGAATACCGCCGCCACACCGAGCTTTTTCAACTTCCAGCTATCCTCATCGGGAATTATCCCCCCAACGATGACAGCAACATCTTCCATCTCATTCTGCCGAAGGAGCTCCAGCACACGCGGGACAATTGCCAAATGCGCGCCGGAGAGAATCGATAGGCCAATCACCTGAACATCTTCCTGCATCGCGGCGTGGACGATCATTTCTGGCGTCTGCCGAAGGCCGGTGTAAATGACCTCCATACCCGCGTCGCGGAGTGCCCTTGCAATAACCTTGGCGCCTCTATCGTGGCCATCCAGCCCCGGCTTCGCGACAAGTACCCGGATTCGACTCTCCATCCGCTTGTCAAAGTGTATCGCAGTTTACGACGTGACCTCGACCGCGGTATCGAAACTTGTCAAGGCCAGCTTCCGGAAACTGCGGCCACTATTCGTTGTCGACGCCGCGAATCGATGCCGGCGCCAGTCGCGCAATTACCAACGCGCGATCCCCTTCGCCGCCGTCACGCCCCACGGCCGGACCGCAGCCACTGGGACTGCGGAGAAAAAGCGGCGGGCTGCCAATTTATCACTTTAGGGAAGGTTGGTGAGATCGGCGATGTCTTTGGGGCGGGCCGCGGCGTTCCCAACAGTTGTCGAATTCCACCCCTGAAATGGTTTTCAGAACTTCAATCCGCAATGGCGGATTGCCCATGCGAAGCATGGCTTTGGGGCCATCGAGCACGTTCAGCGGTGTGGCCGCAAAACCGAATTCACGGATCGCTTGAACGACGCGCGTTTGGTTCTCGGGGGTTGCCGCGATCCAAATATCAATGTCGACCATATTCCGAATATATCCGAATGCGTTTACCGCGTAGCCGCCGACAAGCAGAAAGCGGACGTCATGGGCCTTCAACAACTTCAAAAACTCTTTGAAGTCGGGTGGTAACCGGGTCGTAGCCATTGAACACTTGCCTCGTCAGTTCCAACGCCGCCAAGCGTTCCTCCATCGACTTGGTTTGCCAGTATGCGTTAGCATCCGCCGGGGTGTCAGTTGTTACGACGGACATCACCGTGCGGTCCATCCGCATTTCGTCGATTAGCGCCACCGCTCTATTGTACCGGGCTTACTGCGTTGCGGAATTTCAGTTCTGCCAGGCAAACTTCTGCACCCGCCAATTCTTGATCTCCGCCGCGTAGATCGCCCCGCTCGAGTCAACCGCCATATGATGCACGAAATCGAACCGCCCCGGAATTTTCCCGTACTGCCCGTAGGTGCCCAAAACCTGGCCTTCCATATTGACCTTCGTGATCTTGTTCGCATACCCGTCGCAAATATAGAACGCATTCTCTTTGGCACTAAACGCCAGCCCCCAAGGAGATCCCAGATTCGTCCACTTGTTGATCAACTTGCCTTCCGGCGAGAAAATCTGCACCCGCTTGTTCTCCCGATCGGCTACATACACGCGCCCGCGGCCGTCCAAAGCAACGTCGTGGGCAATGTCAAACTCGGCATCCCCGGTACCCTTCTTCCCGCCGATATGCATCATGTACTCGCCGTTCTTATTGAACTTCACCACCCGTGAATTCACGTAGCCATCGGAGACCCAGAAGTCCCCGTTCGGCTCAAAGGAAATACCCGTCGGCCTGTTAAACGCGTCCTTCGATTCGTTGTTCCCCGGCGCGCCGCCCGGGTTGCCGATCTGCATCAGCATACGTCCATCCCGCGCCCACTTCTTCACCGAGTGCGCCGCCACATCCACGGTCCAGACATTGCCGTCCGGATCGATCTTAATGCCATGCGACGACGTCACCGGCAGGTTCTCCCACGCGTCCAACAGCTTGCCGGTCTTGTCGAATTTCAGGACCGGCGCCTTCCCGCGATTGAACACCCAGACGTTGTCGTCCTTATCGGTGGCCACACCGGAGGTTTCGCCCAAGTGCATCCCCTTCGGCAATTTGGCCCATTCCGAGATCAGCTTAATCGGCAGCGTGGGCTGTGAGAAAAGCAGCGCGGCCGCGCCGCAACTCAGTAGAAGAACTTGCTTCATAGTGCCTGCTATTATACAATCCTTTCTCGCCACCGGCGCACGAGGGAGATGGCCGTACTTGGAATACCGCTGCTTTCCGATTTACCGCAGGGTTTCTTCGAGCGTTGTGGCGCGCAGGATGCGTTTGGCCCAAGTGTGTAAGTCTTCAGCGGATGCGGCCTGCAGGCGTTGCACAACCCACACGGGCAGAGTACCCGATTTCTCACTCAACTGCTCCTGAAGCAGGTCTTGTCTGCCTTCTTGATTGCCTTCGCTGCGGCCCTTCTGCTCCATCCGTTGCAGGATCAGCGGACCCAAAACCTTGTTCTCCATCACATTGATCATGCCGACCTCCTTCAACCTGGCGCTTACGGTTTCTTCCATTCCCAGTATGCCTGAAAGCAGCACCAGCGTGCCCACGGCCAAGTCCTGGTCTTCACTCTTCATGACGCGCAGACGGCGCAAGACCACCTCCAGCAACCTTTCCGGTTCACCTTTCGCCAACACTGCCAGTACGTTGTCGGCCCAATCTTCGCTAGCCAGCAGCGGCTCCGAGTCGTACTCCCGCGGGTTTACTATCTCGAATCGGAAGTCAATCGACGGGGACGTGAAGGCACATTGCAAACGCAACGGTTCCTTGCCGAGATAAAGCACCACCTGGGTGATGTGTTGTTTGTGGACGCGAACAAGATAGCCGTAATACTCCAGCATCCGCATCTCGAAGCCGGACTCGTTGAAGGCTTGAAACTCGACATGATGAAGCAAACCGTCTTCAGTCCGAACAACAAGGTCGGCGCGATGGTTGAAGATTTGGGCTGTTCCGTGGCCAGGAATTCAATTACCTTGCCGCCGAAGAGCAACCTGCGAATAATGCCGTCGCCCTCGCGCAGGAACAGCGATTTCAAAGAGACGTCGTAGCGCTGCGCCGCGTACATCACCCCAACCCCAAAATCCGCCGGTTCCGCGCCGAATCCGAATCCGCGCCCGCGAAATCGTCGAACGCCTTCGCCGGCACATCAATCAAATGCGACGCAATAAACGGAGCCCCCTCAGCCGCGCCCTGCGTGCTGTCCTTGAAGCAGCATTCCCATTCCAATACGGCCCACGAACTATACCCGCCAGCCGTCAAACGAGAGAACACCTGCTTGAAATCCACCTGCCCGTCCCCCAACGAACGGAAGCGGCCCGGGCGCTCCTTCCAGCCCAAATACCCGCCATAAACTCCCGACTTCGCCGATGGCCGGAACTCCGCGTCCTTCACATGGAATGCCTTGATCCGCGACGCATAAACGTCAATAAACCCGACATAATCCAGGCACTGCAGAATGAAGTGCGACGGGTCATAGTTGATGTGTACGCGCGAGTGATTCCCCGTCGCTTCCAAAAACGTCTCAAACGTCGCGCCATCGAAAAGATCCTCGCCGGGATGCAGTTCATAGGCAAAATCAACGCCATGCTCGTCCGCGCAATCAAGGATCGGTTTCCACCGCCTTGCTAATTCTTTGAAACCCTCCTCCACCATTCCGCCCGGCCGCTGCGGCCACGGATAAATGAACGGCCACATCAGCGCGCCGGAGAACGACGGCGTCACCGTCAGCCCCAGATTCGCCGAAGCCTTCACCACTAATTTCAACTGCGCCGTCGCCCACTCGCATCGCGCCGCGGGGTTCCCGTGAACTTCCGGCGCCGAGAAGATGTCGAACATCTCGTCATATGAAGGGTGCGACGCCACCAACTGGCCCTGCAAATGCGAAGCCAGTTCGGTGATCTCCAGGCCGTTCGTCTGGCCCTTCAAATCATCGCAATAGGTTTTCGACTCGGCTGCTTTGCCCAAGTCCATAATCCGGCTGTCCCACGAAGGAAGCTGAACGCCCTTATATCCAAGGGACTTCGCCCAGGCGGTAATGCTGGGCAATGAATTGAAGGGCGCGGCGTCGCCCATAAACTGTGCCAAAAAGATGGCCGGGCCTTTGATTTGAGACATAGCTGCACTATCGTACGTCAATTCGGTCACTTGGCGCACCGAATCCGTTACCGCCCCCCGCAGAGCATCGCCATGCTAACATTCCCTGCATAGTCAACTAAGCCGATGAGTAAACTGCACCCCATCAATGGCTCCAACAAGCCGGACAGAAAGGCCGACGTGGTATTTATCCACGGCCTTGGCGGCGGCGCGGGCTCAACGTGGCGCTACGGCGCCGACAACTCCACCTCCTGGCTCCACTGGCTCTCGGAGGACTTCCCCGATGTCGGCGTGTGGTCGCTTGACTACCCGGCCAGCCCCTCAAAATGGCCGCGCCTCGCAAGCGTGTTCTCCTCCACCCAAAGTTCGGCCGGCCACGGCATGGCGCTTGCCAGCCGCGGCGGTCAGGTCCTGAACCAACTGGTACTCAACGGTCTCGGCGAACGGCCAATGTTCCTCATCGGCCACAGCCTCGGCGGCTTGGTCCTCAAACAACTCCTGCGGGATGCCAGCGATTCCGGAGAACCGGACAAGAAAAAGGTCCTCTCCCTCACCAGGGCAATCCTCTTTCTCGCCACTCCGCACGCCGGATCCAGTCTAGGCTCGATCGCGGACAACCTCGGCCTCCTGTTCGCCACAACGGACACACTGGAAGATCTCCGCGCGAACAACCCCAATCTGCTCAACCTCTATAACTGGTTTCGCGAGCACGCGCCGAACAACGGCATCAAAGTTGCCACCTACTACGAAACCCGTCCTGTCAGAGGGATAACTATAGTCGACCCAGGGTCGTCGCAGCCCGGCTGCGGTGACAACCCGATAGCCCTCGATGAGGACCATTTCTCAATCGCGAAACCGCGAAGCCGCGAGCACGACGTCTATCTCGCCGCCATCAAACTCCTCAAGAATCATGTCCTTGCCAACAACGCCCCCGTCGCCGCGGCATCGGCCCCAGTCACCCAATGCAAAGCCCCTCTCGAACTCCCCCCCGCCGCCACCGAATTCTTTGGCCGCCAATCCGAGCTTGAGGTCCTAACCCACCGGCTCCAACAGAGCCAAAATACCACTGTCGTCGGGGCCGCCGGCCTCGGCAAAACCGCCCTCGCCGCCATCGCCCTCCGTGCGGTCGTTGGTAAGACCCCTGAATCCCTCGCCCGCTGCCCCTTTCCCGACGGCGTCGTCTATCTTGACCTTTATGGGCTCCGCGCCCAGTCCGAACTCGTCTGGAATACCTTGGCCAACAAACTCACCGGCCAGTCCTTCATGGAAAAATCCCCCGCCCGGACCCGCGCCGAAGCCGCCTGTAACGGCCGCCGCTTGCTCGTCGTCATCGAAGGCGGCGAAGAGGCCGACGGCCAGGAAGGCCGTCCCGCCATCGCCGAACTCCTCTCCGTCCTCGCGCCCCAAAATCGCCGCCTGCTGCTAACGCGCCTCAGCACCCAGGCCCCCTCGGCCGACAGCGTGACACTCCGGGACGCGCTCGACCCCGCCGACGCCGCGAAACTGTTTGACTCGCTCACCAAACGGCAACTGTCCCCCGCCATCCGCGAACAGGTCTTGCAGCTCCTTGAAGGTCATCCGCTCGCCCTCACCTGGGCGGGCAATCTGCTCATCCGCGGGGATGACCATCCCGAAAGCTTCGTCGCCGACTGGCGCGGCCAACGCCTCCCCAGCCTCGCCGATCCCGAAAAGGCCCCGCATACGCTCGAATGGCTCTTCAACCGCAGCGTCAGAAATTTGAGTGTCGCGGAACGTGCCGTCCTGTCCGCCGTGGCTCTGCTGGCCCCTGCCCCGTTCCCCACCACCGCTGCGGACGCCGCTCTGCCAGGGTCTATTGTGGCCAGCCCCAAGCAAGCGCGCTCCGCCCTCCGTTCTCTTTCGCAGCGCGCCCTGCTTCGTCCGTCCACGGATCCGGACCACTGGCAGTTCACCCACGTCCTCGGGTATCGCTTCGCCCGCCATGAAGTGGGCTCGGACCCTGAAGTTCGCGCCGCGCTCGGCAATTGGCTCCATGGTCGTCTCAAAGCAGCCCTCGCCCTCGCCCCCGCGCCAGTCTCAGACCATCCTGGGGGAATCACGCGCACACTGGAGCATCTGGCCGCCCTCCTCCGCGCGGACGACACCCAGGTACTCTGGGATCCCCTGGTCAACTGGACGCTGTACGACCTGGGTGACCGGCTCATCGAGCTAGGCCGTCTCGTCGGCGTTAAGCAGGCCCTCGGCGCCGTCGACGGCTGGCTGACGGGTTTCGCGCTCGCCAAGGCCGCCGCGCCCGAGTGGGTCAGGGAACGCTCGGTCGTCAAGCAAGGTATCGGCAACGTGCTGCTGACGCAAGGGGATCTCGTCGGCGCGCTGTCGGCCTACCGCGAGGCGCTGGCGGTGAGTCGCCGTCTGCAACCGCCACGCGTGATCTTGCAGATCTCGTCGAGAAGAAAGCACTCATTCGGACCGGAGAGCGGCGTCAGGCTCGTTACAATGTAGCGATAGGCCTACGCCCTGTTCAACCGGTGCAAATCGACAAAGTCGGCAAACTAACTTAGCTGCCGGTGCATTTCAAATCGTACCCGCGAGCACAAGTTTGCGAAGCTGACCGATAAAGAGGCGCGGGCGGGCACTGGAAGGTGCGCACACTGACCTTTTCCGGCAGGCGTGACGTCGGACAAGCGGTAAGTGGTCTTGCGATAAAACTGACATGCACAAGCGACAAGAGGGGTTACGAATGGCCGCTCTTGCTTAGCCGGACTGAGCAAAACTAATACTGCTTAAACCGAAGGTGGGCTTCCACTGCACGTTCACTCCATAAAATCTTCCACTCCATCAAGAAGAGCCGCGCGGAAGGGGTATCGGAAGTTGCTGAATCCCATACGCTTGAATTCATCCCTGTAGACGCCGTTGTTCTTTATTTACAACAGACGGTCATTTTCCCAGGCTGAACGTCGCCGGTTCGAAGGAGACTTCATCGTGTGGGCCATAATAGATGTAATTAATTATCAAGTCATGGCTCTTCTGGAAGAACTAAAGCGCGGGTCCACTGTGCGCGGCATTTTGGCCGATTGCCTAGTCACGGTTGTGGATGTCCACTGGCATGGCAGCGCGGCCGTTGAGTTGACGTACAAAGATCCCCAGGGCAAGCCGGCTTCTGAGCTGCTGTTTCGCGACCGGGAGCCGTCGATTGAAATCGTCGAGGCCGGACGTCCCTGGTCTTTCGACGCGGATGGGGCGAAATTCCGGTTAGTCTCCGAAGCGAATCGGATAAAATTGGCTCACCTTTTTGACCCATTGCTGGCAATTCACACTTCGCAAGTGGATCCACTACCGCACCAGATTACGGCGGTGTATGGTGAGATGCTGACCTGTCTCTTATACACATCTGACGCTGCCGACGAATAGAGAGGTGTAGATCTCGGTGGTCGCCGTATCAT
>ENA-ORBV01004712-ORBV01004712.1-microbial-mat-metagenome-genome-assembly--contig:-NODE-4712-length-25877-cov-11.092248_pt1 | contig 25877 bp, 20 predicted proteins | sample MGYA00237777_ERZ505514 | MGnify/ENA primary metagenome ERZ505514 (study PRJEB26160, sample SAMN06269048) | microbial mat metagenome | isolation source: Oligotrophic lake microbial mat | place... | reverse complement strand
GCTCTCAAAGTCCCCCTTCTTAAGGGGGATTTAGGGGGATCTCCGGGGCATAAATAATGTTAAGTGAACCGTATTGACCTATAGAGCCGTTTACACAGTAAAATTTGCAGATACAGTGTATGTTTTGCACGCTTTTCAGAAAAAGTCAAAAAAAGGAATTGCTACACCACAACAGGATATTACGTTAATCCAAGAAAGGCTAAAACGAGCTCAAGAACATTACGAAGAGTTCAAGAGTAAGTAGCGGTGAAACTAAGTAGTGATAGCAGTTGCTTATATTTCTAAATAAGCTGGAAATTAATAGCTAATGATAACTACTTTTGTATAGATAACCAAGACAAGATAAAAGGGGATAATCATGAGTAAAGAGATCGATATTCAAGTTAGTAGTGGTAATATATTTGCGGATTTGGGTATGCCTAATGCGGATGAAATGCTCATGAAAGCTGAACTGGTGCGCCAGATAAATCAGATAATTACTCAAAGGAAACTGAATCAACTTCAAGCAGCAGAAGTATTAGGAATTGACCAGCCCAAAGTTTCAGCTTTGATGAGAGGGAAACTGACAGGTTTTTCTACAGAAAGGTTGTTTCGGTTTTTAAATGCTTTAGGGTGCGATGTGCAAATTGTCGTGAAGCCAAAGCTAAAATCACCTGCGATTCCTGGAATTAGTGTTGTCAGTATCTGATGTCGGAAACACAGGCGCAGTTGCTTCTCGGTAAGCGCCGCAATAATACATGGTCAAAACTGCTTTGTAAGCCCAGTGATTTGATGGCACATCCGTAAAAGGATTTGGCAAAGTTTCAGCCTGATTCTGCACGCAAGCATTGAGGATTTGTTCGCGGGTTGGCTGGACTTGAACTAAGGAGTTATTTTGCTTTACTTGTGCAGGATTTTGTGCTTGTGCGGGAGATGAACAACAGGCACTAATTAGCAGTATAAATGCGGCAACGATTCTGAATTTAAGCATCTCATTACTTTTTGTGCGACAATATATCCTAACTTCCACTGCATTCCCTGAAAACTATGCTGGGTCGTACCCTCCGCAATCATTATCAAATCATCAAATTCTTGGGACAAGGCGCTTTTGGCGACACTTACCTAGCTCAAGATTTAGACTTACCCGGACATCCCCAATGCGTTGTTAAACATTTTAAACCAAAAGACCTCAACCCGACCGTTTTGCCGATCGCCCGACGCTTATTTGACACCGAAGCCCAAACGCTATATAAATTGGGCAAGCTACACGACCAAATCCCCACCCTTTCCGCCCACTTTGAGGAAAATGGGGAATTTTATTTCGTGCAAGATTTTATCGAAGGACATGACCTTACAAAAGAACTAATTCAGGGTCAAAAATTCAGCGAATCACAGACAATTATATTATTGCACAATATTTTAGAAATTTTAGCGATCGTTCATCACCAAAATGTAATTCATCGAGATATAAAACCAGCTAATTTAATGCGTCGCCAAGATGGTAAAATTGTCTTGATTGACTTTGGGGCTGTCAAGGAAATTGGCACGATGTTTGTTAACCCTCAAGGACAAACTAGCTTCACCGTTGGTATTGGTACTTCGGGTTATATGCCCAGCGAACAAGCGAAGGGCAAACCTAAACTGTGTAGCGATATTTATGCAGTGGGAATGATTGGAATTCAAGCATTAACAGGCAAAACTCCTAATAGCTTACCTGAAGATCCAAATACAGGAGAGGTGGTTTGGCGCGATGGGGTTGAAGTTAGCAATAAGTTAGCGAATGTTTTAGATAAAATGGTGCGCGACAATTTCAGTCAGCGTTATCAAAATGCCGGGGAAGCATTGCAAGCAATTTTATCTTTGTCGCGGTCTTCCCCGCCACCACCACCGCCATCAATGCCACCAGTGCGTGTAATTTCAACTAACACTACAAGGCGAACTGTATTAGAAGTCTTGGGTTGGGGTGGACTAACAATTTCAGGCATACTTCTGGGTAATAGTTTGGTAAGCAAGTCATCTCAAACTCCAACGGATCAGCCATCATCACCGATATTACCCAACGACGATATACCATCTACTTTGTCACCTTCAGAAACTCGACAACCAGCACCAAAAACCCCAGCGCCAAAAGTATCGTCAAATTCCCTAAAAACAGTTCAATTTGAAACTGTGACAGTGAATTCAAAGGGAGAAATCACCAAGCGCAGCCAAAGTCAAGCACAGTTTTTTACAGAAACTCTTGCTAATGGCATTACTTTAGATATGATAGCAATTCCTGGCGGCAGTTTCGTCATGGGTTCCCCGAATGCAGAAGCAGGACGAGATCAGGAAGAAGGGCCGCAGCATAATGTGAATATCCCCGCTTTTTTTATGGGAAAATATCAGGTGATTCAAGCTCAATGGCGGGCTGTGGCGGCTTTACCAAAAGTCAAGATTGACCTCAACGCTAATCCGTCTTTTTTTAAAGGTGATGATTTGCCTGTTGAGGAAGTATCTTGGGATGATGCTATAGAATTTTGTGCGAGGTTATCTCAACTTACTCGACGGAATTATAGATTGCCTAGCGAGGCCGAATGGGAATATGCTTGTCGGGCAAAAACGACTACTCCTTTTTATTTTGGGGAGACAATTACCCCGGATTTAGTTAACTATAACGGGAATTATCCCTACAGTTCTGCACCGAAGGGAATCTATCGTAAAAAAACCAATGCTGTGGGTAGTTTTTCACCTAATACCTTTGGACTTTATGATATGCACGGAAATGTTTGGGAATGGTGTCAAGATGTTTGGCACGATAATTATAATGGTGCGCCGACTGATGGTAGTGCTTGGGAAACTGGTGGAGATAGTACAAAGCGGCTGTTGCGCGGGGGCTCGTGGGTAGTCAATCCGAGGGATTGCCGTTCTGCTTGTCGGAAGGGTTTTGCGTCGTCGGATTTCGTCAGCAACGGTCTTGGTTTTCGGGTTGTGTGTGTGCTGGGTTGAAGTTTTAGCCCTTTGTTATTTTGCTCTTTTCTCTTCTTCTTTTTTTTTCTTCTCGCACATCGTACTCAATGTTTTTTTCAAAATTAGGTGTAATGTCAATTAATACGACAAGGCGCGGTTTTTTACAATTAGCGGGTTTTGCTGGAGTCGGTTTTGTTGCTTCATCAGCGGGTGGAGTCATGAGTCAAAATTTGGTGGAGAAATCTGCTCAAACTCCAACGCTAAAAACCATTGAATTTGAAACGGTGACAGTGAATTCAACCGGGCAAATCACCAAGCGCAGCAAAAGTCAAGCCAAGTTTTTTACAGAAACTATCGCCAATGGCATTACTTTAGATATGATGGCAATTCCTGGCGGCAGTTTCGTCATGGGTTCCCCCAATACGGAAGCAGAACGAGAGAATAATGAAGGGCCGCAGCATACGGTTAATGTAGCCGCTTTTTTTATGGGAAAATATGAGGTGACTCAGGCAGAGTGGCGTGCTGTAGGAGGTTTACCAAAAGTCAAGATTGACCTCAATGCTAATCCTTCTAATTTTAAAGGTGATGATTTGCCTGTTGAGACAGTATCTTGGGATGATGCTATAGAATTCTGTGCGAGGTTATCTCAAGTTACTGGACGCAATTATAGATTGCCTAGTGAGGCCGAATGGGAATATGCTTGTCGGGCAGGAACGACTACTCCATTTCATTTTGGGGAGACAATTACCTCGGATTTAGTTAATCATGACACGAATTATCCCTACGGTTCTGCACCAAAGGGAGCCGATCGTTATCAAGCAACTCCTGCACGAAAGGGAACCGATCGTCAAGAACCAACTCCTGTGGGTAGTTTTGGGCCTAATACCTTTGGACTTTATGATATGCACGGGAATGTCTGGGAATGGTGTCAAGATACTTGGCACGCAAATTATAACGGTGCGCCGACTGATGGTAGTGCTTGGGAAAGTGGTGGAGATAGTCAAAATCGGCTGCTGCGCGGTGGTTCATGGGGCTACAATCCCGCCTATTCCCGCGCTGCGTATCGTGGCGACCTTTCGCCGGGCATGGGCAACTACTTCATCGGTTTTCGGGTTGTGTGTGTGGCTGCGTGGACTTCTTAGCCCTTTGCTCTTTTGCTCTTTTGCTCTTTTCTCTTCTTCTTTTTTCCCTCTAGCCAGAAGCGCTAAAAATATTTTTTTTCAGATTTACCGCAGAACAGATTATAATTAGAAATATTGATTTTTCTCACGAATAGTCGCAGAGGAGATTTATAAAATGAATAACCTATTAGCAGAAAGTTTTGCCACTGTCTCTCAACTACCCGAAGCAGAACAAAATGCCATAGCATCCTTAATTTTAGACAAGATATCAGCATCAAGAGTCGCGCCGTTCCTCATTTCCCAATCAGACATCGAAACCCTAGAAAAATCATACATTTTCCGAGACAAAATAGAAGTCATTGAATTTATCAACAAATATCCGTTTCTACTTCCCGTTGTCCTAGACGCACCCGTTCAGATTAGCCCTTATTTTCGCGAACAAAAACTATTACTTCAAGTCATCAATGACCCCGAAATTCCTAACTATGTTCATCTGGTTCTCTCAATCATCTTAACAGACCTCGATCCCGATGAAGCAATGGATAGAGAAGACGAATTGCGTAAAAATTGGTCTAGGGGATTATCCCATGAAATTCGGGAGCATTTTTATACGATTTTGGAATATACAGATGAGTTTTGATTGGTCGCAATACCTAAATTTAGCAAAAGAACTTGCTGGTCAAGCAACTATTCCTGCTGAACAGGAGGCGCGATTGAGGGATGCTATCAGTCGTTCCTATTATGCTGCTTTTATCTCAGCGCGGAATTATTTGCGAGATAAACAAGGTCATTCCCTGCCAAAAACTAGCGATGTTCACCGCTATGTTTGGCAAGAATTTGATATTAATCCTGACTCAAGATATCAATTAATCGCCGATAATTTAGCAGTGTTGCGCCGATATCGAAATCAAGCAGACTATGACGATAATTTTCCCTTATTATCTGCGATTGCTACTATTGCGATCAAGCGTTCTCAAGAAATTATTTATAACCTAAGTAATCTCTAAATATCAATTTAATCTAATAATGCTTTTTTGCTGGAGTCGGGTTTGTTGCTTCATTAGCCGGTGGAGTCATGGATCAAAATATCGCCCTTACGCACTAACAACCGTACAGGTGTTAAACTTTTATCGTGAAGTGATGTTGAGGAGTTCAGATTATTACACCCACACCTGAACAAAAAAATCAGTGCTATGTATTGTGCTGTTGGTTCACCAAGCTTTACTTGCCTATCAATGTTGTTCGGATGGATGAACGGACAGGAAATATATTTTTCCTAGCAGGTGAAGAAAATATCATAGAGATATACCCTAACGGACGATGGAGGTACATTGGATGAATAAGCCTAATTTTCAAGCAATGAGTCTGAAAGAATTGCACGATTACTTTATGGCACATCGGGATGACCAGGAAGTATTTTATGCCTATGTAGATAAGCTACATCAGGAAGGCAATTGGATTGAAATGCCTGCCTTGGAGTCATTGCAAGATTTAGAAAAATATCCTGAATTTACTGAGCGTTTTCGCGGTGACTCTCAATCTGTTAAATAATCAGTATTATGCAGAGAGGAGAGAGCAATCGGCGGTTGAAACCGCGTCTATACAAACGATGTCCCTCTCTAAGAGACTAAAGAATAAAGGGTAAAAATTTGGGAAGAAGGACTTTAGTCCTCACTACGAACCTTTTGAACGTTGGGACATTTGCCGCATTCCCACAGCCAATACGCTCAAAAACAAAAGCCCGATCGCCCCAGCCAACGGATTACCGTTAATTCCAGTCACCCAATCGGGAACAGAGCCAGAATATCGCACTAACTCTCCGATGTTAATTATATAGTATCCCCAGACCAAACCTGCATGAAGCCCGATCGACAAACCCAATCGATTTTGACAGTTGCGCTTTGCCAAAACCAGTATCAAACCCAACAACAACAAGCCCGGAAACTGAGGCCAACTCCGCAGCATTGCCTCCACGGGTTTGATAAAATGAGATAGGGCAAATACCAGGCTATTCGCCCGCACAGATATTTGAGCATTGTAATCCCGCTGCAACTCGTCCAGCAACCAACCCCGGAATACCAACTCCTCCGCAAAACCCACTCCCAGGGCGCTTAATAGCCCTTCTGCGATGATTCGAGGCAAATTATCAGAATTTTGCCATGAGACAAAACCGAACAGTCCTTGCACTAAAAATAGGGTGAAAGTGATCGAAAGCCCGATCGCCAATCCGATCAAAAGCTCAAAACCGTTTTGTCGCGTATTGACTAAACCGTAACTTTTCAGCAATTGCGTTTGTCCGTAAACCTGTTTTCCCCACCGCGGCACTAGCAATAGAAATTCGGCAAACAACAATCCCATTGTCAGAATGGTGGCTAAGTTGCTATCTTTAACTAGGAGATAAATTGGTGCGGCGATGGGCAGCCAGATTGTTGCTAAGATTAATAGGAAAATTATTACTCGTAATAGAAATGGATAATTTGCTATTTTCGTGGGGTTAATCATTGGTTGTGAATTATTTTAAATTCGGTAAATTCGACTGTTCGACAGTCCGACAGTCCGACAGGGGTTGAAAACCCCTGTCTCATAGCGAAAGTCCTCTGAAAGAGGACTGAAATTTATCAGATTATTATCGAGGTTTGCAGTCGGTTTCAACCGACTTTCGATATGAGACGGGGATTTAAATCCCCGGCGGGCTTGTGGGTGAATGCGAGAATTTTTGGCTGGGTCAGATTTGAGTAAATCCGAGAGTTAGAGTTGAGTACATCCGATAGTTAGAGTTGGATAAATCTGAGAGAATGTACAAAGCCCACAGAAAAAGCTAGAATAGCATCATATCGGTTAAAACTTTAAGTAAAGCAAAGCCATAACATCAGATGACTGAAGTATCGGATTTCTCAAATGTCGATCGCGAATTAGACGACACAATATTAAGTTTCGCAGACATTCAAGCAGAACTCAACCTGCGCCGCGCTAAAGATGCTCTGCGAGATATAGTAGAAAATCTCGACTTAACACCACAAGAGCGAACTGGACTGGAGCCGGAAATTGGCGGCTTGGAAACCATGCTCGACAAGCTAGAGCGCGCTTGCGTGCAAATCGCTGTGTTTGGGATGGTAGGAAGGGGGAAATCTTCGGTTTTAAACGCGCTACTCGGTCAAAATGTGTTTGAAACTGGCCCGACTCACGGGGTGACTCGTACCACAACTATTGGCCAGTGGGATGTGGGAGATGGTGTTGATGAGGATGATTTACCAGATAGATTTTCGCCTGTTATTTACCGTTTATCGCAAGTAGAATTAATCGACACACCGGGAATAGATGAAGTTGACGGCGAAACTCGCGAAATTTTAGCCCGCCGCGTCGCTAAACAAGCCGATTTGATTTTGTTTGTAGTTGCTGGCGACATTACGAAAGTGGAATATCAAGCACTTTCGCAGTTGCGGGAAGCCGGAAAACCGATGTTATTAGTTTTTAATAAAATTGACCAGTATCCAGATGCAGATAGACTGGCAATTTATCATAAAATTCGGGACGATCGCGTGAGAGAATTGTTATCTCCCGATGAAATTGTGATGTCGGCGGCTTCACCTTTGACAGCGCAGGCGGTGCGCCGTCCCGATGGCACTATGAGCGTGCAAATGACGCGCAGTTTGCCACAAGTGCAAGATTTAAAATTAAAGATTTTGGAGATTTTAGACCGCGAAGGTAAATCTTTGGTCGCGCTGAATACTATGCTCTGTGCAGGAGATATTAACGAGCAGTTGGTGCGGCGAAAAATGGAGATTCGAGATAATGCTGCTAATCGCATTATCTGGAATGGGGTAATGACTAAAGCTGTGGCGATCGCCCTGAATCCCATTACTGTAATTGATATTCTCAGCGGTGCGGTAATTGATGTGGTGATGATATTAACACTATCTAAAGTTTACGGCATTGCGATGACCGAAGCGGGCGCGGTGGACTTGCTGCAAAAGATTGCGATGAGTATGGGGGGAATTACTGCGGGCGAATTGTTGGCTAATTTGGGTTTGAGTTCTTTGAAAGGATTGTTGGGTTTGGCGACACCGGCGACGGGAGGTTTGGCTTTGGGGCCTTATATTTCTGTGGCGGTGACTCAAGCTGCAATTGCTGGGGTTTCTTCCTATGGAATCGGTCAAGTTACTAAGGCTTATTTGGCTAATGGTGCTTCTTGGGGAGATGATGGGCCGAAGGCTGTTGTCAGCAAGATTTTGTCTTCTTTGGATGAGGATTCTATTTTAAATCGGATTAAGGATGAATTGCGGGCTAAGTTGAATTTGGGGAGTGGAGAAAAACAGGAATCTCATTGATGTTTTTGGGAATTATACCGATCGATTAATCATAATTCCTGTAGGGGCGGGTTCACCAACCATATCTAACTATAACCAATAATTTAGATAAACCCGCCCCCACCCAATGACGGATTCACGATCGCATTTATTTGTAGAAAATGGGGGAATGTGCGATCGGTTTTTCCGCAAGTCCGCCAGGGGTTAAAACCCCTGTCTCATAGCTAAAGTCGGTTGAAACCGACTGGGAAGATATTGCAATGCTTGTTTAAAAATGTGTTTTTCAGTCCTCTTCAAGAGGACTTTCGCTATGAGACGGGGGTTTTTAACCCCCGGCGGACTTGTGGATTAGCGCCCGGTTCTGTGTTACTCACAAACCAATTACCAATTACCAATTACCAATTACCAATTACAATATGTTATTAACTATATCCACAACTCGCGTCCCTGCTACAGATTTGGGCTATTTGCTGCACAAACATCCCGATCGCCTTCAATGCTTTTCCATGACTTTCGGACAAGCCACTGTGTTTTATCCCGAAGCAAATACAGAACGCTGCACGGCGGCTTTGCTGTTAGATGTCGATCCGGTTGCTTTGGTGCGCGGCAAGTCGAAATCGGGCGATCGCCCGCTCGAACAATACGTCAACGATCGCCCTTACGTTGCCTCGTCTTTTCTCAGTGTCGCCCTTGGCCGAGTCTTCCGTACAGCCCTATCTGGTGGCTGCAAAGACCGCCCAGAACTCGCAAAAACTGCCATTCCTCTCACGGTTAATCTGTCCGTTTTGCCCTGTCGCGGCGGCGAGAAATTCCTGCGCCAAATGTTTGAGCCGCTGGGCTATCAAGTAACAGCCAAACCCTTGATTCTTGACGAAAAATTTCCTGAATGGGGCGCGAGTCCTTACTTTGCTGTGGAATTGCAAAATACACTGCGGTTGGCGGATTTGTTGAGTCATCTTTATGTATTAATTCCGGTGTTGGATGACGACAAACATTATTGGGTTGGCGATGATGAAATCGAGAAGTTATTGCATCACGGTGAAGGTTGGTTGAACGCGCATCCCGCCCGCGAACAAATTGCCGATCGCTATCTGAAACGCCAGCGCCGCTTGACGCGCATTGCTGTGGCACAATTAGCAGAAGCAGATAATCTTGACCTGGAGAAACTAGAAGTTTCTCACCAGCAAGAAGAGGAAGTTTTAGAACAGCGAATTAGCCTCAACGAACAGCGTTTAGAAGCTGTGGTGGAGGTTTTAAAAGCCTGCGGCGCTAAGCGAGTGGTAGATTTGGGCTGCGGTGAGGGAAAACTGCTGCGATTGCTTTTAGCTGAAAGTGCGATCGAGCAAATTACCGGAGTCGATGTTTCTTTTCGGGCTTTGGAAATTGCCAAGGAACGATTGCAGGTCGATCGCTTTTCTCCCGCACAGCAATCTCGCTTACAATTGATCCAAAGTTCGCTGATTTATCGGGACAGCCGCTTGACGGGTTTTGACGCAGCGGCGGTAATTGAAGTAATCGAACATCTCGATTTAGAACGGTTGGCTGCTTTTGAACGGGTTTTGTTTGAGTTTGTGCGGCCGAAAATTGCGATCGTCACAACTCCCAATGTTGAATATAATGTTCGGTTTGAAAACTTGCCGACGGGCAAATTTCGCCACCGCGATCACCGTTTTGAATGGACGCGCGCGGAGTTTCAGGCTTGGGCGCATGGGGTTGCTGGACGGTTTGGGTTTGGGGTGGAGTTTCGTGCGATCGGATCGGAAGATTTAGAAGTGGGTTCGCCTACGCAAATGGCAATATTCACCCAGTGAAAATAATATCGACAGTCTATTTGTGCTGAGAATCTAGTTATACTTGGAAAAATGCAGGCTTCAACTATGAGTAAATCTATCCAAACCCGCATCGTTCAAATTGGAAATTCTCAGGGAATTCGCATTCCCAAATCTTTGTTAGAGCAGATTGGTATTGGCGAAAAAGTAGAAATTGAAGTTCAGGGCGATCGGATCGTCATTCGTGCAGCGTTACAACCGCGAACTGGTTGGGATGAAGCGTTCGCAAAAATGGCCGAACAACATGATGATGTCCTGCTTGATGATTTCACTACTACTGACTGGGATGAAGTTGAGTGGGAATGGTAGTCAAAGGTTTTGACGAAGAACCATATTTGTAGGGTGCGTCGCCATCAACAATCCCTAACTGTAATCGACTTTTCGAGCGGCGACGCACCTGATCTATAGAGTTGATGACAATTATTTTGTAACAATAGTTTTGACAAATAGTAGCAAAAAATATATGCTGAATAATATTATCAAATAAATTATGAAAATTACCATTCCCGAACTATCTTTAGTCATACTCATCGGTGCATCCGGTTCCGGCAAATCCACCTTTGCGCGCCAGCATTTCCAACAGACAGAAATCATTTCATCGGATTACTGCCGCGGTCTGGTTTCCGATGACGAAAACAATCAAGCGGCCACCGCTGATGCTTTTGAAGTGCTGCATTTTATCGCTGCGAAACGTCTGGCTGCGGGTAAATTAACTGTAATTGATGCTACGAACGTTCAGCCGGAAAGCCGCAAACCTTTATTAGAATTAGCCCGAAAATACCATTGCTTTTTAGTTGCGATTGTGCTAGATTTACCAGAGAAATTGTGTGCCGATCGCAATCAACAACGTCCAAACCGCAACTTCGGCAGTCACGTAGTTCGGCGGCACATCCAAAGTTTGCGGAAATCGCTCCGAAATCTCGATCGCGAAGGCTTCCGCTACGTTCACATCCTCCGCACCCCAGAGGACATCGCAGCAGTCCAAATCGAGAGACAACCGCTGTGGAACAACCGCAAACAGGACAGCGGCCCGTTTGACATCATCGGCGACATTCACGGCTGCTGCGACGAATTGTCACAATTGCTGCAACAGTTGGGCTATCAAATTGTCGAATCATCCAGCGAGTCCGGCTTCTGGGATTGTCCCGTTTACGCGCACCCAGAAGGGCGTAAAGCCGTGTTTTTGGGCGATTTGGTCGATCGAGGCCCCCGCATTCTCGACACCCTCAAACTCGTGCGAAACATGGTAGCCGCATCAACAGCTTTGTGCGTACCAGGAAATCACGACATCAAATTACTGCGAAAACTCAGCGGCAAAAATGTCAAAATCAACCACGGACTCGAACAAACCTTAGCAGAAATAGCAGCTTTACCCGATGAAATGCGCGAATCTGCGATCGCCGAAATTCGCCAATTTTTAGATAGTTTAATCGGGCATTACGTCCTCGACGGCGGCAAATTAGTCGTCGCCCATGCCGGAATGAAAGCAGAATTTCAGGGACGCGCATCCGGGAGAATTCGAGATTTCGCCTTGTACGGAGAAACCACAGGCGAAATCGATGAATTCGGCTTACCAGTCCGCTACAATTGGGCCGCCGAATATCGAGGTCAAGCAGCAGTTGTTTACGGACATACGCCCGTTCCCGAAACAGAATGGTTGAACAATACTGTGGATATTGACACGGGCTGCGTTTTTGGCGGCAAACTAACAGCTTTGCGATATCCCGAAAGAGAATTTGTCAGCGTTCCTGCTGCGATGATTTATTGCGAACCTGCCAAATCGATCGCCTTTCCATCCATTGCAACTCCAGATCACAGTTTTCCCGCAATAAATCTCACCGCCCAACAGCAGTTTGATGACGTGCTGGACATTTCCGACGTACTCGGAAAACGCATCATTTCAACACGCCTGCAAAGAAACATTGCAATTCGCGAAGAAAATGCGATCGCCGCCCTGGAAGTAATGAGCAGATTTGCCGCAAATCCCAAATGGCTGATTTATTTGCCACCCACAATGTCTCCCGCTGCAACTTCCAAAGAACCCGGACTTTTAGAACATCCAGCCGAAGCATTTAACTACTACAAACAGCAGGGCGTATCGACAGTTGTGTGCGAAGAAAAGCACATGGGTTCCCGTGCAGTTGTAATTGTTTGTCGCGACGCATCGGCGGCTAAACGGCGCTTTGGGATTCTCAACAACAGCATTGGCATTTGCTACACCCGTACAGGCCGCCATTTCTTCGATAATTCTACCTTAGAAACAGAATTTTTATCGCGGGTAAATGCTGCTCTTTCTGCCAGCAATTTTTGGGATAAATTGCAAACCGATTGGGTATGTTTGGACTGTGAATTAATGCCTTGGTCTGCCAAAGCTCAAGGTTTATTGCAAGAACAATATGCCGCCGTGGGAACAGCATCTCGTCACGGGTTTGCGGAGGCGATTAAGAATTTAGAACAGGCAAAACAGCGGGGAGTTGAAGTTGATTCTTTGCTGGCTAGCTACCGGGAACGGGCCGATTTAGCCGATCGCTATGTCAATGCCTACCAGCGCTACTGCTGGCCCGTGAAATCCATCTCCGACCTCAAGTTAGCGCCTTTTCACATCTTGGCAACCGAGGGAAATGTTCACACCGATCAGAATCACTGCTGGCACATGGAACAGATAGCCGAAATCTGTAATTTTGACCTGGAATTGCTGTTAGCCACTGAATACAAAGTAGTTAGAATAGCCGATCTTGACAGTCAATCGGCAGGGATTCAATGGTGGGAAAAAATGACCGATGCCGGGGGCGAAGGAATGGTGGTTAAACCGATGGAATTTATTGTAAAAAATAGTAAAGGACTGGTACAGCCTGCGATAAAATGTCGCGGTAAAGAGTATTTGCGAATTATTTACGGCCTGGAATATTCTTTGCCGGAACATTTAGAAAAATTGCGATCGCGCGGTCTTTCCGGGAAGCGTTCTTTAGCTTTACGAGAGTTTGCTCTCGGTGTAGAATCATTGGAGAGATTTGTGGCGGGCGCTCCTTTGAGGCAAGTTCACGAGTGCGTTTTCGGAGTTTTAGCGATGGAGAGCGAACCTGTAGATCCGAGGCTGTAATCGAAAGGTAGAAAGCAGGCGATAGCTCATTCATTTCCTCCTACTAATCGTTGTACTTCCAATGTCGATAAATTCATCATTTGTGCGACTTGCGCTAAATTCATGCCCGAATTTAACAGTTGAGAAACGAGCTCGCGCAAGGCTGATTCGGTCGCCAGCCGTGCTGGTTCGGATTGCTGGTAAGTCTTGAGAAACTCTCTTGTTTGAGGATTCCTAAACCTCAACCCCCAACTCCAACTGACAACAGCCGCAGGGAGACAAAACCAAGAAGCTGAATTTCTGATCTTCCACCAAAACAAGCTAGGGATACTGAAAATAGACAGTGAATCCTGCTATCAAAACGCAACACAAGATGAAATGTGCGATCGGCTTTTGATAGATTCGGGCATCTGTCTTGTCAAACATTACGACGCTACCCAATGCAGCGAACAACCGGATCTAGTGGTGCAAGATTTTTGGCAAATATTGAGTCCGGCATAGGTCAATACGGTTCACTTAAGACAGATCCCCCCTAACCCCCCTTCCCAAGGGGGGGACAAGAATGCCCTCAAAGTCCCCCTTCTTAAGGGGGATTTAGGGGGATCTCCGGGGCATAAATATGTTAAGTGAACCGTATTGCGGCATAGGTAGAAAAGAGCGATGCGCGCCCTACTTTTAATCCGCGAAACAGGTGGGCAATGCCCACCCGGCTCTTAATTAACATCGAATTTTTCATCCGAATTCGATTCGGTGGGCTAACATCGGGTTTTTAACCCTAATTCGCTCCTATTTCTAACCCCGATTTTTCTCCGACCAAATGCGGGTTGGTAGTCCCCAAACATAGACAAATCCTTCGGCAGCTTTGTGGTCGAATTCGTCCTCTGCGCCGTAGGTTGCTAAGTCGAAACTGTACAGAGAATTGTCAGATTTGCGGCCGACAATTATCGCATTTCCTTTGAACAATTTGAGCCGCACAGTTCCAGTTACGCGCTTTTGCGTGTCCTGAATAAATGCGTCTAACGCAGTTTTCAAAGGATTGTACCAAAGACCGTTGTAAATCATTTGACTGTATGTTTCTTCGATGCCGCGCTTGTATCGCGTGACATCTGCTGTCAGGGTTAAGCTTTCTAAATCTCGGTGCGCGTGCATTAACACTAAAATCGCTGGCGTTTCATAAATCTCTCGCGATTTAATCCCGACTAAGCGGTTTTCAATCATGTCGATGCGCCCGATTCCATGATTTCCAACTGTTTCGTTGAGTTGGGTAATTAAGGCGACTGGTGATAATTCTTTGCCGTTTAAACTGACAGGATTTCCGCAGTCGAAACCGATTTCGATGTATTCGGGTTTGTCGGGAGTTTGTTCGATCGCCTTTGTCATCAAAAACACCTCTTCCGGCGGTTCCGCCCAAGGATCTTCGAGGATGCCGGCTTCGATCGCCATTCCTAACAAATTGCGATCGATACTGTAAGGCGAAGACTTCTTCACCGGGGACGGAATGCCGCATCTCTCGCCGTATGCGATCGTTTCCTCGCGGCTCATTTTCCACTCCCGCGCTGGTGCTAAGATTTTAATCTTGGGGTTGAGCGCGCCGATCGACACATCGAACCGTACTTGATCGTTTCCCTTACCCGTACAGCCGTGGGCGATCGCATCAGCACCGTACTTTTCCGCAGCTTCTACTAATAGTTTAGCAATCAGCGGACGAGCGAGGGCTGTAGAAAGGGGATACCGATTTTCATAAAGCGCGTTGGCTTGAATTGCTGGAAACGCATAGTCTTTGACAAATTCCTCGGTAGCATCGATTACCAATGATTCCGAAGCACCAGATGCCAAAGCTTTTTTGCGGATTGGTTCTAATTCGTCTCCCTGTCCCAAATCCGCCGCCAGAGTAATTACCTCTTCGACTCCCCACTCCTTCATTAGGTAAGGAATGCAGACGGAGGTATCGACTCCGCCCGAATATGCTAGCACAACTTTTTTAGCGCGACTCATTCGTATTTACATCCTGAATTTTACTTAATACGCTTGGGCCCGAGCCCGATCCCCCCTAGCCCCCCTTAAAAAGGGGGGGACAAGATTCTTCTCAAAGTCCCCCTTCTTAAGGGGGATTTAGGGGGATCTCCGGGCAATAAACAGTTTTAACCCAACCGTATTGGAATTTAACCGACTTTTCATTATGCACCTAATTGAGATCGATTCTTGTCAGAAATAGTACAGATTTATATATTCTTTTTTTGCTAAACTTTGCTATTTCCCCAGGGAGTTGCTGCGAAAAATCTGCTACCGTGGGATACGGTAACTGTGGCGATGGGGAAAATCCGTGTTTTTTAGTGTTGTGATTCCGACGTATAATCGTAAACCGATTTTGGCAAAATGTCTACTGGCTTTGGAAAATCAGCAGTTCGGTGAGATTGTCAGAGAGTATGAAGTAATTGTCGTGGACGACGGCTCGACGGACGGGACGCTGGAGTGGTTGGCCGCAAATGCTGACTTTTTGCCTCATGTGCGATCGATCTGTCAATCTCACCAGGGCCCGGCGGCGGCCCGGAATTTGGGCGTTGAAGATGCTAAGGGCGATACGATTATTTTTATTGACAGCGATTTGGTGGTAACAGAGCATTTTTTGCAAGCACACGCCGATGCTTTACTACAGGGTTACAAAGATACTGATGCTGTTTTTACTTACGGCAGTGTGATTAATACTTGCAATTTCGACAATCCTACTTCGGAACCTTACAAAATCACCGATTTTTCGGCGGCTTATTTTGCTACGGGAAATGTGGCGATCGCCCGCCACTGGCTGCTGGCTGCTGGACTTTTTGACAATCGCTTTCAACTGTACGGATGGGAAGATTTAGAGTTGGGAGTTAGGTTGAAAAAATTAGGTTTGAAACTCATTAAATGTCCGGCTGCTGTCGGCTATCACTGGCATCCACCTTTTAGTTTAGAGCAAATTCCGGGCATGATTGACCGCGAAATTCAGCGCGGGAGAATGGGAGTTTTGTTTTATCAAAAACACCCAAGTTGGGAAGTAAAGATGATGATTCAAATGACTTTTTTGCACCAAATTCTGTGGGGAGTTTTATCATTAGGTGGGTTGCTGAACGAGCGAACGATGACTCCTTTTTTGCAGTGGTTGATTGACCAAGGCAAGCCCCAGCTAGCTTTAGAAATTGCTCGGATTTTTCTGAATTGGTATAACGTGAAAGCCGTGTACGCCGCTTGCGGGGAATTGCAGGCAGAGACAAAGATACCATAAATCAGCCCGACAGCGCAAATAAAATATAAGATATTGTAGGAGTGTTTCAGGGCCCATTGGTGTCAACTTAAGCTCATAATTAGTAACAGCATACTGTTTGACAATTATGCCTACACTGCCCTAGCGCTGTTTAAGAAGGGGGATTTAGGGAACTCAAGACTTGGATACAAACCAGAAAAACAAAGAATTTTAGTTTTAAGTTGACACCCATGTTCCGGCCTGTTTTAATTAACCTTTCCAGTGAGGATATCTACTGAAAAAAACACAAGACAAAGCCACCCGATAAAGGGAGACTAAACCGGGTTATAGAAATTGTAAAAGTTTTACCTTTAATCAAAATTACTTGCTTAGCCTGTGATTTGAGGCATCTAGGCTGTTTTTTTACTCGGCTCCGATAATTTGAACCACCAACATTTTTAAATGAGCATTATTTTTGATATAATGACAGATAATTTAGGAGTGTGGTATAGAGCCAATAGTTGTGCTGGTTTATCTGAGAGCGTTAGCTACAAGCGGTTAATGACTTTAAAAATATTCCCACATATACAACTTGAATAGTTTGAGGGTCTGCTGTGAATACAACTGACAATAAAAATCCAAGACTAGAAACACTTAGACTTCAAAACACTGTTTTACAAGAAAATATTTTAATGGTGGACGACAATCCAGAAAGCTTGCGGCTTTTATCCCGGCTTTTGTCTAAGCGGGGATATAAAGTGCGGCCGACACGAGATGGCAAATTGGCTCTTAACTTTGCTCTGTCGAGTCCACCAGACTTGATTTTGCTGGACATCATGATGCCCGGTATGGATGGCTATCAAGTCTGCGAACAGCTAAAAGCTTGTCCGCAAACCAAAGATATTCCTGTGATTTTTATTAGCTCTTTAGATGAAGTTTTTGATAAAGTCAAAGCTTTTTCGCTGGGGGCGGTAGACTACATTACTAAACCGTTTGAAATAGAAGAAGTCGTGGCTCGCGTCGAAAATCAACTGCTGCTCAGTCGGCTTTCTAAGGAGCTTTTAGCAAAAAATGCGCTGCTAGAAGCAGAAATAGAAGAACGCAAGCGGATCGAAGCACAACTACGAGAAAGCCAGCACTGGCTGTCGGCAGTAATTAAAACGAATCCTAATCTATTGTACGTTTACGATTTGATAGAAGAGAGAAGTCTCTACGTCAACCGCGAAATTTATAGCGATATTGGCTACACGTTTGAAGAAATACAGCAGATGGCAGCCACATTTATTCCTAAGTTAATACACCCTGACGATATCCCTGCATTCTCAGAACAAAGAAAAAAAATTGAGACAGCAAAAGATGGCGAAAGCTTTGATTTTGAATACCGGATACAGCACAAGAATGGTGAATATCGGTGGTTTTGCAGCCGGGAGAGCGTGTTTGCCAGAACAGCGCAGGGCAAACCTTGGAAAATTCTGGGAACTGCTGCTGAAATTAGCGATCGCAAACAAGCAGAACTCGAACTTAAAACAGCTTTAGCTGCTTTGGAACGGCAAATTAAGCAAAGATTTCTGCTAGAAACAATTACTCTGGAAATTCGTTACAGCTTAAAGCAGGATCGAGTGTTTCAAACAGCGGCAGCCCAAATATGTCGAGTTTTCAATGCCGATAGTTGCTTGATTCACACCTACACAGAAAGTCCAATTTCCCGCCTTCCTTGTGTGGCTTACTACACAAAAATTGAATCAAAATCGCTTGCAAATTTAGAAATTCCCATCGATGGCAACGCTCACGTTCAGTTTGTATTGTCCCAAGATAAAGTTGTAGTTTGTGATGATGTTTTTTCGGAACCGCTACTAGAAAATGTCATAGGTTTGTGCGAGGAAATAGGTTTGAAGTCGATGATAGCCGTGCGGACTTCCTACCAGGGAAAACCTAACGGAATGATGTGCTTGCACCAGTATGCTCGCCGCCAATGGACGCAAGATGAGATCGGATTATTGAAAACTGTGGCGGCACAGATGGGAATTGCGATCGCTCAAGCAACTCTTCTCGAACAAGATAAACAACAGCGACTTAAACTTCAACAGAGCGAAGCTAGTCTAGCAGCAGCCCAGAAAATTGCCCATATCGGCAGTTGGGAATTTGATTTAGTCACCAATAAAATTACTTGGTCAGAAGAAGTATTCCGCATTTTTGGTCTTGACTCGAGTGCAACTGAACCGACATCTGCCAAACTTTTAAAGATGTGTCATCCCGACGACAGAGAATTATTTCAAGAAACAGTCAGCCTAACTATCTCACAAGGCATTTCCTACAAAAGAGAGTTTCGATTTTTGCATCCTAGCGGCCAAATTATATACGTGGAAGGAAGGGGAGAAGCTGTTTTTAGCGAAACCGGGGAAGTAATAAAACTATTGGGAACAGTGATGGATATTAGCGATCGCAAACAAGCCGAAGCAGCTTTGCAAATTAGCGAAGAACGTTTTTATCTGGCATTTGAAGGCAGTGCGATGGGATTGTGGGATTGGAATCTTGCCACGGGAGAAGCCTATTTTAATTCGCGGTGGAAAACGATGCTGGGATATGAAATAGAGGAGGTAGAAAATAGTTTCGGAGCATGGGAGCAACTGGTACATCCAGAAGATTTGGGTTCGGCTAAAGCAGCGATAAATGCTCACCTGGAAGGCAAAAACCCGACTTATGAAAAGGAATTTCGGATGCTGACAAAATCCGGGGAGTGGAAGTGGATTTTGGCTCAAGCTAAGGTGATGGAACGCGATGATTCGGGAAATCCTTTGCGGATGACGGGCACGCATACTGATATTAGCGATCGCAAAAAAGCCGAAGCAGCTTTGCAATTTAGCGAACAGCGAGAACGAGAAAAAGCTCAACAGTTAGAACAAACTCTGGAATCCTTAAAAAAAGCTCAATCCCAGCTCATTCAAGCCGAAAAAATGTCAAGTATCGGGCAAATGGTAGCGGGAGTTGCCCACGAAATTAATAACCCCGTCAGCTTCATCTATGGCAATATTATTCCCGCCGCACAGTACGCTGGCGATTTGGTAAAATTGCTCCATCTCTACCAGCAACACTATCCCGAACCAGTTCCCGAAATTGCGGAAGAATTGGCAGCAGTCGAAGTAGATTTTATCGCTGAGGATTTCCCAAAAATCTTGGCTTCAATGCAGCAAGGTGCTAACCGAATTAAGCAGATTGTGCTGTCTTTGCGAAACTTTTCGAGACTCGACGAAACAGAGCGCAAAGTAATCGATATTCATGAAGGGATAGAGAGCACTTTGGTGATTTTGCAGCACCGATTGCAGTCACAGCCAAAACGTCAGGAAATTCAACTTATTAAAAATTACGGGAAACTGCCCAAAGTCGAGTGTTATCCGGCTCAATTAAACCAGGTATTTATGAATTTGCTGGTGAATGCGATCGACGCTGTGCAAGAGTCATCAGCCAACTGTGCTGACAAAGTTAACCAAATTCGGATTGTTACTGAAATCAGCAGGGAAAATCAAGTGTGCGTGCGGATTGCTGACAGCGGGGGCGGTATCTGTCCAGAGGTGCAGTCAAGGATGTTTGACCCGTTTTTTACTACAAAGCCGATCGGCAGTGGCACTGGTTTGGGGTTGTCGATTAGTTACCAAATTGTTAAAGACACCCACGGCGGTAAGTTGGAGTGTCATTCAGAAGTTGGCCGGGGAACAGAATTTGCGATCGAACTGCCGATTTCGCAAAAGTTGAAAGTTCGGCAACGGATTATGTAGCGGATTTAACGGATGTCACGGAAGGATCTATTTTAGGGAGCGTTAGAACCTGATATTTTTTCTGATATTTCAAGCAAACTGTTTAGCTTTTAGTTTCATTTTATCTTAATCGTGATACAATTAAAACCTAATTTTTTCGCTGCTAGACGTTGCACTCTTTCTCTTGGGAATGAATTCAACAGTTGATTTCATACATACTATCTCAACTTGTGTCTGTAGCATCTACCACATTTTTACTGAATTATGACTGACTCAATTCGCTTCCTGATGTGTGCTCCTGACCACTACGATGTCGATTACGTGATTAACCCCTGGATGGAGGGCAACGTACATAAATCATCGCGCGATCGCGCTGTGGAACAGTGGGAAAAACTCTACCACGTCCTCAAAGACAACGCCGTTGTAGACCTCGTAGCGCCCGAAAAAGGCTGGCCGGATATGGTTTTCACCGCCAATGCAGGCTTGCTTTTAGGCAATACTTTCGTCCTCAGCCGTTTCTATCACAAGGAACGCCAAGGCGAAGAACCCTATTTCAAAGCATGGTTTGAAAGCAAAGGTTTCACCGTGCACGAACTGCCGAAGGACTTGCCGTTTGAGGGCGCAGGTGATGCTTTGCTCGATCGCGAAGGACGCTGGTTGTGGGCAGGATACGGCTTCCGTTCCGAACTCGACTCGCACCCGTTGCTAGCAAACTGGCTCAACATTGAAGTGCTGTCGCTGCGTTTAGTAGACGAACGTTTCTATCACTTAGACACCTGTTTTTGTCCGCTTACAGGCGGCTATTTGCTCTACTATCCAGCAGCATTTGACTCCTACTCGAACCGCCTAATTGAAATGCGAGTTGCGCCGGAAAAACGCATCGCCATTGAAGAAGCAGATGCCGCAAACTTTGCTTGCAATGCTGTCAATATTGACAAAGTTGTGGTAATGAACAAGGTCAGCGAAGACTTGAAAACGCGCATCACTCAAGCCGGCTTCAAGGTCATTGAAACGCCGATGAGCGAATTTCTGAAAGCGGGCGGCGCGTGCAAGTGTTTGACGCTGCGGGTGAATGAACCGGTGCAAGAAGATCGATCGGCAAACGTGATGGTAGAAAGCCGCACAATCCGCATGGACGGCCACTTGCTAGATGCGGGTTTAATCAGCCGCGCTTTAGACTTAATTATCGAAAATGGCGGCAGTTTCCAAGTGCTGAATTTCAATTTAGGAGAGCAGCGCCAAAGCACATCTTCTGCGGATGTCAAAGTTTCGGCACCTTCCCATGATGTGATGGAAGAAATCATGGGATTGCTGATTGATTTGGGCGCAGTGCCGCCACCGGAAGATATTTGCGACGCTATTTTAGAAGATGTAGTGCAGGATGGAGTCGGCCCGGATGACTTTTATGTGAGTACGATTTATCCGACGGAAGTACGGGTAAACGGTCAGTGGGTAAAAGCACGAAATCAGCGAATGGACGGTGCAGTTGCGATTACTGAAACCGCCGAAGGCCCGGTGGCTACGTGCAAATTATTGCGCGATTTGAAAGTAGGTGAAAAAGTCGTTGTTGATGTTGTCGGCATCCGCACTATCCGCAAAACAGAATCGCGGGAACAGCGCAATGCTCAAGAATTTAGCTTTATGTCTGGTAGCGTTTCTAGTGAGCGCCGCGTAGAATTGGTGGTGGAACAAGTCGCGTGGGAATTGCGCCAAATTCGCGATCGGGGTGGTAAAGTTGTAGTGACGGCGGGGCCTGTTGTCATCCACACGGGCGGCGGCGAACATTTAGCGCATTTGATTCGCGAAGGTTATGTGCAAGCGTTGTTGGGTGGAAATGCGATCGCGGTTCACGACATGGAACAATCGAGCATGGGAACTTCTTTGGGAGTTGACATGAAACGCGGCGTTGCTGTGCGCGGCGGACACCGACACCACTTGAAAATGATTAACACAGTGCGCCGTTATGGCAGTATTGCTAAAGTCGTTGAAGCAGGCTTGATTACTAGCGGTGTGATGTACGAGTGCGTGAAGCACAATATACCGTTTTCGCTGGCTGGTTCGATCCGCGATGATGGGCCGCTTCCTGACACGCAAATGGATATGGTTAAGGCTCAAGAAGAGTATACTGAGCTGTTACGGGGCGCGGATATGGTGTTAATGCTGTCGTCTATGCTGCACTCGATCGGTGTGGGAAATATGACTCCGGCGGGTGTGAAGATGGTCTGTGTGGACATTAATCCGGCTGTGGTGACTAAATTGAGCGATCGGGGGTCGATCGAATCTACTGGTGTTGTGACTGATGTGGGATTGTTCCTGAGTTTGTTGGTGAATCAATTGGATAAGTTGACTAGCCGCCATCATGTAGCTCAATCTGTGTAGATTCGGCGAGTAGGGTGTGTTTTGAAACCCGGAGATCCCCCCTAGCCCCCCTTAATAAGGGGGGGACTGGAAGCACTCAAAGTCCCCCTTTTTAAGGGGGATTTAGGGGGATCTAGACTAGGCTATAATATCAAATCAGGTAGCATCGGAATTATTAGCCGAAATTAGTCCAAGGCAGTGCCGTGTCCCTACAATATTATTTTGGGTAGGGACACGGCACTGCCGTCTCCTCTATATCATTCCTAATTTAGAGTACGAAATTCCTAGAAATATTGAGGTCAAAAGCAATGGTACAGGAATTAATAGACCTGAGAAATTGTATTTTAGAGGGCAGGAATGAAGATGCTCTCTTCATTGTCGATGAATTAGAGGGCATGAGCAAACAAGCAACTCTGCGGAATATCGGGTCTTTTTTACTAATTCTGCTAAGCCACTTAATTAAAAACCAAGTAGAACAGCGTTTAACAAATTCTTGGGCCGCTTCTATTGCTAATTCGGTTGGAGGTATTAAAAAGCTAAATCTCAAAGATAATAAAACATCTTACTATATCAATGCCGATGAGTGGGAGCTTTTCATAGAAGATGAACTAGAAGCCGCAATTCGTGAGGCTAGTAGGGAAGTGTTGGAAGGAAGGTTAAGCCGCGCTCAACTTGCTAAGAGGGTGGACAGAGAGCAAATGGTTGCGATCGCAAATCAGCTACTGTCCCTGACATACACTTATGCTAGAGGAGAATTCGAGGATGCGATCGATGAATATTTGTCGCAGTTGCCTGTCCAGCAAAAAATAGGCGGTAGTTTCTAGATCGCAGTGCAGGTAAGAGGAATTTAGGCTCAGTAGGATAATTCAAGAACTTAATACCCTCCTACGATTATTACGATTATATAGCATTCCTAAAATAACCGATGCTATTAACTCTACTGCAAAAAATACAATTACTTTCCAGTTTAAGCTTAGCTGCAAGGCTCCATTATTGCCTACATATAAAGCTAACCCAATACATACATTAAACCAAGCATGACTTAATACACAGATAAATATGTTGTTTGTGTATTTATAAAGAGTTGTAAAGCTGGAAGTTAAAATGATTCCTGAGAATAAATATACTCCGAAAGGAAATTCATTTTGGACTGTTCCTTTGATCAGCCATAATGGTAAATGCCATACGCTCCATATAACACCGACAGTAAGGATAGAAGGAAGATAGCCAAACATCTTTTCTAATCTAGGTTGCAGAATTCCACGCCAACCCAATTCCTCTAATCCACCGAAAATTATTGTAAAAGGCAAATTGATCATCATAGAAAGAATAAGGCGAATCGTTATGGACTTACTAACTTCAAAGCCAATCCAAATCATCAATAACCGCCACACTGTATACAATCCAAATATCAGCCACACTTTTATATCTATTTTGTTACCGAAGATGAACTCAACAAAAGATGCTTTACTAAAATCTTTGTTGAACTGTCGATAAATAAGATAGGAACTAATGGCTGGCCCTAAACCACCGATTGTGTATGGTATCCAAAATAGAGGTTCAGCATACCAAAGTGTATTAAAATATCTATTCCCGATGATAATAATTGACCAACAAAACCATGTTATGGAAAATGTGTAAAGCAGAAAAAGCCCGATTGGTGGTAGCGATCGCTTTTCTAGTTTCATATTTCCTCTAAATTAGTATATTATCGCAACTTTTTACTCAAAGTTTATGCGATCGCATCAACAATCATCTTCTCAAGTTTGCACTTAGGCAATCGCGATCTCACCCAACCACAAATACTCTCAAATGATTTGATGTGTTTTAGAGCGCGATCGCTAATAATTTCTCCGAACTCAACAACGAAGTCAACTATTTTTGCTTGCTTAATCTCTGCTGAAAACAATGCAGGCGGAGTCCTAGTTGAGCAGAGGGTTAGGCAGTCGTGAAGAAGGCTTGGTGATGTGTGACAAGCCCAGTCGGGATGTCTTCAGTAAACGGAAGACACATAAAATATTCAGGTGGTACTTCGTGAACATATAGAGAATTGAAATGTTCAAATCCAAAACGCGTGTAGTAGTTGGGATCGCCGACGAGCAGGCAACCGTTTGCCTTGAGTGCGCGAATGCCTTGTAGTCCAGCGTTGATTAGTGAGGAGCCAATGCCTTTCTTCTGGTGGGAAGGAAGGACAGCAACAGGACCGAGAGTGAACCATCTGTGATTTTGGTCATTGATAAGGGCTGGGGAGAAGGCAATGTGACCCACTACTTGACCATCTAATTCAGCGACGAGCGATAAGGTAAGCGCTCCAGAACTTCTCAAAGCTCGGACGATGAGGTGTTCTGTCTGGTGGCTGTATGGGTGATTAAGAAAGGCTACGATGTTGATTTGATCGATTGCAGGGATGTCAGCTTTGGTTTCGGGTCTGATGATCATAGGGATTCCAATGGGAGCTGCCTAACGGCTGAATTGAGCGGCAGAAATAACTTTAGCTCTTAACCAAAATATTACAACTTTGTCCGCTCTAATGATTTGTTATGCCTCGATCGCTTCTCAATTCTTAACTTTTGCGATCGCCTCAACAATCATTTTAAGCTTCCGATTAGGCGATCGCAATCTCACCCAACAACAAATACTCTCAAATGATGTGATGTGTTTTAGAAGGCGATCGCCAATAATCTCTCAGAACTTAGTAGAGATTAGCCAACCATTTTTATTTGCCTAATCTCTGCTGAAAACAGACAATCTCAACGAACGCATTGGGCAACGCAATTTTTAGCTTGACACCTAACCAATCAGAGAGTAGATTATAAATATCCGACCGACCAGACGGTTTAATTTAAAACTTATGGTTAAATGTCATCCAAAGTCCATCAAGGCAAAGGGTAAGAGTTTATGGATTCTGTAAAAAAATCTCGTTCAAGGTCAATTCAACCCAGCTTGCTGTTGGCGGCTGCAAATAAAGTAGTCGTCGAGCGAGGAGTTGATGCACTCACCTTAGATGCCGTTGCTTACCAAGCAGGTGTAAGCAAAGGTGGGTTATTGCATCATTTCCCAAGCAAAGAGGCTTTAATTACTGCGATGGTTGAGCAAGCGCTAAGCAAATTTATGGAAGCATTAGAGCATGAATTAGCCATAGATCCAGCACCCCATACTTCAGGACACTGGGTTAGAGCTTATATTCGAGCATCAGCACTAGACGATCGAGAAAACTATGAACTTCATTTCAACTTGCTTGCTGCAAATTTCACAAATCCTGAATTATTAAAACCAATGCGAGATT
>ENA-ORBV01004709-ORBV01004709.1-microbial-mat-metagenome-genome-assembly--contig:-NODE-4709-length-25883-cov-9.763582_pt1 | contig 25883 bp, 15 predicted proteins | sample MGYA00237777_ERZ505514 | MGnify/ENA primary metagenome ERZ505514 (study PRJEB26160, sample SAMN06269048) | microbial mat metagenome | isolation source: Oligotrophic lake microbial mat | place... | reverse complement strand
CGGAGTACCGCCATTCACCTGCCAGGAATTCTGTCAAGAGAAGATAAGGGGCGTGGCGGCCAAGTGTGCTGGCCCGGCGGCCAAGTGTGCTGGCCCGGCGGCCAAGTGCGGCTCCCATGTCGGAATGGAAACGTCAGTTCCGGTGCAGCTGCGCGTGGCGGCGGAGTGTGCCGAGTCGCTCAGAATGGAAAAACGTCCGTTCCGAGGAAGCTGCGCGTGGCGGCCAAGTGTGCTGGCCCGGTGACCAAGTGCGGCTTCGTGTCGGGATGGAAACGTCAGTTCTGGTGCAGCTGGGCGTCGCGGCAGAGGGTGCCGAGTTACTCGGAACGGAAACGTCAGTGCCGATGACTGGGCGTGACGGCAGAGTGGCTCGTGGATCGGAATGCGAGCGTCCGTTCAAATGCATCTAGGCGTTGCCGCTAAGCGTGCTCGACCGACGGAATGAATTCGTCCGTCCCGATCCGACTCAACCAACAGTCGCCCAGCCTTTTCTCAGGGACTCGTGTCCCCGTTCAACGCTGTCGGCAACAGATCGCCATTCGTCTGCGTGCACAACTCGAACGGCAGATCCGCCGACGAGAATGCACCTCGGTTCTCGATCAAGACCGCGAGGAATGCAGGATCGTTGATGACCGTGTTCGTCGAACTCGCGCGGAATCCGTCCAGACGAATCCACCCGGTCTCGGTATTCGGATCCCCGAGCACTTCCTCAGGCGCATCGTCCGACGCGTGCAGCAGTGAGTTCGAGAACATGTTGCTGATATTGAGCAACGGAACCTTGGCCCAACAGTGGAACGTGTACTGCGCCGAGAACGGATCCTCGTTGTCGTTGAAGATCTGCAGATTGATGGTCGTGTTGAACTGGATGCCGCCCGAGAGCGCGACAAGCAGCAGCGAGCCTCTCGTGGTGATGCTCTGACCCATGAAGCGTGGGATCATGATGACGTCAGGCGTCGGTTCGTACTCGAACGCGTTCAAGTCGCGAATGCCGTCGTTGTCGAGATCCGTGAGCGCCTTCCACGGCGGAATGGCACGCCAGGTGAACGCATTCATGTCGTAGTCGAGGCCGCCGATCCCGTCGAAGCGGATCGCTGCCCCGATCAAGTAGTTGTAACTGATCGCGCGACCGAAGTTGTCGACCGCGTACGCGTACATGTAGCCCTTGTTCGTGTTGCCGGTGTGCGCGAACGACGTCACGGTGATCGTGTCGTTCGGCGACAGGAGTTCGGTGCGATTCGCTTCGAGGCAACTCGTGCCGTCGATGTAGCGGTACTCCACGCGCACGTTGCCGTCGATGTAGTGACGATTGATGTTCGAGATCGTGAGCAGCGTGACCTGACCGGGGCCACTGTCGAACTCAGGGAACAAGAGCAGGCTCGCCGGCTGCGTGCGATCGACGCGCACACAGTTGCACTGATCGGGCAGCCCGTCTTGGTCGATGTCCGTCATCGTTCCGGCCGCCAAGTCGCACTCGTCAGGGATGTCGTTGTTGTTGCAGTCGTTGCCGAGCAGCTCGCAACTGTCCGGGATCAGGTTGTGATTGCAGTCGATCGATGGTTGATTGGCGACGTCGATCGAATCGACGATGCCGTTGCCGTTGCAGTCCTGGATGAACGGAGGCGTGAACAAGTAGGTGATCGTCAGCGTGGCCGAAGCCTTTTGCGAGAAGCTCGACACCAAGTTGCCCGCGCCCGTCGCCGACGTCTGCCCGTTGGCCGACACGGTGAAGACGACGTTGCCGGCGCCGACGAAGAGCGCAGTGTCGAGCGCGCTCAGTGGGAAATTCGGCACGAACTGCTGCGTCTGATCCGACGAGATCGCGTTGTAGTTGCGTCCCGAAGTGCCGCCGAAGTCGAGTAAGCCGTCGTACGCCGTGACGTTGTCGACGCGGTTGAAGACGGGTGCCGAGGCCAGGAGGATGACGTTGTTGTCAGGCCGTCGAACGTTCAAGTTCGCCGTGAAGGAGAGCACGATCTGTGCAGCCTGAGCGTCGAGGCTCTCGTACTTCGCGGTGCCCTCGATGTGCCCTGTCACGGACAGGCTCACGCCTTCGAGAAGGCCGAGTGCGGGATTGAAGCGCGGCAACGCCGCCGTGCGCGTCCAATTGGTCGTTTCGAGCGGGACGCTCGCCGTGTGAGTCAGGAAATCCGCGCGCGCTGCTCCGCCGATCGCGACGAGTGTGAGACATAGTGCGGCAGTGCGAGACGGAGAAAAGAAAGCGAGCATCTAGAACTCCTCGTGCGAGTGAGGTGCGGCTGTGCCGTGCCGAACCGGACTCATGGTCATGTTGTCTGTGGCGAGAGTGATGCAACTCGCGCCTACGAAGTTGGATATCTGCGGTTCAAGATCGCATGACTGCGCTGGGACCGCAACCACGAAGCGTCAGCGAAAACAGCTTGAATCATTGGCTGAAACGGAGAGCGGCAGGCGGACTGAACGTCCACCTGCCGCTTGGGACCGGGAGGCGCGCTTCGCAGCGCGTCTCACTCACGCATCACTGAACCGTGACGCCCGTCGGGAGCAGGGCTCCGTTCGACTGCGAGCACAATTCGAAGGGCAGTGCCGCGACGGCGAAGATGCCCGCGCGCTCGACGAGCACGGCGTAGATCGCCGGGTCGTTGATCACGGCTGCCGAAGACGCGGCGTAGTCGCCGTCGACCTTGAACCAGCCGGCTTCCTTCGTCGGACGTCCGACGATCTCGAGGAGATCGTTGTTCGTCGTGTCGAGGAAGGTCTCGAGGAACGCGCCGTTGATCTCGGCGAGGCGCGGGTACGCCCAGCAGCGGAACGTGTACTCGGCCGAGAATTCCTCTTCGTTGTCGTTGTAGATGAGGAAGTCGACGGTCGTCGTGAATTGCGTTCCGCCCGAGAGCGCGATCAGGATCAGGTTGCTGGCGAACACGGCACCGCCACCGTTTCCGTCTTGTCCGAGGAAGCGCGGGATCAACAACTCGTCCGGCGCGCGCGAGTACTCGAGGTTGTCGAGATCGCGAATGTCGTCGTTGTCGTCGTCCGTCGTCGAACGCTCTGCACCGATGCCGAGGAACGGAATCGCTTGGACGGAGTCGCGCAACGCGCTCGTCGCGCTGAAGATCACGAGGTCGCCGATCAAGTAGTTCCACACGATCGCCTTGTGGGTGATCGGGTCCTTGGCGAACGCGTACACGTAACCTTGGTCGACGTTGGGATTGTCCGCGTCGGTCCAGATCGTGATCGTGTCGCACGGAGTCAAGCGACGCGTGCGGTTGAACTCGAGGCAATTGAGGTCCTGGCCGTTCGGGCCGTAGCGCGCGATGTAGACGAATTCGACGTCGACCGTGCCGCCCAGGAATCCACCCGGGAACGCGCTCATGTCGCAGTTCGTATTCGTCAGCGACAAGAGCGTGACGTTGTTCTCACGGTTGTCGAAGATCGGATAGATGAGCAAGCTCGCGGGGCGGTTGTAGCCGACCGGTTCGCACTCGGGGCAGGGCGTGTCGCAGTCGTCCGGCACACCGTCGTTGTCGCAGTCCGGCTCGCAGACGTCGGGGATGTTGTCCTTGTCGCAGTCCGGCTCGCACTCGTCCGGGATGCCGTTCGAGTTGCAGTCGAGGCTGAATCCGGTCGCGATGTCCGTCGCGTCCTCGATCAGGTTGCCGTTGCAGTCGATGATCGGCGGGTTGTACAGGTAGACGACCGTGACGATCGCGGCGGCCTTCGTGGCGAACGATGTCGTCACGTTGCCCGATCCGATCGCTTGCGACGTGCCGCGCGCGAGAACCGGCAGGATGATGTTGCCGGCGCCGCTGAAGAGCACGAGGTCCGAGAGCGGGGGCGGCGAGGTGACCGTCTGTTGCGCCGACTGCATCAGGTTCGGGTACGTCGTGCCCGAGGGACCGTTGAAGTCGAGCGTGCCGTCGAACGGCTGCAGGTTCGCCGTGTTGTTCACCTGCGGGATGACGACCGCGAGCACGGACGTGTCCGGGCGCGCGAGCGTGATGTCCGCCTTGAACTGCGTCGTGATCGTGATCGCCGAGCTGTCGGAGCTCTCGACGGCCGCTTGGCCCTCGATGCGTCCGTCGAGCGTCAGCGACACGGAGATCAACGTTCCCAATGCCGGATCGAACTTCGGCAAGGTGACCGTGCGATCCCAGTTGGTCGTCGTGAGCGGCACCGAATCACTGAACGTGACCGTCGCCGTTCCCGCCCAGGCTTGACCCGCGAGGGTCGCGCCGAGCAAGAGGGCGGGCAGAGCCCGACCTTGGATGGAGTGAAGAAGCATGGCAAGTCCCGGTTGTTGCTGTCTGAGGTGTTGCTTCTCCCGGCCCACCGCTGAAGCGGCAAACCGGGCGAGCGATTTGGAGGTTCGATTCGCCGGACCGGCAGGAAGCCGCATCCGGTGGGAATCTTCTTCTAGTTTTGCAGCATCGTAGGAAATCGTCAAGACAATGTGGAAAAGAATGCGTCATCGGGTGCAATTTCTATCCGTGCCACCACCGATATTCACCCTCCCAGGGCCTTCCTTTCAGGTTCCGGCTCGCGTGCGATAAGACATGGCGCGAGGGGCTCTCTCGGCGGATACTTCGGGATCAGCGACCCTCGTCGCACCCTCGAAACCGCCGTTGGCCCCTCAGCCGACCTTCGCGAGCCGCCCGCCCGGCCCGTACCACCGCCCATGAAGCGCATCCTCTCGCTCTCGCTCCTGTGTCTACTCGCCGCCTGTGATCCGGATCCGAAGCCGACCGATCCGAAAGCGCCGGCGAGTGCGCCGCTCGCCCAAGCCCAAGCCTTGATCGAGAAGCAGGACTACGCCGGCGCCACAGCGGTGCTCGAGGCTGCGCGCGGTCCGAGCGGGGAGGACCCCGCGATCGTCAAGCGCCTGGTCGATCTCTACAAGGCGCAGAACGATCCGGCGCGGGCGATCCAGCGTGCGCGTGCCGGCCTGGACGCGCACCCCGACGCGAAGGAGCTCTACCTGCCGCTCGCGAATCTCTACTTCTCGGTCAAGCAGATCGACACGGCTCAGGCGCTGCTCGTCGAGGCCGTGAAGCGCGGTGTCGACGACTCGGGTGTGGAGTTGTCGCTGGGCGCCTGCTTGGCCGCGAAAGAGGACGTGCCCGGCGCGCGCGCCGCCTTCGAGCGAGCCGAAGCGAAGGGAGCGGATGCGAAGACGGTCGCGATGAACCTCGCGCTCTTGCTCGTGCAAGAGAACAAGCCTGCAGAAGCGCTCGCAGCCTTCGAAGCGGCGCACGCGAAGTATCCCGACATGGCCGGCCCGAAGCGCGAGATCGGGCGACTGTTGCTCGCCGAAGTCAGTGCCGCCGGTCAGGCCGGGAAGCCGCTCGACAAGCCGAAGGTCGATCGTGCGATGGATCTACTCTGGGGCGTGAAGGACGAGCTCAAGAACGACTGGCGCATGCACGAAGCGATGGGGGACGGCTGGCTCTTGCTCGGCGACTACGATGCGAGCTTGCTCGCGTACACGGACGCGCTGAAGCTCGGGCAGAATCCGAAGTCCGTCGAGGACCGCTACCGCGTCGCGAAGAAGCTCTCGATCGAGGCGAAGGCGGCTGCCGAGCAAAGCGAACCGAAGTAGACGCTGAGCGGAAATGCGGAGTCCTTCACACTCCGCGACAGTAGGAAAATTATGCGCGGGAGTGCCTGGTGACCAGGTGCTCCCGCGCTCTTTTTTCCCACTTGAACACTAGAAAACACCGAATGAAATGCGCCATGAGTAGAAAGTTGCAATCACGCCCAGCAGTCGGATTCTGCGGTGATACGTTTCGAGTGGAACCCCCGTGTCCGTCTGCGCAGAGAGTTCGCTCCGCCGGACACACAGCACGCAACCGAGCCCCAGAGTCGAGTACCAGCGATTGAATCACACCATGAAGCACCACCAGCAACAGCACACGTTCGTCCCCACCGGGGTCCGGCGTAGCGCCGGAACGATCGCGTTCCTCGCCGTGCTCGGCCTCGCCGGCTGCGGCGGAGGCGGACACAAGGGCGGGGGCGACAACGGCCCCGTCGCGACTTTCGTCCAAGTTCAGTCGGTTCTACCCGCGAGCGGACCTTTCTCCGGCGGCACGCAAGTGCGCATCACGGGTGCGCACTTCGTTCCGGGCGAAGTGAACACGGTCACGATCGGCGGCAAGCTGGCGACCGACGTCATCGTCGTGGACGAGATGACGCTCTCGTGTCGCACTCCGTCGGGCACTCCCGGCGCGAGCGTCGCGGTCAAGGTCACGAACCGACTGGGCGAAGGTCAGCTCATCGGCGGTTACGCGTACAACCCGGCTGCTGCGGTGCGCAGCGACCTCAACGGAGACGGCATCGCCGACCTCATCGTTTCCGCGCCGAGCGACAACACCGTCGGCCCGGATGCTGGCGCCGTGTACATCTACTTCGGAAGCACGAATCCGGTCGATCTGCAAAACCGCACGAGCGCCGAAGCCAATCTCAAGATCGTCGGTCATCACGCCGGCGACGCGTTCGGTGTCGCTCTCGCCATCGGCGACGTCACGGGCGACGATGTCGCGGACCTCGTCGTCGGTGCGAATCACGTCAACGCCGTGACAGCGAGCGACGCGGGCGCGGTGTACGTGTTCCGGGGCCCGCTGCTTCCGGCGGCCTCGATGAGCGCTCTTGCGGCAACCGCGCGCATCACCGGCGAATCCACCATCGCGGGTGATCGCTTCGGAACTACCGTCGAGATCGGCGACATCGACGCGGACGGAACGGGCGATCTACTCGTCGGCGCGAGCGGCCACGATGCGCCGGGCAAAGTCGACGCTGGCTGCGTGTATTTTTTCCGCGGTGGCACGACGCTCGTGTCCAAGGGTGCCGATCAAGCCGACATGAGCTTCGACGGCGACGTCGCGAACGAGCGCGTCGGCAATCGGATCACGTGCGGCGACCTCAATGACGATGGACACGCCGATCTGGTGGTGTGCTCGCAGTTGGCGGATCCGCAAGAACCGATCTACCTGTCGAACGCCGGCAAGGTGTACGTCGTGTGGGGCGGCAGCTCCATCAGCGGCACGGGCCTCGGCGGTGCGAGCGCCGTCTTCTACGGCACGGACGTGGAAGACCGCTTCGGCGCGAGCGCTGCGGTCGCCGACGTGAATGCCGACGGCATGTCGGATCTCATCGTCGGTGCACCGCAAGCGGACGGCACCGATGTCGACGCCGGCAAGGTGTACGTGTTCCTCGGTGGACCGACGCTCGCTGGAGCGTCCGCCGATCTCGCGAACATCGTCTTGCAGGGCGCACCGACCCACAACTCGTTCGGTCGCGCGCTGCGCTGCGGCGACGTCAACGGTGATGGTGCAATCGATCTCTTGGTCGGTGCGCCGGAAGCGGACTACTTGAACGACGACAACGGTCGCGCGTACTTGTTCCTTGGTGGCGTGGGCTTCGTCAGCGAGTACGCGGTGCAAGCGGACTCGATCTTCAACGGAGAACTCGTCCAAGGAGAAGCCTTCGGCGGAGCCGTTTCGCTGCTCGACTTCAACGACGACGGATTTGCCGAAGTCGTCGGAGCCGCACCTGGACATGCGTTCGGATCAGGACGCTTGTACCTGTGGCTCGGATCGCAATCTGGCCTGCAGAACGTTCACTTGGCCGCACAAGCCGACGTGACCTTCAGCGGTCAAGAAACAGGCGCGCAGTTCGGAGCCCAAGTCGCGGAAGGGCAGTAGCCGCGCGACGATCGGACCACGGTGCCCTTGACTCGCAGTGGTGTGTCGAGGGGTGGTTCACGAAACAGAGGGACACGAGTTCCTGCGAAGATCCTGTCGCGCGCGAGCGCGGCGTGAGTGCACTGAGAGAGAGTGTGTGTGCCTGCGAGTCCGAGCGAGACAGCGAGTGTCGCTCGGACTCGCTCTTTTTTTGCGCCGGGGAAGCGAGAGGGGAGCGGGTGGGGGGGGGCGCGCCGCTCGAGCTGCGCTCCGCGCACGGCAACGTCGCAGCGGCAGCCTCTCGAAGCAGCGGATGTGTCGAATGTCCGCCGAATCAAGTTCTGGTCACGGGGGCTGGCGGTCCTGCGAAAAACACACGACAGCCGTTGAAGGGACGTCTTGGGCACGATTATCCACGTAGCGCATGAGCTTTCTCATGGAGTGGATGGCGAGCATCTCCGTATCTCCATTTGTGGGCACGCAACTCCGACCTGCTCGTGGACTTCCGTCGGCGAGGTCACGTGCGGTTCGAATCCTGAACTGGACGGCGCCCCGGCGCCTGGTTGGGGCAGCGCGTTTGACGAGACTTTTCTGCTGCGGATCGCCAGTTGCATTCAAGACTTTGCTCTCCGCTTTCAGGGGGGCCATCGCATGGCGTCGCGAAACCAGTGCCTTGTCCGGTCCGCCGAGTGTCCGCCGGTGACCATTCGCGCTTGGGTTTGGAGATTTGCAATGACGCGCACCTTTCCGTTTGTACTCTCGCTTGTATTTTTTTCAGGACTCATCGACAATGTCAGGGCTGACATCCTCGGTACTGCACAACACTTCGCAGTACTTGCGGGTTCCGCTGTTACGAACACAGGCCCCACACTCATCACCGGGAATCTCGGGGTTTGGCCCGGTACAGCGGTCACTGGATTCCCACCGGGCCTCGTAACTGGAGGAACGATCCACGCCGCAGATGCCACTGCGATGCAGGCCCAGAGTGACTTGACGACGGCCTACAACACGCTCGCCGGGATGGCGATCACATCGGACCTGACAGGACAAGACCTCGGTGGTATGACCTTGACTCCGGGTGTCTATTTCTTTTCTACTTCGGCTCAGCTCACAGGTACGCTCACACTCAACACGCTGGGCAATCCACAGTCGGTCTTCGTTTTCAAGATCGGAACGACGCTTACGACCGCCAGCAACTCGATCGTCACGACGATCAACGGATCTGACGACTGCAACGTGTACTGGCAGGTTGGTAGCTCAGCGACTCTGGGCACAGGCACCTCATTCCAAGGCAATATCCTCGCATTGGCGAGCATCACCTTGACCACCGGTGCGAACATCCCGCATGGCCGCGCCCTGGCACGGAACGGAGCCGTCACCCTCGACAACATCAACATCGTTCCCGGATGCGCGTGCCTACTGGGCCCTGCGACAATGGATTGCAACCACAACGGGATTCCGGACGAGTGCGACATTCCAGAGGCTTTCCCTCATTTCACGACCTGCCCCGACTCACCTGTGGCCACCGTGGGGGTGCCGCTCACTTTCCAGATTTGCGCGAGCAGCGGAATCGGAGGCGGACCGATCACGATGACCTTCGCTGGCTTCCCGATTGGGTTGCCTCCGGGGGCAACCCTCTCCGTGCCGTTACCGGCTACGGGCAATACGGTGTGCACGACCTTCAGTTGGACGCCTACAAGTGATCAGGTAAGCACACTCATCGGAGGGGTCGTCTTGGAGTTCTTCGCCACTGACCCGAACGGGTGCATTGCGCTCTGCAAGATGCGGGTTCTTGTGCTTCAGACCTTCTTACTGTTCAGCACCGGACCTGGCGATGCCCAATTCCAGATCCAAGGTCACCTGTTTGACACCCAGTTGGATCGCCTGCGCCTGGCAGTCCCGGTGTCGATGGACGCACCCGCTTCATTTGCGTACGAAACACTGCCGTCGCACTCCTTCGTACAGGTCGTGACCTACAACCCGCTTCAGTATCCCCAGCAGCCCAACCGCTGGTCCTATCCGATGGAGTTCACCAAGAACGTGCAGGGTAACGGTATACAAGTGCAACAATTGGGCAACATGAGCGGTATCGATCTAACCGTCGCCACGTCGATGGACGCGGGCGGACGCATGCGCGTGATCTTCCCCTTCCAGATGCAGTAGCGCATCGAGTTCGAATCAAAGGCGGCTTTCGTCGCGTCACGTGCTGACCAGCAGCTCCTTCCTGACAGCGGGTGGGGGCTGCTCCTCATTCTGGTTCACGCTCACTGTATTCTCGGCTGGATGCTGGAACCGAGCTCGGCGCACTCCTGACTGCAGTCCAAGGACACCCTTCCAGCCTGCTCGGAGACCCGTCCGCGACGATCGCGTTGCTCGTGAGCGTGCGACCATCCCAGTCTCCCGAGGCCAGGCTCGATTCGAGAGCAGATGAAAACAGGCGCTTCAGGATTTCGTGTGGGTGGAGCATCGCAGCGCACACGCGGGGGGCAGCACGACTGTCCCCGTTGCGGCAAGGCCAGCCCCGGCTACGACACGCGTCGTCGTTCGTGGCGCCACCTCGACACCTGTCAGTTCAAGACGATCATCATTGCCGATGTTCCGCGGGTGAACTGCGCCGAGCACGGTGTGCTGCAAATCGACGTGACTTGGGCCGCGCCCGAGTCCGGCTTCACGGTCTTGATGGAGAGCTTGATTATCGACTGGTTGCTCGAGGCCAGCATTTCCGCCGTCGCGCGCCGAATGCATCTGACCTGGGACGAGATCGACGGCGTGAAGCAACGTGCCGTGAAGCGACGGCTCGAGCGTCGCAAGCTCAAGCCGATGAGGCGCGTCGGCGTCGACGAGACTTCGTTCCAGAAACGCGACGAGTACGTGACCGTCGTCACCGATCTCGACAGTGGCGATGTCGTTCATGTTGCCGATGGGCGATCACACGAATCATTCGATGTTTTCTGGGGTATTTTGAGCCCCGAGCAACTGTGTGAGGTCGAAGCTGTGGCGATGGACATGAGTCCGAGCTACGTGCGCTCGACGCGGCAGTACCTTCCAGAGGCGGACTCCAAGATCTGCTTCGACCGCTTCCACGTCGCCAAGCTGTTGAACGACGCGGTCAACGACGTGCGCAAACAGGAGAACCGTGAGCTTGCGGCCGAAGGAGCCTTCGTGCCCGCGAGGACTAAGTACGTGTGGGCGCCAAACCCAGAGAACATGTCAGCCGAACGTCGCCACATCTTCGATCTACTACGTAAATGTTCACTGAAGCCGGACGTGCGTGGGTAATCAAGGACGCAGCTCGATGGCTCTGGGGATATGTGTCGCGAGGCTGGGCAGTGAAGGCGTGGAAGCAGTGGATCGGATGGGCGATGCGGAGCCGGCTAGAACCGATGAAGAAAGTGGCGCGCACGATCCGCGATCAACTCTGGAGAATCGTGAACGCAATTGTGCTCGGCGTTACGAACGCCGGGTCGGAGAATCAGAACGCGAGGATCCAGTGGATCAAGAAGCAGGCGTGCGGCTTTCGAAGCAGAGAGCGCTTTCGTGACGCAATCTTCTTCCACCTCGGTGGGCTCGATCTTTATCCGAGAGCGGCCTCAGCTACCCACACGAATTCCTGAAGCGCCCCTTTTCACCGTGCCGTCACGACGGGAGGTGCGGTCATAAGTTGCGCCCTACTCTCGACGATCGGCGTGCGTCGTCACGGCCGCTGATCTGAACTCAGCTTCAGCGTCGAACTTTCGGAACCCGAGGTGCGCTGGCGCAATTTCCTCGCGAACCTCTGACAGCGTGAACTTCATGGTCTCAAGTTGGTCGTCAGCGACGACCACAAGGGACTGAGGGCCGCTCTGCGCGCGTGCTTGCCTTCGGTGCATTGGCAGCGCTGCCATTTTCATCTGTGGCGAACGCCATTGCTTACGTCCCAAGACTGCGATGCGTCGTGAGGTCGCCGAGATGCTGCGCAGCATCTTCAACGCACCTGACCGAGTCGACGCTGATCGTCAGCTCTCGCTCGGTGTCGCGAAGTACCGCGACCCCCCGCCAAGGCTCGCTGTGGATAGAGAACAACGTCGCCGGGGGCCTGGCCGTCTTGCAACTGCCGTCTCAGCATCGATCACTCTTGCGCACGAGCAACCGGAATGGGAAACCGGACGCGTTTACTTCACCCAGGAGAATGGCTGAGCTCATACGATGAGCGAGTTACAGAAAGACTGTTGCTCAGCCGTTAGCACGATCAGGGTCGAAGAAAGTCGCGCACCCTCTCACCCACATACTTGTAGCCGGAGTACCCCACCACTCGTGCCAAACGCTCCGCCCGCCGGCCGGTTGTGAACTATTCCCGACTGGATGCTTTTGAGACGGTAGTCTAGGGGCCACTTGATTTATGGAGAGATCAGTGGCCAGGAATGCTCGCTACAGCATGTCACAATCAATTCCATTCAAATCGGAGCGCCCGTCCCGTTGCGCGATCTGCTGTCTGGCCACAGAAGCCGCCTCGCCTTGGATCGTCTCGCGCTTGAGTACCTCTTCACGCAGGATCTTTTCGACATCACCTTGGTCGGCTATGATCTCGCTCACGCGCAGGATCTCTCTGCGGATCGCATTCTGAACAGGCCAGGAGTGCAGGATGATCGCCGCGAGTATATAGCAGTTTGTCGCGCCTCTCCTGTCCAGATAGGCGCCGAGGGCGTCCTTTGTGAAGCCCTCACGCGACAGGAGAAATAGCCGCTCGATGTCACACCCGTCTGTCACGTTAAGCGAAAGCAGGTCGAGTGTCATGACTTCTTGCTTCTCAATCGGCATCTTGAATATGACCTTGTACAGCCTCCAAACCACTGCATTGGTCAGGACGATGTGGTCGCATCCTTGTTTGGAGGCGTAGTCAACCGTCTGCTTCAAATAGCTGTCCTTGAGATCAGCACCGATGGGCTTTACTTCCAGAAGGAAAGAGAGCTTGCCATCCAGCTTCACAGCCAGACGACAGTAGTTACCTCGAATGTGTTCCTCAGTCGACAGGTCCGCACATTTCTCGTACCCGAACAGATCGCTGAGAAGGTCTTTCACCAGATTGACGGTGTCCGCCTCTGAGACATCTCGATCGCGCTGTTGTTCTAACAGGGCCTGGAACGACTTGAGCTTGTTGGTCAATCTCTCCGCGACGAACTTCGGAACACCCATTTTCATTCTCCTGCGAGGACGACGATAGCGGTGCAGACGGCTGTTCGCTGCCTTGGAAGCACACCACCGCAGCACAAGCTACCCAATCGGGCCGCACAGCGCAGCCGTCCCCATGACGACCCACCAGTGTGAGTTGCTAAGCACCAGACGGTGCAAGGTGGATCAGCGGGTGTACTGGCGGATTTCCCAGGAACGACCGGAGCGGCAGTGGGCGAGCCCCCCGCTGGGAGGGCTGGATCCAAGGACCTCACCGCTGCCTAAATCTTCCCGCGCGGGCTGTGTCGTGGGTCAGCGGTAGTCTTGTTTTGGAACGCGCGGTTTAGATGGTCGCCACGGCGTTTCAGCCGGCGCCACCGCCGACGCGGACGGAGCGGTGGTTTCGCGGTTTGGGGGCGGGGACCTGCACGAACTCAACCCTTCGCCATGCCATGATCGAAGAGGCGCGGCTTGCTGTTCACTGCTCTCTCGCGGAGTGATCCGCATCTCACGTTAAGGAAAGCTGGGTCGTCTGGCCTCGCCGGGCGCGGTATACTTCGGATCGATCGCCATCGACGGGAAGGAGAGACCGCTCGACGCGGACAAGGCCGTCGGTGACGATCGAATCTTTCTCGCGAGAAGGTTTGGGGCGGCGAAACTTCTGATCGCTCGCAGGACAGAGGAGCCCTACGAACCCCAGATCACGGTCAGACCTTGCGTCAGATTGGATGTTCTCGCCGTGCAGAACACCCCCGCATCGCGATACCAACACTGATAGTGACGCACGTCGCCAGCCACCGTTGCGCCCGCTACGTGAATCGGGTTCGGCGTCAGCCCACCCGGATAGGAAGCGGATGCGCCGGAGGGGAAGACCACGCCCATGCGTGTGATGGTTCCGCCCGCGCAAAGCAGGCCGTCACCAAATGAAATCCCCGTTCCTCCGGCGAATTGGCCGGTGCCCTGGAAGAAGAGACCCGGGCCGGGGATGTCGTGTGCAGCCAGGACGAGCGTGTCGGCGACGACGGAAGCAATGCCCAGAGCGGCCAGATGTGTGCCTCCAGGGAATGATGAGTTCGCACAGCCCTTGCCCGCCGCGCCGATGTTTGCGCACGGACACCCAGCGCCCGTGCCGTCGCCGAAGCAGAAAGGCGCGGGAAGTGTCGGGCTCGACCCCTGGTTTAGCAACACTGTGACCGTGCCGATGACAGTGGAGTTCGTGGATGCCATGTCTGGTCGGCCGTCGTTATTCAGATCGCCGACCGCTATGGAGTTGGGTCCAGCTCCCGCTGAGAAGCTTCTTGCCGCACTGCCGAAGCCACCGAACCCAGCGGCTAGAAACACCGCGACCGAGCCGGAGTCGATCCTCGCCGCCGCCATGTCGAGCAGACCATCGCCGTTGAGATCGCCGACGGCGACAGCAATGGGATTGCTTCCCACGGGATAATCGGTCTCGGGCCCCAAGGTACCCATTCCGTTGCCAGCCAGAACGGAAAGTGTGCTCGAAGTCCGATTTGCGGACACCATATCGAGCAGACCATCACCGGTCAGATCGCCGATCGCAATGGAGTGGGGAAACAGTTCCACGGTGTGATTCACCACAGGTGCGAAGCCTCCCCCTAATGTGTTGGCAAGCCGCACGGAGATCGTGTTGGTGTACACAAGCGTGCTCTGCATCGCTGACCCCGTGCGCGTGAACCGCGGAGTACCGCGCTTCACGCGCACGGGGTTCTGTCAGAAGAAAAGGGGCGTGGCGACCAAGTGTGCTGGCCCCGGCGACCCAATGCGACTCCGCGTCGGAATGGAAACGTCAGTTCAAGTGAAGCTGGGGGTTGCGGCCGAGTGTGCCGAGTTGCTCGGACTGGGAGCGGCGGATGCCGTGAAGCTGCACTTGCTGGCCAAATGTGCTCGGGTTGCTCGGATTGGAACGTCTTCCGCCGCGCCTCTCTCTGTCCCCTTCGTGCTCGGTGCTCCTCGACGATTCGTGCAGATCGAGTTCTTGAAAACGGAGAGCAACCGGCGTGAGCGCTGATTTCGCGGGCGGAATGATACAGCCCGAGTGCAGACGACTCTCGAAGCGCTGATCATCATTCGTGCTGACTTCGAGAATGGAGCAGGGCAGCGCTGCACGATGCAGCGACTGCCCTGGGCACCAGTCAAATCAGCAGTGGGCGCGAAAACTCAGCGCTTCCACACAGTCGGACGATTCAAGAACACGCGCAGACTCCCTTGGTCCGGATTTTCCTTTTGTGCGCCCGTCGCAACGAGCACGTCCAAGAATCCGTCGCCATCGGCATCGCCCACGGTGCACATGCACTTGCCGTGCACTCCCGCCAAACGACCCGCGGCTTCGAAGGCACCACCACCCTTGCCGAGATACACGACTCCGCCCGCGTCCGGCGTCATCGCAATGATGTCCATCGCACCGTCCTTGTTCAGATCGCCCACGGCCAAGTCGCGATACGACCAGCTGCGATCGAGACCGGAATCCGCGTGCGCCCACTCGCCCTTCTTCGGGTCGAACTGGTAGACGCCGACACCGTTGCGAACCTCGGGCTTCTCGCCCGGATCGATCAAGAGACCCATCACGATTTCGGGCCAACCACCGGGGATCATCTGCGCGACTCGCAAACCGTAGATCGAGTTGCCGATGCTCGGCACCGGGAGTCCGCGCGACACTTCCTCCCACTTCATCGGCTCGCCCGGTCGCGTCAAGAACACTTTCAAGCCTGCGTTCGTCGACGTCACGATGTCGTCGGTTCCATCGCCGTCGAGATCGACCAACTCGATCGAGCGACCCATCACGTCGGCCGGCACGAGTGAGCCCGATTCTTTCAAGCGGCTGAAACCGCCTTTGCCATCGCCCAGGTACACACCGACGCCACCGTCGAACTGCGCGATGCCGACCACGTCCTTGTTCGGATCGTTGTTCAAGTTGCCGACTGCGACGTCGATCATCAGGTGCGGGTTCTCGACCAGCGCGGGCGAGCGCGTCCAATTCATCTTGCCGTCGTTGAAGTAGACATGCAGGGCATCCGAGTGCGCCGACATGATCAGATCCGGCACGTTGTCGTTGTTCATGTCGCCCGCACGCGAAGGTCCGTACTGCATGTCACGCCGCCCCTCGGCGGAGACAAGGCCTTCGATGCGCCGCACCCACGGACCCGCGCTCGGCGATTCCCACGCGTTGTAGCCGTCCTCTTCGCGGTTCGAGACGACGATGTCCGCCCGACCATCACCCGTGAAGTCGTGGAGGAGGGGATATCCACGCCACGTGCCCGACTTGGGCAGTCCCTCCGAGTGCTCTTCGAAAGGGAGTTCCGGCAGCTTGAAGACCGGTGCTTTCGGGATGTCGCCGCCACCGAGCAAGTCGATGGGATTCAGCACCGGCGGTTTGGTCGGCACCTGCATCCCGAGCACGTCGTCGGTCGCCGTTGGGGGCATTTTTTCGGGGGTGGCTTGCGCTCCGCTCCGTCCGACGTAAAAAGCGACAGCCACCGCCACAGCAGCAGCGGAGAGGCCCAAAAACAGGCCGACACGGGAAGGGGAGGCAGCGGACATGGGTTCTCCTGACGGTTTCTGAGCGTTCTACCCGACGGGCGGGGTATCTTTCCTACGGCACGGACAGCGAGCGGTGAGACCGCGGCCAGAGCTGGATCGTCGCAGTTCCACGCGGGAACTTCGACCAAATCCCCCTCCGACCCGCAGTTTTCCCTTGCGTGGTTCCTGCTGTAGAGTTCAAATGCGTCTTCCTGCGGCGCACGCAGGACCAAGCGTTCCAAAGCTCGGACCGAAGGATTTCCCTCTGGAGTTCCCACTCCAAAGCGGGCGATTGCTTGCGGTGCTCGGAGGCGGATGATAAGCATCCTCACCAAGCACTGCGAGTGACTCGCAGAGTCCCTTCGATCGAGGGCGTTGTGCGCGGGTCCGGCGAGGGCTCACTCCAAGTTCCAAGCCTCGGACTGGTCGCTGTGACCATCCGAATCGAATGACCTAGGCTCCAACTCCCACCAGAGAAAAGCACCATGAGATTCAACAAGTACCTGCTCGCGGGCGTGACCGCGATGAGCCTGGCCTCCTCGGCCATGGCCGGCGGCCGCAACCCGGGCAGCCTCCTCCTCTTCCCCGAGTTCGACAACCGCGTCGCCAACTTGACCCTCCTCACCGTGACCAACACGAATGCGGACACGGTCAACGGCACGATCAAGGTCGAGTTCGTGTACATCGGCAAGTACGCCGCGAACAACGTTGTGCTCGACTGCCTCGAGTTCAACCGCACGCACACGTTGACCCCCAACGACACGTTGACCGTCATCACGTCGGCGCACAACCCGGGCCAAGAGCAGGGCTACGTCTACGTCTTCGCGAAGGACAAGGACACCGGCATCGCCAAGGTCTTCAACCACCTGATCGGCAACGAAATGACGATCATGGGCATCGAAGCCCTCGACTACTCGGTCAACCCGGTCTCGTACAAGGCGATCGGCAACGGCACGAATGCCGACCTCGACGGCGACACGAACCGTGACCTCGACGGCAACGAGTACGAGACCTCTGCGGACGAGGTCTACATCCCGCGCTTCCTCGGTCAAGGCGGTCAGTACAACAGCGAACTGATCCTCCTCGGCCTGTCGGGTGGTTCCTCGTTCACGACGATCGTGAACTTCTGGATCTACAACGACAACGAAGAGGCCTTCTCGGCTCAGTACGCGTTCAAGTGCTGGGATCGCGTGCGTCTCTCCACCATCAACGGCGCGTTCAACGAAACGTTCCTCGACACGACGAACAACGCCGCGGTCGAAATCGTCGGAGCTCCGGCGCGCGAGTCCGGTTGGTTCCGCGTCTACGGTGGTTCGGCCTTCAGCACCGCCGAGCAGATCACCGACCCGGCCGTGTACGCGGTTCTCGTCGAGAAGATCGCGACGCACGGTGCGTCCGACCTGCCCTTCGAGTCGGTGGCTCGTCAAGACAACGGCGCGCTCTTGGCGCGCGGTATCTTCGGCGACGGCGACCCGATCGCGGTCAACGGCGACAACAAGTGATCTGAGCTCGGGCCAGTGCTCGATCCCGGTGCGCGGGATCGAGACCTCCCGAGGCGCAGTCAGCGGATAGAGTTTGGGGCCGGAAGGATGCGTCCTTCCGGCCCCAAGTCTTTTTCGAGTGTCGGTTCCAGCCAGGCAGCCGACGGCTAGGCGTTGCAGCCTGCGCGCCATCGAGCTCGATCCCGACCCAATCCACCTCACTCGAGCCTTTTTTTCCACGAGCTCGGCTTTTCCAAAGCCCCCCTTTTCGACGACACTTCCAAGCGACGCAGGCACGGCGAAGCGTCGCTGACGAAGACCGTCCCGCGCTCGAGGCGCTCTCCGCTCGCACTTGGGACTCACGCACACTCCACTCGCACGTACCCGTCGACAGAAACCACCATGAACCGGATTCACACTACCGCTCTCGCGCTCGCACTCTTTCCCTTCCTCACCGTGACCTCGGGTTGCGATCCGAAGGTCGCGCCGGTCCCGGCACCGCCGCCCGTCGCTCCCGCGATTCAGCCGACCGCCGAGCGCGCGCAACTGCGAGCGCAAGAGCGCTGGGCCAAGGGCGTGAAAGGGGACTGGGTCGCCGTCTACGACTTCCACGCGCCCGAAGTGAAACGCGAGCTGGGACTCGCGCAATTCCTCGGCAACATGCAGATGCACCGCTACGAGAACATGAAAGCTGTCGAAGTGCTCGCGGTGCAGAGCGACAAGGCGTTCGTGCGCACCACGGGCTTGTGGACTCCGCAAGGTCCGCAAGTTTCGCGCGCGAAACTCGAACCGGGTCAGACGTTGACGCAGGAGATCACGATGATCGAGACCTGGCGTTTCGTCGACGGCGACTGGTGCTTCGTGCGTCCGGAGCGCGACACGGACTTCTTTCCGGCGCACCCCGAGTTGCTGAAGAAGAGCGGCACCGTCGAGGGCGCGCCGGCCGATCCGAAAGCGGCCACGACCCCGCCGGCCAAGTGACCTGCGCGAGCGCTGCGCACGCGCGAGCGGGACGGACCTCCGCCGCTCGTCCGGGCGCAGGCTTCGGCTGAGCTGCGCCGCGCCTTGCTGGAACCGCCAATCGTCGATCCAACGCGGCTGATCTGGAGCGCGACAGCTCCGGTCAAGGCCTGGCTCTCACCGCCCCGCCCTCGTGCGGGGCGGTTTCGTTTACTTGCGATCAAGACCGCCCACCGGCCTCCTTTCAGGAACTTTCTTCTTCCCGAATCTGGGAAATGGCGGCATTCTGGCCCTGCTCGAGCGGTTGGAAGGCCTTCCAGGACGTGCCTGGGTCGCCCTCATTCCACGAGCGCCCGAGTGAGCTCGGGGAGGGTTGGAAGATGAATTTTCGCTGCATCGCCGCAGCGTTCGTGGGAGTGGTTCTCGCCACTGCTCCCGCGCACGCGGACGGACGCAATCCGGGCAGTCTGTTGGTCTATCCCGAGTTCGACTCCACTCCGGGACGAGCGACGCTCCTCTCCTTGACCAACGTCAACCCCGACGGGAAGCACGCGCAGCTGAAGGTCGAGATCGTCTTCATCAACAGTGGCCCCACGGGCGGCTTCGCGTGTTTGGAGACGAACGTGACCGTGACGCTCACGCCGAACGACACGCTCACGTTCCTCGCCAGCGCGTTGAACCCGAACGTGCAGAAGGGCTACGTGTACGCGTTCGCGAAAACCGTCACCGGTGAAGCGATGGCGTTCGACTGGCTCATCGGTGACAACGTGCTCTTCGACGGAGTTCTCGCGCTCGACTACGCCGTCAATCCGTACAGCTTCCGCGCGATCCGACCGCTCGGGTCGACCACCGATGTCGATCTGGACGGCGTGCGCGATTTGAACGGTGTCGAGTACGAGATGGCGCCGGCGAAGATCTACGTGCCGCGCTTCTTCGGTCAGAGCGCGACGTACCAGAGCGAGCTCGTGATGATCGCGCTGACCGGCGGCGCACAGTTCACGACGACGCTCAACTTCCTCGTCTACAACGACAACGAGGAAGTGTTCTCGAAGAACTTCAGCTTCCGCTGTTGGTCGAAAGTTCCTCTCACGAGCATTTCGAACACGTTTCAGCAGTCGTTCCTCGCCAACTTCACGAGTCACGCGCCCAACGAGCTGATCGGAGCGCCGAGCATCGAAGCCGGTTGGTTCGAGATCGACGGGGGCGTCGCCGCGTCGACCAACGCAGTCTTCCAAGACCCTGCGTTCCTGGCGTTCTTGATCGAGCACACCGGTCCGCGCTCGGGCGCCGAGCTCGCTTTCGATTCTGGTCGCCAATCCAACGGCGATCTCCTTCCGCTCGCCCTCTCCGGCGACGCGAACTGAACAGCTGCGGCGTCCCGTCGCCATCGAAACGCTCCTCGCAACACGAATCCGCACCATGACGAACTTCCACCTCATTCGCCGCTCCAGCGCTCTCGCGGCGCTCGTGCTGCTCGCCGCCGTTCCTGCGGCCCGCGCGCAAGTGACTCCGCCGCCGCTGCAACAGTGCTTCACGGACACGGTGCCGTTGCAGACGACGCAGTGGTCGCGCACGGTCACGATCCCGAAGTTCAATCCGGCGCTCGGCGTCTTGACTGGCGTGACTTACTCGCTGCAGTGCGCCATCCAAGGACTCGCGCGCTTCGAGAGCCAAGACAAGCAAGCGGCTGTCGTGAACTTGCAGTTCTCGGCACGCTGCGAACTGCAGCGTCCGAACGCGACCGTGTTGCTCTTCGTGAATCCGTCGCAGAGCTTCATGCAGAGCGTGACTTCGTTCGACGGCACGCTCGACTTCGGCGGCGCGTCGGGCGCGACGTTTCCGAACGTAGCGGCGACTCAATCCATAAACGGCGCATCGCCTCGTCCGCCGAGCGACCTCGTGCTCTTCACGGGACCCTCCGGCAAGCCGGGCACGATCGTTTTGCCGGTGATCACCGTCGGCACGAGCATCGCAACAGGCACCGGCAACATCACCTCGCAGTTCCAGCAGTCGGCCTCCGCGCTCGTCACGATCTGCTACCTCTACCAACCCGACTGCAATCAGAACGGTGTTGCGGACGCGATCGACATCGCCAACGGAGCGCGCGACGTCTACGGCGTGGTTGGATCAACCATCACGTGCGCGCCCGACGGAATTCCCGACTCATGCCAACCGGTGCCGGACTGCGACACCGACGGCATTCCGAACTTCTGCGAGATCCAAACGGGAGCAGTCGACCTCTACGGCATCGTCGGCACGACGGTGACGTGCACGGCGGACGGCATCCCGGATTCGTGCCAAACGTTCCCCGACTGCGACAACGACACGATTCCGAATCGCTGTGAGATCCTGTCCGGCGCGGCCGATCTCTACGGCGTCGTCGGCACGACCATCACCTGTGCAGCGGACGGGATTCCGGACTCGTGCCAACCTGCTCTCGACTGCGACCTCGACGGCATCCCGAACTTCTGCGAGATCCAAGCCGGAGCAGCGGATCTCTACGGTTACACCGGCACCACGGTCATCTGCAGCGGCGACGGCATTCCTGACTCGTGCCAATCGTTCCCCGACTGCGACGGCGACACGATTCCGAATCGGTGCGAGATCCTCGCCGGTGCTGCGGACGTGTACGGTCTGACCGGCACGACCATCACGTGTGCGGCTGACGGCATTCCCGATTCGTGTCAGCGCGCGCTGGACTGCGACCTCGACGGCATCCCGAACGTCTGCGAGATCCAAGCGGGAGCGGTCGACCTCTACGGCATCGTCGGCACCACGGTGACTTGTGCTCCGGACGCGATTCCGGATTCGTGTCAGACGTTCCCCGATTGCGATGGCGACACGATTCCGAATCGTTGTGAAATTCTCGCCGGAGCGTTGGACCGCTATGGCGTGGTTGGATCGACCATCACGTGCGTGGCCGACGGAATTCCCGACTCTTGCCAACCGGTTGCAGACTGCGACCTCGACGGCTTGCCCAACTTCTGCGAGATCCAAGCGGGAGCGGTCGACATCTACGGATTCACCGGCACAACCGTTATCTGCACGGCCGACGGCATCCCCGATTCGTGTCAGACGTTCCCGGATTGCGACGGCGACACGATTCCGAATCGTTGCGAAATCCTGTCTGGCGCGTTGGACCTCTACGGCGTGGTCGGATCCACCATCACGTGCGCGGCGGACGGAATTCCCGACTCGTGCCAACCGGTTGCAGACTGCGACCTCGACGGCCTTCCGAACTTCTGCGAGATCCAAACCGGAGCGGCCGACCTCTACGGCATCGTCGGCACGACGGTGACGTGCGCTCCGGATGCGATTCCGGATGCGTGTCAGACGTTCCCGGATTGCGATGGCGACACGATTCCGAATCGTTGCGAGATTCTGTCCGGCGCGTTGGACCTCTATGGCGTCGTCGGCACGACCATCACGTGCGTGGCCGACGGAATTCCCGACTCGTGCCAACCGGTCGCCGACTGCGATCTCGACGGCCTCCCGAACTTCTGTGAGATCCAAACGGGAGCGGTCGACATCTACGGATTCACCGGCACAACCGTGATCTGCACGGCCGACGGCATCCCCGATTCGTGCCAGACGTTCCCCGACTGCGACGGGGACACGATCCCGAATCGCTGCGAAATCCTGGCGGGCGCGTTGGACCTCTACGGCGTCTCCGGCACGACGATCACGTGCGCGGCGGACGGAATTCCCGACTCGTGCCAACCGGCGGCGGACTGCGACCTCGACGGCACGCCGAATTTCTGCGAGATCCAAACGGGAGCAGTCGACCTCTACGGCATCGTCGGCACGACGGTGACGTGCACGGCCGACGGCATCCCCGATTCCTGCCAGACGTTCCCCGACTGCGATGGCGATACGATCCCCGATCGCTGCGAGATCGTGGCCGGAGCTCTGGATCACTTCGGCTACACCGGCTCGACCGTGATCTGCTCGCCCGATTCCATTCCGGATTCGTGCCAGACGTTCCCGGATTGCGATGGGGACACGATTCCGAATCGTTGCGAGATCCTCGCTGGCGCGACCGACGTCTACGGCGTCGTCGGCACCACCGTCACGTGTGCAGCGGACGGCATTCCCGATTCGTGTCAGCCTGCGCGCGACTGCGACGGCGACGGCCTCCCCGATCGCTGTGAGATCTTGGCTGGCGCAGTCGACCTGTACGGCTTCGTCGGGTCGACGGTGTCCTGCGTGGCGGACGGAATTCCGGATACCTGTCAGTCGTTCCCCGACTGTGACGGCGACACGATTCCGAATCGCTGCGAGATCCTCTCCGGCGCGTTGGACCTCTACGGCGTGGTCGGATCGACCATCACGTGCGTGGCCGACGGAATTCCCGACTCGTGCCAACCGGTCGCAGACTGCGACCTCGACGGCTTGCCCAACTTCTGCGAGATCCAAGCGGGAGCGGTCGACATCTACGGATTCACCGGCACAACCGTTATCTGCACGGCCGACGGCATCCCCGATTCGTGTCAGACGTTCCCGGATTGCGACGGCGACACGATTCCGAATCGTTGCGAAATCCTGTCGGGCGCGTTGGACCTCTACGGCGTGGTCGGATCGACAATCACGTGCGCGGCGGACGGAATTCCCGACTCGTGCCAACCGGTTGCAGACTGCGACCTCGACGGCCTGCCCAACTTCTGCGAGATCCAAACGGGAGCGGTCGACCTCTACGGCATCGTCGGCACGACGGTGACGTGTGCTCCGGACGCGATCCCGGATTCGTGTCAGACGTTCCCGGATTGCGACGGCGACACGCTTCCGAATCGTTGCGAGATTCTGTCCGGCGCGTTGGACCTCTACGGCGTCGTCGGCACGACCATCACGTGCGCGGCCGACGGGATTCCCGACTCGTGCCAACCGGTCGCCGACTGCGATCTCGACGGCCTCCCGAACTTCTGTGAGATCCAGTCGGGCTCACCCGATCTGTACGGCATCGTCGGCACGAGCGTGACGTGCGCTCCGGACGCGATACCGGATTCGTGCCAGACGTTCCCCGACTGCGACGGTGACAGGATTCCGAATCGCTGCGAGATTCTGTCCGGCGCGTTGGACCGCTACGGTGTGGTCGGCTCGACGATCACGTGCGCGGCAGACGGGATTCCCGACTCGTGCCAACCGGCGGCGGACTGCGACCTCGACGGCATTCCGAACTTCTGCGAGATCCAAGCGGGCGCGATCGACCAGTACGGATTCAACGGTGCGAGCGTGATCTGCACGCCCGACACCATTCCCGACTCGTGTCAGTCTTTCCCTGACTGCGATCTCGACGGCGTGCCCGATCGTTGCGAGATCTTGCTCGGCGCGCAGGACTGCGACACGAACGGTGTGCCCGACACGTGCCAGCCCGACTGCAATGCCGACGGCACGCCGGACGCGTGCGAAGTCGACTGCAACGCAGACGGCACTCCCGACGAGTGCCAGAACTTGCCCGATTGCAACGCGAACGGCATCCCCGACGTGTGTGACCTGGCTCAGCCGGGCGCACTCGATTGCAATCAGAACGGCGTGCCCGATTCGTGCGAGTCGGATTGCGACGGCAATGGCAAACCGGACGACTGCGACATCGCGCTCGATCCGACGCTCGACACTGACGGCAACGGCACGATCGACGGCTGCGACTGCAAGCCGCGCCATCGCCGCGAGCCAGGCAGCTTGTTGCTCTTCACCGAGTACGACAATCGCACTGCGGCACGGACGGTATTGACGGTGACCAACGTGCATCCGTCTGCCTCGGTCGACGTGCACTTCGTGTTCATCGACGCTCTCACGTGCCTCGAGTTCAACTTCACGCGGCGCCTGACGGCGAAGGACACCGTGTCGATGCTCACGAAGTTCGTGAACCCGAGCCTCGGGCAGGGTTACGTCTACGCGTATGCGGAAGACATGTTCAATCACAAGCCGATCGTCCACGACTATCTCGTCGGACAACTGATGACGATCGACGGGATTGCGGCGTTCTCGTACGCGCTCAACGCAGTCGCGTTCAAAGGCATCGGCGATGGTCAATTCACGGACGTCGATCTCGACGGGCATCGCGACTTGAATGGAATCGAGTACTCCGAAGCTCCGGATGAGATCTTGATTCCGCGCTTCCTCGGTCAGAGTGCCGAGGTCACGAGCGAACTCGTGCTGGTCAACTTGTCCGGAGGTCGCGCATTCACGACGACGTTGGACTTCCTGATCTACAACGACAACGAGGAAGTGCTGTCGGCCGAGCACACCTTCTACTGTTGGGAGCGAGTGAACTTGCTCGACATCTCGAACGCGTTCAGTCAGGTGTTCTTGCAGCGCAATACACAGCATGCGCCGCTCGAAGTGTTGGGCAAGCCGACTTGGGAATCGGGTTGGATCCGTATCGATGGTGACACCGCGTACTCGACCCAGAAGACGATTCAGGATCCGGCGTTCTACGCGGTGCTCATCGAGCGCAGCGGGATCTACGCGATCGCCGATCTGCCGTTCGAACTGTGCTCGCAAGCGAACGGGTCGTTGTTGCCGCTCGCACTGACGGGCGACAATTCGGACCAGTAGCAACGACTTGTTGAGGGGAGGGACCCGAGGCGATGAGTCGTCTCGGGTCTCGCCTTTTCCGGCGTTGTGGCGCAGAGTGAGATCGCCAGGTCTGGCGTGGGCCACGGCCTCGAATTCGGAAGTGCCTTCGACTGGAACGGACGTTTCGATTCCGAAGCTCGAACAAACTCCGGCGTCACGCCCAACTGCACCGGAACGGACGCTTCCATACCGACATGGAGCCGCACTTGGTCGCCGGGCCAGCACACTTGGCCGCCACGCCCAGCTCCACCAGAACTGACGGTTCCATCCCGAGCAACTCGGCACACTTGGCCGCCACGCCCACCTGCACCGGAACTGACGTTTCCATTCCGACATGGAGCCGCACTTGGTCGCCGGGCCAGCACACTCGGTCGCCACGCCCACCTGCACCGGAACGGACGCTTCCATACCGACATGGAGCCGCACTTGGTCGCCGGGCCAGCACACTCGGTCGCCACGCCCCTTTTCTTCTCTTGACAGAATTCCTGGCAGGTGAATGGCGGTACTCCGCCACTCACCTGTCAGG
>ENA-ORBV01004708-ORBV01004708.1-microbial-mat-metagenome-genome-assembly--contig:-NODE-4708-length-25891-cov-5.751220_pt1 | contig 25891 bp, 22 predicted proteins | sample MGYA00237777_ERZ505514 | MGnify/ENA primary metagenome ERZ505514 (study PRJEB26160, sample SAMN06269048) | microbial mat metagenome | isolation source: Oligotrophic lake microbial mat | place... | reverse complement strand
ACTGCCGACGAGCACTTCATCATTGACCAACATCCGCAGTGGAGCAATGTCTGGATCGCTGGCGGGGGTTCGGGGCATGGGTTCAAGCATGGGCCGGTGTTGGGGGACTACCTTGCGCGGAGGATGCTGGGGGGAAGGCCGGACCCGTAGTTGGAGGGCTTCTTTCGGCTTAAGAAGTAGACTTGATTTATTCGAGGCAGGGGTTGACTATTGGGAGGCCGCGGAGGCGAGAGAAGTCGCGGTCGGCGGACCAGAGTTCTTTTACAGCATGGGCGCGGCAGATAGCGTGAATGCGGGCGTCGTGAACCTGGGCACCGCTGAGTTTGCCTCGGAGAAATGAGTCTTTCAGTTCCGGCCAGTAAACCGATGACTCGTGCAGGAGCCGCAAGGTTGGAGATTCCATCCAGATCTCGATTTGCTCGATGGCACGATTGGGAGGCGTGGGCGGTTTGAAGATTTTCAGATTTGTTGTGACGGAGAGGAACTCATGCAGGCAGGGCCAAGGGATGGCCCAGGGAGCAATACCTTCAGCCAGGCTTTGGATAGCAGAAGCGGCTGCTTTATGAAGCGGAGAATCCTCGCGGTGTGCGTAAACGAGGATGTTTGTGTCGACGGCAATCAACGTTTGCGGGACTCGGCTTTTTCTTCATAAGCCATGGACGTTAAATTGTTCCATTCGATGCCGGGTTGGAGGCCATTGCCGCGCTTAAAGCTCCCGTCGCGGAGGCGGAAGGGTTTAAAGGGAGCGCTAGTTCTGGCCTCAATTACAGTGCGTAATCCCTCTTCCACCAGGATGCGGAAGCTGAGGCCCTCTTTGTTAGCTAGAGCCTTGACTTGATCAAAGAGAAAATCAGCAATTTCGACCGTAGTCTTCATGACCCAATACTACCGTATTAGCGATATGGGCAGTATGGGTAGCTAAGCTGCGAGCCAGGATTGGAGGAGTTCGCGGCCGCAGTAGGTGAGATCGGCGTAGCGTTCGGGCTTCCACCAACCCTTGAGGACACGATCCTGGCCGAGGGTGGACTCGCCTTTTTTAACTTGTCGAATTAGTTTGCGACCGCTTTCGAACTGAGCAGCCCTGGACTTCTCAACTTGCGTAACCAGTCCTGGCTTTCCAGCGAGGCGCTGGATGTCCTTATCGCACTTTTCGATTGCAGACTTGATGCTGTTGCCAGCGCGGGGATTCTGCAGTAACCAGGTCATTACCGATGCCTCTGTTTTGAAACCCTCCATGTAGGCGTCCACACCGGCGATGTTTTCGGTGGAGAAGGACTTGTCGGGCTCATCAAGAGTCCATCCTAAATGATCGGCAAACTTCACTTTGCGGTTGGTACTAAGCTCGATTCTGGCACCAGAGCCTCTTCCTCCATCAATAGTGCTTACCGACTTGCCACCGAAAGTGTCGACGACGATACCAACGTGGGAGGCAACGGCTCCGCCGCTCCGGAGCAAGAATTTGAAATTGCCTTCGCCATCAATGTAATAAATGTCTCCGACTTGAAGTTGTGGACGGTTCGCTTCATTGGCGTTATTGTCATCGAAGCCTTTGGCACCAAAGCGATATTGATCGTCGCGCATCATGCCGGCTTCGATGGAGTGCTTACCAGTCTTTGAAATCACTTGAACAGGGATGCCCAATTCTTTTTGCGGACCACCCGGAGTACCGACCACGGGAGGCAGATCCCCGATCATTTTGAGGCCCGAGGCGTGGTAGACAGCACGGGCAGTCATGATGCAAGTAGTGCCGCCCGCTTTTTTTGCAGCCCGTAGCCCGGTATCGGTTTCGGCACCGCTGAAGTAGCCACCGAGAGAGTAGAGGACGGTGAGGAGGTCGTTGCCAAGGTCAGCGCCGGCATGGGCTTTTGCGATAGCGGCAATGCGCTTGCGGGGATCATAGAGAAACTCGTAGAACTCCGTATAGAAGATGTAGGTCTTTGCGTTTTCTTTCAGATTGGTCCGAAGAGGTGCGCAGGCAAGCATGGCCTTTCGCAAGTTGTGCAGGAAAGGGTTTACGCGGTATCCGTCTGTGTTATCCGCCAGCATGTACTTGCCGCCGAGGCAAATTCCGAAAAGCCCTGCGGCCAGGACGTTGATGGAGCACTGGTGGCCCTGGCGCTCATTGTTGAGCATTTGGCGTAGATGACCACGGAGGGTGGTGTCGCTTGAATTCGAGGCGATCTTGTTGAGCAGATCGAGGAGTTCGGCGCTGTCGGTGGCTTGCGTGATCTTGTCGAGGCGGTCAATGATGTCTAGCATGGGTGGCTTCATCAGGCATTACGACAGGCAATGTGAAAATCCCTCATGTGGACGCAAAAAAAATCGAGGGCCCGGATGAGGGGCCCTCGTTACGTCCAGTTGAATAACTGGTTATTGAGAGGAAATCGGTTTGCCAATCTGAGTACCAATGAGGTCACCGGAGATGACAATTTCAACACGGCGATTCTGCTGGCGGCCTGAGGCCTTGTCATTGGATGCAGTGGGCCTGGATTCACCGAATCCTTTTGAAGTGAGAGAAGCCGTTGCCATGCCTTCACGGACCATATATTCGCGAACCGAATCACCACGCTTCTCAGAGAGGTTCTGGTTGTAGGAATCCGTACCAACACTATCGGTATGGCCTTCAATATCCAGTTTCAGGCCAGGGTGCCCTGAGACAATTCCGGCCACTTTAGCCAACTTCTCTCTGGCGATGGGCCGCAAGGTGAATTGAGCGGTGTCGAAGAGAACATCAGGCATGTTTACGATGAGCCCGCGAGCGGTATCTTCCGTTTTGAGAATTGCGTTGAACTGCTTGAGGAGCAGAATTCGCAATTCAACTTTCTCGCGCTCCATCTGTGCCCGTTGCTTTGCAGCATTATCGAGCTGGGCTTCATTCTCGCGTTTGAGCCTGTCCGCTTCGTTGGCGGCGGCAGTCAAGCGGGCTTCGTTCTGCAGCCTGAGCCGGTCGGATTCATTGGCGGCGGCGGTCAAGCGGGCCTGGTTTTCCAGCTTAAGCCGGTCGGCCTCAGTGTTTGCAGCTGCCATCCGTGCTGCATTTTCCATCTTCAAACGTTCGGCTTCGAGGTCAGCGGCTGCCAGGCGGACGGAGTTTTCACGCTTGGCGAGTGCGGCAGCTTCGGCGGCGGCCAGACCCTGGGCTTCTTTTTCGCGGGTTAAGCGTTCTGTCTCGGCTTTGGCTGCGATGCGAGCTGCTTCGGCTTCGCGGCTGATGCGATTGGCCTGTGACTCTGCTGCTGCGCGGCCAGACTCAGCCTGATTCTGACGATCTGCGGCCAATTGACGTTCGGTCAAGAGAGCCTCCTCCTCTTGCCGCTTTACGGCGATGATTCGCGCGTCTTCGGCGATTTGAACGGCTTCACGGGCCATCATCGTTACTGGCTTTTTACCTGCCTTGCGAGCTTGGTAAGCCTCAGCCTGAGCGAGGCTCTTTTCGGCCTTGACAAAGGTGTCGGCTGCGAAGCGATCAGCACCCATAGAGCGGGCTATCTGAACTGCGTTGCGCGCCTCATAAAGCTCAAGGGGTTGTTTGTCATCCAGCTTGAGCAAAAGAGGATTGGATAACTTCAAGTATTGACCACGTTGCAGTAATTCATACTTAGCATCGATTTCTTCCACTTTGCCCGCCGTATCTGTGCGTACGACGTTTTCCATTACAATGAGGTCGCTTGGCCGGGTGACTGCATAATACGGTTCGGCAGTTACAAGCAAGGCGAATGATTGAAGTTCAGTTGAAACGTTGAGCTTACTCTTAGTTCCATTCAGAAGGATTTCTCCGAGATTGGAAGTGCGGCCTTCGGGAGTGATTGCCCACATAACGTAAGTGAGATATTCAGAGCCGAGGAGATTAGCAGGCTTCAAATCATCAAATTCAACTTCGATTTCAATGTAGCCTTGCTTACCCTCAACTTTGGCCTCACCCCTTGAGCCCGGGAGAAGACTCGTGCCACGGAAATCGATTTTAGTGGCACCGCTTCTGTGTTTATAGTTAATTGCCTTGGCGGTGCGAGCCGTAGTTGTCACGCGGAAGGTTGGCATGGTACCGTCTGCCATACGGTTTGCGTTTTCAATCTGGCTCTGTGTGCTTTGAGCCATTAGCGCTCCACAGGCCAATGAGAGGAGACCAGTCGTTGTATATAGATTCACTATTGTTTCTTTTCTTCGAACTTATCGGTTCGACTTGCCTGGCGGTGTACCCGCCTCTTTGGGGGAATATTTGTTTAACAGAGTGATCAGACGTGCGGCCGCTTTGGGTGGCCTTACTCTTGTTGTCACGATCTGCCTGTTTTCGAGCTTTTTACCATAGAGCGTTTGATTGTCGTCAAGATCCTGCCGCAGGGTTGCACCTTGGAGGGCCAAGCCGGCAAACAAACCCTGTGAGCGAGACCAGGAAAGGATCTCGGCATGCATCTGGGCGTCGGTCTGAGCGGTGGCGGTGCGTCCAACGGGACCAGCAGCAACTGAACCTTCTGCGCCAAGAGTAAATTTGCTGCCTAAAAGCTTGTCTACGCCGCGTTCATTCATGACAAGCATGATGAGATCAGTTTCGGATCCGCCAAGCTGAAAGCCAACACTGCCGCCTTCAATCCTGACGGTTCCTGGGGCAGACCAACCCATGATTCCCTTGTTGCGGCAAAGCATGTAACCTTTGCCGTATTTGCCGCCGACGACAAAGGCGGCTGTCTTTAGCCCGGGCACAATCACGATACAGTGAGCGTTACCAAGCATATCTTCTGGGATGCCCTTGTCAGGGGTAGCCATTACTTCAGTCAGCACGGCGGCTGCTTCATTGAGCCGCTTTACCGCTTCATTGTCTTTGGCCATGATGGGCGCAAGCGCCAGAGTAGCTGCCAATATCATTCGCATTCTCAACCTCTTTGGTCAGCCGGGTAAACTCTATACGAGCTGTGGGCGACAAAATATTAAATGCAATTACCGTGCCAATGCTCGAAGTGTTGAGAAGAATCTGTCAAATGGACAATTCGCAGCACCACGGTTGACCACAGGAGGTCATTTGACTAGGGAGCGTCAAAGCCTGGACAAACGGAAAAAGCTGAAAGCCTAGAAGACGAAGTGTGGCTTTGAATGTGTTGAGAAGAGTGAGGCGAGTTGATATCTTGATCTTGCACATCAGGAGCCTACGGCCAGTAAAACCTGCGCCAAAGAAGGGCAGGCACCGGGTAGATGACTGCAGAATCAAAGGTGGAAGTAGCCGGACCTTCAACTGTTGTCTGTCCAGGATTCGTACCATAATTGGGAGCAAAACAATGCTAGTAGGACCAAGAAGTCGGAAGGTAGATGGAGCGAAGGTCCTGGTGGCCGCATTCAATGCTCCCGTGCCCAGAACGAGCGGAACCCAATTGATAGTCATAGTGCTGACGTCTCTAGATACCGTGCCGACTGAAGAAGTTCTTACAAACTGCCCAGAGCCGACATCAGACACATCCGTGATGATGAGGTTAATGGTGAAGGGGCTGAAAAAGGCACCACCGACATTGTCCTTTACGGTGCATTACTAGTGTCCGGTTACAACAGAGCCTTTCGAGTTTCGAAGATAAGCACATCATCCTCAGACAACCTATTGACAGTAAGATGACCACTGGACATCATGTGTCCAGTGGTGGTCAGGCTCGGAGCGAAGACTTTCCATTTTGAAGGTGGAGTGCATGAGGGTTCCGTCGGGCCATTCCCAGAAGTCCATTTGGTCGATTTCTATTTTCAAAAGCACCAAGGAAGTAGGCTGAATGCCTGGCGGAAGTATTGCTGCCTTTTTGTCAGCGCTAAAATGCGACATCGTTTGCTTATCAGAGCTGATCGTAGCTCTGCCTGCCAGAGCTGCGCACTTTTTGGTTGTGGGATTTGAAACTGCAACTGTTACGACCGGGCTGTCGCGGTAGAACTCAACGATGTGGAAATCTGCGGGGAGAAAGAACCAGAGACCGCTCTCAATGCTTCCGTATTTGTGGGTCATGGGACGGCGATGCAGGTCTGCAGAGAGGCCGCGACTCCAGATCAAACAAATATCAATCTCAGATAAAAGTGAGGAGATCTTAAGACTAATTTCACTTTTACAAGTTGAGAGATGGCCGTTTGTTTCTTTGAGCATCTGCCGTTAATCGCTTTCGCTCTTTCCCCAGATCGACTTCCCGAGGATGATGCCGGCAACCGTCGCAAGGGTCAATGCATGAAGCGGGTACTTCCTGAAGAGAGAGGTACAATCCTGCAGCATTTGGCTTGATTTGCGGTCGCGCAGATATATGGCTCCATTCGAGAGGGAGTCTGCGGAGTTTTGTGCAGTCTCTTTTATCGCCTCCGCTCCGGCGATGAGCTGTTCGGAGCCGCTTTCTATCGCTTGAGAGAGCTTTTGCTTTGCAGCCTCAAACCTCGATTCGGTCTTGTCGACAAACGACTCGGCATCTTTTAAAGCGTTATTCATGTGATGAACCTCCGGAATACTAGTGCAATCCAGTGGCCATCGTTAGTTTCGCGAAACTGCAATTAATTGGCCCTCAAAGTGCCAGACAATTCGCATGGATAACTTAGGTAGTGTAACAATGACGCCGTATCTGGATGAGTCAAATTATGCGAGTGCATACAAGAAAGGGTTCAACGTAACGTTGCGCTCGGTACGCTATCTTGGCGCTAACGCCGAGACTGCTGAAGAAGTAGCGCAGGCAGCCTGGGTGCGGGGTTGGCAATGCCGAAAGCAGTTGCTGTGCCCTGACCTTGTGGGGGCCTGGGTAAATGCTATTGCGCGCAACCTTTATCGAAGCGTAATTCGATTGGAGAAGCGTTTTTTGCAGTTGGAAGACCTGGCTGCGCCTGCGAAATCATTCAACATAATGGACGCTGGCATTTTGATTGAAAACTGCTCGGAGCTGGATTCACGAATGCTCAAGATGTATTATCTGGAAGGCTATTCGACGGGAGAAATAGCAAATAAAGAAAATGTCTGCCCAACTTCAGTTCGTGTTCGGCTGATGCGAATCAGACGCCGGCTACGGGAGAAAGTTCAGACTGCAGTTCCAGCAACAGTCGCTCAAGTGAGGGTTTAGCAATGACTGCTAATGGTCAGTTGACGAAGTAGTGTCATACGTCTTTTCGCGAGATGCCTAATTTTTTCATCATGGCATTCAAAGTCGTTCGAGGCATGCCCAGGCGAGAAGCAGCTACGCTTACTACACCCTTGTTCTCACGCAGGGCGCGAAGGATGTGGTCTCTTTCGACCTGCTCCAGGGTGCCTACGACGCTCGCAGATCCAAGCCCCTCGCGGATTTCATGGATTGGGGCTCTGAGGCTGTTTCCTGTGGTGAGAATAACCGCGCGCTCGACAAAATTTTCAAGCTCGCGCACGTTGCCGGGCCAGGACCACTCGACAAACGCTTTCATTGTTTCGGTGGGTATTTTTTCAATTGTGCGGCCCATCTTCTCGCTGTATTTGGTGGTGAAATGCCTGACCAAGATGGGGATATCTTCTGGCCGATCACGCAAGGGAGGGGTTGTGATGGGGAAAACTTTAAGACGGTAATAGAGATCGCTTCGGAAGAGCTTGTCGCCCATCATTTGATGTAGGTCGCGGTTTGTCGCTGCGACCAGCCTGACATCGATTGCAATCGTTTTTGTGCCGCCAAGGCGCTCAAAACATTTCTCCTGAAGGGCACGCAGGAGTTTTGGTTGCAAGTCGATCGGGATGTCGCCTACCTCATCAAGGAAGAGAGTTCCGCGATGAGCCATTTCAAAGCGCCCAATCTTTTGAGTAAGAGCGCCAGTAAAGGCACCACGTTCATATCCAAAAAGTTCGCTCTCAAGCAAGCCAGTGGGGATCGCAGCGCAATTGAGGGTAACGAAAGGCATTTTGCTTCGCGGGCTCATGCGGTGGATTGCTCTTGCAACAAGTTCTTTACCCGTGCCGGTTTCACCGAGAACCAAAACGGTGGCGTCAGTGGGTGCCACCACTTCAATTTGCTCCTGGACCCGCCGGAGGGGAGGACTGGTTCCAACAATCTCGACGAAGTCATGTTTTAGTTCGATCTCATGACCGGAGAGGCTTTCAAAGCGATCACGAGCGCGGAGGTCCTGAACGAAGCTGATCCAACTGAAAGGGGAAAGCTTCAGTAAGGCGGTGGAAACGAGGACGGGCACTCTGGTGCCTTCCTTATGGAGGAGTTCCTTTTCATACGGCGTGCAGGAACCGAACTGCAGCATTTCTTCGTGTGCAAGTTCGTCGATCGGATCATATTCGGCGGGAGTCAAGTCGAGCAAATTCATTGAGCCTTCTTCCCACTCGATGCGGCTATAGCCGACATTATGGAGGAAGGCATCATTCACGTCGGGAGGATGATCGATCTCTGCGGAAATCACGCCGATGATGCAAGATTCCCTGGGGGGAGGCAGAGCGCGCCCTCGGGTTTGCCGCAATTTTTCATCGCGGTTGTGGCGGTCTGTGAAGTCTCTTACGACTCGGGCATAGCCTTGCAGACAGCCATCCGAGTCACGTAAGGCCATCAAAATGGTGTTAGCCCAAAATCGCGACCCGTCCTGCCTTTGTTGCCAACCCTCAGAACCAACGTGGCCTGAAGTTTCGGCCCGATGAAGTTCTTGTGATAGCTGCGTCGAAATAGCCTCTGACTCTTCATACAAAAAGGAGAGGTGGCGATTCACTGCGGCTTGAGGCTGGTAGCCGTAGATGCGGGTAGAACCCTCATACCAGGCATAAATTGCGCCCTGTGCATCGAGGATGCAAAGAGCGTAGTCCTGAACCCAGGAAGGGATGCCACCTTCACCGAAAGCCAGTACATGACGTGAGGGCAAAACATTGGCACGCGCAGAAAAATCGAGGTCCCGGTGATCCCCCGTTTGCTGGGCCAAAGAAAAGGTACCTTCCTGGTCGCCGTTGTTAAGGAATTTCTTCCACAGATGGCTGAGTTCTGGCTGCATCACGGGCGCGATTGCGCCGGTGATGCGTTGCCCGAGCAGTTTCTCTCTGGGCACACCAAGGATCCGAGCTACCCCAGCGCTTGCCTCTCTGAATTGCCCCGCTTCATCTGTAACGAGAACGGGCGCCGAAGGGTGAAAAATGACTGCGCGGATGAGTTGTTCAAGCTCTTTCGGGCCATAAATCTCAAGCCATTTATTATCGAGCTTCAGACCGACGGCTGCACTCATGGAAGCCCCCCTTCTGCTATCACAGGCCCCTACTTCCGATCAGAGGCGAACGATAACGGTGGTCAGCCCAAACATAGCACCATTCGATTGGCTTCGTCACTGTATGGTTCAATTGCTCCAGTTGAATCGTTCAGTTGGTTGCGACTTGTTTGGTCTGGCAATTGCATGTTTGATGGTTCAGGAGCATCAAAATGCCTTTACTAAACGTTGTGTTGATGTTGATCATTTTTGGCGTCGGCCTTTATCTGATCAATCGCTATATCCCCATGGCTTCCAGTATTAAATCGATCCTGAACGTATTCGTAGTTGTAGTCGTTTGCGTGTGGCTTTTGCAGGTTACTGGCCTATGGGGTGGTGTGAGCACGTACCGGCTGACCCGATAAATTGATGACGTTATCGCGTCAAACGACTCCCGTTGGTCATCTTTTGGCCTTGCCGGCGAGGCTCAAATTAGTTCCACGAGGCTGCCCTATAAGGCTCAACCTCAATTCCAAGCTTCGGCACTTGACGTGCCTAACCAATAGTGCGGGACATAACCGCCAGAAAAGAAATGATTGATATGAAACTTTCTCTAGCTGTAAAGCCAATTTGCTATTTGGCGTTAATGTGCGCGTTCATGCCATCCGCAGCCCAGGCAGACGCCTGGAACCGGAAGACAGTAGTTACCTTTAGTGGTCCCGTTGAAATTCCGGGCGTTCATGCCAAAGGTTGGGGTATCCTCCCAGCCGGAACCTATGTATTTAAGATCCTTAATTCGCTATCGGACCGGCACATCGTTCAAATCTTCAATAAAGATGAGACCGAGATTTATGCAACCGTTATCGCGATTCCGAATTACCGGATGCGGGCAACAGACAAGACTGTGATGACCTTTTCCGAAAGGGCGGCTGGGGAACCAGAGGCACTTCGAGCATGGTTCTACCCGGGCCGCAACTGGGGCGAAGAATTCGTTTATCCAAAGTCTAGGGCAATCGCTCTGGCTAAAGCGACCAATTTACCGGTCCTCTATACGCCAGTGGAATATCCTGTTGAAGTGTCAACTCCTTCAAGAACAGCTTATGAGCCGGTCGTCGCTGAACTGAAGCGAGCACCGATTATGGCGATACAGCCTTCAGGTGAAGATGTATTGATCGCAGAGGTGGTAACCTCACCACCGGCAGCAGAGCTTGTGGAAGATCCTCAGGTGACTGAACCGCAGGTGGCAACTCCAAGGATGGCAGCCTCGACTACTGAAACGCTGCCAGCAACTGGCAGTGATATGCCGTTGATCGCCTTGCTTGGGATCATGGCCCTGGTGAGCGGACTGACCATTCGTGCCATCGCAAAAACGTTCTAGCTGAAAGCTGATCTATCCCATGCGACTGAAACCAATACCGTTTCTGGCGCCCAAGATCAAGGTACGGCGAAATGCGCAGGGACTCGTGCAAACCACCGCTCGGGGCCCTGCCATACTCAACTCGCCGCATCTGAACAAAGGCACTGCATTTTCTGCAATTGAGCGAAGCACGCTCGGTCTAACCGGTCTGCTTCCACCGGAAATCGGAACGCTTGATATTCAGGTGAAGAGAGCCTACATACAGTACGATCTGCTTCCCGATGTGCTGAGCAAGAACGTTTATCTCACTGCACTGCATGACAGGAATGAGATTCTGTTCTACAAGCTCTTCTCACAACATCTTCGGGAAATGATCCCGGTGGTGAACGATTTGACAGTAGGCCAAGCGATTGAGCATTATCCTCATGAATTCAGGCGCGCGCGCGGCCTATATCTTTCTGTCGATCATATGGACTCCATGCAGGAGGCCTTTGAAAATATGGGTGCCGAAGAAGGTGACATCGACCTGATTCTCGCTACCGATGCAGAGCAGATTCTAGGAATCGGCGACACAGGAATAGGGGGCGTCGAAGTAGCAATCGGCAAGCTGGCTATCTACTCGGCTGCAGCTGGGATTGACCCATCGAGAGTGATTCCAGTAATGCTGGACGTAGGCACGAACAAGCAATCGTTGCTTGAAGACCCGATGTATGTAGGTAATCGGCATCCGCGAGTTCGCGGAGATAGATATGACGCCTTTATTGCAGCCTACGTCGAATCGGCAACTCGATGTTTTCCGCATGCCATTCTGCTTTGGGAAGACTTTTCGACAATGACAGGGCAGCGCATCCTCGATCAATACCGTAACAAGATACGCATGTTCAACGATGACCTACAGGGGACTGGCGCTATTACGCTGGCGGCGGCAATCTCGGCCGTACGAGTCTCTGGTGAGCCTTTAAGAAATCAACGAATTGTGATTTCCGGCGCTGGAGCTTCTGCTATTGGTGCAGCCGGGCAGATTCTGAGTGCGATGATCCGTGACGGTAGCTCAAGGGCCGATGCGCTAGCGAAGTTTTGGTGCTTGGATCAGAAGGGTCTGATCACAAGCAACAGATCTGACGCCTCATCTGACTTTCCTTCATCGTTTTTTCGTCCCAGTGCGGAATCGAGAGGTTGGCGCCGGAGTTTCGATGCCGATGGTCAAGACCTGGGTGTCTTGCTTGCCGAAGTGATTCACCGTGTACGGCCAACAATGTTGATCGGGGCATCGGGTGAGTTGGGCTCGTTTACGGAGCCCATCGTTAGGGAAATGGCGTCAAACACTACACGACCGATCATTTTCACCCTGTCATCACCGCTTTCAAAAGCCGAGGCAGTCCCGGGGGATCTCATTTCCTGGACCGATGGCCGTGGTTTGATCGCGACACGCAATTTTTCGCCACCAATTACGCACAAGGGCGTGACACACGTTATCGCTCACATCACAAGTACGCTGCTCTACCCTGGACTTGCCCTTGGGACTATCGTTTCAAAAGCAAGCCTGATCAGCGACGGAATGATTGCGGCTGCGGCGAGTGCGGTATCGAGTCTGGTATCGGTGCGCCAACCCGGGGCATCGCTATTACCGCAGATGGACGACCTCCGCGGGGTTTCACTTACGGTGGCAGTCTCCGTTGCAGAAACCGCTGAGGCTGAAGGAATCGCAGAGAAATTGACCGGAGACATAGTGGCAGAAGTGCAGGAAGCCATGTGGCTGCCGGAATATGGAATTATCGAGGCCGTATGAAAACTCTTGCGCTATTTTTTCTGATGCCGTTGATTCCCTTTCACGAGCCTGGAAAATGGGCGCAGGATCCGTTTCAAATTTCTGTCAACGTAGATCTTGTGGTTTTGAATGCGACGGTGCGCGACCGGGCTGGCAGACTTGCGCCCGATCTTAGTGCCAAAGACTTTAGCGTTTTAGAGGACGGAGTCGAACAGACGCTTCGTCTTTTTCGCCGCGAGGATCTGCCGGTGACGGTAGGGTTGGTTATCGACCATAGCGGGAGCATGAAACAAAAGCTTGAGAATGTCATCGCGGCCGCGCTTAAGTTTCTTGAATTCAGTAATCCGGCGGACCAACTTTTTGTAGTCAATTTTAACGAATACGTGAGCTTCGGGCTTCCGCTCGCTATGCAGTTTACGGGATTGCCAGGTCCATTGAAGGCTGCAATCCTGCAGTCTCCAACAACGGGCAGGACGGCACTATACGATGCCGTATCGGTGGCTCTGAAGCGGCTGAATTTGGGTGGGCGTGATCGAAATGTGCTTCTTGTGGTGAGTGACGGGGCTGACAATGCGAGCAAGCTGGGACTCGAGGAGCTATTAAAGATGGCCGGGCAGTCGAGTGCAATGATCTATGTGATCGGGGTCTTTGCTCCGGACGATCCAGACCGGAATCCCGGAGTGCTTAAGCGGCTAGCGCACTCGACGGGTGGGGAAGCGTTCTTTCCCAAAGAACTGGAGCAGTTGCCAGCAATCTGTGAACGAATTGCTCGTGAGATCCGCAGTCAGTACATCCTCGGCTATAGCTCCACAAATCAAGGTACGCCTGGAAACTACCGTCGCATCAAAGTCTCAGCCAAGTCTGATTCCTACGACAAACTTTCGGTACGCACACGTGCCGGCTACACGAATGGAGTTAAACCATGAAATTACGGATTCATCTGGATTCCATCAAAATGGGCTTGAGATGGGCTCAGGCTGCATCGTTTACTGTGGGTTTGATACTGCTTGGTTATTGCTCATTTGTGATGGTAGATGCAAAACTGTTTCAACAATCGGAAGATGCCACAATCCGTAGGCAGAGGATAAATCTTGCCGCTAATCCAGTCTGGCAGGACGGGACGCTGGGTCGAATCGAGATTCCCAGGCTTGGAATCTCGGCGCTTATTGTTGAGGGTACAAGCTATACCTCACTCCGCCGAGCTGTGGGCCACATCAACGGGACAGACTGGCCAGGGCGACCTGGAAACATTGGTCTCTCAGCTCATCGTGATACTTTTTTCAGGCCACTTCGTCATATTCGAAAGAATGATTTAATCAGCCTTACCAACGCAGAAAGTGGATTCAGCTACCGGGTGGTTGAAACCAAGATTGTGAAGCCAAGTGATGTGGCCGTGCTTGAGCCCAATGGGCAGGAAATCCTGACACTGGTCACTTGTTATCCTTTCTACTTCATAGGGCCAGCTCCGAGTCGGTTCATTGTGAGAGCGGAGCGAATAGACGAAAGAAAGTTGCAACCGTCGGAATGCCTATCCTGCCTCACTGATGCCATTCATGATTCACTGCAAGCGAGAGCGAAATTCTCTGATCAAATGAAGATAGCCATGTCGAGGCCCAGGCAATAACAAGTCTAAGGACGTTGGGCTGAAGCGTTATTGTTTTTTCTTTTTCTTTCGGTTTTCTTCCCGGTTACTGTGGCGACCTGTGCCGTCGCCTTGATCGAGGATGCCTGCGGCTGGATTGAGTTTTTCGAGCGTGGCCTGGAGTCTCGCTCGTGCATTTACCGAGGCCGCGTCTTTTGTGTCTGGGGCGACGATGGGTTCGGTGAACGGGGCATCACTCATATCGAAGAGTGAGCCATCCTGGTTGAGCTTCCATTTAGCGTCGCGGACGTACCATTGCCTTGCCAGTTGAATGAAGACAGTTTGGCGGGCGGGAGCTTTTTTGCCCAGGAAGAGCGGGACTTGGTTGTGGCCGTCGAGGGTTGGACTCACGGGGAGCTTTGCATCGGCCAGATCGGCGAAGGTAGGCAAGAAGTCGGTTGAGTCGACCAAGTCGGACGAGACCTTGCCGGCAGGGGTGCGACCGGGCCAGTTGACGATCAACGGAACCAGTGCGCCACCTTCGAGCATGGAGCCTTTTTGACCCGAAAGCCTTCGCCCGCGAACGGTGGATTGGGCTGCTCCACCAGCGGCAGTGCCATTGTCTCCGAAGAAAACGATGATTGTGTTTTCGCGAAGCTTGAGGCGGTCGAGTTCAGAGACGAGTTTGCCGACCAGCTTGTCCATATATATAGTGTTGTCGTTGTAAAGATCCCCGCTATCGGGCTCGCTGTCTGGAGTGGGGAGAATTTCGCCGTGCACGTGGGACATCGAATAGTAGGCAAAGAAGGGATTATTCCGGTTTCTGGTCATGAAGTCGACCAAGTGGTTGTGCATGAGGTCAGGAAGATATTCTTTGTCCCGGAGTGGTTTTCGTTCGCCGTTGACGATGTAGAATTTGCCCCTCTCCTGGGTGTTCCAATAAACTCCGCTGCCGGTGAATTTCAGGTGATCGTCGAAGCCGAATTCCGCTGGCCCGGAAGGCAGTTGCCCCCATTTGCCGACCATTGTGGAGGTGTAACCGGCTGTTTTGAGGACTTTGGGCAGGAGAGTTTCGGCTTCGGGTTTGATCTGACCAACGGCATCCTGATTGGTTCCGCCGGTGCGGAAGGCATATCGACCCATTAGGATGAGTGCGCGGGATGGGCCGCATAGCGGTGCAGTGTAGGCATTGGTGTAGCGGGTACCGCCACGTGCGAGGCGATCGATGTTTGGGGTTTTGGCCTGGTCTGCGCCGTAGCAGCTTAGGCCGTCGATTCCCAAGTCGTCGGCGAGGACAAAGATGATGTTTGGTTTAGATTGCCTTGGGGCAGATTGCCCTAATGCGGCCAGACTGCCGCAGGTCATCCAGCCGGCAGCTTTTAGAAGTTCTCTACGATTCATCTTGAAAACACCTGTTCCCTTACATAAATATGGATAGCTCATTGGGACTCGATTGGAAAGTATCGATGTGGTGTCGCAACGGTTGTTGTAACGAGTTACATGCTTATGGCTCAAGTAGATAGTGGGCGGCGTAGCCGCAAGAGAGCGGCAGGCTGTCTTCTGCTGTACAGCGGATTACGAGTTGATATGAGCCAGGAAAAGCTGTTCGGCCCTGCTTGGTGAATATGTCTTTGAGACTGGACAAACTGTTGGCCGAGGTAAAGAACTCCATTGCACCCTCGATGCCCGCTTGTGAGATGCCGGAGACGATGATGGTGCGGTGCTGCTCTCCCGGGGTGCCATCGGTGGGCAAAATGGTGAGGAGACCATATACCTCTGCGGGGCCATCCTTGCGACCTTTACGGCGCTGGAAGACGGGAGGATCGGTTGCGGGTTTGCGGCGATCGCGAATTACGAGGCGATTGGTGGAGGGATCTTGAGCAACTGTGAGATAAGCGCGATTCAGGAGCTGGGCGGCGGCAAAGGAGTTGAGTGAGTCACCGAAGAGGATCACGTTGCGGTTTCGGAAACTGGTGAGCGGGGCGGATCGCTCTGGGAGGATCTGGTACTGGACGCCAAATGAGCGAAGAGTGGCGGCGGCTGCTGCTACTCCGCCCACAACGCCGAGGCTTGCCACATTGAGTGCGGGTCGCATGTTGAGAGTGGAGCCATCTGGCAAAGGATTTGTCTTGCGAAACATCGAATGGATCTCTGGGGGTGCCGGGTAAACGGGCAGATCGCTATCGGGGGAGAAGGCTCCGGCTCGAACCACGAGATGAAAATTGCTGGCGACACTGATCAGGACATTGCCCTGAGGTAGAGCCATAGGGCCGAAGGCCTCGCTTAGAATCGCGGCTGGCTTGTTGGTTGCAGACTTCGAGAGAAAGCTGCCACCGAAAACTCCCATGAGTAGGCCAGACAAGGCTGTCAGCACAAGCCAGGTGCTCGATGCTTGCCACAGGCGAGGTTGCCTGGGAATTTGAACTTCAGTGCGGTAAGAGAATACTGGGACATAGGAGCCCTTGGGCAAGTCTATGAGCACCGGGCTTGAGGCGAGTTCCGTGCGGTAGGCTTCTTCCAGTTTGTGACGAAGCTCGAAGGCCCTTCTACGGACGGAGGAATCTGCGGTGGTGGAGTAGGTTGACGGGCGGCCCAGGGCCTGCACACCGATTGAGTACTCTTTGATTTCTTCGCCGCGACCTGAGATTTCGAGTTCACAGACGTAGCGAAGAAAGTTCTTTAATTGTTCGCTTCGGGCAAAAGTCTGGGAATCGAGTAGTTCCTGAAGTGCCTTCTCTCGCTCTTGCGGACTTGGAGAAACCGCGGTGGTCATTGCGTCCATTCCAGAATACATGAGCAATTGGGTGGGGTTCAGCCGAATGCAACGGGTTGCGGCAACTGTTACACGAGCCAAAACCACTGTCTACGGACCTTGAGGGGTGATATACATTTAGCACTCAAGGTTCGAGCAGGGGACATTCCATGTTGAATTTGACAATTCGGTTGGTAGTTTTGGTGGCTATGGTTGCCGGTGGGGCCGTTGGACAAGAATCGAGGGCCGTGATTGCCGGCCGGGTGACAGATGCGTCCGAAGCGGGGATAGCCGGAGTGCAAGTGAGGGCGACGCATGTCGAGACGGGGATCGTGACTTCTGCCGTGTCGGTGGACAATGGGGGATTTCGACTGCCGTTTCTGACGCCTGGGGAATACACGGTTACGGCGGAATTTGCTGGCTTCAAGCGCGTATCTCTAGAAAAGGTTGAGGTACGGGTGGGTGAAGTGCTGGATTTGCCGGTGCGGCTAGAGATGGGGAGCGTTTCAGAGACGGTTGAGGTGAGCGGCGCGGCACCGTTGCTAGAAACAGGCACGGCTTCGGTTGGAATGTTTATGGATCAGCGTCGATTGCAGGAATTGCCGCAACGGGGCGGCAACCCGATGGAATTGGCGCGGCTGGCACCGCAGGTGGTGAACCTGACGAACCTGCGTGCGCTCAAGGCGTCGTCACCGAGCGGTACGTCGCAAATGTCGGTGGCGGGAGGACGGGGATTCAGCACCGAGTTTCAGATTGACGGAATCAGCAACACGACATCTGATCTTGGGGATGGGCGGATTCGGGTGGCCTTTGTGCCGCCATCGAGTGCGGTGTCGGAGTTTCGCATTGAAGTGTCGCCTTATGACGCGACCTTTGGGCACACGATTGGGGCGACGGTGAATATCAGCACCAGGAGTGGGACGAATGCGATTCATGGGGACCTTCGGTATTGGTTTCGCAATTCGGCACTGGATGCTCCGAACTGGTTTGAGAATCGCAACGGGACCAGGCAAGCGATATATCAGGACAACCGGTATGGGGCTTCGGCTGGGGGGCCGGTGACAATTCCGAAATTGTACCAGGGGCGGAATCGGAGCTTCTGGTTTTACGCCTATGAGGGGAATCAGTGGGGGCGGCCTACCTCAGCATCGAACACGGTTCCGACCGTGGCACAGAGGACGGGCGACTTTAGTGCATTGCTTGGGATCACTAACGGCAGCCGGTATCAGATCTTTAATCCGTTTTCGACGCGGGCGATTGCTAATGGGCGATTTCAGCGGGATCCGGTACCGAACAACATCATCCCGCGCAACATGCTCGATGCGGTGGGACTCAATCTGGTGAACCTTTACCCGGTGCCAAACCAAACCGGAAGAATTGATGGGGCGGACAATCACTTTTACTCCGATGTCCGCAAGCAGGAATACAACACGCATTTTGGCCGCTTCGATCACCAATTCAAAGAAGGCCATCGGATGTTTTTCCGCATGCACAACTATGACTGGATCAGTGGGCAGGACCGATACGGGCTGGCGGTATCGCGGTTTAATACGCGGTCGAACCGGAGGGGTCTGGCACTGGACGATGTGATGATTCTGAAGCCGACGATGATCCTGAACCTACGCTATGGGCTGTCCTATGGCGATATGGGCGAATCAAGGGAAACGCAGGGTATCGATCTCGGTACGCTTGGATTCTCGAAGTCGCTCACGGGCCTTCTGGATCCAGCGCGAACGACGGTTCCGCGTGTGCAGGCCGGCCCCTATTCACCACTTTCGGAATGGAATAACGGAGATGGGGCCAACAGCACGATCACTCATACCTTTCAATCGAACCTGACACAAAGCATGGGGGCACACAGCGTTCGCTACGGTGCGGACGCCCGTCTTTACCGCGGGTTTGGGACCAGGACACCGCTGGCAAACTCGCCCGACCTAAACTACTCGAATGCTTTCACAAGAGGGCCGATCGACAATTCGGCATCGGCTCCCATTGGGCAAGAGCTTGCGTCACTGTTATACGGGATTCCCGACGGTCAGCTAGAGCGGACGGGGACAAGCGCTTTTCAAGACAAATACATCGGATTGTATGTTCAAGACGATTGGCGGGTAAACTCGCGGCTGACGCTGAACCTGGGTCTTCGCTATGAGTATGAAACGCCCGTCACGGAACGATTTGACCGGCTGGTCGCGGGCTTCAATTTTTCGGCAACGAATCCGATCGAAGCTCAGGCTCGTGCCAACTATGCGCTGAATCCGATTCCCGAAATTGCGCCGTCGGCCTTCAGGACTTTGGGTGGCTTGGGCTATGTCGCGCAAGACGGCAATGGGCGTAGCCCGTTTCGAGGGGAAAAGGACAACATCCTGGTGCGTGCCGGACTGGCCTACAAATTGGCCCGGGGAACGGTCGTTCGCGCAGGTTACGGCACCTATTTTGACAGCATCGGAGTGAATCGGATTACTCCGCAACAGACGGGGTTTAGTCAGTCCACTCCGATCCAGGCTTCTCTTGATAACGGGTTGAGCTTTGTGGCGACGAATGCGAATCCGTTTCCGCAAGGGCTGATTCCGGTGAGGGGTGCAGGAGGCGGATTGACTACCAGTCTGGGTCAGGGCTTCTCTTTTTACGACCCTAATCTGAAGCACGGATATTCGCAGCGCTGGTCATTCAACTTGCAACACATGATGCCGGCGCAGTTTCTGGTGGAGGCGGCTTACATTGGGAGCCGCGGTACGCGGTTGAACATTGCTCGCGAGCTTAATGCGGTGCCCAACGCGGTACTGAGCAGGTCAGGGAGCCGAGACAATACGTTGATCGGATCTTTGTCGCAGCAGTTTCCGAATCCGTTTTTTGGTCTTGCGCCTTCGTATCCCCGCACGATCACGCGCGGTAACTTGCTGCGTCCGCATCCGCAGTTTGGCAACTTGAATGCAATCGTGCCTGATGGATATTCGTGGTATCACTCGCTTCAGTTACGAACGGAAAGAAGGATGAAGAACGGAATCAGCGTGCAATCGTCCTACGTCTGGTCTAAATACATGGAAGCGGTTGAATACCTGAATGCGGGCGATGACCAGCCGTCACGAGTGCTCTCGGATTCTGACCGGCCGCACCGGATATCGGCCAGTGGCCTTTGGGAAATCCCATTTGGCAGGGGCCGCCGCTTTGCGTCGAACGTATCGAGAGGTTTGGACACAATGGCCGGTGGGTGGCAATTGAATGGGGTGGTCATTGTGCAGTCGGGGCCGCCCCTGGGGTTTGGCAATGCAGTAATTCTGACCGACATGAATTCCATCCGTCTTTCGGGTGAACAGAGGAGTGTGGAGAAATGGTTTGCGGCTGAGGGGTTTGTTCGTGACGCCAGCCGGCAGCTACAATCGAACCTCCGTCAGGTTCCGTTGCGCTTCGGCGGTGTGCGCGGGGACGGACAGCGGGCGTGGGATTGGTCGCTATTCAAGACCTTTGTGGTAACTGAGAAAGTCAAAGTGCAGTTCCGGGCCGAGGTCTACAACTCGTTCAATCAAGCGAGCTTTGCGGCTCCCAACCGGAACCCGACGAGTGGAGCCTTTGGCACAGTGACCGACACACAATCGGAAGCGAAAAACTGGCAGTTTTCGCTGTTCGTAAAGTTTTAGGGAGCATCAATGAGACGCAGAGAATTTTTCGCCACTGGCATTGCGCCATTTGTACAAAGTGCGGCACCGCAGGATGCACCGAATGTGCTGTTCATCATCTGCGACCAGATGCGCGCCGATGCGCTTTCAGCTCTTGGCAATCCGAATGCCCGAACGCCGAATCTGGACAAGCTGGCTAGCGAGGGCATGATGTTTGAACGATGCCACTCGACGAATCCGGTTTGTGTGCCCTCGCGGAAGTCGATGTTTACGGGGCTTTATCCGCATCATCATGGCAGTCTTACTAACGAGCACGACAGCTTTATTCCAATCGAGAAAAGTATGATCGGCTACTTCAAGGACAAGGGCTACCGGACCGGATATTTTGGAAAGAATCACACTTTCACCAAGGAAGCGATGGAGCAAGTGGAAGTGCCTGTGGTGCGGGACCGGGAGAAGTTTCGCGCTTACGCCACCGATGTTGCACCCTGGTGGCACTCAGCCGCACCCTGGCCAGAGGAGAAGTGTCACCCACATCTGAATACCGAGGATGCGCTGAGGTTCATTGGTTCGGTTCAGTCTTCAGAACGCTTCTTTGCCACTGTCAGTTATTTTGATCCGCATCCGCCGTACTTTGCGCCGCCGCGTCATCTGGCCAAGATCGATGCCGATTCGCTTGTGATTCCTAAAACCCCGCTGCCGGCCGCGTTGAATCCAAGGCTGGTAGAGCATTCTGAGGCGATGGGCTTTGAGAAGATGTCTGACGCAACGATTCGGGAAACGATGAAGTACTATCATGCGGCGGTTGATTGGGGTGTTGACGAACAGGTGGGGCGGCTGATGGCTGGCCTGAGGAAGGCCGGCAGGGACCAGGACACCCTTGTTGTGATGGTCTCCGATCATGGGGACTTCATGGGGAATTATCATATGGTGCGCAAGGGGATGTTTCTTCAGGAGGCGTTGTTACATGTGCCGATGATCTGGTGGGGCCCGGGCAGGATTGCAAAAGGGGTACGATCGAGCCAGCCGGTACAATTGCTGGATGTTTACCCAACGCTTATCGAAATGACTGGAGGGAAGCTGCCAGAAGGGATTGACGGCATCTCGGCGAAACCGATCCTAGGCGGAGCTAGCGAAGGTACTCGCAAAACGACGTATGCTTCTGCAGGCTATGGTGAGATCGACAGAATCCAGTTAAAGAAGACTGAAGGCGAAGATGCCCTGCATACGAGGGTCTTTAATCAGGAAATGAAAGAAACACACAAGACAGCCATGATCCGTGAAGGCGAATGGAAGCTCATCCTCAATGAGACTCGCGCCCCGGAACTTTACCATTTGAGAGGCCTCTCACACGAGGTACTCAACGTTGCGGAAGCAAAGGCCCATGCGGGCATCCGCAGAGAGCTCGAGCGCAAGCTCCAAAGCTGGTGGGCATGGTAAGGCGAAGATACATTCTCAAGGCGGCAACGCTCGCCCTGGTTCCGGTTGCGTCCCCCGCATCGCCGCGTTCTCTCGATATCTCATCCCTTGAGAGAGCACGCGTGCTTGCGGATGCCGGAAAGTATCTCTCGCTTAAACCTGCCACCGTCACGGCCGCCAGAAGCCCAAGAAGCGCTGGCGGCCTGAACGACTTTTTCTCTGAAGGGGATTATTGGTGGCCCGATCCGAAAGGGGCTGAGCTGCCTTATGTGCGCCGCGATGGCATGACGAATCCGGCCAACTTTGTTGAACACCGGAATCTATTGATGCGCGTGAGTCAGGAAGTTCCAGCTCTGGCTGCCGCGTCGATGTTGTCGCGGGATCGTCGGTATGCGGCTCATGCCGCTGCCCACTTGCGCGCATGGTTTATCAATCCGGCGACAAAGATGAACCCGAACCTGCAATACGCACAGGCGATTCAGGGCCGCTCGAAGGGGCGCGGCACAGGCATCATCGATACGATCCACTTTGTTGAGGTGGCCCGTGCGATCCCTGTAATTGCGAAGGCTGGTGCCTTGTCAAAGAGCGAGTTTTCCGCAATCCAAGCGTGGTTCGCCTCGTATCTCGACTGGATGACCACGAGCAAGAACGGGGTTGAAGAGCGTGACGCCAAGAACAATCACGGCACATGCTGGGTGATGCAGGTTGCAGCCTTTGCGGGATTGACTGGCGATCAGGAGCTGATGGCTGATTGTGCGAATCGATTCAGAACTCTGATTATTCCCGATCAGATCGGTAAGGATGGCAGCCAGCCGCTTGAGATGAGCCGAACCAAACCTTACGGCTATTGCCTGTTCAACCTGGATGCGCTTACGACTCTTTGCCAGATTGTCTCGACGCATGGCGAGGATCTCTGGAAGTTTGAGACGGCCGATGGCCGTGGCATCCGCAAGGCAATCGATTTTATGTTCCCCTTCATCGCTGACAAGAAGAAGTGGAGCTACCCGCCCGATGTGATGTATTTTGACGAGTGGCCCATGCGGCACACGTCTCTGCTATTCGGTGGTCTTGCCTTTGGCCGCCAAGACTATCTCGACCTTTGGAAGACACTGCCTTCGAGTTCCAAAGTAGAGGAAGTCATTCGCAATTTCTTTATTCGCCAACCTATCTTGTGGACCTAAATATATGAACTCAACTCTTACGCGCAGACAGCTCTTTATGGGCAGCGCCGTTGCCCTGGCAACAGGGACTCAGGCCAAGAAGCCAAATATCCTTTTTTTCGCGGTAGACGACTTGCGTCCGGAATTTGGTTGCTATGGCTTTGATTACATCAAGAGCCCCAATCTGGACCGGATTGCCAAACAGGGGATGGTCTTTGACCGGGCTTATTGCCAGCAGGCGGTTTGCTCTCCGTCGCGCACCAGCCTGATGACGGGGGCACGACCGGATTCCACCCAGGTTTGGGATCTTGTGACGCATTTCCGCAAGGCTATGCCAAATGTTGTGACGTTGCCACAACACTTCAAGCAGAACGGATACTTCGTTCAGGGCCTGGGAAAGATTTTTCACCCTGGTTACGATGACGAAGGATCGTGGTCTGCACCGTGGCAAACGCCGAAGGCACCTACATATTCGAAAGTTCAAACGGCCGTCGAAAAGGACGATGACAAGCCGAATCAAAAGGCCGGCCCGGCGTATGAGTCAGCTGACGTTGCCGACAATTTCTACAAAGATGGCATGGTTGCCGATCTGGCTGTCAAAACGTTGAAGGGGTTGAAATCAAAGACAGAGCCTTTCTTTCTGGCTGTTGGCTTTGCCAAGCCGCATCTCCCGTTTGTATCGCCGAAGAAGTATTGGGATCTTTATGATCCGGCAACGATAAAGCTTGCGCCGAACCCGTATCATCCCGAGGACTCCCCGGAGTATGCGCTTACCAATAGTAATGAATTGCGTAACTATCCAGGGATGCCCTCTGCCGGCCCGATTCCGGACGAATTGGCCCGGACGCTTAAGCATGGCTACTATGCGTCAATCAGTTACACCGATGCGCAGATTGGTAAAGTTTTAGACGAGTTGGACCGTCAGGGATTGCGGCAGAACACAGTGATTGTTCTTTGGGGTGATCACGGCTGGAAACTGGGTGAACATGGCGAATGGTGCAAACACAGCAATGTGGAGAACGACACGAATGCACCACTGCTTCTTTCTGCGCCGGGAATGAAGAATGCTGGAAAGCACAGCCGGGCACTTATAGAGTTTGTCGATATCTATCCGACGCTTTCTGAATTGGCAGGGCTACCGCTGCCAGCGCATCTGGAAGGTACAAGCTTCAAGCCATTGCTTGAGAATCCGAACCGGCCATGGAAGCAGGCGGCATTCAGCCAATACCCGCGTGGCCAGAAGGTGATGGGGTACTCGATGCGGACCGACCGGTATCGCTTCACCGTTTGGGTTGGACGCAAAGACCACTCGAAGGTGGAAGCGATCGAGTTGTATGATCATCAGAAAGATCCGCAAGAGAACCGCAACATTGCCGCGGCTCCAGCCAACGCGAAGCTGGTTGAAAACCTGATGCGGCAGTGGAAGGCCGGCTGGCAAGGAGTGAAGCAGAAACTCTAATTTTATATACTCTGCATAATGCTACGCCCTCTCATTCTCCTTTTACTTTGCAGTGCTTTGTTGACCCAGGCCCAGACAGCCCCGTACGACATTGTGATTTCCGGTGGTCGGGTGATGGACCCGGAGAGTGGGCTGGACGCGATCCGGAATGTCGGGATCAAGAACGGGAAGATTGCCGTCATCAGTGCGCGACGCTTGCGCGGGGCGCGTACGATTGATGCGCAGAAGATGGTTGTCGCGCCTGGGTTTATCGATCTTCATTCGCATGGCATCAATAACGCTTCGAATGAATACCAGATGCATGATGGCGTGACGACAGCGCTGGAACTCGAGGCGGGGCTGCCTTCAGTTGCCGGCTATCTCAAATTACGAGAAGGCAAGGCGCTGATTCATTACGGCACGACGGTCGCACATGCCTCGGCAAGGGTGAAGGCGATGAAGGAATTCGCTTCGACTCTTGGCCCGGATACGAATGCGCCGATGAGCGGGATTCCTCTGGCGGGGCGCAACGCCAAGATGGGCGACGAAGAGGAATACAGTCGCCTCGCGTTTCTGATGGAGCAGGGTTTGAAGGAAGGCGGACTGGGGCTGGGCGTGATTCCGGCATATCTGCCAGGGGCGACGCGGAGTGAGATTTTCCGGGTGTATCAGATGGCGGGAAGGTGGAAGGTTCCGGTTTATACGCACGTGCGGGGACGGGGCGAGGAGGGAATCCAGGAAGCGATTGCGAATGCTGCGGGTAGTGGAGCCAGTGTGCACATTGTGCATTTGAACAGCTCTACACGGGGATCGATTCCGCTGGCGCTTGAGATGATCGCAGGGGCTCGCAAACGCGGGATCGATATTACAACTGAAGCATATCCTTACACCGCTGGCTCGACCTTCATTGAGTCCGCTATTTTTGATGATGGCTGGATGGAGGCGCAGGGGAGTACTTATAGCGACTTGCAGTGGCAGGCTACGGGCGAGAGGCTAACCAAGGAGACCTTTGAGAAGTATCGCAAGGAAGGCGGGATTGTGATTCAGCACAGCATGAGGCCGGAATGGATCCGGATGGCGATGGCTTCGCCGTTTGTGATTGTTGCATCGGACGCGATGCCTTATGCGAAGGGGGCGCATCCGCGTGGCGGGGGAACGTTTAGCAAGGTGCTGGGTGAATATGTAAGAGAGATGAAGGCGACGACGCTGATGGAGGCGTTGCGGCGAATGACGATTTTGCCTGCGCAGCGGCTGGAGGCGATGGCACCACAGATGAAGAACAAGGGGCGGATCAAGGTCGGGGCTGATGCCGACATCACGGTATTTGATCCGGAGACAGTGAAGGATACTGGCACCTATGAGACGGGCCCGCAGTTTTCAAAGGGGATTACTCAGGTGATCGTGAATGGGGTTGCTGTGGTAGCTGATGGAAAGACTGTGGAGAATGTGTTTCCGGGGCGAGCGATTGTTGGGAATTATAGCTCTCGCAATTAGTTCGGACCGATGCCGGGTGTCTTGACGCGGATGCTCCAGATGGTGCCGCCGGCGCTGACGTATAGGGTACGCATGTCGGCTCCGCCAAAAGCCACGTTGGTAACCTCATCGAGTGGAACGGGGATGAACTCGAGGAGTTTGCCTTCGGGCGAGAGCACGTAGACGCCTCCCTTCTTTCTGTCTC